>Ga0123353_10000029_pt1 | contig 164708 bp, 137 predicted proteins | sample TergutLab28metaG_3_FD_92763 | JGI IMG/M metagenome (GOLD analysis project Ga0123353, IMG submission 92763) | Labiotermes labralis P3 segment gut microbial communities from Petit-Saut dam, French Guiana - Lab288 P3 | ecosystem: Host-associated > Arthropoda: Insects > Digestive system > Gut ... | reverse complement strand
TGTTGCTGTTATGCGTAAACTTCTGATTATTATTAACAATGTTTGTAAAGATTTTTATTTGAAAACTTCTTTTACCAGCGCTTAACTGTTTTTATATCAACTTTTTAAGTGGGTTGATGACATCATTAATAACGATAATGGTAGAAGAGTGAATGACAAGTTTTTGTCGTCATTGCGAGGGGCAAAGCCCCGTGGCAATCCACGTTGCCTCAAAAATTGCTTCGTCGTTTCACTCCTCGCAATGACAGGCTAAATAGAAAAGACAAAATAATGAAAAAGAAAATAATAATTTTATCATCATTAATATTTCTATTTTTACTGCTTTTCGCGGTTATATTTTTTATCGCGAAGAGAGATATAAGCGGCAACAATAAAGGCGTCCGGTTTTTTAATCAAGGTGATTTCAGCATCGCTGCGGAAGTTCTTGAAAAAGAATCGCAGGCGCGTCCGCAAAATATCAGAGTTTTAAATAATCTTGCCGGCGCGCAATATAAAAATGAGGATTTGCCTGCTGCGCAAGAAAATTATAGTATTGTTGTAAATTCCACGCATAGCATCTCGAAAGAAGATTTCACGGCTTTATACGGGCTTGGAAATATAGAGTTTCATGATCAGAAGTTTCAAAAAGCCGCGGATTTTTATATAGAAGCGTTAAAAGTTATTCCCGAAGATATAGATGCTAAACATAATCTTGAAGCAGCTTTGCTAAGACTTCAGCAGAGCGAGCAAGATCAGCAGAATCAGGAAGATAAAAGTTTAGAGCAGCAGAAGGAAGAAAACGAACAAAAACAGCAGGAAAATAAAGATAAGCAGGAAGAATCTAAAGAAAAAGAGCAAGACGCGAAAGATAAACAGGAACAAAGCGGGCAAGAAAAGAAAGATGCCCAAGACAAGCAAAAAGAAATTGAAGACCAGTTAAAAGATTCGGAAGATAAAAACGATAAAGAATCGCAGTCTAAAAAAGACGATTTGCAAAAAGAGCTTGATAAACAAAAAGAAAACGAGGAGGCTGCTTCAAAACAGGAAGAGGCAGCTAAAAAAGAGCAGGAAAAACAGAAAAAAGCGCAACAAGACTTGAAAAAAGAAAAAGAGCAGCTTGATAAGCAAAAACAAGAGTTAAACAAAAAGCTTGAAGCGCAAAAAGGGAAAGAAGATAAAAAGCCTTCCGAAAGCCAGGCAGGACAGGAACCAAAACCTCAAGATAAAAAAGATGAGAACATTGCGGCGTCAGTTTTGCTAAACTATTTTGACGAGGCTGACCAAAACGCTGATAAGCTTAGGAATAAAATACAAGCACCTGTTGTCGGGGATGTGGAGCAGGACTGGTAATAGAAGAGCAGAAGGTGAGATGATGGGAAGATGAGATGAAGCGCAAAGACAAAACGGTTTTTACTCAACTTCTCACCCTCTCAACATCTCATCATCTGTTGTTATAAAGGAGTTAGGTAATTGAAAAAGCTAAAAGTTATTTTATTATTGCTTATTTTTACGGCATCGTTTGCGTTTGCCAATGACATATCATTTTCTGCTTCGGTAAACAGAAATACCATAGCTTTAAACGAGAGTTTGGTATTGTCACTGACAGTCAGCGGAGATGTTTCCAATCTTCCGGATCCTATGATGGGAACAAATCCGAATTTTAATATATACAGTTCCGGAAAATCGCAAAACAGGTCAATAATTAACGGTAAAGTAAGCGGCAGCGTTACGCATAATTATACATTATCTCCGAAAACAATAGGAAAATTTACTATTCCTCCCGTTACTATTTCTTATAATGGCAAAACTTATTCAACCCAGCCTATACAGGTTGAGGTTACCGCGGCAAAAAGCGTTCAGTCTGTTCAAGCTCCGCAGCCTCAGCAAAACAATAATGCCAGACAGCCGCAGCAGACTCAAAACAGGCAGGGAAATGCTTTTGTAAAAGCTTCAACAAATAAGACAACAGTCTTTGAAAACGAAAAAGTTATATTCAGATTCAGTTTTTATACTAATATGGATTTAGTGTCGAATCCCGAATATACTCCTCCGGATTTTGCCGGATTCTGGAACGACGGATCTCAGCCTAAAAACCGTTATGAAACAATAGACGGCGTTAATTATTCCGTGACCGAAGTTGAAACTATTCTTTACCCGATCGGAAGCGGAACAAAAACAATTTCTCCCGCAAGGTTAAGGGTCGCGTTTATGGATTTTTCGGCGCCATCTAATATGGGAGGATTTTTTGATTTCTTTATGAATATGGGTATAGGTCAAAAGCAGGTTAAAGAACTTACAACCGATCCGATAAAAATTACGGTTTTGCCTTTGCCGCTTGAAAACAGACCTGCGGATTTTTCAGGCGCGGTAGGGGATTTTAAAATTAAAGCGGTTTCAGATAAAACCGAAGCTAAAACAAATGACCCGATAACCATAACGGTTACCGTAAGCGGCGCCGGAAATTTCAGAAGTGTTACAAAACTTGATTTTGACTTGGACAGCGGGTTTAGAAAATATGACACGATAGTTTCTAACACTGCCGACAATATGAAAGAATTTAAAACTATTATTGTGCCTTTAACTCCCGGGGAAAAAGTAATACCGCCAGTAAGACTTTCTTTTTTTAATCCTTCAACGAAAAAATTCACGTTTGCGCAAACGCAGGAAATTAAGATTAACGTTACTGGAGACGCTGTGTACAAAGAAGAAATAAAAAGCGGCGGGCAGATAAGCATTAAAAAAGATATAAATTACAATAAACCTATTGAAAATTCTAAATCTTATGCAGGTTATCTGGTTAAAAACAAAGGATTCTATTTAATTTTTGTTCCGTTTATTCTTTTATTTGCCGGCGCGGGTTTATACAGAATGCTGTCAGGAAAAATAAACGCGGAAACTTTTGCCAAAATGAAAAATTCCGCTTCCTCTAAAGCTCAAAAGTATATTCAAAAAGCCGAAAACGAAATATCTAAAGAACATTTTGATAAAGTTAATGATTTGGCGTACAAAGCTTTAATTGAATTAATTAATTCAAAAGCGGGAACTGTTTCGGAGTATCTTGATAAACAGGCGATTTTCAAAAATCTTAAAAGTAAAAAAGTATCTGCCGGAACAATAGCTAAAATAGAAAAAATTCTGGAAGAAATAAATTTTTATAGGTTCGCGTCGGTAAAAGCCGACAAAAAGTCTGCCGGCGATATGTTAAATAAAATAAAAGAAATTATATCGGAGCTGAAATAAATGAAAAAAATCCTGTTTCTTTTACTGTTTTTTCTGTTTGCGTTTCCGTGTTTCGGCAATGTTCAAATAGAAAATGCTGAGGAGTTTTTTAGAAAAGGCGATTACGCGAAAACCATTGAAATATACGAAACTCTTATACAGGTTGAGAGGATTAACAATCCGCAAGTCTTTTACAATTTGTCTAACGCTTATTTCAGAAACGGCAATCTCGGGCTGGCGATTTTAAATATAAACAAAGCCCACAGGCTTGCTCCAAGAGACAGGGACATAAGATCAAATTTTGAATATCTCAGCAGTATGGCAGGCGAGAATGCCTACGGAGATTTTACCGGATTTCTTCTAAGCTGGTTTTCTTTGAACGAAGTAACTGTGCTTGCGTCAGGGCTTATCATTATAATTCTTTTGGGCTTTTCAGTATTTTTCATAAATAAAAACGAATTTGCGAAAAAATCGGCTGTTTTTTGTCTGATTCTGTTAATTCCCGTTTTAACGGTATTATTCTTTAAGCTGAACTCTGAAATATTTTCAAACAAAGCCGTTGTTTTAAACGCTTCTGCCGCAAGAAGCGGTCCCGGAATAAACAATCCCGAAATTTTTAATTTAGCCGAAGGCAAAACAATAAGAGTCCGCTCGTCAAGCGGCGCGTGGAGCAATATTGTAATTCAGTCCGGAAACGAAACTTTAAACGGCTGGATTGAAAACTCTAATATAGGAAAAATATAATGGGAAAAATTGCCGTTTTCGGGGGGTCATTCGACCCCGTTCACAAGGCTCACGTTCAAATTGTAAAAGAAGCGTTATCTTCTTTTGACTTGAAAAAAGTTATATTTGTCATAGCCTATGCTCCGCCGCATAAAATAAAACAGCATGCAGATATTGCGGACAGAATAGAAATGCTTAAACTGGCGCTTGAATCTGAAGATCCGGAAAAAATAGAAATCAGCCTTTACGAAGCCGAGCAGCAAAAAAAAATTTATTCTTATGAAACATTAGATCATTTCAAAAAACTGTATCCTGATGACGAAATATGTATGATAATCGGTTCCGACTCTCTTTTGGATTTGCCAAACTGGAAAAATCCGGAATATCTTACGTCGCAATACAAATTTATAGTTGCCAAACGTCCCGGAGTCGTAATAGATAAAGAAACAAAGTTTCTTGAAAGCTGTTTGTTTATTGATAAAGAGATAGCTGATATTTCTTCAACAAAAATACGGGAATTGATAAACAAAGGCGATAATGCAGTTTTAGATTTTATAGATGAAAAAGTTTACGATTATATAAAAGAACATAAACTTTACATGAGTATATGATGTTTGCCGTCATTGCGAGGGTGAGTGTGCGACGAATAAGGAGCACGAGTCACGAACGGGCGCGAGATGTGAGCGCACCGGGTCTGAAAGACAGCATAGCGACAACGAAGCAATCCAGAAAAACGGCATTTGTCATACCGGCGAAAGTCGGTATCCACATTATCTTTAAATATATACGACGATGACAACAAAATGGATTCCGTTTTTCAACGGAATGACACAGCCCTAACAAGGACATTTATGCAAAAAAACACAGAAGAAAAAATATTCAACTATCTACAAAAACATCTAAGCCCTAAACGCTTTGAACATTCGTATAATGTCGCGGAATTTGCCGTAGAACTTGCCGGCATATACGGTGCGGATGGTTTAAAAGCCCAGACAGCCGGTTTGCTTCATGACTGCGCGAAATCGAAAACAGATAAACAATTAATATCTTTTTTAAAAAACCGCAAATCAAGCATAAAGTATTTTAAAGATATAAAAAAATATTCTCCGCAGCTTTTACATGCTTATGCCGGCGCGGTTATCGCGAAAGAAAAATTGGGCATAACAGATGTTGATATATTAAACGCTATAAGAAATCATACGCTTGGCAGGCAAAATATGAGTATGCTTGAAAAAATAATATTTGTGTCAGATGCGGTATCTTTTGACAGGAAATCCAAAGAACTGTTGAAAATACGAAAGCTTGCGTTAAAGGATTTTGAAAAAGCTTTTTTTAAAGTTATGGCAAGAAAAATACAATATGTTCTTGAAGAAAATGAATGGCTGTGTCCGCAAGCCCTAGATACATGGAATTATTATGTCACCCAAAATAAAAAAAATTCTTAAATATGTTTTTGTTGTCTGCGCGATTTGTGTGATTTGCGCGGGCTCTGCTGTTTATGTATATTCTGCTTCTTCCAAATCCAAAAAAGATCCGATTACGGAAACTCTTTTAAACAATAAGGCAGTAAAATTTTCTATGCTTCTTTATGGAAATGAAAAAATACTTCCGGGCGAGCTTGATGTTTTTCTTGTAACTTACGAAAAAGACGGAAATCTTTTGAAAATTCTTTCGGCAAATACAGATATTGTTGTTTTCAGAAAAACAACGAAAGCTTTAAGTTTTAAACAATCGTTTAACGAAACATCCAAAAAGGATTTAGCCCGCGCAATAAAAAATTTGTATGCGGATTTGTTTGAAATGACAGGGAATACGTTTACGCCGGATTTCTATATTAATATGAGTTACGATGATTTTTTAGCTTTTTGCGGAGAAAATGAAGATCTGAAAAAGCTTGTTCCAAAAAGAAATTTTGTAAGCAGGGACGCGAAACTTTTAAATGAAATTGAAATTGCCGAAATATTTTTAAACCTGATTGCTAAAAATCCCAAGCCGTTTATAGCCGAAAAAAATAAAAAATATGAACTGATTAACACGGATCTTTCAAAAACGGCATATAAAAATCTTTTGTTATATAACAAGAAACATAAACCGCGAATTCTGTTTTGCGATTTGCCCGCGAAATATACAAAAAGAAGAGCAGAACCTGACAAACAAAATATTTCTGATTTCCTGAAAAATGTGTACAACCGGGAAACAAATACGGAATTTTCCGATAAAGTAATTATTACGGAAGTTAGGAACGCGTCAGGAAAACCGCGCATGGCTGAAAAAGCCGCATGGGTTTTAAGGGACAGTAAATTTGACGTCAGGGAGTGGGGCAATTCGTCTTTAAGATACGATAAAACATTAATAAAAGATTATAAAGGAAATTTTGCGGAAGCGTTAAAAGCCAAAGAAGCTTTAAGGTGCGGAAAAATATTGATTTCATATAACGGGCAAAATTACTATAATATGAGCGTGTTCATAGGTAAAGATTGCGAAATTTATGATAAGCTTGATAAACCTCAAGGGGGACAGTAATGGAAAAGATTGATTTTCTTGCTTTGGCAAAAGAAGCCGCTAAAATCGCGGATGATAAAAAAGCCGAAAACACCGTTATTCTTGACGTAATGGATTTAACAGCGATAGCCAATTACTTTGTAATCGCGACGGCGGAATCTACTCCGCAGATAAACGCGATATGCGGAGAAATCGAAAAATCTTTTAAAGAAAAAGGCGTAACTGTTTTAAGAAGAGAGGGAGTTAATTCCGATTCCTGGCGTGTTATCGATTACGGCGGGCTTGTAATTCATGTTATGTCGCCGAACGTAAGACAAACGTATAACCTTGAAAATCTCTGGAAAGACGCTAAAACCGTACAAACCGACACAGTTGAAGTTCTAAAGGTTCAGGCTGCCGAAAAAGTGAAAGAATATACTGAAAAATTATCGAAAATTGTTGCAGAAGAAAAGAAGAAAATAGCTAAATCTGCTAAGAAGATTTCAAAGAAAATTTCCAAAACTGCGGCTAAAAAAGTTTCCGAAGCAAAAGGTAAAATTAAAAAAGGAATCAAAACAGCTAAAGAGAAAGTTAAAAAAGCCAAAAGAACTGTAAAAGCCGTAGGGAAAGGAATAGAAGCTTTCAGTAAAACGCTTGTCAAAAAGTCAGCTCCTAAAAAAGTAAAAGCAAAAACAAAGGCAAAATCTAAGGTTAAGTCTAAAGCCAAGAAAACAGTAAAAAAGAAAAAATAAGAGTTGTCGCGTGGCAGTCAGTCGTAATTCCCCTTTAAGATAAAGGGGTGTCGGCGAAGCCGACGGGGTATGTGAGTAACAATGACCCAACAAAAGAGTGAATCGAATAACGAGTTATAAAAATAACAGAGGCAGGCTTGATGATTTTAAAGCCCGCCTCTTTTATTTATCAACTATCAACCGCAAATAATTCGCTTTTGTCTTTGTTTGTTGTTTCTGTCTTTTTCAATGAAGATTTTGTTGCCTTTTAAATCTCTTTCGGTGTAGTACATCATTGTGGCAATTGTGGACGGCGTGGGGGTAAAAATCTGAACTTGTTCCGGGCGGATTTTTAAATTTCTGCCTATAAAGTGTTTAAGGCTTTTCATTTCAGCTTCACCGCAGCCCGGATACGCAGCTATAAAATAGTAAGTCAGAAATCTTCCTTTGTCTTTTGATTCGTAATTCGTAATTTGTAATTCGTCATTGCTGTTTTGAAACATTCCGATAAATTGTTTCAAAATAGCAGTATTTGGTTTTCCCATCAAATTTAAAACTTTATCATCAGTATGTTCCGGCGCTATTTTCATCTGCCCTGAAATATGACTTTCCAATAAAGTATCAAGATAATTTTGTCCGTTTACGGTATCTGCGCAAATCAAATCATATCTTATTCCCGAAGAGATAAATACTTTTTTAACGCCTTCAATAGCTGCGACTTTATTTAATAAATCTAATTGTTTGTTGTGTCCCATAATAAGATTTTCGCAGATTTTTGGAAACAGGCAGCGTTTGTTTTCGCAGCTTCCCGCATAGTCATTTGCCGAACAACAGCTTTTGTTCATATTTGCGGTAGGTCCGCCCAAATCTGTTATATAACCTTTAAAATCTTTTAGTTTTGTTATTTTTTTTGCTTCGTTTAAAACCGATTCCTCACTTCTTGAAACAACCTGTTTTCCCTGATGAACGGTAATAGAACAAAAATTACATTCGCCAAAACATCCTCTATGCGTAGTAATAGAAAATTTTATTGTGTCCTGCGCTTTAACATGCCCGAGTTTTGCATAATACGGATGAACTTCCCTTGTATAATCCAAATCATAAATTGCATCCAGTTCTTTTGAAGTTAAAACAGGCTGTTTAGGGTTTTGGACTAAATATCTTTCGGAGTGTTTTTGGTACAAAACTTTTTCATTTTCAGCGCAGACATTTTTGTAAAAAGAGGTGAACGCCTCAAAAAATTTGTCTTTATTATCTTTGCATTCTTCAAAAGAGGGGATTTCTAAAACTTCGTTTTCAGGTTTTTCTTTTGATATGTAACATATGCCTTTTACGTTGCGCCAGTCTTTGCCGTCTTTCATATTTTGCGCGAGTTCAAGCATGGATTTTTCACCCATACCGTAAGAGATGATATCGGCTTTCGCGTCAAAAAGTATAGAACGTCTTAAAGCGTTATCTTTAAAATCATAATGGGTTATTCTTCTTAAACTTGCTTCAACGCCGCCCAAAACTATGGGTTTAGTGTTTTTAAAATGTTTCCTTATTATATTTGTGTAAACCATACTTGCCCTGTCGGGACGCCTGTTGTTTATGCCACCGGGAGTTAAATCATCATCATTCCGGAATTTGTTTAAAGAAGTATAGTTTGACACAAAAGAATCCATCGCGCCCGCGGAAACTCCCCAGAATAATGAAGGTTCGCCAAACCTTGCGATATCATCGGTTGTTATATCGGGCTGGGCAATCACGGCAACTTTAAAACCGTGAGCAGTAAGCCAGTTTCCTATAACGGCAGAGCCTATAAAGGGACTGTCAATATAAGTATCGCCCGATATTAAAATAATATCGGGTTTTTCCCAGCCTGCTTTTTTGATTTCATCTTTTGTAGTTGGTAAAAACATACTGACATTATAGCTAACTATATACATCTGTGTAAAATCTTTTAGTAGAGACATTTGTTTTTTGTCGTCATTGCGAGGAGGAAATAATGTTTCCGACGAAGCAATCCAAGTTCTTGATGTTAAATATGTGTCTTCTTATCTGTCATTCCGGGCTTGACCCGGAATCCATTTTAACTACTGACGTGGATACCGGCTTTCGCCGGTATGACAAAAGAGTAAAAGCCTGACCTGCTTTTGTCAGTTTGCCAATTTTTACGCAATATTGTAAAATAAGTTTCGTTTTACAATAGATGTAGATGTGTCAGCGGAGAGATGACCGAGTGGGCGGCAGTGCGACGAATAAGGAGCACGAGTTTGCCGCGGGAGCGAGATGTGAGCTCCCCGGAACCACATCCTGGAAATATCGTAGTGAACGCAGTGAGCGGAGAGATGGCCGAGTGGTTTAAGGCGCAGTCCTGGAAAGACTGTTTACTCGAGAGGGTAACTAGGGTTCAAATCCCTATCTCTCCGTACTTCTTTTTTTATCAGCGTCGGAGAAAAGTCAAAATTCAAGTATTTTCTCTTAATAGTCTCTTAAACTCCTGTATGTTAATTGTTACGAAACCATTGTAATAAATTGTTATAATTACGGCTGTATGTTTAAACTAGGCATGCTGTCAGTAATCTGGCAGGGGAGAAAAATATGTTTTTTAAAATTGGATTTTTTGTGTTGTTGGCAGTTGTCATTGCAATGTGTTTTATTTTTATAAAAGCTAATCCTATGATGAACGAGGGTGCAAACAGCTGGACTGAATTCTATTCCGAAAATCCTAAAGAAACTATCTCATTTCTTAACAAGACTTTCGGAATCAAGTCCGAGAAAGGCAAAGAACCTGCGGCAGACGGAGAGGAGTATAATATTCTGAAAGCCGGCGGACAGATGTGGCCTTTTGCCGGAATTATGGAATTGCCGAAACATAACGGCGAACCGATTGCTCCTGGTACTATGGTTTATTTAACAGTTAAAGATTATGATGCCGCGCATAATAAGATGATTGCAAATAATGCCCAATCCCTAATTGACCACAAGTATGTAAGCGGTATGAAATTCGGTATTTACATGATACCGGGTGGAGTAAAAATTGGCATTGCGCAATATGGAAAAAATAAGAAGTAAAAGCCCACATAGATCTTTCGATACGTTATTTTGGACGCTATTTTATATATAATAATAAGGAGCCGGCAATGGACAACGAAATATTGGCGCAGCTAAAAAACATAAGTATGCAATTGGAAAAAATCACTAAACTGCTCGAAAATAAAAAATCTTTTCCGCCAAGGAGAGATTCTTTCCCGGGCAGAAACCCTTTCAGCAAGAGCGACGGAAGAGATTTTGACCGCAAGCCGCACTTTAACACTGACAGGAAACCAAAAGTAGCTGCTGACGGTAGAAATTTTAGCTTTAAAAATAAAAAAAGAAATCGTTTTTAAAAATGATATAATGTACGCAGCAGCTTTCTCAAAGAGCTGTAAATTAAAAAAGGGAGTAGTAAACATGGCAAAAGGTAAAGTAAAGTGGTTTAACGATCAAAAAGGCTTTGGCTTCATAACACCGGATGATGGTTCTGCGGATCTTTTCGCACATTTTCAGGAAATCCAGAGTGATGGCTTTAAATCTTTAGCGGAAGGTCAGGAAGTAGAATTTGAAGTTTCATCTTCAGACAAAGGCCCCAAAGCAACTAAAATTAGAAAAATATAGTTTTTTAATTTTAATTTAAAAACCGGTATTTAAAACAAAATACCGGTTTTTTTTGTTTGTGTTACTCTGATATTTCTTCCTGTTTTGCCAATCAATTGTGTTGATATTAAGCAATTTTCTTACGGTTAAATCAGGTAGTTGTTTTCCTTGCATTGTGGTTACTATTTTAGGCGGTAAGAATGGTCAAAAGGATGGGGAAGTTTTGTTGTAATTGCTATCAGAGCGGTTAGCTGTAGGAAGTGAATTAATAAGAGAAATATAATTTAAAAGAACACCCTGCGGCGAATACACCGCAGGGTGTTCTTTTTTCCTTGTATTATAAAACTTGAACTTTTTTGAACTATTTAAACTGTTTAACCGGCATCACTCTTTATCTTTCGTTTAACGGTATAAACGGCTTTCTTTCCGCCACGCTTTTATAAGCCGGACGAATAATACGCCCTCCGCTTACGATTTCTTCAATGCGGTGCGCGCTCCATCCGGATACGCGTGAGATAGCAAATATAGGAGTGTATAGCTCGGGCGGAAGACCAAGCATGTCATATACGAAACCGCTGTAGAAGTCTATATTTGCAGATACGCCTTTAAACATTTTACGCTTTTCTGCAATGATTTTTGGCGCCAGACGGGCAACCTTAGCGTAAACTTCATATTCATCCTCACGGCCGTTTTTAACGGAAAGTTCTTTGACAAAACTTTCAAATACAACAGCACGAGGGTCGGAAATGGAGTAAACCGCGTGTCCCATGCCGTAGATAAGACCGGCATTGTCATAGGCTTCCTTGTTGAGAAGTTTTTGCAAATAATCCGCAAGCTGATCTTCGTCCTTTGGATTTTTAACGGTTTTAAAAAGGTCATCCATCATACCCATAACTTTGTTGTTTGCTCCGCCGTGCTTGGGGCCTTTTAAACTGCCGAGAGCTGCCGCCATGGCGCTGTATGTATCTGTATCAGTGGAAGAAACGACGTGTATGGTAAAGGTTGAGTTGTTGCCTCCGCTATGATCGGCATGAAGTACCAGGGCAAGGTCAAGAATTTGAGCTTCCAGTTCGGTATATTTCTGGTCAACACGCAACATATGCAGGATGTTTTCCGCAAAGGACAGAGAGGGATTTGGCTTGTGGATTATAAGACTCTTATCTTGTTCATAATGCATATATGCCTGATAACCGTATATTGCCAACATCGGGAATACCGCGATTAAATGCAGGCATTGACGCAAAACGTTCGGGATTGATATATCGTCGGCATTATCGTCATAGTTGTAAAGAGTAAGCACGCTGCGGGCAATAGTATTCATCATGTCCTTGCCGGTCGCTTTCATGATAACGTCACGGACAAACGAAGTCGGCAGCCAGGTATAGTCCATCAATAACCGCGTAAAGTCCTCAAGCTCCTTTTTATTAGGTAAATGACCGAACAGCAACAGATATACGGTTTCTTCAAAACCGAATCTTTTTTCCTTTAAAAATCCGGCTACTATATCTTCGACATCGATGCCTTGATATATGAGTTTTCCTTCAGTCGGTACTTCGACGCCGTCTACGATTTTTTTGGCTGTCGCGACAGATATATTGGAAAGACCGGTGAGAACTCCGTTACCGTTCTGGTCACGCAGTCCGCGTTTTACATCAAATTTTGTGTAAAGCTCGGCAGGGATTTTCTGTGCCTCGCACATTTTTGACAATTCGAGAATCTGAGGAGTAATCTCCGAATACTTGTTTTTGTTCATAATGGCTCCATCCTTTTTTAAGTAATAATTGGAATAAACTTATTCCTTTCCGGCACATACCAAACATTCTTTATATTATAAGATTTTTTATCTCATTCTGCAATTCTTTATCAGACAGTATTAACTAAAAATATTTGTATTATAAAACAATTAAGCTATACTTATAACAAATAGAAAAGGAGCCTTTTATTTATGTTTGCAAATAAAATAACATTAAGCTTATTTAAATCCTGGAAAATTGTTATAAAAATAAGTATTACACTTATAATTTTTATAACGATTTTGTCAGCAGCGGCATGCGGTTTTTTAAAAAATAATGCAAAAACTCCAAGCGCAAGCCAAACTCAGACCGAGGCGGTTTTTAAAGTAGATAAAAACGGTTTTTTTACCAGGCTTAACGAAAACGGAGACAGGGTAACATATGTTGTAAAAAGTGTTGCATGGAATGTTCCTAATGATTATAACGGCGATGTTTTCGGATATTATGAAAGTTATCATAAAACTATCAGTTACCTAAAAGAATTAAACGCGAACGCTGCAAGAGCATACCGTCTTCCTATTGACTTTGAATCTGTTATTTATGATGAGCGTGACGGACATTATAATATAAGGGAAGTAACTCTCAACTGGGAAAATACCGAAGAAATGCTGAAAGCTTTTGCGAAAGCAAAAATCGGCATACAAGCAGGATTATGTTCGTGGGATATTCAGCCTGTTAAAATCACTGATGAAAAAGGGAATGTTGAATATACGACTCTCGCGGAGGCGTTTATAAAAAGGTTTGACAGTAAAACAAATAGTTTAGGCGTTGTGTTAATGTATTTGACAGGCAATGAATTTAATTATCACTTTCAAGACGTTATTGCTTTTCCTGATACGGGCGTTGATATTTTTCAAGGAGATAAATGGTTTACCCGCGATGCATGGCTTGGCGATTTAAAAAAAGTCGTTGATATTGTTCGCAGTTTGTCTAAAACGCCTGTTGGCACTGTACACGGGGAAGTTCCTTTGGAAGCAGATGCCGTAGAATATGTGAAATTAGAACTTGACGCAGTTTTGTTAAATATTTATAGAAAAGGCTCTGATTATGACGCAATAGACCAAACGAGAACAGTTTTTAAAAAAATTGGCGGAAAAATGCCATATATCAGTTTTGGAGAAATTGGCGGAAATCCTTATGATGTAGAACTTGCTCATGCGCATGCTGATATTTTTAAAAAATATCCCGAAACCGGCGGTTCTTATTTTGCGCTTTATCATAAATACGATACAGACTTTAACGAAGATTCCGGGCTTATAGATACTGACGGTAATAAAACCCCAATATTTGCCATTATACAATCAGCATTTAAAGAAATGCCGGCCTCCTTGACTTATAACAAATAAGAAATTTCGTCAAGAAAGTAAAAACTCCAAAACTTTTAAAAATAATCTCTGTTAAAAAACAGAGATAAAGCCGCCAAAGGATTTGGTGCTAACCGAGAATATTTAAGTTATATTTTCAATAAAATTGTGGTATAATCGAAACATGCGTTATATTGGAACAAAAACAGACCTTGTCGGTAAAATCTTTGAGTTAATCAAAGATAAAAAAATTAACGATGAAAACTTTACTTTCTGCGACGTTTTCAGCGGTACAGGCGCGGTTGGTGAGTTTTTGAAGGATAAGTTTCGCATAATTGCGAACGACGTTCAGTATTATTCTTACATTCTTTCACAAGCTAAATTAAACACTCCTGATTTACTGTTTTCGCAGCTTGGTTTTGATCCGTTTGATTATTTCAACAGCGAAAAACGGGAGATGAAAGGCTTTATTTATAAAAATTATTCGCTTGGCGGAAGCGAGCGGATGTATTTTTCGGAAGAAAACGCCTTGAAAATTGACTTTATAAGAAGCAAAATTACCGAATGGCGTGAAAAAGAAAAAATCACAGATTACGAATACTTTTATTTAATAGCCGCCTTACTTGAATCCGCTTCAAAAGTCGCAAACATTGCCGGCGTTTATGGCTCGTATCTCAAAACCTGGGATCCGCGGGCGGTCAAACCAATGCCGTTTATTAAAGTGGAACAACGGGATATAAAAGGACTTTACAACGCGGAAGTTCATAATAAAACTATTGAGGAGCTTATAAACGATATAAGCGGCGATATTTTATATCATGATCCGCCTTATACAAAAAATCAGTATTCTGTTCAATATCACTTATTGGAAACAATAGCAAAAAATGACAGTCCTGAAATTAAAGGTAAAGGCGGTTTAAGAGATACGAGCGCAACTGCTTCGGCTTTTTCCCGTACCGGCGATGTTGAAGTGGTTTTTGAAAAGATAATCGCAAAAGCAAAGTTCCGCTATATCATTTTAAGTTATAATTCCGACGGCTTAATGTCGCAAAAATATATTGAAAATGTCTTGAAGCGATACGGAAAGCCCGAAACTTATGAGCTGCGAAAAATAAAGTATAAGCAATATAAAAACCATAAAACCACCGACAAAAAAGAGCATTGCGAATACCTGTTTTTTATAGAGAAGAAAGAATCCGGCAAAGTTCATTATGTTTCGCCGCTTAATTATCAAGGCGGCAAATACGATATAGTTGATTTCATTAAAAATAATTTGCCAAACGGTAAAATAAGCCGGTTTGCTGATATTTTTGGAGGCGGCTACAATGTCGGTATAAATGTTGAGGCCGAGCAAAATATCTATAACGAGTATAACCATAAAGTTGTTGAGCTGATGGAGTGTTTTAAACATACTGAAACTGCGGACTTGGTCAAATATATTGTACGGACACAACGGAAATACAAATTAGAGCGCGGTGACAAAAAAGCATATATGAAACTGCGTGCTAAATATAATTCCATTCCATTAGAAAAACGAGACCCGAAAATGCTGTATATGCTGATTTTATACGGCTTTAACCAACAAATACGCTTTAACTCGTCATATGATTGTAATAATCCTGTCGGTCCTGCAGGGCTAAACGATAATATGTTAGAAAAAATTACAAGTTTTTGCCGCAGGATGCAAGAACAAAATCTTGTTTTGATCTCCTCTGATTTTGAAAAAACCAAAGAATACATAAATAAAGATACTTTTGTTTATTGCGACCCGCCGTATCTAATAACTCTTGGGAGTTATAATGACGGCAAACGCGGTTTTAACGGCTGGGATCAATCAGACGAATTGCGGCTTTATAAGTTTCTTGATGATTTAAACAAAAGCGGCAATAAGTTTATGATGTCAAATGTTTTAGAGCATAAAAGGAAAAAGAATATCTTGCTTAAAAACTGGGTTAAAAAAAATGGTTATAAGGTCATAACTTATAACAAATCAGCCCGAAAGGGCCGCAAAGAAGTTTTAATAGTTAATTATGATAAGGAAAATATATGATAAAGGTGACTTTACCTGATAAGAAAACGCTGATACAGGGTGTAACAGATAATATTTTACACGATGTTTGCAAACGCATTTTTAATACGACAGTTTACAAAACTGAAAATGAAAAACGCGGGAAAGGCCGCTATATTAAAATTGAAAATAGTGAAACAAACGAAATTCATTATGTTTGTTTTTCTCACCCAAACCATAACAGCCGAAATGCGCATCTGATGCAGTTTGTTTCTCCTGCTTACATTGCGTTTTACAATGATAAGGCCGAGAATAAACACCTTGATATTTATTTAATAAATCCGTCAGTAAATGACAAAACAGATTATATTAGAATGTTTTATCGTTGCTTTTTAACCATAGGAATCAGAATTTTAAATTTTGATAAGTTAGGTATTTCTGAAGTAGCTCCTTTTAATTCTTATGAAGATCTTAAAGGTTATAGATCCAAAACAAGCGGACGCAATACGCACAACCGCTCAACATACTTTACAGATGATGACAAACAGATTTCTATTTTTGGAAAAACTTTCGGCGCTAACGCAATGGAATCATTTATTTTTGGCTTAACAATAAAACAAATCGTTGATAAACCGGTAGTGTTTTATCCTGTGCTTGATAATGAGTCTGATAGTTTATCTGTTGAGCAGCGCCAAATCTTAATGAACAAAGGCTTATCTTATGGCAATAGCATTGAATTGCTTACACGCAATGGCCCTGCCAAACCGACAAAAGATACAAGCCGGAACCAAAGCGTGTTTCACTACAATTTATTACAAAAGTTCGGCGATAAACAGTGTTATATTTGCGGCTGTGATATAGAGCGTTTAATTATTGCGGCGCATATTGAACGGGTTACAGACATTGATAACAGCGCAAGTTATACTCCTGAACAAAAAGCCCAGCGCTCCACAGACGGCGATAACGGGCTTTGGCTTTGCGCCAGCCACGATAAAATGTTTGAGTATGGCATAATATACTTTGAGAATACTTTAATGAGGGTCGGGGCTTTTATAACCGAACAATCACAACAAACATTTATTGAAAGGTCTATTTTTGATATGCGACAAGTTTATTTTAATGACATTACAGGCACAATCTTTGAGATAAAGTCAGAGCATTACAATGACAAAATGCGCGATTATATCAGTAAGCATATGGCAAGGATAACATAACATTGTTGTAATTCTGTAAAAAAGGGGTTTTCATGAAAAGAGCATTATTTTTGATGTTAGCTATGGTTTTTTGTTTTATGGTATCTTTTAGTACGGATGTGTCAGCCCAAGTTGCCGGACTGAAAACCAGACAGGAAGTTGCTCCATTGCTCAGCAATTTCAGCATTTCGCTCGTTTTTGACGCGAAAGGACAGAATCCTTATTATATGTATCAGGCAAGCTGTGATAAAGGCATGGTTTCTGAAATGAAAGGCGATCGCAACAGTCTTATATTTTATGATTTCACCGCAAATAAAGAATACTATTTAGATGCTGAAACAAAAACCGGCGACGCTGAAGATATTGACACTAACGATCCGAACTACGGGTACCGTTTCTTCGGGGGGAATATTTTGAGCCATGCGTTTATACATAGTTCTTATAGAGACATAGTGAAGAAAATCGGAAATGAAAAAGTTGCCGGACGCAATACAACGGTGTACGAAGTCACTTTTGAGGGCATGAACACAAAAATGAAAATCTGGGTTGATGATGAATACGGATTTACGTTAAAATACATTCAAACAGGCAGCAGCGACATGAAGATGGAAGTTACCGAATTCAAAGTCGGCGGCGTTACAGTCGAAGATATGCTAAAAAGAATCGATTTTAAAGATTACAAGATTGAATAAACATTATTGACTGGTTATGCTATAGAGTAGTAAAATTAAACGGAATTATCTATTGATATATTGTTAAATTTTTAATGTGTCACCCTGAACTTGTTTCAGGGTCTGAAAATTAACGGCGAGATGCCGAAACAAGTTCGGCATGACACGTCGCTAATTGTTAAGGAATGATTCCGAATTGATGTTGTTGTAATACTTTAAAAAGGAGTTTTCATGAAAAAAGTATTGTTTTTGATTTTAGCGATGTTTATCGGTTTTACAGTTGCAACGGCGCAAACTATAGGACAGGCAGGAACTACCTGGCCTAAAGATAAACTTCCGGCGGGTCTTCTTCCTTATACGGACGGCAGCAGAATACAATGGGGTAATCCGGGCGGCGAACTTTTTATAAAAATATCCGATACCAGCACGAAAGCGTTAGAAGCGTATCTTGAGCAGCTCGCGGCAAAAGGCTGGGAAATATCTCCAGGAAATTATGACAGCAGTGCAAAAAAAGGAGTTTATACGTTAGAATTTGCTATACAAGGCAATACTTGGCTGCAAATTACTTTGAGGGAAGCGAAAGTCGGTGCTTGGCCTTCGGAAAAAGACGTTCCTGCTGCTTTACCGCAACCCCATAATTACAAACTTATAGATGTTTATTTAAACGTGAATGACGAAATCAACAATACTTGGCTTTTCTCTTTTACCGCAATGGGTATGACTGAAGAAGCGGCAACTGCTTATATGCAAAGTTTGCTTAAAGCGGGCTGGGATGGCGATGTCTATATGGCTTATACAAGGAATGCTAAATGGCGCGGCAAGCCCTGCGAAATTTCTATAGAACTTTACGGAATAGAAGCAGGCAATGCCAGCTTTACCGTGAATTTTGGTCCTTACAATAATTGAAATAGTATCTAACGACTTCTAATTAAAACCGAATAACAAACAGCCGTCCGTTTTTTTACGGACGGCTGTTTTATGTTGTCTCTCTGCGTGAAATCGCAGAATGAGATCGGACAATTTTGTAATAAATTACCTGTTATTTTTCAATGAGTTTGCTATAATGAGAGAGTTGTTTAATTACTTACAAGGAAGAAAAATGAAAAGTTTTATAAAGATACTGTTCAAAAGGTCGTTTCTGTCGTATTACGCCGCACAATATTTGGGCGCGTTTACTGATAACTTATTCCGCGCCGCCATGGCTGTGTTTGTAATGTATGAAATAACAACCATATCCGCAGGTTCTAAAAGTTTTATTATTTTGCTTGCGATCTGCTTTTTTATGCTGCCTTTTTTTCTATTTTCGTACATCGCAGGTGAAATTGCCGACAAATACCGTAAAGATTTAATAATAAAAATACTCAAATTTGCCGAGCTGTTTATAATAGCGCTGGTGATTTTAGGGTTTTATCTGAAAAGTCCGTCGCTTTTGCTTTTTGTTTTATTTTTGATGGGAACGCTTGCGGCGTTTTTTGCGCCGGTTAAATACAGTATTTTGCCTGATATTGTAAAAGAAGATGAACTCCTTGCCGGCAACGGTCTTGTTGAAGCCGGAAATTACGGCGCTATTTTGCACGGCGCGCTGCTTGGCGGAGCTATAATTGTCGGCGCCGGACTTGAGCGTGTATCTTTGTGGATAGGCTGCGCAGCGCTTGCTGGGTTTGCGGCGAGTTTGCTTATTCCAAAAATAAAAGCAGCATCGCCGACTTTAAAAATAAACAAAAATATTCCTGCGGCTATCTGGAAAAGCATCGGGTTTGTAAAACGCAGAAGGGAAATATACTTTTGTATATTAGGGCTGTCCTGGTTTTGGCTGCTGGGAGCCGTAATTGTAGTCCAGCTGCCGTCATTTACAAGCGGTGTTTTAAACGGCGACGCATCTGTTTTCGCGTATTTGCTTACATTGTTTGTTTCGGGCATAGCTCTAGGTTCTGTAGCCTGTCAATTCCTGTTGCAAGGCAAAGTAAGCAGTAAATTCGCGCCGCTGAGTATTCTACTGATAACAGTATTTTTAGTAGACCTTGCCTTAGTATCAAGCGGTTTCGCGGCGTCGGTTACGGCGGTTAATTATAAAACCTTTATTTCCGGCTGGAGCGGACTGCGCGTATCCATAGATTTCTTTTTCTTAGGTTTACTCGGCGGATTATACGTGGTGCCTTTGAAAGCGCTGCTTCAAATGCTTGCAGGTCATAAGCTACGCTCGCGCATAATAGCGACAAATAATATTCTCAACGCCTTATTTTTGGTAATCGGCAACGGCGTTTGCATGGGATTACTCGCAATCGGTTTTGGTCTTTCCGCAGTTTTCGTGCTTTTGGCAATTTTTAATACTATCGTGGCTGTTTATACCTTATGGCTGCTGCCTGACCATATAGTAAGAATGATAGTAAAGCGCATTTTTAATGTTGTTTACGGCGTAAAAGTTACCGGTCTGGAAAATTTGGAAAACGCTAAAGGCAGTATGATAATAATAGCCAACCATTCTTCCTTTCTAGACGCGGCGCTGTTATGGACATATCTGCCGGGAAAATTTTATTTTACGGTAAATACGGCTGTCACGCAGATATGGTGGGTCAAGCTGTTTCTGCATCTGGCTAAATATTTTCCGATAGACCCTACGAATCCGATGGCTGTTAAATCCATAATAGATGAAGTAAGAAACGGCAAGCGCGTTGTAATTTTTCCGGAAGGCAGAATAACTACCACCGGCGCTTTAATGAAAATATACCCCGGTCCAACTATGATTGCCGATAAAAGCAATGCCCTGATACTTCCTGTGTGCATAGACGGCAGCCAGTATTCTATATTCTCCCGTTTCGGCACGAAATTTAAAACCCGTCCGCACAGTAAAATAACAATTAATATAATGCCGGTTACGCGTCTTAATCTGCCTGCAAATTTACACGGGCGTGACCGCAGGCGCGCTTCTGCCAGAAAACTTTACGATATTATGACCGAAATGAAATACACGGTCAGCAGTATTAACGAAAGTTTGGTTGATTCTCTTCTTGACGCGCAGGCTTTGGTCGGCAGAAACAAAGAAATTATAGAAGACATGAATATGAAACCGCTTAGTTTCGGCAAGCTTTTAACGGCTTGTTTTGCTTTGGGAAAACAATTTTCCAAATATAATAAACAGCGTGAATACGCCGGTTTTTTACTGCCGAATTCGATAGCGGCGGTGGCGGCATTTTTCGGTTTGCGTGTATTTAATATTACGCCGTGCATGCTTAATTTTACAATGGGCGCGAAAAGTTTGCTGTCCTGCTGCAGAGCGGCGCAGATAAAAAACGTTTACACATCAAGACAATTTATTGAAAAAGCCGAACTTGCCGATACCATAGGCGCTATGGAAGCAGCCGGCATAAAAATAATTTATCTGGAAGATATTAAACAACAGATATCTTTTAAAGATAAAATGACAGCTTTAGCCGCCTCTTATTTCCCCAGAATATATTATAAGATGGTGCGCGGTGACGTCGCGCCGTCGGCGCCGGCCGTGGTTTTATTTACCAGCGGTTCCGAGGGTATGCCGAAAGGCGTTGTATTAAGCCATAAAAATATTCAGGTCAACCGCTGCCAGGTGCAAACATGTTTTGATTTCGGCGTTGAAGATATTGTTTTTAACGCTATGCCGATGTTTCACGCGTTCGGTTTGACCGGCGGGGTTATGCTGCCGCTGCTTGTCGGCGCAAAGACATTTTTGTATCCGTCTCCGCTGCATTATCACATAGTGCCGGAACTTATTTACGACAGAAACGCGACCGTCATTTTCGGTACAGATACTTTCTTAAACGGTTATGCGAAAAACGCGCATCCTTATGATTTTTATTCCGTCCGCATAGCAGTTGCCGGTGCGGAAAAACTGAAAGACGAAACATACCGTACTTTTACCGATACTTTCGGCGTGCGTGTTTTTGAAGCCTACGGCGCTACGGAAGCCTCGCCGGGAATAGCGATAAATTCGCCGATGTATTTTAGGCGCGGTACAGTAGGCCGTTTGCTGCCGGGCGTGGAAGCAAAGCTTGAATCTGTGCCGGGACTCGAAGAAGGTAAAAAACTTTTTATCAAAGGCAAAAATATAATGCTGGGCTATATCAAAGAAGATAATCCCGGAGTAATTCAGGCGCCGCCGGACGGCTGGTACGATACCGGAGATATTGTTGATATAGACGATGACGGTTTTGTAATTATAAAAGGCCGCGCAAAACGTTTTTCCAAAATAGCCGGAGAGATGGTGTCGCTCGGCGCCGTTGAAACCGCGCTGAATAAATTATGGCCGCAGGAAATGCATGCCGTAATCGCCATTCCCGATGAAAAGAGAGGCGAACAGCTGGTTTTATTCACAACCCGTGCAACCGCAAAAGTTAATGAAATACAGAAATCTTTCAAGGAAGAAGGATTAAGCGATCTTTCCGTGCCGAAAACTATAAAGACGCTGGAAGAAATTCCTCTTATGGCCACCGGCAAGACGGATTATGTAAAATTGTCGCAATTTCTGGAACAGCAGTAATCCTAACGGGGACTTATGAAAAGCCTCTCTGTTTCACCCTGAACTTGTTTCAGGGTCTGATGTTAGTTTTTAACAATGAGATTCTGAATCAAGTTCAGCGACACCATTTGAATATGATTTATTTTGAGGTAATTTTAGATATGGAAATTAACGCGCAAAAAATTAAAGATGATCTTATCCGGTGGATACGCGTCTGGTTTGAGCAAAACGGCGAAAACTGTAACGCGGTAATCGGAATTTCCGGCGGAAAAGACAGCACTATTGTCGCCGCTCTTTGCGCAGAGGCTCTCGGAAAAGAGCGTGTAACAGGTGTGCTTATGCCTAACGGCACGCAAAGCGATATTAGTGATTCTAAAAGCGTTGTTAAACATCTTGGAATTAACAGTTTGGAAATTAATATTAAAGAAGCGTATGATTCAATTATTTCGGGAACAAGTAAATATATTGAACCGAATCTTCAGACCCGCGTAAATCTGGTCCCAAGACTTAGAATGAGCGCTCTTTACGCTGTTTCGCAGTCAATAAACGGCAGAGTGGCTAATACTTCAAATCTGTCGGAATCGTGGATTGGCTACAGCACCCGTTACGGCGACGGCGCCGGAGATTTTGCCCCGCTGCTTAATCTTACGGTAACGGAATGTAAAGCCATAGGACACGCGCTGAATATTCCGCCTGAGTTTGTCGATAAAGTTCCGCATGACGGTCTCGGCGGTCAGACAGATGAAGAAAAAATCGGTTTTACTTATGACGTTTTAGATAAATATATCCGCACAGGCATTTGCGAAAACGAAGAAATCAAAAATAAAATAGACGCGCTGCACGCAAAAAATAAATTTAAAACTTTGCCTATGCCGCGTTTTGAATTTTAATAAGACGAATGTATAAAATAGTGACGGAATTTTGTGTTTAGGAATCCTGGACAATGTCATTTTCGGAAAATTTGCAACAAATTTTTCATTCTTTATGTGTAATGCTTGCTTCCTTTTTGTCGATACTGTCTTTCTGTTCATTGCCGCCTATTAGCCATTCCAAAACATTCAGGCGTTTTATTCCTTTATTTGTGCCGCTGCCATAATCCATTGATAATAAGAATTTTGGATAATTGTCGTCTATTTCTTCTAATGGCGCTAACTCTCGGCTTAATGTTTCGGGCTCCAGCGCATACAAAGAAACTTGATAGTACTCTGGATCTTCTCCAGGTTTTCTGGCTATAAAATCAACTTCAATCGTTTTTTTCTCACTTTTGCCGTCATTTTTTACAACTTTTGTTTTTACTTTTCCTACGGAAACTTGATACCCGCGTCGCAATAACTCAAGATAAACAACATTTTCCAAACCATAGCCTATATCTGAATCCTCGTTTCCCAGCAAGGCTGTTTTCAGTCCTATATCTGCAACATAATATTTAGAATTTGAGTCTAGCAATTGCTTACCCTTTATGTCATATCTATCACACTTATATAGCAAATAACTATCAAGCAGACCTTGGATATAATTACTAATAGTTGGTATTGATACGCTATGCCCTGCAGCTTTTAATCCGCGCTCTATGCCGCGTATAGAAGTTTCTTTACCGATATTATCAAACATAAATCTGACGACAGCGTCAAGTTTTCCCGCATCAGAGATATTAAATCTTTGCACGATATCTTTTTGTATTGTATTTAGATAAACAGTATTCATAAGATAATCGTTGATTAGTTGCCTATTGCCAAAAAATTCTGTAGTCTGCGGAAAACCGCTCTCGCGGACATATGTCGAATATACATTTTGTAAATCATATTTGTGCAAAAATTCTTCGCTATTTTTTATAGGTCTAAGACCTGCCTTTAGTGAATATGCCGAATAGTATTCTTTGAATGAGAAAGGTTGCATTTTTATTTCAATATAACGTCCTCCGAAAGAATTCGCCAAATCGCTGGAGAACATATATGCATTGGAGCCTGTAAGATAAACATCTACATTTTTGTGTAAGCGTAATCCATTAGCCACCTGATGCCAATCTCGCAGCAGTTGTATTTCATCTATAAAAACATAGTTCATTTTATTCGGATTGAGTTTTTTAATGACGAAATCAAGTACTTTGTAATAGTCAACAAGCAATTTTTCTTTATTTAAAGTTAATCCTATTTCCCTTGTTTGTAAAGGATCTTCAAGATTAATATTTATTATTTGGTTGTTGGCAATCTTGCTTTTCATCTGTAAATCTAACTGAAACATAGCAAATAATTTGGATTTTCCGCACCGGCGTGCACCTGTTATGATTTTTACAAGCTCAGTTTGTCCTTGCCAAGATTTCAATTTATTTAAATATTCCGGTCTATGTATAAGGGTTTCCATTGTTGCCTCCTTTTTCTAAATTATATTTAACAAATCTTTAAAAGTCAACAATTTATATAAATGTATTTAATCAAAAGGTAGAATATTGATATTTTGTAAAGTGGATGTTTTTGTGATAAAAAGTGGACAATATAAGACCTTTTTGAGGATTTGTTTCATATTTGTATTATTATTTTTTGAAAACCGTATATTTATATTTTTAAAATAATTATAGTATTTTTATTTTACGATATAAAGTAATTACTAATAAAAGTATAAAATACTTTACAAAAGTAATTATATATTATAAAATTATTGAGATATGGGAAGAAAAAAGAAAAAACCAGATAGATATTATATTGTTAGTGATTTTCTGCATGGCAAATCTTCAATGATTTTTAAAGATGCCGTCAGATATGGTGATTCTATAACTGTGACTAAGCATGGGCTTCCCCATGTTGTAATACTCTCATATGAAAAATATGAAGAACTCGTAAAAAAGGCAGAGGAAAATAATGAAAAATTGGACAGGAATAGCTAATTTTATTTTTAGCGTTGCTGAATTATTAAGAGGTGATTTTAAACAAAGCGAGTATGGTAAAGTTATACTCCCCTTCACTGTGCTTAGACGTTTTGATTGTGTATTAGCTCCATCTAAAGCAAAAATATTAGAAATGAATAAAAGCATCACAGTTTCTAATAAAGCCCCTATTTTCAAAAGACATACGAAACAAGATTTTTATAATACCAGCAAATTTGATTTTGCCAAGCTGCTAGATGATAGCAATGCTATAGAAACAAACCTACGCGATTACATAAACGGATTTTCCGATGATGTTAAAGCCATACTAGATAATTTTGAAACGGGAGCAACTATTGACCGTCTTAAAAAAGCGAAACTTCTTTACATTATAATTCAAAAATTTTCAGAGTTAAACTTAGATGAAAAAACTGTAGATAACCTCGCTATGGGATATGTATTTGAGGAGTTAATTCGTAAGTTTTCGGAACAATCTAATGAAACTGCCGGGGAACATTTTACTCCTAGAGAAGTTATTGAGCTAATGGTAAAACTACTACTAGAAGATGAGAGAGATTTATTGACAACTGATGGCAAGGTGGTAAAAGTTTATGACCCTGCATGTGGTACTGGCGGTATGCTTGCCATAGCGCAGCAACAATTAGCCGCGTTGAACAATAAGATTGAAGTTATTCCTTTTGGACAAGAATTAAATCCGGAAACTTATGCTACATGTAAATCTGACATGATTATTAAAGGTAGCACTCAAGCAAAAATAGAGTTCGGAAACAGCTTTTCAGAAGATAAACTACCTAGTGAAAAATTTGATTATATGCTTTCAAATCCACCTTTTGGAGTTGAATGGAAAAAAGTTCAAGATTTTGTTGAGAACGAAGCAGACAAACAAGGCTTTAACGGGCGTTTTGGCGCAGGGTTACCCAGAATTTCAGATGGCTCATTACTTTTTCTCCAGCATATGATTTCAAAAATGATACCTAAAGACAAAGGCGGTAGTAGAATAGCTATCGTATTCAATGGTTCTCCCCTTTTTAGTGGGGATGCTGGCAGCGGTGAAAGCAATATCCGTAAATGGATTATAGAGAATGACATGTTGGAAGCCATTATTGGTCTTCCCAGCGAGCTTTTTTATAACACCCCTATAGCTACCTATATTTGGATAGTTACAAATCGTAAAAACAAAAGAAGAAAGGGTAAAATTCGCTTGGTTAATGCTGTAAGTTATTTTGAAAAAATGCGTAAATCTCTCGGAAATAAACGTAACGAAATAAACAAACAAAATATAGATGAAATAGTAAAGCTATACTCCATGCACAAACCGCATGAAAGTTATATTGATTTTGATAATGAAGACTTCGGCTATAACAAAATAACTGTTGAACGTCCATTGTACGATAGCAAAGGAAAAATAGAACTAGATAAAAAAGGTAAGAAAAAAGCCAATACTGAGCTGCGTGATTCAGAAACTGTGACTTTAAAAGAAAATATACTAGATTTCTTTAAAAAAGAAGTTTTACCTTATGTTTCAGATGCCTGGATAGATGAAAGTAAAACAAAGATTGGATACGAAATTCCCTTCAATAGGTATTTTTTTAAACTTACATCATTAAGAAAAAGCGAACAAATACAGAAAGAAATAAAATTGCTTGAAAAAAGTATATCTAAAGCGTTAGATGAGGTTGTAAGGTAATGCAAAAAGACTGGGAATACAAAAGACTAAAATATTGTTTTGATGAACATCGCGGAGGAGCTTGGGGAGATGAACCCATTGGTAATGCCAATGACTATGTATGTGTTCGCGTAGCAGATTTTGATTACAGAAGTCTTTCTATAAACTCTGAAGAATATACCATAAGAAACTATACTGATTCTCAAATAGAAAAACTCAAGCTGAGCAAGGGAGATATTCTTATTGAAAAATCAGGAGGTGGGGAAAAAACACCAGTAGGAAGGGCTGTAATTTTTGATAAAGATTTTGATGCGCTATATGCTAACTTTATTGAAGCTATCAAGGTAAATAACGAAAATAGCGGTTATTTTTTTAACTATCTTTTTTCCACATTGTACAGCACTGAAATAAATAGGAAGTTTTTTAATCAAACAACAGGTATTCAAAATTTAGATGTTACTGCCTACTTGAACCAAAAATACAATATTCCTCCTTTAAAAACACAAAAAAAGATAGTGGGTTTTTTGGATAAAAAAACAGCTGTTATAGATAACCTCATAAAAGACAAAGAAAAGCTTATTGGGTTATTAAAAGAAAAACGCCAAGCGGTAATCACAGAAGCAGTAATTAAAGGACTTAATAAAAATCCAAAAGCAAAATCTTCCAGTATAAATTGGATAGGAAATATTCCAGAAGGTTGGGATAGAGTAAAAATTAAACATTTATTGGAAGTTCCAATAACTGATGGTCCACATGAAACACCTGTTTTGTTTGACGAAGGAATTCCATTTGTATCTGCTGAATCTATTAAAAATGGAAAGGTTGATTTTGACTTGAAAAGAGGATTTATTAGTAAAGAGGAACATGAAAGATTTTGTAAAAAATGTAAGCCAAGGAAAAATGATATTTTCATGGTCAAATCTGGAGCAACAACTGGCAATATAGCCATAGTTGATACTGATGAGGAATTTAGTATTTGGTCGCCTTTAGCATTAATTCGCTGTAACGAAAAGAAACTACTTACAGAATACATGTTCAAATACATGCAATCTTCAATATTTAGAAGAGGCGTAGAAATGTTCTGGAATTATGGAACTCAGCAAAATATTGGTATGAAGGTTCTAGAAAATTTATTTGTTATTTTACCATCGTTAGAGGAACAAAAAAAGATTTCATTGTTTATAGAAGATAAAATATCAAATATTGACAAAGCTATTACGGACATAGAAACACAAATTGAAAAATTACAAGAGTGCCGCAAAAGCATTATTAGCGAAGCGGTTATCGGAAAGGTGGCTATATAATGGCTCTAAAAACAAAAGAAATAACTTTTGAACAAGAGATAGAGCATGTTCTATTAAGCACGGGATATGTTAAAGGAAAGCCTGAGGATTATAATAAAGAATACGCTGTAGATACAACATTACTATTTAAGTTTTTAAAAGATAGCCAGCCTAAAGAATGGGCAAAGCTTATAAATAAATACGGTGATGATGAAGCAGAAAAGAATTTTCTTAAACGCCTGCACAAAGAATTGGATACAAGAGGTATGCTGTATCTTCTTCGTAATGGGATAACTGACACTCCGGCAAAGTTTAATTTGTGTTTTTTTCAGCCAGCAAGCGGCATGAACAAAACTGCCGAAGATAACTACAAGAAAAATATTCTTTCTATAACACGCCAAGTAAAATACAGCCTTAAAAATGAAAATTCTATAGATATAGTTTTATTTATTAATGGTTTACCTATAGCCACATTAGAGCTTAAAAACCAAATAACAGGACAAACTGTAGAAGATGCCAAAAGGCAATACAAATTTGACCGTAACCCTAGAGAATTGTTGTTAAGCTTTAAAGTTCGTTGCTTAGTGCATTTTGCTGTAGATACGGACGAAGTATATATGACAACCAGACTTGCCGGAATTGATACATTCTTTTTGCCATTCAATAAGGGTAATGGAGATGGCAAAGGAAATCCCGTGAACTATGGCGGTTACAAAACAGCATACCTTTGGGAAGATGTTCTTCAAAAAGATAGTTTGTTGGATATTATACAGCGCTTTATACATTTGGAAGCTGATGAAAAAAAGAAGAAGGAAACTCTTATTTTTCCCAGATATCACCAGTTAGATGTTGTACGTAAATTAATTACAGATGTCAAAATAAAAGGTACTGGAAAAGATTATCTTATACAGCACAGCGCAGGGAGTGGAAAGTCTAACTCTATTGCTTGGCTGGCGCATCATTTACAAAACTTACATAATAAAAAAGACGAAATTATATTTAATAGTATTGTGGTGGTTACTGACCGCAGAGTTTTGGATAGGCAGCTGCAAGATACCATATACCAATTTGAACATGTTGACGGTGTAGTAGAAAAAGTTGACACAAACTCTCAACAGCTTGCAAAAGCGCTAAACACTGGAAAGAAAATCATTATTACTACATTGCAAAAATTTCCTCATATTTTGGAACAAGTAAACGATTTAAAAGGCAAACGTTTTGCCATCATTGTTGACGAAGCACATTCATCTCAAACAGGAGAAGCCAGCAGCAAGCTGAAAAATGTGCTAGGAGACGATGTATGCGGTCTTACGGAAGATGAACAGTTGCAAAAAGTGGCTGATGAAGAAGCAAAAGAAGAAAAGAAAGCAGAAGATAGCGAAGATATAATTCGTAAAGAAATGAAAACTCAAGGGAAACTTAAAAATCTATCTTTCTTTGCCTTTACAGCTACCCCTAAAGCAACAACACTTGAAATGTTTGGCGTTAAAGGGGTTGATGGTAAGCCAAAAGCTTTCCATCTTTATAGTATGCGCCAAGCTATAGAAGAAGGCTTCATTTTAGATGTGCTTAAAAATTATATGACGTATTCCACATATTTTAAAGTTGGTAAGGCTATAGCAGAGGATCCGAGATATGATAAAAGCAAAGCAAATAAAGCCTTAGGTAAGTTTTTGAGTTTACACCCACATAATTTGTCTCAAAAAACACAAATTATGGTAGAACATTTTCGCTCTGTTACCAAAAATAAAATATGCGGTAAAGCTAAAGCTATGGTTGTAACTGGTTCTAGATTACACGCAGTACGATATTATTTTGAGTTTAAAAATTACATCAAAAAAATGGGCTACGAGAAAGAACTTGGTATTTTGGTAGCCTTTTCAGGAACAGTTTTTGATGAAGGAAAAGAATTTACGGAACTTGGCTTGAACAAGATAAAAGACACTGAATTACCAGAAAAATTTCGAGGGGATGAATATCAGGTACTTTTAGTGGCGGAAAAATATCAAACAGGTTTTGACGAACCTCTGCTGCATACTATGTTTGTAGATAAAAAACTTGGCGGAGTTAAAGCGGTACAAACACTTGCCAGGCTTAATAGAATTCATCCATGCAAAGAAGATACATTTATATTAGATTTTGTTAATGATATTGAAGATATTAAAGTCTCTTTTGACCCTTATTACAAAGTAACAGATATTGAACAAAACACAGATGCAAACATAGTATATGATATTAAATCTAAACTAGATGAATTTAGAATTTATTGGGATACAGAAATAGAAAATTTCTCTAAAGTCTTTTTTAGATCAACAAAATGGAATTTGGATTTCGGCGAGCTTAATAGTTTTATAGATCCTGGCGTTGATAGATTCAAAGGAAAAACAGAAGAAGAACAGGAAGAATTTAAATCTAGTTTAGTAAAGTTTGTACGAACATATTCTTTTATCACAAACATCGTAAAGCTGGATGATATACAAATTCATAAATTCTATGCTTATGGCAAGTGTTTATTAAGAAAACTCCCTCATAGAAAAAATGAGAAAATTGATTTCATTGAAGAAGTTGCTTTGCAGTACTATCGTGTGCAGAAAGTTTTTGAAGGTTCTATTTCTCTGGAACAGGGCAAGGCTCTTAAAAATGATAAAAATGCCGGAAAGCCTAAAGTAAGTGATGAAAAGGCGAATCTTTCTGAAATAATAGCAAAAGTGAATGAACGTTTTGGTACGGAATTTAAAGATATGGATAAAGTTTTGCAACAGTTTATATCTGATATAGAAAAGGATGAAGATTTACGTATCCAGGCAAAAAATAATTCAAAAGAACATTTTAAATTTCCATTTGATACAGTATTTACGGATATAGTTGTTGACCGAATGACAAAGAATAAAGAATTTTGTGAAAAAATATTAGATGATGAAAAGTTTGGGAACTGTATCAAGGAATTACTTTCAAATTATATATATGAAAAATTGAGAAAATAGGATAATATAGAGTATTTTTATGTTGTTTAAGGAATTTGCTACAATTTTAAATTCAAATCAGAAACAAAGCTCTCATATCCAAGGTAAATAAAATGAAAAAAATTTTGATATTTACAATTGTTTCAGTTTTATGCGCAGTATCTGTTAACGCAATGGAGCTTTCATTAGAACGTGCTGTTGAGATGATACTTGCCGAATCCCAAGATTTAAAAAAAGCCGAATACAACATCAACAGAGCTCGCGCGGGACTTGACGCCGTAAAATCCAACCGCTGGCCAAAAGTTTCCGGCAGCGCCAGCTATATGAACATTGTAAATGTTGAAAGTCCGGGAAGTCCTATGGGCATAAACTTGTCCGGATTTGGCAGTCTTCCCGCCGGAGTACCCGCTTTCATAGAAATACCGGATAATATCGGTATGCTCGGTTTAACAGCAACGCTTCCTATATATACTTTCGGGCGAATCGGAAACGCGGCGGAAGCCGCCGGTCACGCTATTGCCGTAGCAGGTTCCGGTTCCGAACTTGCCAAACGCGAAATATGCGCGGCAGCAGCGCAAATTTACTGGACAGCTAAAATGACCGAAGAAATAGTAAAAATATCGCAAAAGAATCTGCAGCTTTCAATAAACGCGGAGAGACGTTTAAAAACCGTCAGCCGCGCCAACAGGGCTAATCTTGTAAAGATTTCCGCAGATATTGCCGCCAAGGAAATTGCTCTTTCCGACGCGCAGTTCAACCGCGATTCCGCCCACCGTCTTTTAAAAATAATGTCAGGAATTAAAGAAAATAAAAATTTGGTTTTGACTGATGAATTTCCTGATACTTTCGCGGAAAAGACTGTTCCTCAGGAATTAGACGCTAATCCGGAATGGGATATGCTTGAGTCGCAAATTCGCATGCATGAAGCCCAGGCAGCTGCGCGTCTGGCGGAAAGGAATCCTGTTATAGGAGCCAATGCTTCATATAATTACACAATGATACACAACAGTCCCCGGGTTTGGAACGGAGGCGACAGCCAAAGCGCGAATATAGGTATTGCCTTGCAGGTGCCGATATGGGACGGCAAGGCGGCTCGTATAAATTCCGACATGGACATGCTTTCGGCTGACGCTGTGCGCCAGGATTTGGATAAGTCGAAAAAATTAAAGTCTAATGAGTATAGAGACGCATTGCTTAATCATGAACGGCTGCGCGCAAATTTGACCCAGCGTAATACCGCGCGCGATTTAGCGGAAATGACTGTGCAGATGTCTATTGACCGCTTTTTTGCCGGTCAGACCAGCGCGGTTGAATTGTCCGATGTTATGACGGCTCTTATGCAAATGGATATGGCTGTGCTGAACGCGAAATTCAATATTTTAATAGCGGAAGAATCTATAAGAAAGTTGAGCGGGAAATGACAAAAGCAGGTTTTAATTCCACTCTTTTGTCATGTTGAGCGGAGCAACGTAGTTGCGCAGTCGAAACATCCGTCTTTTAACTGCAGTTCCGGGGCGCTCACATCTCGCGCCCGTCGCAGACTCGTGCTCCTTATTCGTCGCACTGCGACCCCTTCGACTTCGCTCAGGGTGACAAAATGTCGGGTTTTTAGATAAAGTTTAACAGGAAATAAAATGAAAAAAATCATTATCATTTTTTGCGTTCTTATTATATTTGCGGTTCTTGCCGTAAACCGCATGAAATATATAGCTGAAGAAAACGCAAGAGAAGTTTTTAATATAGCGCGCGCCGAAAAAATTGACGGAGTTCCTGTTGAAACCATGATTGCAAAGGTTGAAACAGGTTTTCTCCGCAGTCCCGCGGCAGTCAGAAACGGCAGGATATTGGTCGCCGGTAATCGCATAAATCAATTCAGAGTCGGGCAAAGACTTTCCGGAGGCGGACGTATAAACTCAATTCCCGGAAGAGTTGATTTGGATACCGGGCTTTTTGCCATAACCACAAACAGCCGTTCCGGAAACTTTTTTGTAGAAATGGAACACAGAGGCGTTTTTGTTCCGTTATCTGCGATTGAAAATTCTGCAATTATGCTGTCTGAAAACGGAATCGCGACAACAAAGCGTATTGCAGTTGTCGCAACTGATATCGAACGCGCGGTAGTAAGAGGACTGGCGGCAGGGGATGTCATTATTTTGACCAGAATTGAGCCCGGAACTAAAATAAGAGATGTAACGAGGTAATATATGTTAGATTTTTTTGTAAAACGTCCGGTTACAACAGTTATGTTTGTTCTGTTGTGGGTTGCTCTCGGAATTGCTTCTTTTCCCAGAATGAATATCGAACTTGCTCCGCCTATAGATTTTCCTATGGTTACCGTTACATTTGTTTATCCGGGCGCTTCTCCTGTTGATATGGAATCTTTAATCGTAAAGAGAGCTGAAGACGCTATATCCGAAATATCGGGTCTTAAAAATACTGTTTCGCAGATTTTTGAAAACGGCGCGTTTGTCATGGCGGAGTTTGACTTTGGGGTGAACGTCAATGACAAGACCTCGGAAGTCAAAGGAAAGATAGACAGTCTCGCCGGGGAATTTCCTGATGATATGAGAAGTCCTGTAGTAGCAAGATTAAATCCCTTGCAGGAACCTGTAATGGATATAGCATTGTCCGGCGCAGATCCGCGTGAAATCGATTTATTTATTAAGGATGCGCTGAGCCAGCAGATAACTTCCCTTTCCGGCGTTGCTTCCGTGTCAGTATTTGGCGCTCATGAACGCGCGGTGCGTATAGAACTGCTTCCGGAATTGATGGCGGCGCGCGGCGCGACCATTGCGGATGTTGTAAGAACTTTATCAATGAGCAATCTTAACGTTCCCGGCGGAAGAATAGAAAACAGCAGAAATTCTAAAATAGTCCGCTTTGTCGGGGAATTTAAAAGTATTAATGCCATATCTAATCTGCGTATGTCTACTCCGGAAGGAGGAAACTTCGCGCTGTCTGAAATAGCGACCATAACTGACGCTATCCGTGATGTTGAAAGCGGAGCAAGTTTTAACGGGGATGATGTAGTAATAGTTTCTGTAGTTCGCGCGTCTGACGGCAACGCCGTAAGAATCTCTAACGCAGTACGCAGGAATTTCCCGAAATTTGAAAGCATGATGGAAGACTATTTTAGAGACAGCGGCGCTCAGCCGTCCATGCGAATAATATCAGACACATCTACAACAATATCAAGAGAAACAAACAATACCCTCAATAGCATATTACTCGGCATACTGCTTACTGTTATTACTTTGTTTGCGTTTACGAGAAACTGGCGCACGACGATTATAGGGGCTGTCGTGATTCCTGTGTCGCTGGTGTCGGGCTTCTTCTTTATGGATATGTCGGGGTTTTCAATAAACGTGATGACGCTTTTGGCTATGGCAACATCGCTGGGTACTTTGATTACAAGCGCTATTATTTTAATTGAGTCGGCGCTGGGGCAGTTAGATGCCGGAGCTTCTCCGGAAGACGCGGCGATAAAAGGCACAAAAAAAGCCGCTGTGCCTGTTATGGCAGCCGCGGGAACTAATCTGGTTGTGTTTTTACCGCTGGCTTTTATGGGCGGAATCGCCGGTCAGTTTATGAAGTTTTTCGGCATGACTGTTGTGTATTTGACTATTTTATCTCTGATGTTTTCTTTTACGTTAACGCCGATGATGATCGCGAAAATTTTGCGCAAAACATCAGATAATTCCAAAAAACAAAAAAAGAATGAAAAACCGCTTGCGTGGTTTGCCGGCTTTTTCAATTTTCAAATTAAATATCCGCTGACGGTAATTACAGTTTCTTTTGCTATTTTAATTTCATCGGGATTTCTTATGAGATGGATAGGCAACGAGTTTCAGTCAAGCTCGGATATGAATGAAATAAATATAACTGCGCGCGGACCTGTCGGAACCACTTATGCCAAGTCCGAACAAATCGCAAGAGAAATTGAAAAACGCGTGCGGGAATTTAAAGAAGTGGAGTTTACTTCCGCCAAAATCGGCGAGCGCGGAACGCAGAATATCAGCATAAAACTCGGTCTTACTCCCCGCGAAAACCGTAAATTGTCCGACAGAAGACTGACGCAGCTTATACTTCCGAAACTCGCCGATATTCCCGGCGTTGAAATTCAAATTTTTGCAGGACAGAATACCTCAAACAATATGGTGCTTAATATTACCGGTTTTGATGACGCGAGGCGCGACGCATATGCCAAAGATATACTTAACCGTTTAAACGAAATTGAAGAAATACAGAGCGCTGTTCTTGCGGCGCAAAGACCCGGCAATGAACTTAAGTTTATTCCTGATATTGAAAAAATGCAGTATTGGGGAATATCAAACCAGGCGGCAGCCGTTGCTTTGCGTACGGCTCTGTTCGGTAACGATTCTCTTAAGTATAGGGAAGACGGTAATGAGTTTCCGATCATAATTGAATTTGATAATGAATACAAGACGCGCTCGATGTTTGAAACAATATTTGTTTCTTCGCCAAAAGGGTTGGTTGCTTTGTCAAAGCTCGGAAAGATTGAGACTGTCATTGCAACATCTGATATTACCCGCAGAAACAAAGCGCGTGTTACGGAAATAGGTATAAATATAGGTAAATCTACCATGGGTCCTGTGCAAAGCAAAATAGAAGAGGAACTGAGAAACATAGATTTCGCGCCGGGGTACGAGGCTGTTTTTGGCGGCCTGTCGGAAATGCAGGATGAGGCCACAGCCGAAATCGTATCCGCGTTTTTGCTTGCGACCGTGCTTATTTATATGCTTCTTGCCGCGATGATGAACTCTCTTGCTCATCCGTTTACAGTCGCAACCTCGATATTGTTTGCTTTTGCCGGAGTATTTTTAACATTATTTTTGACCGGAGCAAACATAAATATGGCCGCGATGCTTGCGGTTGTTATGCTTGTGGGTCTGGCGGTAACAAATAATATTCTTGTGCTTGAACCTACGATAGTTCGAATATCAAAAGGAGAGCAGGCGGCAAAGGCTTTGTGGGAAGAATTTGTTGATAAAAGAAGAATGCTGTTTATGACGACAATAGCCATTGTGGCAGGTATGGCGCCGCAGCTTTGGTCGCCGGAAGGTACAAGAATGTCAATGGGCGCCGTGATTATCGGCGGAATGTTAGCGTCGCTTTTTTGGACATTCGCGGTAACGCCCGCGCTGTTTATTGTAATAGAGCGGCTTAGCGGCAGAAGAAAAACCAAAACAGCGTGACGGATAAAATATCCTTTGGCAGCTGATGTCTATAATTTGTCATGCTGAACTTGATTCAGCGTCTCACTCTTAAAGGATAGATTGCGGATCAAGTCCGCAATGACGACACAAGGTATAAAAATATTTTCAAAAGATATACAAAGGGGTATTTATGAAAAAAATAGCATTAAGCGCGGCGGCTGTTTGTTTCCTGTTTGGTTTTATGGCATGCGGACAGAAAGATTCACCTGCCGGTACGGAACAGCCTCAATACAATCAAGCTATTGAAACTGTGCATAATTCGCGGGACAGTTTGGACTGGAGCGGTACTTACAGCGGTATAATTTCTGATATAAATTCTAAGCCTGTTAAAGTTGAACTTACTTTAAATGACAACGGCTCTTATGAACTGCATATAAATGAAGATGACGATTATACAGGGAATTTTACATGGAATGAAGCCGGAAGCGTTATAACGCTTATCGGTGACAGAATTCCGCGTTATTATAAAGTCGGCGAAGGTTTTCTTATACAGCTGGATTCGGAAAAAGATGAAATTATGAGCTATCTTTCCGATAACCGCAAACTTGTAAAGATTTAGACTCTTAAATACAGTTTTTCCGGTTTGTCATCCTGAACTTGATTCAGGATCTCGTTGTTTAGATTGCGGGTCAAGCCCGCAATGACGTCACTTTAAGAATGACGACTATGCGCGTCAATGACAAATTCATTAAAAAGCACCTTGTTATTTTCCAGTGAATTTGTTACAATAACCGGATTTTAAAAAATAAGCAGGGTATTGCTGCCTGAATTAGCAATACCTTTTTTGTAAGGAGAGAAACAAAATGGACGTACTAAGCAGGTTTAAGTTTACGGAAAACATCTCGAAAGTCATCAAAAATTGTAAGGAAGTCACGGTTCCTAAAAGCAGAGCGGAGCTTGTGTCAATGGCTTTGGGGGATTCCGATACGGACAGTTTTGAAGTAGAGTACGACATCAACGGAACTCCGATTACCGAAGTAAATGTCGTCCGCTGCAAAAACGGCGTGGCGGTAAATTATACAAGCGATTATATGAGAAGAAGAGATCCTGACTCTCTTATTGTAGCGGATGAATTACCCACGGATAAACCCAAATTTAAAGATGTATATAAAGAAGATTTTTCCCGTTTAAAAGAAAAAACTTTTGACTGGCTTTTTGAACAAAAGCTAATTGTTATGCCGTTTATGGCAGGCGGAAAAGACGGATATGAAGCATTGCTTATTGCTCCGAAAAACGCGGCGTTTTTTGCCTGCGGTCTTGCGGGTTTGCAGCATTTTGTTAATATTGACGAATATAAAGGCGATTTTACGCCAAAAGCGGTTATATATTTAGCGCCGCCTTTCAGGCACACGTATTTTGACGGCAAGCAGGTAGTAGTTCACAACCGTACGCAGGAAATTTATGAAATGTATTCATATAATCTTTATCCGGGACCCAGCGCGAAAAAAGGAATATACGGTTTCTTGCTTGATATCGGAGAAAAGGAAAACTGGGTAACGGCGCACGCTTCCGCGGTTAAAGTTGTTACGCCTTATGAAAATGAAATTGTTATTATGCACGAAGGCGCATCCGGCGGCGGTAAGAGTGAAATGGGCGAAAATATTCACCGTGAACAGGACGGTAAAATTATAATTGGTCAGAATCTTGAAAGCAAAGAAAAATTTTATCTTAATATTGCCGAACCGTGCGAACTCCAGCCGATAGCCGACGATATGGTGTTGTGCAATCCGAAGATTCAAAACGACAGCAAAAAGCTTGTAATAACCGATGCCGAAGACGGCTGGTTTTTAAGGGTTGACCATATAAAAGAATACGGCACTGAACCGTTTTATGAAAAAATTTATACGCAGCCTTCCGAACCGTTGATTTTCTTAAATCTTCAGGGTGTTCCGAAATCAACCTGTTTAATTTGGGAGCATACAATTGATTCCGACGGCACTCCCTGCCCCAATCCTCGCGTTATTTTGCCAAGAAGAATGGTGCCGAACGTAGTGAATGAACCCACAGAAGTTGACGTAAGAAGTTTCGGCGTACGCACTCCGCCTTGCACTGCAAACCAGCCAAGTTACGGCATTTTGGGTATGCTGCATATTATACCCCCGGCGCTCGCATGGCTGTGGAGACTTGTTGCTCCGAGAGGGCATAATAACCCCAGTATTATAGATTCTGAAGGTATGACAAGCGAAGGTGTAGGTTCATACTGGCCTTTTGCAACAGGAAAAATGGTAAACCACGCGAATCTGTTGTTGGAACAAATATTAAATTCACCGTATACCCGCTATGTTTTGATACCGAATCAGCATGTCGGCGCTTATAAAGTCGGTTTTATGCCGCAATGGATTACGCGCGAATATCTTGCAAGACGCGGCAGCGCGAAATTTAAGCTGGATCATTTAGTGCCCGCGCGTTCTTCTTTGCTCGGCTATTGTTTAGAAAGTTTGAAAGTTGACGGACAATATGTCAGAAAAGCATTTCTCCGTCCGGAGGTACAGGCGGAAATAGGTTTGGAAGGATACGATAAAGGCGCTAAGATATTAAGCGACTTTTTTAAGAGAGAAGTTGCTAAATTTAATACGCCTGAAATGCACCCTATAGGAAAAAGAATAATTGAGTGCTGCTTAAACGACGCCACATTAGAAGAATATCTTGATATTATTCCTATGAGATATTAAAAATACTTCTATAAATAATTGTAATCCCCGAAAGCGTAAAACACTTTCGGGGATTTTTTGTAGCATTCTTCAATCGCTTGTAAAAATGGATTAAAAATACTAAAATTTACTCTATGGAAAAAATAAACAAGACAAGACAAGACAAGACAAGACAAGACAAGACAAGACAAGACAAGACAAGACAAGACAAGACAAGACAAGACAAGAACTAATTATTTAATTAAAAGCGAAGTTTTTAAAATACAAACCGTTATATCTTAAAAGATATAGCGGTTTTTTTAGTTATAACAATATAAAATGAAAAGGGAGCCAAAAATGAAAAAAGTATTCTTAGCAGCAGCATTATTTATTTGTTTTGTAAGCGTTAGGCTTTATGCCCAAACCGTAGTGTCAGATTCTGCAGGATTGCAGACAGCGTTGCAGTCCGGCGCAGTCCAGGCAATAACAATTGACGGTAATATAAATTATACTCTTGCATCTATTAATGTGGGAGTTGGAACAAAAACAATAACAATTCTTGGCGGAAATATATTAAATTTTACGACAGGAGCATCAGGGAACGGCGGCGCGATGAATTTAAACAGCGGAAGGAATGTAAGTTTTTCCGGAGGGACCGCAACCTTTAAAAATAATACTGTTACCGGCTCAGGCGGCGCAATATTTATGTTCGAATCAACAATGAGTTTCATCAATACAAATACAGAGTTTACGGGTAATTATGCGTCAGGAAGCGGTGGAGCGATAGTGATTCAGCTCGGATCAAATATGACTTTTTCCGGAGGAGACGCGATATTTAGTAATAATACGTCAGCATCAGGAGTAGGAGGAGCAATAAGGCTGGATACTTCGATAATAAGCTTTGTCGATACGAATGCAGAATTTACAAATAACAAAACATTAAACGGTAACGGCGGAGCGATATGGGGTCAAAGCGGATCAATCATAAACTTTTCCGGCGGAAGTACAGAATTTATAAATAATAGCGCCACAAACGGAAGCGGCGGAGCGATAAATTTAACCGGCGGGATGGAGATAACTTTTTCCGGAGGAACGACAACCTTTCAAAATAACAGCGCTGTCGCCGGCTCAGGCGGAGCAATATTTCTGAACGGTTCGGCAGTAAGTTTCATAAATACGAATGCAGAATTTTCCGGTAATAATACAACAGGCAACGGCGGAGCGATAAGCGCTCTAAATGGATCAAATATAAACTTTATCGGAAGTACAGTAGCATTTATAAATAATACATCCGGCTATAAGGGAACCGAAGCGGTATCTTTGATCGGTTCTACAATGAGTTTTACAAATTCGTACGCAGAGTTTACGGATAACGGAGTCAAATTAACCGGCCACTGCGCGATATTTATGACGTCATCAACGGCAGATTTTAATAATACCGGCGGAATAATGACATTGGCTTTTGCGAATTACGCAGGTTCCAATAGAGCGACTGATATATACATGAACGGTGTATCTGCGATAAATTTAAATGTGTCAAGCGCTATGGCATTACCTTACGGAATGAAGATTGACGGTTCGGGACTCGGGACTATAAATAAAACCGGCTCGGGAAGTTTAACATTTGGCGGAGAAACTGTTTTTAACGTTGAACAGTTTAATATAAGCGGCGGCGATATGATATTTTTAGACAGCGCGACATTTACCGGACCTAGCATGATATTGCCCGGGAAACTCGATATGCATAACAATGCGGTAAATACGATAACAGTCGGAGAATTTTCAAGCACGGTAAATACGAAAATAGACGTATGGGCGCAGAAGAGCGGCAAAAGCGATGTTGTAATTGCGTCAACTGCGACGGTAGGCGGAAACCTGGATGTATACGCAAGAATAGGAGAATATAACAGTGAAAAATTTTATATAGTGTTTTCGACGTTAACGGATGTGTCGGGGATATTTACAAGCACAACGGTTGCAAACGATTGGCATATAGGCGCCGAGGGATTTTCTTTAATGTTTAACGTAAGCACAGAGGCTTGGGGCGCCGGCGGCGGAGTAGTAGTATTGACGGTGAACGGATTATATACGGCGGAAGAATTGATGTATTTGCCTTCTCTTTCGCGTAACCAGCAAGGAATTGCGAATGCTTTGTATAGATTATCAATAGATAATTCCATAAGTTTTGAAATGGCGACTTTGATAACAAATATGCTTAATGAAATGACGGAAGCAGAACAAAAAGCGGTATTATCGCAGCTGTCGGGACATTTAATAAGCAACATAGTGAGAAATTCTGCGGCGGACAGCCCGAATAACGAAATATACGATAAAATAAGAAATCACGCGAGAGAAGACGCGACAAACAGCGGAATCTGGTCGCAAGTCAAAGGCGGAGTAGAAACGTTTAAAGAAAACGAAAATTCGCCGGGAAATTATAAAGACAGCACGATAGGATTGTTGGCGGGATTTGACAGATATATAGCAGACAAAGGAATGCTTTGGGGAGTTTTTGCGAGGTTTACCAGCGACAGTATAAGCCAAGGCGACAGCAGCGCGGACGGGAATAAGAAAGGTTTGGGAGTATACGGCGGCTATGTAATAGATGAAAAATGGGAGTTAAAAGGGATGCTTTTGGGAAGTTTCGATAATTTTAATACAGAAAGAAGAATAGAAATATTTAACAGCACTGCAAAAGGCGAAGTGGATGCATTTACTATGAATGCCGATATTGAGGGAGCGTATACAGTAGAGATAGACGAAATCACGAAGTTAAAACCGTATTTGGGATTTGAACTTCAAAACGTGAGTTATAAAGGGTTTAAAGAAAGCGGCGCAGATATAGTAAATTTGGAAATAAAAGGAAGCAGTTATTTAAGAACAGCGATGAGATTAGGAGCGGGAATAGACTATGACAAAAAAGACTGGAATGTGTACGGTAAATTAGAAGGGAAATATTTGATAACAGGACAAGAGCCGGCAATATCATCGGTGTTTGAAGGGACGAATACGAGTTTTGACAGCAGAGGCTCGGAAGAAGGAAAGATACAGTTGGGGCTGGGATTTGGCGGAGAGATATTTATAGCGCAAGACTGGAAATTGTTTGCGAATATGAATTATTACACGGCGTCAAAATATGAAAATATTTATGGTAATATTGGCGTAAGGTATATGCTGGGAAAATAGAGGAATAAGTACGACAGAAAGTATTTTTTGGAGTTACGTAAGAAATAAAGAATATTTTTAATAAAAATGGATTTCGGATCAAATTCGGAATGATAACAGAATTGGAACGGCAGCGGCAAACTAATTTTTGCTGCTGCCGTTAATTTTGAAAAAATTAAGTTTAACCGCTGAAAAAGGCTTTCCTTTCGTAAAATAACTTTGTAAAATTTCCTGATAATACAACAATAAAGGAGCAGTCATGGTAAAGTACGCTATTTACGCTGTTTTAGCCGTTGTTGCTGTTTGTCTTATTATTGCGGGGTTTCATAATTTCAGAGTGCATTTAAAAAATAAAAAAGAAATGTCTCCTTATATGAAAACAGATATTAAGTTTGAGAATAATTTAGGCAGAGTCTTAGTTGTTTACTATTCTCTTAGCGGTAACACCCGTGCTGTAGCGGAAAATATACAGGCAAAAACCGGCGCGGATATTTTTGAAATAAAAACAAAGACCCCATTTCCTTCCGGTCCTAAATTATATATAGAAGTAAAAAATCAGATTAAAACAGGCGAATATCCCGAACTTCAGGGCGATATACCGGATTTTGAAAAGTACGATATTATTTTTGTGGGTTCTCCGATCTGGTGGTATACGGCTGCCACGCCGGTGCTTGCTTTTTTGGAACAGGCAGATTTTAAAGGCAGAAAAGTTGTTCCTTTCGCGACGCAGGGCAGCAATCCCGGAAGTTTTATTCAGGATTTTAAAGAAAGAGCGAAGAATGCTGTTGTTCTTGAAGGAAGACTGTTTAACAATCTTTCAAAGAAATATGACAAAGCCGTTGATAATAAAATTTCGGCATGGCTTAACGAATTGCCGGCAAAATAAAAAGAAGTATCTTTAGTTTGTCATTGCGAGGAGGAGCGTAGCGATGACGCGGCAATTCAGGTTGTTGTTTGAAAAAATGGATTGCTTCTTCACAACTTTCGTTGCTCATCGCAATGACGCCAAAGGCAATGCAATAATTTGTTGATGAATAAATTAAAAATGTTTTAAAAAAGGATACCAAAATGAACAAAAAGTTTTTAAAGACAGGCAAGTACACGCTGATAACTTTTCTCTCGTTGTTTATTATTTTGCTTATGGCGGTTGCTTTGCGTTTGCTCTATATTCCCAAATTGCAGCCGTGGCATACTTTTGTTCCGTCCGAAATGACTGCGGCGGAACTTGATAAAGCTAACTGGCAAGACTATCTTGAACGTGAAAATAAAATATTTGAAGAAATTTATCATGAAGTGAATTTGAAGACTCCGGCAAGCAAGAAAGATCTGCTCAGCAGATATTTTGAAGGAAGTCTTATATATCCGCCAAGTTTCAAAGAAGACTGGAACCGGTCGTATGTTTTGGTGCCGGAAAATCCGAAAGGTGTTGTTGTTTTATTTCACGGACTTACGGATTCCCCTTACAGCATGCGCCATATCGCGCAGCTGTATTATAAAAAAGATTTTGCTGTGGTAGGATTAAGGTCGCCGGGACACGGTACTGTCCCCGGAGCGCTGACTAAAATTGTCTGGCAGGACTGGATGGCTGCCGCGCGTTTGGCGGTAAGAGAAGCAAATAATTTGAGTCCGGAAGGACCTTTGCATATAGTAGGTTTTTCTCAAGGAGGAGCGCTTGCGGTCAAATACGCCCTGGACGCTCTTGAAGATGACAGCCTGGTTCGTCCTGACAGCTTAGTTTTGGTTTCTCCGATGATTGGTATTACAAGGCTTTCAAAACTTGCGGAAATAATCGCTATTCCTTCTGTTATCCCCGGGTTTGAAAAAGCCGCGTGGCTTAGTATAACTCCGGAATTCAATCCGTTTAAGTATAATTCATTTCCTATCAATGCCGTTAAACAGGCGCGTTTGTTTATTGCCGAAAGAAAACGGCAAATAGACAGGCTGCATAAAAACGGTCGTATAAAAGAACTTCCTCCGATTATTACTTTTCAGTCAATTACCGATTATACGGTAAGCACGCCGGCGCTGATAAATGACCTTTACGGCTATTTGCCGGAAAACGGAAGCGAATTGGTGTTATTTGACATAAACCGCGATACGGCGTTTCTGCCTTTGGTTCGTCCGGTTTTCATCAATATGATGTCGAATATGCTGCCGGATTTGCCGCAGCGTTACAAAATGACTATAATCGGCAACGCGGCTCCGGGCGATTCAAGCGCCGTAGAGTTTAGCGCTAAGCCCGGTGAAATGGATTTCGCGGCAAGGAAATTGGGAATGGTATATCCGCCGGATGTTTTTTCTCTTTCGCATATCTCTCTGCCTTTTCCCGAGGATGATCCTCTGTACGGTTCTTCTCCTGATCCCAAAAACAAGAATGAGTTTGGTTTGAATCTGGGTCTTATATCGAATGCCCAAGGGGAACGCGGAGTTTTGGGAATAAATATGAATCTGTTTTTCAGAATTTCGTCAAATCCGTTGTTTTCTTATATAGCGGAACGTATAGAAGGTTTAATTGACGGAAAATCCGTTATGCCGGAAAGTTCTGATTCTCAAGAAGACGATATAAAGTCAAAATCTAAAATAACCCGTGAAGAGTATGATGCTATAATGAGAATAAAAGATTATAGCGAAGGCGTTTTTTAAGAAATCATTCCTTTGGACAATTATTGTCTTTGGCGTCATTGCGATGAGTAACGAAAGTTGCGAAGAAACAATCCATTTTTTTAAATAACAACTTGGATTGCCGCGTCGGAAACAAAGTTTCCTCCTCGCAATGACAAACTAACAGATATGAAAATAGAAATCTAAAATTTTCACAAAACACATAGTCTCAACATTTAAAGGCGGTTACGATGAAATGGACGCAAGATAAAATAGAAGACATTTTGAAAGCTTTATACACTGATTCCCACAAAGGGCTTACAACCAATCAGGTATCAGAGCTGCATGACGAAAAAGGGTTCAACGAGTTTGACGAAGAGAAAAAAGAAAGTATGTTTATAAAAATACTGCGCTCTTTGTCGGACCTTACCACAATAATCCTTTTGTCGGCCGTAGTAATTTCCGGGTTTTTAGCTTTAAAAACGAATGAAGGCTGGATTGAGCCTATAGTAATTTTGGCGATTGTTATAATAAATTCCGTGTTAAGCCTGCGTCAGGAATTAGGGGCTGAAAAAGCTTTAGAAGCGCTCAGAAAAATGAACGCGGACACAACTGTTGTCATAAGAAACGGCATTAAAGAAGAAGTTGACGTAAGGCTGCTTGTTCCCGGCGATATACTTGTGCTGGGAGCGGGCGACAAAATTCCGGCTGACGCAAGGCTTATAGAAAGCGCGGCTTTAAAAGTGGACGAATCGATTTTAACCGGCGAAAGCGTGTCGGTGGAAAAAGACGCTGCCGCTAAAGTTGATGAAAACGCGCCTTTAGGCGACAGGCTGAATATGCTGTTTTCAAGCTGTCTTATAACAAACGGCAGAGCAACGGCTGTGGTTGTAAACACAGGAATGGACACGGAAGTAGGCAAAATAGCAGGTCTTTTAAATAATACGAAAAAAACTAAAACTCCTTTGCAAATAAGACTTTTTGCCATAGGAAAAGTAATGACTGTTGCCGCTTTATTATCTGCCGTGCTGCTTTTCGGTATGGGTCTTATGCGCGGCGGGCAGGCTATGGATATGCTTATGCTTGCCGTTGCTTTGGCTGTTGCCGCTGTGCCTGAAACGCTAATGATTATAGTTACGTTGACTTTAGTTTACGGCATTCAAAACATGGCTGCCAGGCATGCGGTGGTACGCAGAATAAGCGCTGTTGAAACTTTGGGAAACACGTCAGTTATATGTTCCGACAAAACCGGTACGCTTACCCAGAATCAGATGACAATAAAAGCCGTTTGGGCTGCCGGACACGAAACTAAAAAAGCGGAAGATAATTTTGACGAAGCCGAAACGCACCTTCTTACTATATTGAGTCTCGCAAATAACGCGGTTATAGAAAAAAAAGAAGCTGAAGAAGAAAAAGCTATAGGCGACCCTACCGAAACCGCGATAATACGTCTTTTGCATGACAAAGGGACAAATAAAAAAGATTTGATGGAAAAATACCCGCGGGTTTTTGAAATACCGTTTGATTCCGAAAGAAAATTAATGACTACTGTGCATCATCTTGATACAGGCGGATATCTTTCAATAACCAAAGGCGCGGTGGACAGAATTCCGGTTAAAAAAGGCGTGTCTAAAGAAGAAATAATGAAAATTCATGATGAGTTCGCGGGACAGGCTTTAAGGGTTATAGCCGTTGCCGAAAAACATTATGAAGAGCTTCCTAAAGATATTGGCGTTGACGAGCTGGAAAAAGACCTGACATTTGTAGGGCTTATAGGTATGATAGATCCGCCCAGGGAAGAAAGTATTCATGCGGTTGCGGAAGCAAAAAGAGCGGGAATAAAAACTGTAATGATAACCGGCGACCACGCGGTTACCGCGTCAGCCATCGCGCGGGAAATAGGAATACTTGAGTCAGGCGACAAAACCATAACCGGAACCGAGCTCAGTAATATGAGCGATGAAGAACTTGAAAAAAATATACGACAGTATGCAGTTTACGCCAGAGTCAGCCCCGAAGATAAAATAAGAATAGTCAAGGCGTGGCAGGCTAATGATGAAGTAGTGGCGATGACCGGCGACGGCGTAAACGACGCGCCTGCTCTTAAAGCCGCTAATGTAGGCACGGCTATGGGTATAACAGGCACGGACGTTTCAAAAAATGCCGCTGAAATGATTTTGACGGATGATAATTTTGCCACTATTGTAGCAGCTGTAAAAGAAGGAAGAACGGCGTATGACAATATAAGAAAAACGGTTTACTTTCTTTTAAGCGCTAACATTTCAGAAATATTGGTAATGATTTTAGGTTTTGCTCTTAACTGGGGTGTTCCGCTGACCGCTCTGCAGTTACTGTTTATTAACACTGTGGCAAACGGTATTCCGGGCTTTGCGTTAAGCAGAGAATTGCCCGAAGACGATATAATGGACAGAAAACCCATATCTTCGGACACAAGCGTTTTTGGACAAGGTTTTGGCGTAAAATTGGCGGTAATGTCATTAATATTTACCATTGCAACGCTTATCGGTTTTTATATAGGTAAATTTGTAGCTATAAACGGTATGGAGCCGTCCGCGCAAATAGGAAAAACCATGGCATTTCTAGTTATAGGTTTTTGTGCGATTATACACGTTTTTAACGTAAGAAGTATAAAGAAATCAATTTTCAAACTGGGCTGGATGAGCAACCCGTCATTGTTTTGGAGCGCGATAATTACGTTTGGAATATTGTTCGCGGTCGCTTTAATAAAGCCCGTGGCTGAAATGTTTTATCTCACCCAGATAAGTTTTACGCATTGGGTTATAGTAATAGTTTTATCTACGGTTCCTCTTATTGCCGCTGAGATTGAGAAGTACTTTCTGCGCGCCGCAGCAAAGTAAAATGGAATTATCTCTTTATATGTTGTTAAATTTTTAATGTGTCACCCTGAACTTGTTTCAGGGTCTAAAAATTAATGGCACGATGCCGAAACAAGTTCGGCATGACACGTCGCTAGTCATTAAGGGAAAAATCCGAAATAAAATAACAGAGGTATGCAATGAATGTTTTGATAATAGGCGCGACATCCGGTATAGGCAGAGGGCTTGCGTTATATTATTTGGAAAAAGGCTGTAAAGTGGCAGTTACAGGCCGCCGCACGGATTTGCTTGCTTCGCTTAAGGAAAAATCGCCGGATAAAGTTTTTACTTTTATAAATGACATTACTGCGGGCAAAGCTTCGCAGGTTATAGATCAGGCTGATAAAGAAATTGGACGCATAGACATTATTATTATTTGCGCCGGTTTCGGAGAAAACAATATAGAGCTTAAAGCGGATTTTGAACTAAAAACCGTTAATACCAATGTTTTCGGTTTTACAGATTATGCTGTTGCTTCTTATAATTATCTTAAAAGCAAGAGCGGCGGTACTTTGGCGGCAATATCAAGTATTGCGTCTTTACGAGGCGGCTGGTCGGCTCCTTCCTATTATGCCAGCAAGGCTTATGTAAGCAACTATCTTGAAGGTTTGCGTATTAAGAACTTTAAAGAAAAAGCAAATATAGCAGTTTGTAACCTGATTCCCGGTTTTGTAGACACGGCGCTTGCTAAAGGCGTAGGGGATGGGGATGAGGGTCTATTTTGGGTAGCGCCTGTGGATAAGGCAGTCAAACAGATAGCAGCCGCTATTGATAAGAAAAAGCCATATACATATATAACAAAACGCTGGCGGTTTATAGCTTGGGCAATGAAGATTTTGCCTTATTGGTTTTACCGGTATTTTTAGAAAAAACAAGAAGTTAGCTGTTTTTTTGGAGATTTGCTATAATAGACAGTCAAAATGGTAAGCGTAATTACGCTTGCGATTTTTTTCTTTGTCTTTTTTTACAAAACATATATAAAAAACAACTAAAAGACAATTTTGTCACCCTGAGCGAAGTCGAAGGTGTCGCAGTGCGACGAATAAGGAGCACGAGTCTGCGACGGGCGCGAGATGTGAGCGCCCCGGAACTGCAGTTAAAAGGCAGATGTTTCGACTACGCAACTACGTTGCTTCGCTCAACATGACAACCGAAAAATTGATAAATAAATTAAATATAGAGAGGTACAGTCATGAAATGGACGCAGGAAAAGCTTGAAGACATTTTTAAAGCTTTATTTACAGACCCGCACAAAGGTCTTACAGACATTCAGGTAGCCGAGATACAGCAGCAAAAAGGCTTGAATGAATTTGAAGAAGAGAAAAAAGAAAGTATTCTTGCGAAAGTACTTCGCTCCATATCAGATCTGCCTATAATAATTCTTATAATAGCCGCGGCAATTTCGCTTTTTATGGCTATAAAAGAAGGACACGGCTACACGGAAGTTATAGTAATTATGTCCATTGTCATAATAAACTCCATACTAAGTTTACGTCAGGAGCTTGGCGCGGAAAAAGCTCTTGAAGCTCTTAAGAAAATGAATGCCGATATAACCGTTGTTATAAGAAACGGTTCCAAAGAAAAGATTGATGTTAAACAGCTTGTGCCGGGTGATATACTTGTGCTTGGCGCGGGCGATAAAATTCCGGCTGACGCGAGAATAATAACAGCCGCGGGCTTGAAAGTTGACGAAGCGATTTTAACCGGCGAAAGCGTTCCCGTTGAAAAAGATGCTGACGCTGAAATTGAAGAGAACGCTCCTGTAGGCGACAGGCTGAATATGCTGTTTTCAAGCTGTCTTATAACAAACGGCAGGACTGTCGCGGTTGTAGTCGCTACCGGAATGGACACGGAAGTCGGAAAGATAGCAGAACTTTTAAGTTCAACAAAAAAAACTAAAACTCCTTTGCAGAAAAGGCTTTTATATATCGGCAAATTTATGACGGTTGTAGCTTTATTGTCGGCAGTGACATTTTTTGTTATGGGCGTTATGCGCGGCGAGAAGCTTATGGATATGTTTATGCTTGCGGTTGCTTTGGCTGTCGCCGCTGTGCCTGAAACCCTAATGATTATAGTTACGCTGACTTTGGTATACGGTATTCAGAATATGGCAAAAAGAAATGCCGTGGTGCGAAAAATAAACGCGGTAGAAACACTTGGCAATACGTCCGTTATATGTTCCGATAAAACCGGTACTCTTACGCAAAACAAGATGACAATAAAAGCCGTTTGGGGTGTAGGAAACGAACCTAAAAATACGGATGATGAATTTGGCAGTGTTGAAGAATATCTTCTCACGATATTAAGTCTTTGCAATAACGCTTCCATAGAAAAAACCGAAGATGATCAGGAAAAAGTTATCGGGGATCCTACTGAAACCGCGATAATACGCCTTTTGCAGGAAAAAGGCAAGAGCAAAGAAGAATTGCTTGCAAAATTTCCCAGAGTTTTTGAAATACCGTTTGATTCCGAAAGAAAGCTGATGACTACCGTTCATCATCTTGATACCGGCGGTTATATTTCAATAACCAAAGGCGCGGTGGACAGAATTCCTATTACGGCAGGCGCGACTAAAGAAGAAATAATGAGAGTTCACGATGAGTTTGCGGGAAAGGCGTTAAGAGTTATAGCCGTTGCCGAAAGATATTATGATGAACTTCCCAAAGATTTAGGCGCTGAGGATTTGGAAAGAGATTTGAAGTTTGTAGGTCTTATAGGAATGATAGATCCGCCAAGACCCGAAAGCGTTCAGTCTGTTGCTTACGCAAAAAAAGCGGGAATAAAAACGGTAATGATAACCGGCGACCATGCCATAACCGCTTCGGCTATTGCCGCTGAAATAGGAATACTTGAAGAAGGCGACAAAACCATAACAGGGGAAGAGCTTAGCGTCTTAACGGATGAAGAACTTACTCAAAACGTCAGGCAGTACGCTGTTTACGCGAGAGTCAGCCCTGAAGATAAAATAAGAATAGTCCGTGCCTGGAAAGCAAATAATGAAATAGTTGCCATGACCGGTGACGGCGTAAATGACGCGCCTGCCTTAAAAGCCGCGGATGTAGGCACGGCTATGGGTATAACCGGCACCGATGTTGCCAAAAGCGCGGCGGCTATAGTTTTGACTGATGATAATTTTTCTACTATTGTAGCGGCGGTAAAAGAAGGAAGAAAAGCTTATGACAATATAAGGAAAACGGTTTATCTTCTTTTAACCTGTAATATTTCCGAAATAATAATAATGATTACCGCTTTTGCCTTTAATTGGGGGCTTCCCGTAACCGCGATACATTTATTGTTTGTTAACACCGTGGCTGACGGCATACCTGCGTTTATGCTTAGCAGGGAAAAAGCCGAAGAAGATATAATGGATAAAAAACCTATACCTATAAAAAGCAGCGTGTTTGCGGAAGGTTACGGTCTTAGAATAGCCGTGATGTCGGTAGTGTGCAGTATTGTGGTTTTTGTAGGTTTTTATATAGGTAAATTCGTCACTATCAGCGCCGGCGGTATAGCGCCGTCTCATGAAGTCGGGCAGACCATGGCATTTTTGATTTTAGGCCTTTCTTCCGTTGTGCACGTCTTTAACGTCAGAAGCATAGATAAATCTATTTTTCAAATAGGCTGGTTCTCAAACAAACCGCTGTTTTGGGGCGCTATGCTTTCAGTCGCGATAATGGTAGGGGTAGTTCTTGTAGAGTCCGTAACGGATATTTTTTATCTTGTCGGAATAAGTTTAACGCATTGGATTATCGCGGCATTTTTGTCGATTTTCCCTTTGATATTTGTTGAAATCTGGAAAATTTCTTTGCAGCTTATAAGAAAAAGCGGCATGAAAAAATAAAAATGAGGTATGATTAACCATGAAAAAGATTTTTGCGGTAATATTTACAGGAATGTTTATTTTTGCAAATACCGAGGCAATGGCATTTGATCTTTATAGTAAAACCATACGCGATAATTCATTTATGTCAATTGAACAGGCAAGCGATAAATGCGGCGGAAAAAATATTTCTCCGGATTTAGAGTGGGGCAAAGCTCCTGAAGGAGCAAAAAGTCTGGCGTTAATAGTTCATGACCCTGACGCTCCGGTGGAACATGGTTGGTATCACTGGATTGTAGTTGATATACCTGTAACTGCGATAGGCATAAAAAAGGGCGCAAAGTTCGCAAGTCCTGCCAGAGAAATTACCACGAGCTGGGGCGCTCCGGGATATGACGGACCGTGCCCGCCGCCGGGACACGGAAAACATCGCTACAATTTTACCGTATATGCGCTGAATACTGAAGAAATAGAATTAAGTCCTGATATGAAACCGTATGAGGTAGAGGAAGCGGTTAAGTCGCACTCGCTTGGCGAGATAACTCTTACCGGGATTTATGAAAGGAAGTAGGTTTTATTAAGAAAAATGGATTTAAAATTTATAGTTTTCAAGGGGGAGTATCTTGTCAAACTTAGAAGAAATATTAGAGTTTAACAAAAAATTTGTTGAGGAAAAGCGCTATGAAGCATATCCGATAGCAAAGTATCCAAATAAAAAGCTTGCTATACTTTCATGCATGGACGCGCGTTTAACCAAACTTTTACCCGCGGCTTTGAACTTGAAAAACGGAGACGCCAAAATAATAACAAATGCCGGCGCAATTATTACTCATCCGTTTGGCAGCGTAATGCGCAGTCTTTTGATTGCCATATACGCGCTTGGCGTGGAAGAAATTTTGGTAATAGCCCACTATGATTGCGGCGTGCAGGGTATGGATGCTTCAAAGCTTACCGGTAAAATGACGGACAGAAATATCGGAAAGGAAAAACTTGATTTTATAAATTGCTGCGGTGTTGATATAAATAAATGGCTTAAAGGCTTTGACAGCGTTGAAGAATCCGTTGTAGAAACAGTCAAAATTATAAAAAATCATCCGTTGCTTCCTGAGGGTATAACCGTAAACGGATTGGTAATTGATCCTGAAACAGGGCGACTTGATAAAGTAAACTGCTAATTTGCTGTGTCTTTTGAGTTTATACAGCGTCAGAAACTTCGGTCATTTGCCTTTGCGCGCAAACTTCCCTTGTTTCTTCCTTGTCTAAACTCAAAATCCTTTGCAAAATTGTGTTTTATCGTCGCAAGCGTCAGTCGCCGTGCGACGAATAAGGAGCACAAGCTTGGCGACGGGTGCGAGATGGTGAGCACTCTATCCTTTTAATATAATCCTTAGCAAAAAATACATAAAACAAAAACAGGAGTTTTTTGCCAAACACGGCAAAGACTCCTGTTCTGTTTATGTCGTCATTGCGGACTTGATCCGCAATCTAATAATACTACTCTAATTGCTTTTCTCAAATCGTTCTTTCAATTTACTGTAATAATTGGAAACGCTTTTGTCGCCGTCGTTATTTAAAAACAGACAAAAAGGCAGGCTGTCTGTTTCTCTGTGTTTTATAACGCAGGCGCAGCATTTCTTGTGATTAGGGCAAGACGTTTTGGGACAAGCACATTCTTTTACATTTTGACAATTCATGTCAATCATCCTTATTATCTAGTATTGTCATGTTGAGCGAAGCAACGTAGTTGCGAAACCGAAACATCTGCCTTTTTTGACTTCGCGCAGTGTGACAACACTGCTGTTGTCGTCATTGCGGGCTTGACCCGCAATCTGTTCCTTAATTCCTCAGAAAAAATTTCCGAACACATAACCTGTTACTGTTGCAAGAATAATTACGGTTCCCACATAAACCGCAGTTTTTTTATTGCCGAGTACGCTTCTTATTAAAAGCATATTAGGCAACGACAAGGCAGGTCCCGCAAGAAGCAAGGCAAGAGCGGGTCCTTTTCCCATACCGTTATTCATAAAACCCTGCACTATAGGCACTTCTATTAAAGTGCAAAAATACATAAACGCGCCAAAAAAAGAAGATATAAAAGTCGCTTTAAGTCCGTTGCCGCCGACAACGGTGCTAATATAAGAAGCGGGTATAATGCCTTCTTTTCCGTCGAATCCCATTAAAAAAGCTGACGCGGCAATACCTATCGTCAAAAGCGGAACCATTTTTTTAATATATTCAAACGTTGAAGTAAACCAAATATCGTAATCGTCTTTTTTAAAGTATTTTGCAAGTATGAAAATTAAAAGTACGGCGGAAAAAATTAAAAGTATGTTTGAAAACATAGCCGCGGAATGCAGTTTGGCGAATACAAACAATGCTATCATTGAAGCGAAAAACATCAAATTGACAGAAAAAGGTTTTTGCGAGTCGCCGGAGTCGCAGACAGTTATGGATTCAATTCTTTTTACTTCTTCTTTTCTGAAAACAAACGCCATAAAAATACCGACAAAAAAGCTAAAAAATACCGACATTACCGCTCTTGCTATGCCGATTTGCAAACCCAGAACGCTTGTCGTCATTGTCAGGGCGACAAGGTTTATCGCGGGCGCGGCAAATAAAAATGTGACTGCAGGTCCCAGTCCGGCGCCCATTTTGTAAATGCCGGCAAATAATGGCATAACCGTGCAGGAACAAACTGTCAGAGACAGACCCGAAACAGACGCGAACAAATAAGCGACAAATTTGTTTGCTTTCGCGCCCATATACTTTATAATTTCGTTTGATTTTAAAAATACGCTTAACGCGCCGGCAATAAACATAGCCGGAAATAATCCGAACAGAAAGTGTTCTTTAAAATATGCGTTTAATGAGGCTATTGAATTTAAAACCGCGCTGTCAAACTGTTTGCTGCCTATAGGCAGGTGATAGATTATCAGAAAAGCTGTAATATAAACTAATAATCTCTTCCATTCTTCTTTAAAAAAAGACATTTTATTTGACTCCTGTTACGGTAACAGATAAAACGGCAGAATCTCCGTTTTTAAACTTTTCCAGAGATTTTGAATCCAAATAATTTAAAAGAATTTCATCCGGAATTGTTATTTTATGTTCTTTAACTACTTTTACATCTTTGAAACCGGCTTTTAATATTTTATTTATATAATCGTTTTTTTGTATTGCGCCTGCCACGCACCCAGCATACATTTCAGCGGCATTTTTTAAAACTGAAGGAAGTTTTCCTTCAAGCACAATGTCAGAAACGCAAAAATGTCCTCCGGTTTTTAATACCCGGCTTATTTCATGGAAAATTTTGTCTTTCTTGGGAAGTAAATTAAGAACGCAATTACTGATTACGACATCCGCCGAATTGCTGTCAACAGGCATATTCTCAATATCGCCTTGCCGGAATTCTATGTTTTTTGCGCCGAGTTTTTCGGCGTTTTTTTTAGCCTTGGCTATCATTTCCGGGGCAAAATCAATTCCTATAACATGTCCGCTTTCAGCAGTTTCAGCCAAAGCGACAAAACAATCATTCCCGGCTCCGGAGCCCAAATCTACAACGGTATTTCCGGGTTTTATTCCGGCATATTTCGTAGGCAATCCGCATCCGAATCCCAAATCAGCATCAGGCATATAACCGTTTAACCGGCTGTAATCTTCATTCATTATGCTGTATATTTTATTATCGGATCCGCAACAGGCATCAGAGCCGCAGCAGCTTTTTACTGCTTTTGAGGAAACCGCGTCATTGTACCGCTGCTTTACCATTTCTTTAATATCATCCTTATTATTTGCGGCGATTAATTCTGTTAACTCTTTTTTAGCAGGAAGCCTGCCTGAAAGAACTACTTTGTTATTTATAACCAAAGCAGGCGTGTTCATAACGCCGTAAGATATAATTTTGTTTATATCTTCAATCTTTTCTATATCGGCCTTTGTATCTGATTCTTTTATTGTCTCGCTAACCATCTTCATAAGGGCGTTGCATTTTGCGCAGCCGGAACCTAAAACTTTTATTTCCATATTATTCTCCTTAATTTATTCACATTTACAATTTTTATTTTTAGCCGGGAAAGATGCTTTTGTAAGTTGTTCAAGCAGCTTCTTGGCGGCATCGGCGCTTTTTTTATTTATGGAATAGTGAGTCCATTTGCCTTCTTTGCGGCCTTTTACAATACCGCCGTCGCAAAGTATTTTCATATGATGCGATAGCGTCGATTGTCCGACATCCACTTTTTCCAAAAGCACGCAGGCGCATTTTTCTCCGCTTTGCAGCAGTTCTAAAACCATAAGACGAGTTTCGTCGCAAAGCGCTTTAAAAATTTTTGCATTTTCCGAATATTTCGTGTTCATAATCACCTCATATCTAATAATTTCGATATGACAGATTATACATATCATATCGAAAATTGTCAATATGATGATTGGATTTGATTCGAATTTAGCGAAAGAATTTAAAAAATAGATTTTTGAATTATAAATGAAGCAGTATATTTAATGTCGTTACTTTAAATTCAGATTTTTAAGCCATTTTGATATTTCGTTTTCCGAAGCATCGGAGCCGTAAAAGCCTTTGCCTTCCAAAAAATTGGCATTGGGCTGCAGTTTTTTCATGTCGTCAAAACATCTTGCTATGCCGCCGCCTCCGTGTGTGCAAAACGGAATAATGGTTTTTCCGGAAAAATCATATTCGGACAAAAATGACGCCACAGGCGGCGCGATTGTGCTCCACCAGTTGGGAGAACCTACAAAAATAATATCGTATTTTTCAAAATTAATAACTTTGGAAGCTAACGTGGGTTTAAAACCTTCCGATATTTCTTTTTTTGCCTGACTGGTTAAGTCGTTATATTTTGCCGGATATGCGTCTATGGTTTTTATCTCAAAAAGGTCACCGCCGGTATATTTCTGTATTTGTTTTGCGATTTTAGCCGTATTTCCGGAATGAGAGTAATAAGCTATCAGAATCTTTTTTGTATTTTCAGCCAGGGCATAATTAAAAGATATAACTGTTAAAGCCGCGCAAATAAACGCAATTGAAATAATTTTTTTCATTTTAAGCTCCTTTTAAGAAATTATATAATTTTGAAACGGCAATTAACAACTCATAATCGGAATTTCAATTTTTTATTCCGTATTATTCACTAATTTTAAAAAAAGTGATATTATATATTCATATCGGGGGAATCTAGGAAAAAGGAAATTTATGAATATTCAATTGCAAATAAAAAGAATTTGCGACAGTCTTCAAATAAAAGACGAAAGGTTTATTGAAATCGAACGTAAAAGGAAATTAAAGTTCGAAGATTTTAAAGAACTCCGGAATTTTCTGACGGAAAAAAGCTCAAGTCACGAAAAAACAGTATCTTTTTTTGACCAGTATTTAGATACGGAGGATATGGCTATAGCAAAAAAAGGCGCGAGTCTGCGCATACGCTATAAGCAGGACGGCGCAAAAGTTTATGTTCAATACAAAGGACCCGGATTTTTACAGAAAGGCATTTTATTCAGATCGGAATTTAACAGCGGCAAGCTGCCCGAAGTTGTGCTTAAGGAAAGTCATAATCATTTTGTCCGTTTTGACGAAAAAAATATACGGTCGATAATGTTTAATCATCTTCCTGAAGAAATGTTCGGAGCTATGGAAAAGCATCTCGGTCATGAAATATTGTCAAAAATATCGACCGGTAATCTTATATGTTTTTATAAGAAGGAGAAATTTATAGTGAATCGTGACAATATAATGCTTGAACCTTCCATAGATAAAATCTGTACTTTTTACGTGCGCGGAGAAAGCATATACCCTATGGCTACGTTTTGCGAATATGAAAATGAAATAAAGGCGGAAGAAAATTCTCTGGAAGAAAAGCTTAACAATTTGCATCATCTTGTTAAGTTTGATGCGGCGGTAGTTTCGAAATTCAGGCTGAAAGCTGAAACTAAAGATAAATATCACAGATGTCTTTCGTTTTTTATATAAATCAATTTTGTTCAAAAACTTTTGATCTGCCGTATAAAGGCGTATCTTTATAGCATTTGTTTGCTATATCTTCAAACACAAACTGCGAGCGTAGGGAACAGCGTTTTTAAACGTCGAGACCTGCCTGTACGATCCGTTCGGCTGTAAAATCGTGGCTTTAACGTTATCTTTCAGGCTGTTATATAAGATGGTGTCGGTAATATATTGTTTAATATTTGAATCCAGTATAGGAAAAGCTATTTCGTAACGTCTTACAAAATTTCTCGGGCGCCAGTCTGCGCTTGATAAATAGATTTTTTTCTCTCCGTTTGAATGAAAATAAAATATTCTGCTGTGTTCCAAAAAACGGTCTATTATGCTTGTCACCTTTATGTTTTCGCTGAGTCCGGCGGCATTGGGTTTAAGGCAGCAGGTTCCTCTCACGATCAAATCTATTTTTACGCCGGCTTTTGAAGCTTTGTACAAGGCTTCTATGACTTTTATGTCGGATAAAGCGTTCATTTTAGCTATAATATGCGCTTTTTTTCCGCTTTCTTTATTTTTTATTTCATTTTCAATCATATAAATTATTTTATTATGCAGATTAACCGGAGAAACAAGAAGATGGTTAAATTTTTGTTTAACGTCACGCGTTTGAAGCATTTCACAATATTTTAACGCGTCCGCGGCTATGCCTTCATGCGCGGTTAAAAGTCCTAAATCCGTATATTGTTTTGCGGTTCCTGCGTGATAATTGCCGGTTCCCAAATGAGCGTACCGGACAGCTTTTTCGTTTTCGGTTCTTGTAATCAAGGTCAGTTTGCTGTGAACTTTATATTTTCCTATAGGGGTTATTACTTTAACCCCGGCTTTTCTCAAATCTTTGGCATGCATAACATTATTCATTTCATCAAAACGCGCTTTTAATTCGACATAAACTATTACTTTTTTGCCGTTTTTCGCGGCTTTCTTAAGGATTTTTATAATCGGCGATTCGATATCGTTTGTGCGGTATAAAGTATGAAAAATTTCGGTTACGGCTGGATCTTTTGAGGCTTGTTCCAGGAAATCAATAACTATATCAAAAGAATCGTAAGGATGATGAAGTATTATATCTTGGTTGCGTATAACCGAGAAAATATCAGGATTTTTCTTAACTATAAGAGGAACTACAGGGTTTACTGGCGGATACAATAAATTTTTGTGCGTTTTGGTAAATAATTGTTTAAACGATGTCAGAAAACGCAAGCTCAGAGGCAAATCAAATCTGTATATAGAAGCGGAATCAAGCCTTAAGCTTGTCGCAAGCAGCAGCGCGCTGTCCGGATATTTAGGTGAATCAATTTCCAGTCGTACCACGCGCGATGAAGATCGTTTGTTTACGGCGTTTACGACCTTTCTTTCCAGATCCCTTTCATTTTCTTCAACATTATATATAGGTATGTCAGCGTTTCTAAGCAGCCGGAAAGCGAAAGTTCCTAAAATTTGTTTGTTTTTAAACAGTTTTTGCGCTTTAAACATAAGCCAGCGTTCGAGCAGCACGAATTTACGAGAGCCGTTATTTGAAGGAAGTTCTAAAATCCTGTCGTTTCTTTTTTTTAATCTTATTACCGCGTACTCATCTAAAAAGTGCGTGAATATATGAACATCTGAACCGTATAAAGCAGGAATCGGCGTTCCGATTTTTGAAAAACATATATCTATTTCAGGAAGATGTTTTTCTATTTCTTTATCAAGGGCTTCATCTTCGTTTTCAAAAGAGGTTAAAATCTGTATTCCGTTATTTGCCAGTTCTTTTAATAATAGATTAAACGATTTTGCCTGTCTGGATTTTTGCTGTAATACGTGTTCCCGGACATGAAGCGCCAGAGCCTCCGGAGTAAGAGCGTCAGGGTACTGCTTTTTCGGGGAAATCTTCAGCAGTCTTAATAACTCCGAAACGCGTACGGTAAAAAATTCGTCTAAATTGGAACTGACTATGCCCACAAAGAAAAGTCTTTCAAGCAAAGGAACGTTCGGGTTTTCTGATTCGGCAAGCACGCGGTCATTAAAGGAAAGCCAGCTTATGTCTCTGTTGAAAAATCTGTCTCCGGCAAAATTGTCGTTTTCGCTTACGTTTTCGTACTGTGTGGTTTTTGAAATTATTTTGTTTAGAGATATCCAACGACATTTAGTAGTTGCCATATTATATCAACTCCGCTATTTTTTCTGCATTAAAGTTTGTATATTTGAACTTTTCTAGACTTTTCCATATTTACATTATAATAAACAAAAGTTAAGAAATGATTAAGATTGTGTAAATCAGCATAAAAACATTAAAAAACCTCAATCATTTTTAAATTTTTAAGATTTCTTAATAAAAAATTAACAAATTTTTAATATTTTCTAAATAATGTATTTATACAATATAAAAGCCAAAGATAGATTTAATTGAGTTTATATGTAAGGAGGATCGCATGATCAGCATTGACAGCATCTTGCAAAATCACACAGCCGGGCGCAATTTGGCGCCTTGGAAAGTTACACTAATGAAACCGTTTCTTAAAACCCTTCTTCATGAAAAGACTTTTATAGAATTTGATAAGCAATTTCCGCATTTGGACGGTATTGCGATGATTGAACAGATATTTACGTATTTTCAAATAAAGTGCGAAACTGATATTTCAGAACTGGAAAATATACCCGCCAGAGGCGCGGTCGTAATTGTGGCAAATCACCCGATCGGTTCGATTGACGGACTTGCTCTTTTAAAAACCGTGGCGCATATAAGACCTGATGTAAAAATTGTCGCCAATCAGATATTGTCGTATTTAAAGCCTCTTAAAGACCTGTTTATAGCGGTAGATAATATGAGCGGCAAAGGTTCAAGCCGTAAGCAAATAGAACTGATTCAGGAACATTTGAAACAAGGCGGCGTGCTGATTTTATTTCCTTCGGGAGAAGTATCTCGTTTCGGACTTAAAGGCGTGCGCGATAAAAAGTGGAACAGAGGTTTTTTACGTTTAGCGGATAAAGCCAAAGCGCCGATTGTTCCGGTTCACATTGACGGCAGGAATTCGGCATTTTTTTATATAACCTCGTTGATTAGCAAGCCTTTATCTACATTGTTTCTTGTGCGTGAAATGTTCAAGCAGCGCGGTAAAAGCCTTAAAATACGCATCGGAAAGTGCATTCCCCACTCTGTCCTTAAAGATAAATACGAATCTCCTGATGAACTAAGCAGACAGTTTCACCGTCATATTTATATGCTTGGCAAGGGTAAAGCCGGCTGTATAAAAGGTGACGCGCCGATAGCCTTGCCGCAAAGCAAGGCAGTGCTTAAATCGGCAGTAGAGTCATGCGAAAAGCTTGGAACGATGCAAGACGGCAGCGAAATATATCTATATAAATACAAAGACGTCGGGCATTCCGCAATTCTGCATGAGCTTGGTCGTCTGCGTGAAATTTCGTTTCGCGCTGTAGGAGAGGGAAGCGGACAACGGCTCGATTTGGACACTTATGATAAATACTACTATCACCTAATTTTGTGGGATCCGAAGCGTATTGAAATAATCGGCGCGTATCGTTTTGTCCCAAGCAAAGAAGCGCGGTTGGAAAATTTATACAGCCATAGTTTGTTTCATTACAGCGAAGAGATGAAGCCGATTTTGGAGCAGGGCATTGAACTCGGAAGAAGTTTTATTCAGCCGAATTATTGGGGAAGACGCGGTCTTGATTATTTATGGCAGGGCATAGGTTCATATCTGGCAAAATATCCGCAATATCGTTATCTTTTCGGACCGGTTTCTATTTCGGGCGCGCTGCCTGTTGACGCTAAAGAATTATTGGTGTCATTCTACAAACTGCACTTTTCATCTAAAAAACAAATGGCTGTTTCAAAACGCCCGTATATGCTATCATCTCAAGAAATTTCAAAAAAGTTTGACGGCATAGACTACAAAAAAGATTTTACATACCTTAAAAGTATGCTTACGAATATGGGCTGCGGAGTCCCTACGCTCTATAAACAATACTCAGAGCTTTGCGAGCCCGGCGGCGTTGAGTTTATGGATTTCGGCGTTGATCCCGGTTTCAATAATTGTATTGACGGACTTGTCGTAGTTGATATGTCGAAACTTAAACCTTCACGCTATCAAAGATATATTGCTCCGTTCCTAGACTCGTATCACCCTGAACACAGCCTGACAGAGCCGTATAATTCGCAAACTCCGGTATATCTGAACTAAACTATTTTATTAACAACGATACAGAAACACAATGATGCGGAGAATTTCATAATCATTGTCTTTTCTGTCGTTGCTTTGCTTCTTTGTATATTAAGATTTGTCAGAGTTAATAATCTATTGCAAAAGAGCCTGTCTGTTCGCAATAATGATTTTTTTTTGGTAAAATCATTGAAATATCAAACAATTTTTAACTTTAGGGTGAAATAATGAAAAAAATGTCCGCAAAAATAAGGGCTGAATTTTTAGATTTTTTCAAAAAAAATGGCAGTACTGTTGTTCCGTCGGATTCTCTTATTCCGTCTGGCGATAAGAGTCTTCTTTTTACTTCCGCGGGAATGGTGCAGTTTAAGCAGCATTTTCTCGGTCAAAGCAAAGACGCTTTTACAAGAGCGGCAAGCTGTCAGAAATGTTTCAGAACTTCAGATATAGATAATGTCGGAATAACAGCAAGACATTTAACTTTTTTTGAAATGTTGGGAAATTTCAGCTTCGGCGATTATTTTAAAAAAGAGGCTATTGCCTGGGGTTATGAATTTTTGACGAAAAATATGGATTTGCCCAAAGACAAACTGTATTTTACCGTTTACAAAGACGATGACGAAGCTGTTGATATCTGGAAAAAAATTGTTCCCGCTGACAGAATTATCAAACTGGGCGAAGATACAAATTTTTGGAATATGGGCGACACGGGACCGTGCGGACCTTGTTCGGAAATTCTTATAGATTTGGGTGAAGATATGGGCTGCGGAAAGCCTGATTGCAGTCCCGCTTGCAGCTGCGACAGACATTTGGAAATATGGAATCTCGTTTTTACGCAGTTTGACAAGCAGGCAGACGGATCTCTTAAAAACTTGCCGAAGAAAAATATAGACACGGGAATGGGGCTTGAAAGAATAGTCGCCGCGGCAAACGGCAAAAAAAGTATTTTTGATACAGATTTATTTATGCCAATAATAGAAAACGCCGCTGAAATTCTTAAAATAAAAAATGAAGGAAAAAATATATCTAAACTCAGAATGATTGCCGACCACGCCAGAGCCGTGACATTTTTAATTTCAGACGGAGTTTTGCCGTCAAATGAAGGCCGCGGATATGTTTTAAGAAGAATTTTAAGAAGAGCGTTAAGACAGGGAAAACTTTACGGTTATGATAAGCCTTTTTTAAACGAATTGACCTCAACAGTTTTTAACATTATGGAACCCGCTTACCCTGAACTTTCATCCAGACTTAGCAATGTTAAATCAATTATAAAAGTTGAAGAAGAACATTTCCTGGAAACGCTGGAAGCAGGTTCAAATATGCTTTCGGGAATCATAGATTCTTATAAATCCAAAAAATTAAACGTTATAGACGGCGAAGCTGTTTTTAAACTTTACGATACATACGGATTTCCTTACGATTTGACTAAAGAAATTGCCGCTGAAAGCGGTATGAACGTTGATGAGGCGGGTTTTAAAGCTGAACAGAAAACCGCACAGGAAAAATCGCGCGCCGCGTGGGGCGGTTCGGGTGAGCAGGATATAACTTTTTATTCAATACTTCATAAAAAAGCCGGCGATACGCAGTTTGCCGGATTTGACAATTATTGGACTGAAGGAAAAGTTTTGGCTTTGGCAAAAGACGGTAAAGAAGCGGACACTCTTAAGGCAGGCGATATAGGCGAGATTATTCTTTCGCAAACGGTTTTTTACGCGCAGTCAGGCGGACAGGTTTCCGATAAAGGCAAAATTATCTCAAAACATTTTGAAGCCGAAATAGAAGAAGTCATAAAGCCTGTCGGAAATTTATTTGTTCATAAAGTTAAAGTTCTTAAAGGTGATGTTTCAGTAGATGCAGTTGTCAAATCCGAAATAAACGTGGAATACAGAAAACAAACGGCAAGACATCATACCGCTACGCATTTGCTGCAAAGAGTATTAAGGGATTATTTCGGCGATCATATAACGCAGGCTGGTTCTTTGGTGGCTAACGATTATCTGCGTTTTGACTTTACGCACTTTAACGCGGTCAAAAAAGAAGATTTGATAAGAATTGAAACAAAAGTTAACGCGCTTATAAGAGAAAACATTCCGGTTTGCGCGGAAATTATGGGAATAAATGAGGCAAGAGCCGCGGGCGCCATGGCGTTGTTCGGCGAAAAGTACGGTGATACCGTAAGAGCGGTGTCAGTTAAAAATGAAAACGGAGTTTTTTCAATGGAATTATGCGGCGGAACGCATATAACGCGTACCGGCGATATAGGATTTTTTAAAATAGTTTCGGAATCTTCCGTGGCTGCGGGAGTTCGCAGAATTGAAGCGGTAGCAGGGCTTGCGGCGGAAGAAGTTGTGCTGAAGGAAGAATCGCTTATTCTTAAAATAGCTGAAATTTTAAATGTTTCAAAAGAAGAAATGTTTGAAAGAGCGCAAAAATTTATTGCCGAGCATAAAAGACTTGGGCAAGAACTTATTGATTTAAGAGGCCGTTTAATTTCCGGAGAAATCGTCAATTATGTTAAAATGGCGAAAGACGTTAAAGGAATGAAACTTGTGGCATTGTCGGTTGACGATGTTGACGTAAAACTTTTAAGAGATATGTCCGATAAAATGAAAGAAAAAATGAAATCCGCGGTTGTTATTATAGTTTCCAAGAGCGAAGATAAAGCTTCTTTTGTAGTTTCGGCAACGCAGGACTATGTTGCAAACGGCGTTAGCGCTGGCAAAATTGCCAAAGCTTTTGCAGCTGATATTAACGGTTCCGGAGGCGGTAAACCGGATTTCGCGCAGGGCGGCACTAAAGATTTTTCAAAAATTGACGAAGCGATAAAAGGCGCGGAAAAATACTTATAACTACAGAGTGAAGATTGAAGAGTAGAGATTGGAGATGTTGTGTTTCGGTTATTATCGTCATTGCGGGCTTGACCCGCAATCTCGTTTTCGCAAGGCAAAAACACATTATCTTAACTTTTCACTCTGCACTTTTCACTTTGTCTTTTAAATAAGGAGTTAAAATGGCAAACTATATTTCTTTAACGGCAATAGGCAAAGATAAACCGGGTATTGTCAGCGCGATAACAAAAGTTTTGTATGAACTTAAGTGTAACATTGAAGATTCCACAATGACAATTTTGCACGGACAGTTTGCCATGATACTTATTTTAAAACTTCCGTCTGCGGTTACTTTGAAAAAATTATCTTCCAATATTTCAAAAGAAGCAAAGAAGCTCAGTCTTTCGGTTTCTTATTCTCACGTGAAATATGCAAAAAAGAAGAAAGAAAAAATATATCCTTATGTCATCTCCGTTTACGGCGCTGACAAAACCGGAATAGTTTATAATATCAGCAAATATCTTGCCGGTAAAAAAATAAACATTATGGATGTACAAACTACAGTTACCGATTCAAAACTCGGGAAAACTTATATTATGCTTATTGAAGCGCAGTTTCCTGAAAAACTTTCCGTTCAAAATGTTTCGGCAGATCTTGCGGAAATATCTAAATATTTAGGCGTGAGTATTTCAGTCAACAGAGCAGAGTCTTCGGAAATATGAGCGTTCTTCCTATAATTACTATTCCCGACCCGCTGCTTAAGCAGGTATCTTTTGACGTAAAAGATATTAACGATGAAGTCCGTGCTTTAGCTGAAAATATGCGTAATACTATGCTTGACCGCAAATCGTGCGTAGGTATTGCCGCGGTTCAAGTAGGAGTTTTGGCAAGAATTATTATTGTTGACGTGTCGCTTAGCGCAAACCCTCACAGAAGTTCCGGAGTATTAACAATGATAAATCCGGTTATAACGTATTCTTCGGGAAAAACAAGTTCAAGGGAAGGCTGTTTAAGCGTGCCTGATTTTATAGGAAATGTCACAAGAAAGAAAAAAATAGAAGTAGAATACTCAGATTTAAACGGCAAGAAACAATTGTTAAAAACCGATGGTTTTGAAGCAATATGTATTCAGCACGAAATAGATCATCTCGACGGCAAAGTATTTTTAGACAGAGTAACGTCTTTAAAAACCGATGTTTTTAGAAGGATGTAGTACTTTCCTCTCCCGTGTCAGGGCGGCAGTGCGACGAATAAGGAGCACATGTCTGCCGCGGGCGCGAGTGGTGAGCGCACCGGCTCCGAAGTGAAACGGAGGAGAGGATTAAGGTGAGGGCGAGTCGTGAGAAGATTTGTCAAAAATGAAAAATTAAAATTAACAAATCTTGCCCGCTCAAATAGAAAACAAAGCACTGATGCCGAAAAAGAAATATGGAACTTATTAAGGAATAAGCAAACCGGTTATTCTTTTCGCAGACAACACCAAATAGGAAGTTATATTGTAGATTTTGTGTGTTTGGCTAAAAAATTTATAATAGAAATAGATGGCGGACAACACAACGATACAAAAAAACAAGTATACGATGAAAAGAGAACAAAGTTCTTTAATAATAACGGTTTTAAAGTTTTAAGATTTTGGAATAATGAAGTTTTGTCTAATTTGGATGGGGTATATGTCATTATACTGAACGCCCTCACCCCGCCCTCTCCCTGACAAGGGAGAGGAGAAAAGCAATGCGCCCGTAGTTTAATGGATAAAACACTGGCCTCCGAAGCCGGCGCTTCCGGTTCAAGTCCGGACGGGCGCAGTTAAAGATAAATAATATGAAATCAGTAATACAAAGAGTTAAAAAAGCATCGGTTACTATAAACGGCAAAGAGAAGCGGGAGATTTCCGAAGGCTTGGTTGTTTTGGCTGCGTTTGGTAAAAATGATACCGCGCAGAAATGCAGCACAGTCTTTGAAAAAATTAAAAATATGAGGATTTTTTCAAACGAAGAAGGAAAGTTTGATAAATCCGTTGAAGATATAAAAGGCAGTCTTTTGATTATTTCGCAGTTTACGCTATACGGAAATTGTAAAAAAGGCAAAAGACCTGATTTTACGGAAGCAGCCGGTTATGAGCAGGGTAAGAATCTGTATGAAGAATTTTTGGAAATCGCAAAACAGTCGGGTTTAAACGTCGTAAGCGGCGAGTTTGGCGCTGATATGCTTGTAGATATACAAAATGACGGTCCGGTAACGATTATTTTGGATTCATAGGTTATATGAATATTGTAAGTTTGCTGGATGATAAATCAATAAAACCTGTTGAAAAAAGAAAAGAAATAGCCGAATCTATAAGAAAGAAGTTAATTACAATCAAAGAAATACAAAAATTAAAAAATGCGCTTGATGATAAAAAAATGGCTTTGGTTCTTGAGGCGATGGAAGATGTCTCATCTAAAAATCCTGAGATATCAAATAAAGATTGGCTGAAATTTACGCAAGAATTTATTGCGTCAAAATCAAACAATATAAAAAGAGAGGCTTCAAGAATAATCGGTAATACAGCCCACTTGTTCCCAAATGATTTAGATGCTGTAATAAAAGATATAATGAAAAACACAAAAGATGAGGGCACAGTTATTCGTTGGAGTTGTGCATACGCATTTGCAAGAATAATTCAGATTCCTAAATATGCCGATAGTAAATTTTTTGATGTTCTAACGGAGTTATGCGTCAAAGAAAAAGAAAACGGCGTAAAGAATCAATTACTTAACGGCTTAAAGAAAGCGAAAAAATTAAGAGGCAATAAGTGAGCAGTAAAATCATTGAGCAAAACATAGATAAACTTTATACAATGATGGAAAAATGCGATATTTGTCCGAAAAAGTGCGGAGTAAACCGGATTAAAGGGCAGAAAGGTCTTTGCAGAACAGCTGATAAAATTTTTATCGCAAGCCATAATGTACATATGGGAGAAGAGCCTCCTATAACCGGAACGAAAGGTTCGGGGACTGTATTTTTTTCAAACTGCACTTTAAATTGCGTTTTCTGTCAGAATTACCCTATAAGCCAATTGGGAAACGGCAAAGAAGTAAGCATCGACGGTTTTGTTGATATTATGCTCAGGCTGCAGGATAAAGGCGTTCATAATATTAATTTTGTTACTTCCACTCATTACAGCGCGCAAATTGCAAAAGCGGTTTATTTGGCAAGGCAAAAAGGTTTGGAAATACCGGTTCTTTCAAATACCAGCGGTTATGAAAGCGTTGAAACTCTAAAACTTTTGGAAGGACTGATAGACATGTATCTTCCCGATATAAAGTATTTCGATAATAATCTTGCTTTCAAGTATTCAGGCATTAACAATTATGTCGAAATTAATCGGGAAGCTCTGAAAGAAATGAAACGCCAGACAGGCGATTTAGAAATAGATGATAACGGAATTGCTGTTAAAGGTCTTCTTATAAGGCATATGGTTTTGCCGGGCAGTATTGAAAATACGAAAAACGCTTTAAAATTTATAGCTGAAGAATTGTCAAAAGAAACTTTTATAAGCCTTATGGCTCAGTATCATACGGCATACAAGTCTGATAATTTTCCGGAGTTGTCAAAGAGTTTAACGCAAGACGAATACGACCAGGCGCTTTATTATCTTGAAGAGTTTGGTTTGGAAAACGGATGGCAGCAGGAGTTGTGACGGTAAAGTATAAAGTCGTCATTGCGGGCTTGACCCGCAATCTGATGTTTTTATGTGTAAAGAGATTGCGGCTCGGAGACCGCAATGACAATAATAGTAACAATGGATTCCGGGTCAAGCCCGGAATGACATACAGAAAGGAAACATAAATGTTTGCAAAATATTTTTTAGCATTATTCGCGACTTTGTTTTTAGGACCGGGCGTTGGGCATATTTTTTTAAGACAGTACAGAAAAGCCTTTATTCTTATCGGTACTTCTATTTTAATTCTTATTGCGGCTGCGATAGTAATGTCGTTTACAATAGATTTAAGTTCGGTTCCAAGAGAGTATGCCGCCATGAGGGAATATTTGAAAAATCTTATGTCTCAAAATACCAATCTGATGCTTATGATAAATCTTCCTCTTGCGCTTGTATGGGCTTATGCTTTTGCCGATATAGGAAGAGGTTTATACGATGAATATAAAGAATACAAAAAGACAGAGGGTAAAGAATGAAAAAAATATTACTGGCCGTTTTATGCGCTTTTATAGCTTGCGGCTGTGTTTCTAAAGGAGCCAGAACCGTGAAAAAATACGATAATGACCTTACGGCTGTGTTGATTCATAATAACGACAGCCTTGCCGCATCGGTAACCGTTTTTGTCCGCGCAGGCGCCGTTGACGAAAAACCGTCGCAAGCCGGATTGTCGCATTTTCTTGAACACTTGATGTTTAAAGGAAGCGAAAATTACCCGGGCGATGAATTGAGCCGCCGCGTTGAAAATATGGGCGGTTATATCAATGCAGCTACGTCTAAAGAATATACCGTGTATTACATAAATATACAGAAAGACGGCGTTGAAGAAACAATTAAAATGCTTGCCGACGTTATGCAGAATCCTCTTTTGCCTAAGGATGACATAGACAGAGAAAGAAAAGTCGTTATTGAAGAAATTCAAAGACATTCCGATAATCCGCATGCTGTTCTTTATGAAAATTTCTTTCAAAGTATTTATGAAGAAAGCGCTTTGAAAAACAGCATTATAGGAACCGCGGACGTTATCGCGAATGTTTCAAGGGACGAAATATACGAATATTACAGCGCGCATTATGTGCCTGAAAAAATGGTTGTAGTGGTTTCCGGAAATTTTGATAAAAAGAAAACTCAAAAACTTATAGATAAAACTTTCGGAAAATTTCAAAAAAGAACGCCTCCGGCTGACCCTGTAACTGTAGAGAAAGTTCACACAGGAAAAGATTGGCTTAAACACGACAAAGTTGAAGTCGGCTATCTTGTTTCGGGCTTTTTAGGACCCGATATAACTTCCGATGATATTTTTATCGCCGATTTGGCTATGTCTGTTTTGGGCGGCGGAAAAACATCAAGACTTTACAGGGTTTTAAAAGATGAAAAACGTTTGGTTTATTCCATAGGCTCAGCGTTTATGACCGTTAAAGGAACGGGAGTCGCTTATATCAGCGCTGTTTTTGCTCCTGAAAATCTGGACGCGATAAAAGCCGAAATAAAAAGACAGGTAGAAAATATAATTGAAAACGGTATTGAAGAAGAAGAGCTCAACAGGTCAAAACTTGCGTTTAAAACTTCGTGGAATTTTTCGCATGAGACTCCTTTTGATATCGCGCATAATGTCGGCTATTGGACTCTTATGGGCAGACCGGACGCTATAGACGGTTATATGCCCAGAATAGAAGCTCTTACTGCAGAAGACGTCCGTAATTTTTTTGTTAAATATTTCTCGGCAGACAGAATGACAACCGCTGCATTGCTGCCTAATGCGAAGGCCGGAAAATGAAAAAAATTATAGGCTTATTTATATTGTTTCAATTTGTTTTAGTTCAAAACGCGGGAGGCGCAATGAACGATTTTACGCTTAAAAACGGAATTAAAGTTATATTCAATAAAACCGGCGGAGCAAATGTTGTTTCGGTCAGGGTTGTAACTCCCGTATCGGTTATTGTTGAAGGTGAAAATAACGCGGGCATTTCAAGTTTGACTGCAAGGCTTATGGCTAAGGCTACAAAAAACCGTTCCGTGGAAACGCTTGCGAAAGACGTTGACAATATCGGCGCGGATTTATATTCCGACACCGATTACGATATGTCGGGCTTTAATATGAGTTTTTTGCCCGAATATTTTGACAAAGCCTGCGAAATTTTTGCGGACGTTATAATAAATCCTCTTTTTGACGAAAACGAGCTTAATTTTGAAAAAAAAGATACTATTGCCGGGTTAAATTCAAGAAGAGACAGCATAGGGCGTACCGCTTCCGATAATTTCATAAAACTTTTTTACGGAACCGCGCCGTATTCTTTGCCTGTGCCGGGAAGCGAAAAGACAGTTTCTGCAATGACTTCCGATAATCTTAATGACTGGCACAAATATTCTTATAACGCTTCGAATGTTTTAATATCTATAGCAGGGAATATCGACGAAAAAATTGTTAAGAAATCTCTTGAAAAGTATTTCGGGAATATTGAAACAGGAAAGAAATTTGAAACGCCCGTATGGAAATTGGATTTTAAACGTCCGGAAAAAGTCGATTTTGCCGGAAAGTTTAACCAGGCTTATATTCTTCAAGGGTTTTCCGCGCCGTCTTTAAGCGATAAAGATTTTGTAACTTTAAAAGTTATCAACGCTATTTTAGGCGGCAGAATGACAAGCGTTCTTTTTATGGAACTCAGAGAAAAACTGGGACTTGCCTATGAGGTAAACGCGGTTTATCCTTCAAGAATAATGGAAAGTTATTTTGCCGTTTATATAGGGCTTGATAAGAAAAACATATCTTTAACGCTTAACAGAATAGATGAGATATTAAAAGATTTCCGTTCGAAAGAAGTTGACGCGCAGGAACTTAAAGATACGAAAACATATATTAAAGGTCTTTACATAATGGACAGGCAGACTGTCGGAAAAAGGTCATATTATCACGCTTGGCGCGAAATTGTCGGACAAGGCTATAAATACGATGAAAAGTACCTTGATGATGTTGAAAATGTTACTGCCCAAGACATTAAAAGAGTCGCTAACAGAATTTTCGGCGAACAGTCTTTGACGGTGATAATAAACCCTGAAACTAAAAAGTGAAGAGTGAAAAGTGAAGAGTGAAGAAATTGAATGCTGTCATACTCGCGAAAGCGGGTATCCATTGTTGCTGAAAATTTGTTTATTCCTTAAGTCCTTAAAAAGCAAACGTGGATTCCCGATAGAAACACTCGGGAATGACAAAAAAGCAAAAGTCCAGCCTGTCATTGCGAGGAAGCGCAAAGCGCTGACGTGGCAATCCAGTCGTTGCTTCTGCGCTTTTGTTTTATTACTGTTTTTTATGTTTTCCTGTTCTTCAAACAATTCTGACATAGAAATAAAAGATTTAGATGATTCCGCGCCGGTATACGGCGATGCTTTTATAATCGCAAGCTTAAGCGACGCATCGTTTCTCAATCCGATTCTTGCCAGCGACACTTCTTCTTCCATGGTGTTAGACAAGTTATTTAACGGACTTGTAAAATACGATAAAGATTTAAACCTTACCGGCGATTTAGCGGAAAGCTTTGAAGTTTCAAAAGACGGTCTTGAAATAATTTTTAAACTGCGTAAAAACGTTAAATGGCATGACGGCGTTCCTTTTACTGCAAAAGATGTCAGGTTTACTTACGAAGTTTTAATAGATCCAAACGTTAAAACTCCTTATTCGTCAAACTTTACGATAATAAAAGATTTCCAAATAATTGACGATTATACAGTAAAAATACTTTATGACAAACCTTTCGCGCCCAATCTTGAAAGATGGGGTATGCAGATAATCCCTAAGCATATTTTTGAAGGACAAGACATAAATACCGCCGCGGCAAACAGAAAACCGGTCGGAACCGGACCTTATAAATTCAAGTCCTGGCAGACAGACCAAAAAATTGTTCTTGAAGCAAACCCCGATTATTTTGAAGGCAGACCGTATATAGACAGATATATAATACGAATAGTCCCTGACCAGGCAGTACAATTTTTAGAACTGCGGAAACAATCTTTAGACGCTGTTGCTTTAACGCCGGACCAATGGTACGCTTACGACAGTTTTTTTAAATTCTACAATAAATTCCGCCAGCCTGTATTCGCGTTTACTTATCTGGGTTTTAATATGAAAAGAAAACCTTTTGACGATAAAAACTTCAGGCAGGCGATGCAGCTGGCGATAAACAAAAAAGACATAATAGATGGCGTGCTTTTAGGAACGGGAAAAGAAGCGATTGGTCCGTATCCTCCGCAAAGCTGGGCTTTTAACCCAAATATTGCCGAGTCCGAATATAATCTGCAAAAAGCCGCAGCGATGTTAAAAGAACTCGGTTTTGAAGATATAGATAATGACGGCTGGCTGGAGTATCTCGGCAAAAAGTTTGAATTTACCATTACGACAAATCAGGGAAATAAACAGCGGGAACTGACCGCGCAGATTGTTCAGCAGCAGTTAAAAAAAATAGGAATAAAAGCTAATATACGCATAATAGAGTTTTCAACTTTTGTTAATCAGTATATAGCCAAAAGAGAATTTGACGCGGTTATTATGGGATGGAGTCTCAGCTTTGATCCGGATCAATTTTTGCTCTGGCATTCAAGCCAGACTGCTCCGAGAGAGTATAATTTTTTATCTTATAATAATCCCCGGGTTGACAGGCTTTATGAAAAAGCCAGAGCTGTTTTTGACGTTGAAACCAGAAAAAAAATGTATTATGAAATACAGGAAATTATGGCAGAGGATCTGCCATGCATTTTTTTATATTACCCGGATTCAATGCAAGCTGTGCATAAGCGTTTTAAAGGAATTGAACCCGCGCCGATAGGCATAATGTATAACTTTATCGAATGGTGGGTGCCGAAGTCACAGCAAAGATATTTTTTTAGCGACAGGTAAAGGATTTTGTTGTTGTCTGTCATTGTTTGTCATGTTGAGCGAAGCAACATAGTTGCGTAGCCGAAACATCTGCAGTTTAATTTGATGAAAGATTATGAGAAATTATTGTGTTTATATAATGGCAAGTAAAAAAGATGGTGTTATGTATATCGGCATTACAAATGATATAGCAAGAAGAGTATATGAACATAAGGAAGGGCTTGTTCCGGGATTTACAAAGAAATATAAAGTTAATAAATTGGTTTATGCCGAAATGTTTAATAATGTAACGGAAGCAATAGAAAGAGAAAAACAACTTAAGGGCTGGCGAAGAGAAAAGAAAATTTTGCTTATAGAAACAAGTAATAAATCATGGAGTGATTTGTATAAAACTATTTTATAGTGTTAATCTTAACGGCAGACCCTTCGGCTTCGCTCAGGGTGACATAGTATTATTGTAAGCAAAGGACATAAATGTTTCAGTATTTAGTAAAAAGACTATTATATTCAATCCCGATAATAATAGGCATAACCGTGCTTACGTTCGGCGTTATGTATTTTACTCCCGGGAAACCCATAGACACTATGACTGACTTTAATCCTCAGATAACTTCCGAGGCAAAGGAAAGGCTCGTCAAACTTTACGGGTTAGACAAACCTGTCCACGTGCAGTATTGGAATTGGCTTAAAAGAGTAGCTGTTTTTGATTTCGGCAAATCTTTTAAAGACGGCCGTCCCGCTTCTGAAAAAATTATTGAAAGACTGCCCGCTACGATATTGTTGAACGTGTTATCAATAATTTTGATGTTAGTCATAGCTGTTCCCGTAGGCATTTATTCAGCTGTCAGAAAATATTCTTTATTTGACAGGGTTTTGACTGTTGTTGTTTTTGTTTGTTTTTCAGCGCCTGTTTTTTGGGTGGCGCTTATGCTTATGATAGTGTTCGGCTTATGGTTGGGATGGTTTCCTATTTCAGGGCTTACTTCTTTTGATTTTAGCGAACTTTCTTTTTTCGGTAAAACCTGGGATTTGGCAAGCCATTTGGTTTTACCGGTAATAGTTTCTACGCTTGGTTCTTTCGCGGTTCTTTCCCGTTATATACGTTCCGGAATGCTTGACGTTTTAAAACAGGATTATATAAAAACCGCGTATTCCAAAGGTCTTTCCGAAAGACAGGTAATTTTTAACCATGCTTTAAAAAATGCTTTGCTTCCTTTAATAACAATAATAGGTTTATCAATTCCTGGACTTATAGGCGGAAGTTTTATTATAGAAACGGTTTTTTCTTATCCCGGCATGGGAAGATTAGGTTTTGACGCGATAATGGCAAGGGATTATCCCGTGATTATGGGTATTGGCGTAATTTCCGCGTTTTTAACTTTACTTGGAAATATTATTGCCGATGTTTTGTACGCGGTTGCTGACCCGAGGATTAGGTATAGGTAAAGGCGCTCCCTCACCCTGCCCTCTCCCTGACAATGGAGAGGGGAAACAGAATTTTTGTCTTTCTTTCCTCTCCCTTGTCAGGGAGAGGATTAAGGAGAGGGCGATAAATTATGAAAAAAATATTTAAAAACAAAGCGGCATTCATAAGCATAGTTTTCATCGCGATAGTTGTTTTTATCGCGGTGTTCGCGCCGTTTATAGCCCCATATGATCCGGCGTCCCAGGATTTATCGAACCGGCTTGCAGCTCCTTCCGCAGTCCATCTTCTTGGAACAGACGATTTGGGCCGTGATGTTTTTTCGCGTATGGTTTACGGGGCAAGAGTTTCAATGTCTGTCGGTTTTTTTGCAGCGTTTTTGACTGTTCTTATAGGCGCGGTTCTTGGCATGCTTTCGGGTTATTTCGGAGGAGCTACAGACAGTATTATCATGCGTTTTACTGATATAGTGCTTTGCTTCCCGACATTCTTTTTAATTCTTTTGGTGATAGCGTTTTTCGAGCCCAATATATACAGCGTTATGATAGTGATAGGATTAACATCATGGACCGGGCTTGCGAGAATCGTGCGTGCGGAAGTTTTGTCTATAAGGGAAAGGGAATTTGTTTTAGCTTCAAAAATGCTTGCCGTCAGCAAACCCCGTTTGTTTTTTGTTCACATTCTGCCTAACATTATTTCTCCTATAATAGTTTACGCGGCGATAGCTGTGGGCGGAGCTATTTTGATTGAATCCGGGCTTTCGTTTTTGGGGTTGGGCGTTCAGCCTCCGATGTCGTCTTGGGGGCAGATTCTTATGCAGGGAAAAGACTATATTTATGTCGCGTGGTGGTTATCGGTTTTTCCGGGCATGGTAATTTTACTGACAGTATTGTCTTTTAATCTTATAGGCGAAGCGTTAAGGGATATTTTAGACCCTAAGGAGACATAGAAGATTGGAGGGCTTAGCAGCTTAGAGGCTTTGCAAATGATTTTTTACCAAGCTTCTGAGCTTCTAAACTTCTTAGCTTCTGATTTTTAAAATGAACATACTTGAAATAAAAAATTTATCAGTTGAATACAAAACATCTTCCTCAATCGTTGGGGCTGTTAAAAACGTTTCTTTTAACGTCAAAAAAGGCGAAACGTTTGTTATTGTGGGCCGTTCCGGAAGCGGAAAAAGTACAGTTGCCTCCGCCATAATGGATTTAACGGGAATTGACGGCGGAAAAATAAAATCGGGAAGCATATTTTACCGCGGGAAAGATCTGCTTAAAATGACTTTTGACGAAAAAAGAGTTTTAAAAGGTTCTAAAATATCAATGATATTTCAGGATCCGCAGTCATATTTGAATCCCGTAATAAAAGTCGGAAAGCAGATTGCCGAATCTTTTACAATTCATAATTCGCAGGCGTCTAACGACGAAATAAGAAAGCGCGTTGATGAAGCGTTGAAAAAAGTTAAGCTGGACGATACGGAAAGAATTTTTAATTCGTATCCTCATCAGTTAAGCGGCGGGCAGAAGCAAAGAGTTTTAATAGCTATGGCAATAATGAATAATCCGGAATTTTTAATTGCCGATGAACCGACAACCGGTTTGGACGCGTCTATACAAAAGCAGATTTTAGACTTAATCAACGAACTAAAAAATACGCTTGGTTTGACGCTTATTATGATAACGCACAATATGCGTATAGCCAGGAGATATTCCGATACAATGGCGGTAATGCATAACGGGGAAATTGTTGAAATTGGAAATACAGAAGAAATTTTTAAAAATCCGAAACACGAGTATACTAAGCTGTTGATAAATGTTTAAGGGTTGCTTGTCGGTAAACCAGTTGTCATTCCGGCCTCCGAGCCGGAATCTTAAAATGGATCCCCGATAGAAACATTCGGGGATGACAAAAGAAAGGAATAAAAGCTTGCTTTTGTCACTTTTCTTTAGCTTTCTTCTCTTCTTCTTCAGACAAAAATCTGTATTCTACTTCGCCTTGTCCTATGACTTTCAGTTCAGCTCTTATTTCATGTTCCATAAATTCAGGAATATTTTCAAGTCTGTGCAGTCTTGATTGATAGAGATCATTTTGGGCTTCGGCTTTTTTTATGTTGCTTTTAAGTTTTTGAATATCTAAAAAATTACTCACAAGAGCGCGTGAGCCGGAATTGAAAAGCAAATAACCCGCCAAAGAAAATAATATTACATAACGCCATCTAAGTTTGAATTTTTTCATTGTTTTTGTTTTGCCGTCATTCCGTTGAAAAACGGAATCCACGTTAGTCGTTAAAAATGTTCAGCAAAAATGGATTCCGGATCAAGTCCGGAATGACAAAACCTTATTGTTTAAAGACATTTCTACCTAAAAAGGAAACATTCTTTCCTTTGTTTTCAAGCTCTTCCTCAATTCTCAAAAGTCTGTTATATTTACAAATCCTGTCTGTTCTTGAAGCGGAGCCTGTTTTTATTTGACCTGTATTAAGAGCGACAGCCAAGTCCGCTATAATCGTGTCTTCTGTTTCTCCGGAGCGGTGCGACATAATTGCGGTATATCCGTTTTTGTAAGCCATTTGTACGGCGGCAACGGTTTCGGAAAGAGTTCCTATCTGATTTACCTTAATAAGTATTGAATTTGCGATACCCTTTTCAATTCCTTCTTTAAAAATTTTAGGATTTGTGACAAAAAGGTCGTCTCCTACTAGCTGGACTTTAGATTTTAATTCGTCAGTAAGGATTTTCCAGCCTTCCCAATCCTGTTCACTCAAACCGTCTTCAATCGATATAACAGGATATTTTTTCAAAAGGTTTTCGTAATAAGAAATCATTTCGCGCGATGATTTAACTTTATTTTCCGTTTCGCCTTCAAGTGTATAATTGTTATCTTTGTAAAATTCGCTTGCGGCCGCATCCAAAGCAAAAACAATGTCTTTGCCTGTTTCATAGCCGGATTCTTTTATTGCTTCGCATATAACTTCTAACGCTTCTGCGTTAGATTTTAAATTCGGGGCAAATCCGCCTTCATCGCCAACCCCTGTGGAATAATTTTTGGAATTTAAAACTTTTTTAAGGCTGTGAAAAACTTCGCAGCCCATTCTTAATGCTTCGCGGAAATTAGCAGCGCTTACGGGCGCTATCATAAATTCCTGTAAATCAACATTGTTGTCCGCGTGTTCTCCGCCGTTAATTATGTTCATCAGAGGAACAGGCAAAATGTATTTGCCGCTTTTCAGATTGTAAATTTCTCTGACATATTCGTAAACCGGAAGTTTTTTTGACTCCGCGCCCGCTTTGCACGCGGCAAGCGAAACGCCGAGGATTGCGTTGGCGCCTAAACGGCTTTTAAAATCCGTGCCGTCAAGGTTTATCATTTTATCGTCAATTTCAGACTGATTTGTTATTTCCGTACCTATAAGCTCGGGAGCTATTATTTTGTTTATGTTTTCAACTGCTTTTAAAACGCCTTTGCCGTCGAATCTGTTGTTGTCTCCGTCTCTTAACTCTAACGCTTCCCTTGAACCTGTTGACGCTCCTGACGGTACGGCTGCTCTGCCTAAAGTTCCGTCATCAAGAATAACGTCCGCCTCAACAGTAGGATTTCCGCGGGAATCAATAATTTCTCTGCCTATAATTTTTACGATTTTTGCCATTCTGGGTACCTTTACATTTTTGTCTTGTCATTCCCGAAATTTGTAATCGGGAATCTGCAGTTTTAATAAACTTAACTCTTTACGGCAGATCCCCGACTAAGACACTCGGGGATGACAAAAGAGAGGAATTACAAGCTGCTTTTGTCAACTGCGCATCATTTCAAAAACTTTTTGAGATATGTTTCTTGCTAACAGACTGTTATTGCATACCACAGTAACTTTTAATGTTTCATTATCAATTACTTCAAAGAAAAATGCCGCTTCGGTAGAATCCAGGCAATAATCAAAACTTTTTGTAAATTCAAAGGCTACAATATAACCTTTGTTGAAGCTTTTATGCGTGACCCTTGCCCTTAATTTGCTTATAATTTCAAGCATTTTGTTGAAGCCGTCTTTTTTGGACATTTCGAAAACTTCTTCAAACCGTCCGACTTGCTCGTTTTCAAATTTTTGAATAGAAAACCCCGCTATTCTGGCAGGATAGTCCAAAACAGAGCAGGAAATCAGTAAAAAAGGAAAAATTAATAAGAAAACAGCTTTTTTCATAAGGATTTCATTATAACAAATTGTTTAGCAAAATACTTACAAATTTTGTATAATCAGACCTGTTATATTTTCCAATCATTACAATAAGGAGAAATGCAATGAGTTGTCCTAAAGAAAAATGCGCTTATGAGTTTTCTCATGAAGTGCAGCAAATGACATGCGTGGCAAAAGGCGCAAAACACGGTTCAGCGCCGATTCCAGAAGAAGGAAAATGGGTAAAAGCCAAAGAAGTTACCGATATAAGCGGTTTGACGCACGGAGTAGGCTGGTGCGCTCCACAGCAGGGAACCTGCAAACTTACGCTTAATGTTAAAAACGGTATTATAGAAGAAGCGCTGATTGAAACCGTAGGCTGCAGCGGTATGACGCATTCCGCCGCCATGGCTGCCGAAATTATAACCGGCAAAACAGTGCTTGAAGCGTTAAATACCGATTTGGTATGCGATGCTATAAACGTCGCTATGAGAGAGCTTTTCTTACAGATAGCATACGGCAGAACACAGACTGCGTTTTCGGAAGGCGGACTCCCGATAGGCGCGGGTCTTGAAGATTTGGGAAAAGGTTTGCGTTCGCAGGTCGGTACGATGTTCAGCACAAAAGCCAAAGGCGTTCGTTATCTTGAAATGGCTGAAGGTTATGTGCTTGAAATGGGTCTTGATAAAAATGATGAAGTTATAGGTTATAAATTTGTTCATTTAGGCAAAGTTATGGACGAAATTAAAAAAGGCGTTTCGCACAAAGACGCGTTTGAAAAAAATACAAAGACTTACGGCAGATACGATGAAGCAGTTAAGAAAATAGATCCCAGACACGAATAACAGGCTGTTGCCTGTCATTCTGAAAGGCGAAGCCTTGAAGAATCCAAAGACATTAAAGGTAATAGATTCTTCGCTACACTCAGAATGACAAATAGAAAAAATGGAGAAAAGTATATGGCAATAAAATTTGAAAGTTACGAAAGAAGAATAAAGCAGATAGAAGCCGCTTTGAAAGAATACGGAATCAAAGATTTGGAAGATGCAAGAAAAATATGTCTTGATAAAGGCATTGACGTTGAAAAAATAGTCAGAGATATACAGATGATAGCTTTTGAAAATGCTGTCTGGGCATATACCGTAGGCGCAGCAATAGCTATTAAAAAAGGCATCAAAACAGCTGCTGAAGCTGCTGAAGCAATAGGCATAGGTTTGCAATCCTTCTGTATACCGGGTTCAGTTGCGGATCAACGTTTGGTAGGTATAGGACACGGAAATCTTGCGGCAATGTTACTCAGGGAACAGACAAAATGCTTCTGTTTTTTGGCAGGACATGAAAGTTTCGCAGCGGCAGAAGGCGCGATCGGTATAGCAAAAACCGCGAATAAAGTCCGTAAAGAGCCTCTTCAAGTTATTCTTAACGGTTTAGGCAAAGACGCCGCTTACATAATAAGCCGCGTTAACGGTTTTACATATGTTGATACGGAATACGATTATTCTTCCGGAAAACTTAATGTTACCAAAGAAACAAAATTTTCGGAAGGTGACAAATCCAAAGTAAAAGTTTACGGAGCGGATGATGTCAGCGAAGGCGTAGCAATAATGATGAAAGAAGGCGTTGACGTTTCAATTACAGGAAACTCTACAAACCCCACAAGATTTCAGCACCCTGTTGCCGGCACATATAAGAAATGGGCTATTGAAAACGGCAAAAAGTATTTTTCAGTCGCTTCCGGCGGCGGTACGGGAAGAACGCTTCATCCCGATAATATGGCGGCAGGTCCGGCTTCTTACGGTATGACCGATACTATGGGACGCATGCACGGCGACGCGCAATTCGCGGGTTCGTCTTCAGTTCCGGCACACGTTGAAATGATGGGTCTTATAGGTATGGGCAATAATCCTATGGTAGGCGCGTCAGTAGCAGTAGCAGTAGCGATAGAAGAAGCTTCAAAATAAGTTTTAATATATATCAAAAGCCTGTGCGTTAATTATACAAACGCACAGGCTTTTTTTATGCGGCTTGTTTTTTGTGTTTATATGGAGCCTGTCCCATAAGGTTGTAATACGGGATTGCGTCGCTCCTAATTTACACGCTTCCGGCAAACTTTTAAACCTTTGACGGACTGTCTTTGTGTTTGCACCGCTCGTCACTTACTCTTGGTCATATTGCTTATTGATTGATTGTTTTGTATAATTTTTATGTAGACAAAATAGCCAAAAAATAAAACTAAGGCGAAAAATGTCATATAAATCAGATCAAATAGTCTTTTAAATGTATTTTGGACGTCTTCCCGGTTAATTTTCGGGCAGGCGTTTTTATTTTGGGAAGCTGAAAATAAGGAGAAGAAATGAAAAAAATACTAATGTTTGCTTTATTCGCGGTTGCTGCATTATTTTTATGCGCAGATAAAAGTTTTGCACAGATCAATTTATTCGGAACTTCAGTAACTGCTCCGGATACGGAAATAAATATTTCTTCACAGGTAACCGTTACAAATAATATTTTTCAGCCGGGCAGTCGTATTGTGTACTCGACAAATTCTTACACTATAGCAGGCGGGGTTGTTTATTATTCAACTACGGCTGCTATAGACTTTGGAAATGTTACGGCAAATTATAATTCCGCAGCCTTTTACGGGTCAACAATGACTGCCGGAGATATATTAGGTTCTTGGGTGAATATTATAACGGGCGGTTCAATCGGAAATATTTTTGCAAGTTCTAATTCTGCGGTTATTAACTGGTCAGATATAAACGGCGGAAATATATATGGTTCTGCAATATCGCTTGAAGCAAACGGTTCAATAGGAAACATTACATCAAACGGAAATGAAGTTTCTGTTAAAAATTCGCCGACTCTTTATTTGGATGGCGCCAGAGCTTCCTATATATATATAGGCAATTCCATAGAAATCGGAAATATCACCGCGAATTTAAACACGGTTGAAATAGATAATATACTTCAAATTTCAGAAGTTTTAGGATCCAGGATGAAGATAAGTATGCCTTCTTCTTTTTCTTTTAATGTGTATTCAAACAAAAATAAAATTTCAATAAATTCAGCGGAAGTAGAGGTAAATAATGGGGTTGTATCAGGAAGTCATATAGAGGTTGACGGTGTTTCAAACATAATTTCAAATGAGAATGAAGTTACAATTTCATATTCGACAACAAGTTATGTCGCCGGTTCTTATGTAATAGCTAACAGCTTGGGTTACAGCCAAAGAAACAGCGTGCAGGTAAACGGCAATGTAGTTTCAATATCGTCTTCTAATTTATACAGCGGCAGGGTTATGGGTTCTTTGTCCGCCGGCGATAATGTAACCGCGAATAGTAACAAAGTAATAATAGAAGACAGTATAGGAGTTAACCGTGTCTACGGCAGTTATGTTTTTTCTTCTACTTCTAGCGTAGGAGCGCAGCTTAGCGGGCAGGCAAACGGAAGTTCGGTTTCTGTTAAAAATATTACAAGCGCGGGCGCGGCAAATATATACGGAGCTTATCTTTGGGGCGGAAATTTATTATATGAAAGCGTGGGATACGGCGGTTTTGAAACAAACAATAATTACGTTGAAATTGAAAATTTAACAAACACCGGAAGCATGGATGTTTTCGGGGCATTTATTTCGGCTCAAGCCGATACGGGAAGAGCCTATGGAAATACCGTATATGTATTGAATTCGGCAGTTAACGGGGTCAACGGAGGTTTTTGTACGGTTGGAGCTACGGGGACTGTAACAACCGAAATTACTGTAGCGCAATATGCGAATGAAAATAATGTAATACTTGAAAATTCAGCGCTAGGCGTAGTTTACGGCGGGCGTTCTTTTTCAGGATGGATAGGCAGCGGGAATACATTGAATTTTGCAGACGGTAATAGGGTAACAGTAACTGGCGGAAGCATTAGCAACAGTGTTTATGGAGGCGCGGCGAATTCTTTAAAATCAAGCGGGCAGGCTGATAATAATTATGTTGAGCTTGATAATGTTACAGTGAATAATGCTTTTGGCGGCTTCTCGCAATCTTTTTCAAATGCGCAGGCTAACAATAATACTGTAAAAATTATAACAGGAAGCGTTAACAATATTTATGGAGGCTACGCGCAGTCTTCACTTACCTCCGCTTCAATTGCGAAAGCCAATTATAATTCTGTCATTCTTGAAAATATTTCCGGATATGTCGATCAAATTTTAGGCGGTGAAGCTTATGGATACTCCGGTTCTGAAAAAGTATCTGCCATTAATAATAAGGTCACTGTAATCGGCAATTTAAATGTCGGCACTCTTTACGGCGGCTGGGCTAAAAATTACGGAACGTCAAGTCTGGCAGATTTTTTTACGGGAAACACTCTTGAAATTAAGAGCGGGCAGCTTACAGTCGGGAACATGAGCGGTTTTGAAAATTATAATTTTTATATTGAAGATTCAAATATCACTACGCCGATTATTTATGTTACAAGCGGAATGACGAATCTTGCTAATACAAACGTAAAATTGACTTTTGGAACAGATGCGGATTTCTCGGACGGAGACAGAATTGTCTTAATAGAAAGCGTTGCAGGTCTTTACGGATCTCCTAAACAAACGCAAGTGATAGCGAGCCAAGGAGCCGCCTGGGCGGATATTTGTAATATATATGTCAGTAATAAACAATTAATTGCCGATTTTGTCGAAAGATTTTTTAATCCCCAGACAAAATCGTTGTCTGAAGGCGTCGCGGCTGCGGCCATTGCCGCGGGGCTGGCAGCTAATACTGTGTCCGGCGAATTACTGTCCCCTGATTTAAAGGTGGGAGATATGGGGCTGATAGGCGCGGTTACCGGCGGAAGCTCAAAATATAATACCGGTTCTTCGGTATCTCTTAACGATTTGGGAATAGTAGCCGGTATTGAAAGAAAATTCGAATCGCTTTCCCTGGGTGTTTTTGCGGAATATGTAACCGGTAATTTTGAAACTGAAAATGAGTTTTCGGGTTTTGACAGCGTAAAAGGTGACGGTAAGGTAACCGCTGTCGGCGGCGGTATTCTGGGTAAAAAAGAAGTCGGAGAAGACGGGGACGGATATATTGAAGGTTTAATAAGAGCAGGGCAGATTTCCAATGAGTATAATACCGAGCTTGCAAACGCGAATTATGAATACAGTTCAATGTACTTTGGTTTAGGTTTAGGCGCGGGAGTTGTTTTTGAAATCAGCGAAAAAGTGAATCTTGATCTTTCCGGAGGATATACTCTCACAAGCGTCGGCGGGAGCGAAGTTGAATTGCCTACCAAAGAAAAATATAAATTTGATTCTGTTCTTTCAAACCGCATAAAAGCCGGTGCGAAAGGCGAATATGAAATAAATAATACATTTAAGCCGTATTTAACGGTTTCTTACGATTATGAATTGAGCGGAGCCATAAAAGCGCAAATAGACGGTCACGATATTGAGGCTCCTACCTTGAACGGCGGAACATTTTCCGGCGGAATAGGTATGGGTATTAATATTTTCAAAAATTTAACATTAGATTTAAGCGCGCAAACTTTTTCCGGTGTTCGTGAAGGTTTTTCGGGATCTCTGAAAATTAAATTAGAACTTTAAAAAAGACAATTACAAATTACGAATGACGAATTAAAGACGATTGATGTTCTGTAGTCATTGCGGGGGTGAGTGCGCGACGAATAAGGAGCGCGAGTCACGAACGGGCGCGAGATGTGAGCGCACCGGGTCTGAAAGACGACAAAGTCTTGACATGGCAATCCACATTGCTTTTAAAATGGATTACTTCGTCGGAAACATTGCTTCCTCCCCGCAATGACAAATAAGTCACATAGAGTAGAATATTATATAAAAGGAGTCTTATTATGAAACAGTTTTCAGTTCTATTTTTTGCGTTTGTTTTAGCGTTTTTTCTTGCCGCATGCGGAGGAGATAATAATTCAAGCGGCGATAAATCTTTCCGTACCGATATGCCCGCTAAGAGTACGGCGCCGGCATCGCAGGCTGCGACTTCTTCGCTTCCGGTTCCTCAGCAGGAAGTTTTTTCTGCAAGGTTAGTTAGCGAGCCTGCAGCTCCCAGATTAACGCCGACTATAGTATCGGCGAACGGCTGGATGAGAGTTCAGAGCGCTGAAGTTCCGGTTTACATGAATGTAGACGGAAGAGCTCCCGGGGCGGCTGTTATAATGACTGTTGACAGAGTTCCTTCTGATGTAAAAACAAACGATGAATTTGCAGCATACGCTCAGGAATTGGTAAAAAGCGCGTTTGGAGAAGCGGAAGTCAGCGGGCCAAACCGAATAATAATTAATAGTATGGAAGCTTTGGAATATACCGCAATAACGAGACCGGCCGGAAATATTCCTTTTACGTTTAAATTGTTTTATATGTTTATTGATGAAAACGCGTATGCTGTCCAATGCTCTGCCGAATCGTCGGATTTTGATAAAGTAAAAAATGATTTTGATACCATGGTTGCTTCGTATAAACTGCAATAGCAGTTTATAACGCATTTTAATCGTCGTCATTGCGGCCTTTGAGCCGCAATCTCATTGTAAATTGTAGATTTCAAGTCCTGAATGATAACCAAACTTAAACGGCAGAGATAAATTAATTTTTATCTCTGTCGTTTCGTTTTGTCGTTAATATCCGGTTTTGTTTATGTAATGCGTCTGGCGCTTGATTAAACAAAACGAAAAAAATAACTTTGACATTTACCGGGAACTTTTATATTATGTCTGCAATATGAAGTATTTAATAAAAAAAGCCATCATTAATGCATCTCTTAAACATGTTTTCGCATCGCGCGAATGCATGCGTCTTTCTTTTTCCGCAGTACGAATGTAAGGAACCAAGTTCCGCAATTAAGTTTCAAAACACAAACTCAATTTCAAATTTAAATAATAAGTAAAAAAAGGCAGGCAAATATGAATTATTGGTACATTGGTATTTTCCGAATGTGATATTATAATGTTTTGCAGTAAAGCTTAAAAAATAATATCATATACAAAAAATTAAAAAGGGTTTTTGTCCCTAAGGAGTTATAAAATGTCAAAAATAGATGATAAATTAACAAAAGAAAGTATTTTAGTTCACGGCGGACAGGAGCCGGATCCGGTTACAGGCTCAATAGCCGTGCCGATTCATCAGACTACCGCGTATCAGTTTAAAAATACAGACCACGCGGCTAAGCTTTTTGAATTAAGCGAGCCGGGCAATATATATGTCCGTTTAAATAACCCTACCACCGACGTTTTGGAAAAACGCGTTGCCCTTTTGGACGGCGGAATAGGCGCGCTTGCGGTATCAAGCGGTATGTCGGCAATTTTTCTTGCCATTACCGTGCTTGCGCAAAGCGGAGATGAAATAGTCGCTTTGAATAATCTTTACGGCGGCACTTACAATTTATTTTCAAACACATTAAAAAAGTTCGGCATAAAAGTAAATTTTGTGGATTCAGCGGATTTGGAGCAGGTAAAAAAAGCGATAAACTCCAAAACAAAAGCGGTCTACGCGGAAATTTTTGGCAACCCAAAACTTGATACGCCGGAACTTGAAAAACTTTCCGCGCTTGCCCACGAAAACGGACTGCCTCTTATAGTTGATAATACGTCAACGCCTTATATATGCAGACCTTTTGAATACGGAGCTGATATCGCTATTTATTCCGCGACTAAATACTTGGGCGGTCACGGAACAAGCGCTGCCGGAATAATAGTTGACAGCGGAAAATTTAACTGGGAAAACGGAAAGTTTCCTTCAATAGCCGGTCCTGACGCGAGTTATCACGGTTTGGATTTTGTGAAAGCGTTTAAAGGTTTTGCTTATTTGGCAAAAATCAGAGCCGGACTAAACAGAGATATCGGCGCGATAATTTCGCCGTTCAATTCATTTTTGGTTTTGCAGGGGCTTGAAACTTTGCATTTAAGAATGCCCAGGCATAACGACAACGCGCTTGCTATTGCGAAATATCTGAAACAAAATAAAAATGTGGCTTGGGTAAATTATCCGGGACTTGAAGATAATAAAGAATACGCGAAGGCCCAAAAATATTTTAATGGAAACGGCGGTCCTTTGGTCGGCTTTGGCGTTAAAGGCGGAGTTGAGCAAAGTAAAAAGTTTATTAATTCATTGCAGCTTATTTCGCATGTGACAAATTTGGGCGACGCGAAAACTTTGGCAACCCATCCCGCAAGCACAACGCATCAGCAGCTTAGCGAAGAACAGCGTTTGTCGGCAGGAGTAACGCCCGATTATATAAGGCTTTCAGTAGGAATAGAAAATGCCAATGATATAATAAACGATTTAGAGCAGGCTCTTATAAAATCACAGGAGTAATTTAGTTAAACGGCAACCCCTCACCCCAACCCTCTCCCGCAAGGGGAGAAGGAGCTAAAGTAATTGCCCTCGCCCCCTGCGGGAGAGGGACTTGCGAAGCAAGAGGGTGAGGGGTTTGTCATATAAACTATGAATAATTCATCAGCGCCTTTATCTCTCGGCACTCAGCCGGTCGGAAAACTTTTAATCCAATACGCGATTCCAGCGGTAATCGGTATGATTGCCATGTCGATTTACAATATAACCGACAGCATTTTTATCGGTCACGGCGTGGGTCCGCTTGCGCTTTCGGGTATTGCCATAAGCTTTCCTATAATGACGCTCGGCGCGGCATTCGGCGCTCTTATAGGCGTCGGCGCTTCAGCTCTTTTATCTATACGCCTCGGACAAAAAGATTACGATTCCGCCAATTATATACTCGGAAATGTCGTGACGCTAAATCTTATACTGGGAATAGGATTATCTATTCCCGTGTTAATATGGCTTACCCCGATACTTAAATTTTTCGGCGCAAGTCCGGACGTGCTTCCTTATGCGTACGATTTTATGTTTGTAATTGTCGCGGGAAATGTTGTTGTTCATTTATTTATGGGGCTTAATGCATTAATGCGTTCTTCTGGTTATCCGAAAGAAGCGATGTATGCCGCAATTGCCACGGTAATTTTTAATATTATTTTAAATCCTTTATTTATTTTCGGTTTTGGCTGGGGTATAAGGGGAAGCGCTCTCGCCACAGTAATATCGCAGTTTTTGGTTTTGCTTTGGCAAATTTATTTTTTTACCGATAAAACAAAGTTTTTGTATTTTAAAAACGGTATCTACAAACTGAGAAAAGCGATTGTAAGCGGGATATTTTCAATAGGGCTTGCTCCGTTTTTGCTTAACGCGTCATCAAGCGTTGTTATAATACTTTTAAACAGACAGTTTACATATTACGGCGGGGATTTGGCTGTCGGGGCTTACGGAATCGTCAACCGCGTCGCGTTTCTTTTTGTTATGATAGTTTTCGGAATAAATCAGGGAATGCAGCCCATAGCAGGGTACAATTACGGCGCTGGATTATACGGAAGGGTTAAAGAAGTTTTAAACAAGACGATTTTTATAGGCGTTATTGTAATGACTGCCGGCTTTATTATTGTAGAATTGTTTCCTCACGCGGTCGCGGGCGCTTTCACAAGAGATAAAATGCTTATAGATATGACTGCGTCGGGCTTGCGTTATGTGTTTATGTTTTATTCTCTTGCCGCTGTGCAGATTGTAGCTTCTACATTTTTCCAAAGCATAGGGAAAGCGTATTTGAGTATTATTCTTTCCGTGACAAGGCAGGTTATATTGTTGATACCGCTTATTTTGTTTTTACCGAAATTTTTAGATATTACAGGCGTATGGTTAAGCATGCCTATAGCAGATTTGTTATCGTTTATAATTTGTGTTATTTTGCTTAGAATGCAGTATAAAAAACTCGAAGGGAATTCTCCCTTTGTACTGAGGGACGAAGTCCCGAATGTATCCAGAATCAATACCGGAGGAAAAAATGAGTTCTAAACTTGTAATTACGATAGCAAGGCAATACGGAAGCGGCGGACTCTTTATAGGCAAAAAAATCGCTAAAGATTTAAAGATTGCTTTTTACGATAAAGAACTTATAGAAATGGCGGCAAAAGAGAGCGGGCTTGGAAAAGATTTTATAGAAAAATCCGATGAGAAGCTTCCGTTTCGTTTTGTCGGCGGATTTACGGATATGTTTTGCGGAGTTTTCGGCGCGCAATGCAGCGAAAACATAAACGATTCGATTTTTAAGATTCAAAGCAATATCATAAAAAATATTGCCGAAAAAGAATCCGCGGTTTTTGTAGGCAGATGCGCAGATTATGTTCTAAGAGAACACCCGAGATGTATTAATGTTTTTATATGCGCCGATATAAAAGACAGAATAAAAACTATTTCTGAAAACTTGAACATAAACTCTGCCGCCGCTTTAAAAGAGATTGAAAAAAACGACAGACAGAGAAATAAGTATTACCGCTATTACACAAACATAGAAAGAGGCAGCGCTGAGTATTATCATTTATGCGTAAATTCATCGGTTTTAGGACTAAGTGAAACCGCGGACATTATCCGTGAATTTGCCGAAAAAAAGTTTATTGAAAAATGATATAATCTATAAATATAATTACGAATTACAAATTACGAATTACGAAAAAAGCTATGTTGTCGTCATTGCGAGCCCTGAAAGGGCGTGCCAATCTAAGGTTATTTAAAAATTATGAAAAACATATTAGAAAACATCGAAACACAATATTTTAAATTCGATAAATTAGTTCTTGAGTCAGGCAAAGAACTGAAAGACGTTACTATTGCTTACGAAACTTACGGCAAGATGAACGAAAATAAAAGTAACGCGGTTTTAATAGTTCACGCTTTTTCAGGAGACGCGAATGCCGCGGGGTTTCATAAAGGCGCTTCAAAACCTGGCTGGTGGGACAATATGATAGGTCCCGGCAAAGCGTTTGATACGGACAAATATTTTGTCATATGCTCAAACATTTTAGCCGGCTGTTCGGGAAGCACCGGTCCCGCGTCAATTAATCCTTCTACGGGAAAACCGTATGCTTTGGATTTTCCGGTTGTAACTGTTGCCGATATGGTCGCCGGACAAAAAAAACTTGTAGATCATCTCGGAATAAAAAAACTTCTTTCTGTCGCTGGCGGCTCAATGGGCGGCATGCAGGTTTTGCAATGGGCGGTTTCTTATCCGGAAGCATTGTGTTCTGCGATACCTATCGCCACAACAATGAAACATTCGCCGCAGCAAATTGCTTTTAACGAGGTTGCAAGACAATCCATTATGGCGGACGTAAAATGGAATAACGGCAACTATTACGATACAAAACAAAGTCCGGACAGCGGGCTTGCCATAGCGAGAATGATAGGGCATATAACATATATGAGCGACACATCCATGGAAGAAAAGTTTTCAAGAAAAAGAAAAGAAAATAATGCTCCTTCGGGTTTTGCTTCGGATTTTGAAGTGGAAGGCTATTTGCGTTACAGGGGAGATTCTTTTGTTAAAAGGTTTGACGCAAATTCCTACCTTTACATAACAAAAGCCATGGATCTTTTTGACGTTTCAGGTAAAAACTTTGTTAAGACCGCGAAAAATAAAGATACAAATTTTTTGGTAATATCTTTTCAGTCGGACTGGCTGTATCCTTCTTACCAATCCGAAGATATCGTAAAGCAGCTAAAGCTTAAAGGTTATAACGCGACGTATATAGAAATAAAGTCCACTTACGGACATGACGCATTTCTTCTTGAAGTTGAAGACGAAACAAAATTAGTTAAGCATTTTTTAGAAAAAGTTTATAAAGAGGCCGAGAATGGGTGAAGTGATAAGCAATACTCCGCTTGAATACAGAAAAATAGCGGCAAACATAGAAAAAAATTCTAAAGTTTTGGATTTAGGATGCGGTGACGGCGATTTGATGCATTATCTTATGCAGACAAAAAACGTTAACGCGCAGGGAATAGAAATAAGCGAAGACGCGATATATTCATGCGTTGAAAAAGGGCTTACGGTATTTCATTCCGACATTGAAGGCGGAATGGACGCTTATCCTGAAAAAAGCTTTGATTATGTTATTATGCATAACAGTTTACAGCAGGTGCAAAAAATTGATTATGTTATAGAAGAATGTTTCAGGCTAGGGAAAAAGGTTATAATAGGTTTTCCGAATTTCGCGTATATCTGGGCAAGAAAAGATTTACTTCTCGGGCATTCGCCGGTTACTAAAACTTTGCCTTACGAATGGTATAATACGCCGAATTTAAGATTTTTGAGCGTAAAAGATTTTGAAAAATTCTGCAAAGAAAAAAAATATAAAATTTTGAACAAGTTCTTTTTCAGCGGCGGAAAAGAAATAAAATTGTTCCCCAACTTGTTCGCGCAAACAGCGGTTTTTGTCATTTCAAAGTGACGCTTTAGCGTCATCCCCGAGTGTTTTTGTCGGGGATCCACGTTAAATACAAAAATGGATTCCCGATTATGGATTTCGGGAATGACAGACAAAAATAAAATATGTTTTTAATAAAATGGATTCCGGGTCAAGCCCGGAATGACAGCTTTTTTGGAGGAAACAGTAAATGGATAAGATTTATCAAGTTCTTGAAAGAGTAAGGAAAGAAGAGCCTTTGATTCATCACATTACAAACTGGGTGACTATTTACGACTGCGCTAATATTGTCAAAGTCTTTGCAGGATCTCCCGTTATGGCGCATGCGCCGGAAGAGGCTGCAGACATGGCATCAATAGCCGATGCTTTGGTAATAAATATAGGAACTTTAAATAATATTACCGTCGAAGCGATGAAAAGCGCGATGGCAGCGGCAAATAAAAAAGGGATTCCCGTTATTTTAGACGCAGTCGGCGTGGGCGCGACAAAATACAGAAACGAAAAAATAAAAGAGCTGCTTGAGTATAAAATAGCGGTGCTGAAAGGCAATGCTTCCGAAATAGCGAGTACGGCAGGAATAAGCGTTACCACGAAAGGCGTTGACAGCGGAAATGTATCGGGCGATATGGTAAGTATAGCCAGAGAACTTGCGCGCGATAAAGAATGCGTGGTTGTTGTTACGGGAAAAGAAGATATTTGTACCGATGGCGAAAGCGTATATATAGTCAAAAACGGTACGCCTATGTTGTCGCAGATTGTCGGCGCGGGCTGCATGGCAGGTTCTGTTATCGCAACATTTTGCGCAGTTGAAAAAGATTATCTTTTTGCGGCTATTGCCGGTTTGGTTTGTTTTGAAATTGCCGCTGAAAATGCAGACAAGACTTCAGAAGGTCCGGGAACGTTTAAGAATAAGCTGTTCGATAAAATCAGTACATTGAGCGATATATCCATAAATAAAATGAAGAAGCTTGAGAAAATAAGGTAACGGCAAATAATAATTAACAAATAACAATGAATAATTGTTGAGTTTTCGCTTTGCGAAAACATATTAAATGTTTCGTTTTCAGCGAAACTCCAAAAATATTAATTATTAACTATTATTTATTAATTGTCTTTAAAATTATGAACGAAATAATTGAAAGATTAAACAAACTGAAAAAAGAAAAAAATGCCGTGATTCTGGCGCATATTTACCAGCTGCCTGAAATTCAGGATATTGCCGACTTTGTCGGTGATTCTTTGGATTTAAGCAGGAAAGCCGCTGAAACAAACGCGGACGTTATTGTTTTTTGCGGAGTTCATTTTATGGCTGAAACCGCGGCGATTTTAAGTCCTCAAAAAACTGTTTTAATTCCTGATGTTAATGCAGGGTGCCCAATGGCGGATATGATAACTGCGGACCAACTTAAAGCCGAAAAGTCAAAATATAAAAATCCCGTTGTAGTTGCTTATGTTAACACTTCCGCGGCTGTAAAAGCCGAAAGTGATATATGCTGTACGTCTTCCAACGCGGTAAATGTTGTTAAAAGCGTGGATGCCGAGACTATAATTTTTGTTCCGGACAGGAATTTGGGAGATTATGCCCAAAAACAGTCAGGCAAAAAAATGGTTATATGGAACGGTTTTTGTCCTACCCATAATAATATGCTTCCTGAACATGTTTTGAAAGCTAAAGAAGAGCATCCAAATGCCGAAGTTTTAGTTCATCCGGAATGCCGCCCCGAAGTTGTCGCTTTGGCAGATTTTGCAATGTCAACCGGTGTAATGTGCAGACATGTTCCTCAAAGCCCTAAAAAGGAATTCATTATAGGTACTGAAACAGGGATTTTGTATAAACTTCAAAAAGAAAATCCTGATAAGAAATTTTACCCGCTTTTTGAGCAGGCTGTATGCCCTAATATGAAAAAAATAACAATTGCCAAAGTGTTGGATGTTTTGGAAAATAATAAAAATGTTGTTAAAGTTCCCGAAGAAATCAGAGAAAAAGCCTATCTTCCTATCAAAAAAATGCTTGCCGTCAATTCTTAGTAAATCTAATATTGTCTCTGTCTGTCATGTTGAGCGGAACGGTGCAACCGTGTAGTCGAAACATATGCCTTTAACGGCAGACCCTTCGGCTTCGCTCAGGGTGACAACTTTGGGAAACTACATTTTTTGATGTTAAACAATCGTCAGGTTGGCTACTTTCGCTAGAAGTTTTTTCCACTGCCCGTTTTCAAACAATACCACAAGTTTTAAATCATTTCCCAAGCCGGACTTTTCTATGATTTTTCCGTTGCCGAAAACAGGGTGAGATACAACAGTTCCTATTTTATAGGGGCTTTGGTCTGTAGCGGGGGTATATAGAGGTTCGTCTTTTATTACTTCATCATCGCTTGGCATATAATCATAAGAATCGCCGGTTGCGTCTTTATATTCTACTTTCGCGGTTTTTTGTCCTTTTCCATAGCCTGAGCCAGAATTCCATTTAGTTTTGTTAAATCCATGAGTAAAAAAAGTCTGGCTTTGTTCTCTTTTTACAAACTCATCTTTAAATCCTGCTTCTATTAAAAACCTTGACGCCATATTCCATCTGGTTTTTCCGTAAACCATTCTTTCCGAAGCCCAGCACAAATATAAATGTTTTCTTGCTCTTGTCATTCCCACATACATCAGTCTTCTTTCTTCTTCAAGTTCTTCGGGAGCAAACGCGGATTCGCCTATTGGAAAGAGACCTTCTTCCAGCCCGCATACAAAAACGTTGTCAAACTCCAGTCCTTTCGCCAGATGCAGCGTCATAAGCGTAACTCTGCCTTTGGATTCGTCTATCGAATCAGCGTCGCTTATCAATGCTATTTGCGTAAGATAACCCAAAAGTGATTTGTCAGGCGAACGTTTTTCAAAATCGTCAATTGCGGAAATTAATTCCTGTATATTTTCTATTTTTGTTTTTGATTCGGGTGTGTTTTCATTTTCAAGTTCTTTAAGATACCCGGAATGCGTTATAACTTTTTCAGCAATGGTTTTTACATTTTCGGTTTCTTTTAATTGTGATAAACCATTGATAAACGATACAAAAGCGTCTAAAGCCGCCATCGCGTTTTTGCCTATTAAGCCCGCTTCTTTCGCAAACGGTATAGCCTGCCAAATAGAAATTCCTCTTTTTGCAGCTTCTTGTTCGATATGTTCAATAGAAGTTTTGCCTATTCCTCTCCGCGGAATATTAATAATTCTTTTGAAACTTACATTGTCATTATGATTAAGAATAAGTTTTAAATAAGCGGTAATATCCTTTATTTCGGCGCGGTCATAAAATTTTAAAGTTCCTATAACTACGTAAGGCATACCCGCTCGCCTGAAAGCGTCTTCAAAAACACGCGACTGTGCGTTTGTGCGGTAAAATACCGCGAAATCTGACAAATTGTATTTATTGTTTATTGTGTTTAAAGAAATAATATCAGCAATTTTCGCCGATTCGTCGTTTTCGTTTTGAGCTTTTAATACGGAGACTGCTCCGTCATCTGCGTTTTCCGTCCAAAGCTTTTTTTCAACCCTGCCGGTATTATTTTTTACAACGCGGTAAGCGGCGGAAAGTATTTTTGGCGTGGAACGGTAATTCTGTTCCAGCTTAACTGATTTCGCGTTCGGATAATCTTTTTCAAAATCTAAAATATTGTTAATGTCCGCGCCGCGCCAGCTGTAAACGCTCTGGTCATCATCACCTACCACGCAGATATTGTGACGGTCTCCGGCTAAAAGCTTTGTAAGCATATATTGCGCATGGTTAGTGTCCTGATATTCGTCAACTAAAATATATTTGAATTTTTCCTGGTAACGTTCAAGAAGAGCCGGGTATTGTTGAAGAGATATAACAGTCCTCATTATTAAATCGCCGAAATCCAACGCTTGCGCAGTTTCCAGTTTTTTACTGTAAAGCGCGTATATTTTTGCGATCGTGGTGCTGAAAAAATCTCCTAATTCTGACGCGTCTTTCGCCATATCAGCGGGAGTCTTCAAATCGTCTTTGGCTCGGCTTATTCTGTCCGCAACGGTTGAGGGTTTAAATTTTTTATCATCAAGGCTCATCTCTTTTATGCAGTCTTTTATGACATTTTTTTGATCGGCAAAATCGTATATCAAAAAGTCGGGGCTTAAATTTATTTTTACGGCTTCAACGCGTAAAAAATAAGCGCAAAAGGAATGAAAAGTCGAAACCCAAACGTCATTTCCGTTAGGGACTAACTCGGTTACCCTTTTTTTCATTTCTCCGGCGGCTTTGTTTGTAAAAGTTACGGCAAGAATTGACCACGGGGCAACACCCTGCGAAAGCAGATATGCTATGCGGTGCGTTATTACTCTTGTTTTTCCCGTACCGGCTCCGGCAAAAATTATTAAAGGTCCTTCAGTGTATAAAACCGCTTCTTTTTGCGCGGGATTTAAATTGTTTGTTAAGGTTTCGTTCATAGAGAGGTATTATAGCAAATAGTTTTTTTGTTTTGTTTGTTCAAGTATCTGTCAAGTTTTTTTAAATGGAATTCTCTTTTATTGCCATTATTATCGCCCATATAACTCCTGCAATCCCTGCTATTATTCCTATCGCTGTTGCTGCTACCCATAATGATAATAATATTATTATCAATTTTTTGATCATATCATTTAGATTCATTTTTAATCCTTTAGATATTTTATTTCAATTTAGTTTTTGTTTCTAAATAGCTTTCCCTTTTTTGTTCATTTAATTCTAATATATTTTATTCTTCATTTTCAAATGTTCCTTTAGGTGCTTTAAAAAGAAGGAGTGCGTTTAAAAAATAGTGCGGCGCCTTGTCCGCCGAAGCCGAAAGACAGAGATAATGCCGAATTAACAGGCACAGCCTGTTTGTTGTTTTTAACATATTTTAATCCGAAAGGAATGTCGGTTTCTTTGAAATTTAAAGTTGGCGGTACAATATTGTCTCTTACGGCAAGTATTGAAAATATTGCTCCTGTCATTCCTGAAACTCCAAGCATATGCCCCGTTGCCGCTTTTGTAGAAGACACAAAAGGCATTCCTTCATTCCGTAATTCGTAATTAGTAATTCGTAATTGCCGTTCAATCGCTTCACTTTCATAATAATCGTTCAGCTTAGTTCCCGTACCATGTGTGTGTACAAAATCCGGAATTTCTGTTCCGGCAGCATTTTTTATGATGTTATACATACCGTTTGATGAGTTTATATTAATAGTGTCGTTAGTATAAATTCCGGAGGCAAAGCCTCCTAATTCACAATAAATTTTTGCGCCTCTTAAGACCGCTTTTTTCAAATCTTCAATAACTATAAACCCCGCCCCTTCGCCTATGGCAAAACCGTCTCTCCCATTGTCAAAAGGTTTACAGCCTTTTTTAGAAAGAACGCCCATGTTTTTAAACGCCGATATATATAAAGGATGAATTGAGGTTTCGGAAATCCCGCAGATAACCACATCGCAAATGTCGTTTTCTATTAAGGAGCAACCTTTAATAACGGTTAACATACCCGTAGCGCAAGCGGCAGACACGCAGCTTATTTGTCCTTCAATTTTCAATATGTTTTTGAGTTGTTCGGGAAAGGGATTGCTGAAGTCATTTTTGTGAAATAAATTTGGTTTGCTTTCACCGCAGGATAAACCTATGCGGTTTTTCTCATAATTAGAAGTTGCAAGTCCTGCGTTTGCCGAAGCCTCATAAGCGGCAAGAAAACCCATAGCAAATTGGCGGATGTTTTCCGGCATATCAAAGCCTTCTGTTCTTGCCAGAAAAGCTTCATTTTTTATTTCATAACGAACGGCGCTTTCGCCGTTAATCAATCTCTGCCAGCTTTTTTCAACGCCGGTTCCAAGCGGGGAAACTAATCCTAAACCCGTAACGGCAAATCTTGTTTTCACTTTTTAATCCCCTGCCGTTAAATAATTCTAGAATCAATATTAAAAACTTGTCCGGAAACAGTTTTCATTTGCGATAACATAAAAACGAAATCTAAAAATTCTTTTATGTCCGTTGTGGTTTTTAAAACGCTTTCTTGTTTTATTTCTTCAATATATTTATCGCCTGCAGAGTTGCCAAGTGCTGTTGCGTGAAAACCCGGCAAAACGGCGTTTACGGTTATTCCGAAACGACCAGCTTCTCTTGCGGCGGTTTTTGTCAATGCGATTACAGCGGCTTTGCCTGCGGAATAACTTGCCGCGCCAGTGTAAGATTTGTATGCGGATATTGAAGATATGTTTATTATTGAACCATATCGTTGTTTTGCCATAATTTCAAGAGTTTCTTTAATGACGTAAAACGTCCCGTTAAGGTTTGTTTGTATTACGTCGTTCCAATTGTCAGCGTTTTCTTTAAAAATTATTTTGTTTTTTCCGATTGAAGCGTTGTTTATTACGCAATCTATATTACCAAAGGCACCTTGTGCCTTGTTAATAAAAGACGCAGCTTCTTCAGGATCTGAGATATCGGCTTGGAAAGAAAGGATTTCTGGATTGCTTCGTCCTTCGTCCTCGCAATGACGAACAGCGAAAAAATCAGGTTTGTTTGTTTTATAACATCCGCAAACATTCCAGTCATTTTTGGAAAAATGTAAAGCAAGTTCTTTTCCCAAACCTCTAGATATTCCCGTAATTAAAACTGTTTTTTTATTCATAATTTCCTTTAAGTGGTTTCCGGATCAAGTCCGGAATGACAAACATTGGTGTTCTTCTGTTGTGTAAGCCGTTGATTCGTCATTCGTAATTTGTAATTGTTGTTTCTAATCCCAAATCCTCAATCATTTTTAAATCCGTTTCAATATCTCTTCCGCCGGTTGTAAGGTATCCGCCGCTCATCGTGCCGTTTGCTCCGGCCGGGAAAATCATAGATTGTAAATCCCTTAAATTTACTTCCCTTCCGCCGCAGATTATTATGTCCTGCTTTTGCAAAATCAGCCTGAAAATTGAAATAGTTTTTAGAATTTCTATGGCGCTTAAAGCCTTTATTTCTTCTAATGCCGTACCTTTAACAGATATAAAAAAATTCATCGGTACGCTTTCAACATCAAGCTCTTTTAAAGTAAACGCTAATTCAACTCTGTCTCGAAACGATTCGCCTATGCCGAACAATCCGCCCGCGCAAATTTTAAAGCCGAGAGCTTTTGCTCTTTTTATGGTATCGACTCTTTCATTGTAACTATGCGTAGAACAAATATTGGGAAAGAAATTTTCGGAAGTTTCCAAATTGTGATGAATTTTTTTTATTCCGGCTTTTTTAAGTTTTGAAAGAATTTCGTCAGATAATCTGCCAATGGAAACACTCAATTTTTCAACGTTTTTATAGTTTTTAAACATTTTGCAAAGCGAGTCTATTTCTTTTTCATTTAAATAGTTTCCGCTTGAAACTATGCCGAAACATTGCGCATTTTCAAGCGCATTATCAGCAGACAATGCTATTTTTTCAGGCTCAATCAACGGATAAACCGCAGCTTCCGTTTTATTAAAAGCGGATTGAGCGCAAAACTTGCAGTCTTGTTCGCATTGCCCTGATTTCGCATTGATAATTGAACAAATTTTTACTTTATTGCCTTTATGGTTTTTGCGGATTTTTGAAGCCGCGTAAAATAGATCTTCAATGTCTAATTCAAAAAGAAGCAATGCTTCATCTTTCGTTATTTGTCTGTCTGAAATAATATCGGGTAACAGTTTATTCATAGAAAGCATTTTAGCAGATATAATAAATCCGGTCAACTTTAATTGCTTTTAAGGTTGACGGATTGCAAGTAAATCAGATCCAAAATAAAAACTTATTATTGACTAACAAATCCCTATAAGATAAAATAGTTTAAATAAATCAAAACGGGCGGATTATGTCGGTTCTTTTGGCTTCATTCTTGCTTATTTTTCTTGCCGAAATGGGTGACAAAACGCAGCTTGTCGCAATGGCATTTACCGCGAGATTTAAAGTTTCGCAAGTTTTGCTTGCTGTTTCAGCTGCTACTATTGTAAACAATTTTATCGCCGTCGCAGCGGGCAGCTTTATTTCAGGACTTTTTAACGTAGATATAATAAAAACGGTTTCTTACGCTCTTTTCATAATTTTCGGACTTTGGACTTTGTTTGGCAAAGAGGGTGAAGAAGAAGCTTCCGCAAAAGTTTTTATCAACCCGTTTTTTACGGTTGTTATATTCTTTTTTATTTCGGAATTTGGCGATAAAACACAGCTTGCGACTATGTCTTTAGCTATGAAGTATAATGCTCCGGTATATGTTTTTATAGGAGCTTCTCTTGGGATGATTGCGGCAAATGCCGTTGGCGTAGCGGCAGGGGTTTTATTAGGGAAAAAAGTTCCCGCGCATATTGTTAAACGCATAGCGGGCGTTGTTTTTATAACAATTGGAATAATAGGTCTTATTGAAATTATAAGGGGAATGGTATGAAAAAATTATCGTTTGTTTTGTTTCTTGCGTTTATAATAGGCTGTTCATCTGTGCCGATTACAGGAAGAAAGCAGATTTCTTTGGTTTCAGATGAAAAAATGACGCAGATGGGTATTCAAGCCTATAACGAAATTATAAGTAATTCAACCGTAATTAAAACCGGAGAAGAGGCGGAATTAGTAGCGAAAGTCGGCAGAGATATTGCCGCAGCTGCCGAAGCGTTTTTAAAAGAGAGCGGTATGGAGAAAGAAATCTCTAACTATTCTTGGGCGTTTAGCCTGATACAGGATAAATCGGTAAATGCTTTTTGTCTGCCGGGAGGAAAAATAGCCGTATATACGGGAATTCTTCCCATAACAAAAAATGCCGAAGGGCTTGCCGTTGTTATCGGTCACGAAGTTGCTCATGCTATAGCCAAACACGGAAAAGAAAGAGCGAGTCAGCAGGAAATGAAAAAATTTGGCGGAAATCTTTTGTCGGTGTTTACATCGAACACGGCTGTTATGGTTGTTTACGAAGCAGGAACGCAATTAGGACTGCTTCTTCCTTACAGCAGAAAGCATGAGATTGAGGCAGACAGAATAGGTCTTATTTTGATGGCGCGCGCGGGCTATGATCCCAATGCGGCCTTGGCTTTCTGGCAGGCTATGTCTGCCGGCGGTTCAAATTCTGATTTTTTGTCCACTCATCCCTCGGATTCAAAGCGAATAGAATCCATAAAGGAAGTAATACCCGAAGCTATGAAATATTATAAAAAATAAAAATGAACGAAATAAAGAAATTTTCTTATACCGACATTTTAGGCTGGTCTGTTTCGCGGTTTGATAAGTTTTCAAACTGTAAGAGACAGTATTTTTATGACTATTATTCTAAATACGACAAAAGCGTTCCGTTTGAAAAAATACAGTTTTTAAAGTCGCTTACTTCAAAAGCCTTGGAAGCCGGAAACATAGTTCACGACATAATAAGAGATATGCTTTTTCGGTTTCAAAAAAGTTCAAAACCTATTAGCAGGGACAAATTCTTTAAATATTCTTTTGATTTGACTGAAAAATATTGCGGCGAAAAAACTTTTTTCGAAACCTATTATAACGGCGAAGCCGTCGCGTCATCGGAAATATACGCGAAAGTAAAAACCGTACTGGAAAATTTTATAAATAGCGGAAGATTTTCGTGGATAGAAACAAACGCTGTGCCGACAAGTAATGAGTGGGTCATAGAACCGGCAGGTTTCGGCGAAACGAGAATAAACGGCTTTAAAGCTTTTTGTAAAGTCGATTTTTTATTCCCTGTCGGAGATAAAATTTATATTTTAGACTGGAAAACCGGAAAACCGGATGAAATAAAACATTCCAAACAGCTTACCGGTTATTCGCTTTGGGCAAGTTATCATTTCGGCAAAGAAGCCAAGGATATAATGCCCATGATTGTCTATTTGTTTCCTCAGTATTCGGAAAAAAGCGTTGTTGTTGATAATAAATCCATAGCCTCTTTTTCAAAACAGGTTGAAGAAGAAACGAAACAGATGTATGAATACCTTACGGATGTAGAAAAAAATATACCGAAAGACAAAGGCGAATTTCCGTGCACCTCAAACACCTTTTTTTGCAAATATTGTAATTATAGGGAAATCTGCAAAGGATTTTAGCGTCAATTACGAATGACGAATTACAAATTACGAATCAAAAACAAAAATATTGTAGATTAGCCGTTATATTTCTTTCGTAAATGGATCGATATTTATGGAAAATTTATTAAACTACGAATACATAACATTCTTTTTGGCATGGTCTTTCTTGCTTTTGAGTTTTTCCTGTTTTTTTGCGTGGAGATATAAACTCGGGCATTTGTCGTATTTATGCCTGGGGATGTTTTGCGTTTTTATGGCCGTGTCAAAAGTTATTGAAACGTTTTTGACCGGATCTGTCGTTTTTCAAAGCGAATGGTCCGCTGTTTTTGAATATCTTGCTTTTTTTGCTCTTTATATGTGCGTAATGAAAGGTCTAAAAATCGGCGGATTGTTAAAATATGGCATAATGATTGTTGCTTTTGTTCCGCCGGTATTTTTATTTTTCTTTGATTTCTTTTATTTTAAAGCAGTTTCTTTTGTTTTTTTGTGGATCCCCGTCGGCATAATCATTTCTTTAAAACTTTATGAACTTTCTAAATTGCCGCATAATCAGCAAAATACCTTCGCTATTTTAATTTTGTTTTTCGGATATTTTTTCAGTTTTTGCGTTCTTAAAATTTCTAAACTTTTTTATCCGATGTCTTTGCATGTTTGTACTTACGCGCAGACTGTTATGGCATTAACTGTTTTTGTCATAGCCGCGCTCTCTTTTCAGCAATTTAAATCTTTATATGAAAAGCGTATCAGAATTTATGATTTTATGCCGCTTTATTGGAAGAGGGTTCCTCTTGCGGCCATTTTATTTGTTGTTTTAATAAGCGGATTGTTTCTCTCTGCTTACGTTGAAGTTAAAGCCAAAAAAGCAGTGGCGGCAAACGCTGATAATGTTATTTCCGGAATTTCCGAAATTTTTGCCGCGCGCCTTGTAAAAATCGATCAGGTAAATGAAGCCTTAATCAAAACATTTCTTATTAAAGAAGCGGTAAATCCGGATTCGGATATAGAAAGGAACATTGTTGACGGAATGCTGGAAAGTTATAAAAATATTTTCAAAGCAGCTTCAATTTTTACTTTGGACATAAACGGAAAACTGCTTTTTACTTCCGAATATAATACAGAAAAAAACTTGAGAAGAATGAATTTTAAAAACCGGCCGTTTTTTACCGAGGCAAAGAAAAACGGAAAAGCAAGGGTTTTTACAAAAGACGAATCAGATAATAAAAGTGAAAGTTATTACGCATCATCGGCTGTAGACAACGTTAAAGGAGTAAAATCCGGATTTGTGGTTGTAAAAGACTCAATGAACGATTTTTCCGAAATGCTGCAAAAATACAATAATATTTACATAATAGATAAAAACGGCATTGTTTTGCTTTCAGACAAGGAAGATGTTAATTTTAAAAGCCTGTGGTCCGTTTTTCCGGAAGACGGCAAGCTGGACGAACAAGATGTGTTCGACGGTTCTGTGGTAACGCTGCAGGGTGAAGAATTTTATGTGGCGAGAAAATTCATTAATGAAGATGCGTGGTCAATAGTGTATTTTATGCCTATGGATTCCGTAAAATATGCGCGATTTATAAGCATGATTGTCGTAAGCGGTATTGTTGTCATAATTCTTTTGTTGTTTTTGATAATTAACCAGTCCAACAGGCTTTTAGCCTTGTCAAAACTGCACGAAGCAACTTTAAATTCTGTCCGGACAGTCGCGATATTGTCTCTTGATGTAGAAGGAACGATTGTCATGTGGAGCCACAGCGCCGTCGAGTTAACCGGTTATACAAAAGAAGAAATACTTGCTATAGATTTTTCAGAAGTTATGTTTGATACAAACGGATCGCCTTTAAAGTTTGAGGAAGTTATCACAGCTCCCAGCGATGCTTTTAATGAAATGATGTTTAAGAAAAAAGACGGGACAATGGCAAATATTCTTCTTAACGCCGTGCCGCAGTTTTCAAGCGTCGGTAAGCTAATCGGTTTTATATTTTCCGGGATAGACATTACATACAGAAAAAAAATCGAAGTAGAACTTGAGCATCAGATTGAATTTTTACAGGTGCTTTTAGATAATATTCCGGTGGCGGTATATTACAAAGACAGCAATATGCGTTTGATCGGCTGTAATAAGGCGTTTGAGGAAGTAATGGAAACGCCTAAAGACGAAATTATAGGTAAAGAAACTTCAACTGAGCACTATGATAAAGCCGCGGCAGAAATGTCTTTAAAAACAGATGAAGAGACTATGCGCAAAATGTCCTCGGTTTCTTATGAAATTTCCGGTAAATTTAAAAAGACGGGGCACAAAGATCTTGTTTTTTATAAGACCGCTTATAAAAACCTTGACGGAGAATTTGGCGGAATAATCGGCGTTATTCTTGACGTTACAAAAGAAAAAGCCATGCAGCAGGAAAGAGACAGGCTTCAGACAAGCCTTATACAGCAAAACAAGCTTGCGTCTTTGGGCGAACTTGCGGGCGGCATAGCGCACGAACTCAATAATCCTTTAAGCATAATACTGGGCTACGCGCAGGTGCTTGCGAAAAACCAAAACTTAGATGAAGAAGTCAGCAAAGGCATAAAAAATATATACGAAGCCGCGGAAAGAAGCCGCGGTATAGTATCAAATATGCTTGAGTTTTCAAGAGCGGATACGGCAAAAACGCAAACTATAAATATTAATGATTTAATTGATTCCACTTTGCTTATTATTGAAAAAGATTTAAAAAGAAGCGGTATTGAAGTTGAAAAAAATTCTTCAGGAAACAACAGGTTTATTTCCGTAAATCCCATGCAGATACAGCAGGTGCTGCTTAATATTATTTTAAACGCTAAAGACGCTATGGAAGACGGCGGAAAATTAACAATAGATACTTACGCAAAAAAAGACAAATGTATTATTGACATAACAGATACGGGTTCAGGGATTTCAAAAGAGCAAATCGATAAATTATTTGAACCGTTTTTTACTACAAAAGCCGTCGGTAAAGGCACAGGGCTGGGGCTTTCTATAAGTTACGGAATTATTAAGGCGCATAACGGCGAAATCAGCGTAAAAAGTTCTGTCGGAAACGGCACGGTTTTTACAATAAAACTGCCGCTTTCAAAGAACAATTAACAAAGAATAAATTACAAAGTATAAAGATGAAGTGTTTTTGTCCTTAATTGTTATTTGTTAATTGTACTTTGTTATTTTTGATCAAAACGAGGAAATATGAGTGTTATTACAATAAGTTTGGTTTTTTTAGTAGGCATTGCGGCAGGTGCTTTAATTTTTGCTTTTAAGTATGTTTCTGTTTCAAGAGACAATGCGGCAAAAGAGCAAAAAATAAAGGATTTGTTAGATGCGTTAAATGACCGGGCAACCGCGCAAAACTCTCTTAAAACGGAGTTTGAGAATATAGCCTCTAAAGTCCTTGATGAAAAAAATTCTAAAATTTCGGACTTAAATAAACAGGCTTTGGAAACAGTCATATCGCCGTTTAAAGAAAAAATTGACGAGTTTAAAGCGAAAATCGAAAAGATTTATGTTGATGAAACAAGCCAGAGAGCCGTTTTCGGCAGCGAACTTAACAGGCTTATGGAGCTGAACAAAAAAGTCAGCGAAGAAGCAAATAATCTCGCGTCAGCGTTGAAAGGCGAAAGCAAGCTTCAGGGGATTTGGGGCGAGCTTGGCATTGAACGTATTTTTGAGTCTGCCGGAATGGTAAAAGATGTTCACTATAAAGCTCAGTATTATTCGGATAACGGAGAAGAAGTAAAAATTCCCGATTATGTTATAAATCTTCCGGAAAATAAGCATATAATAATAGATTCGAAAACTTCGCTTACGGCTTATGAAAGATATTATAATTCCCAAACCGATGATGAGAAAAAAGTTTTTCTGAAAGAACATATTTTAAGCGTAAAAAAACACATTGACGAGCTTTCCGAAAAAAATTATGACGATATAGCCGGTTTGAACCAGCCCGACTATATTTTTATGTTTATTCCTCTTGATTCCGCCGCGTCTTTGGCTTTACAAAATGAACCGAAACTCGCAGAACTGGCTTTTAAAAATCGTATTGTAATAATAACGCCGTCATCGCTTCTTGCCACAATGAAAACCATAGCTTATATATGGCGTCAGGAAGACCAAAAGAAAAACGTGCTTGAAATCGCGAAGCAGGGAGGTCTTTTGTACGACAGATTTGTGGATTTTGTTGAAATTATTAAAGACGCCGATTCTTATATAGACAAAGCAAAATCAAAAACCCAGGACGCAATTAAAAAATTGTCTAATCCCGACAGGAAAGGAGAAAGTCTTATAGGCAGAGCGGAAAAACTTAAAGAGCTCGGCGTAGCCGTAAAGAAAGATATGCCGCAGTTAACGGAAGATAATAATTAATAGATAATAGATGGTTTTTCCCTCGCCCCTTGCGGGAGAGGGTGGGACAAAGTCCCAGGTGAGGGGTTGTCGTTGTCTTTGCTAAGCTTTCAAACCTAAGCTTCTATTCGGAGAATATATGTCGTTATATAAAACAGAACTTCAAAATAAAGCTTTAAAATTTAAAAAAAATCTTCAAAACTCAGGTATTGATATTTCCTTTGGCGATAATAGTTTCAGGGATTATTTGCTTATTCTTGAGATTTCTAAAGATGGAAAATCACAGGGCAAAATTTCAATGTATTATAAACCCTCAAAAAATACTTTTTCAATCAAGAAACAAATTGCCAATACTGAAACTGAAAAACAAATAGACGATATTTGGGATAACCTGAACGGCTCGTCGGTTTACAGCGCCGATTCTGGTATATACGAAGCCTTTGTTGATGGCTCTTATATAGGCGGCGTTACGGGTTACGGAACCGTAATTTTTTTAGGCGACGAAATAAAGGCAAAGCTTTCGGGAACAATTGCCGATACTGAATTCAGACAGTTTGGCGGAGAATTAAGATCTGTTATTGAAGCGCTAAAATGGTGCGCTGAAAATGGCGTTTCAACCGTAAGAATCAATTATGATTATGAAGGAATAGAAAAATTTTCAACGGGCGTTTGGCAGGCAAAAACAAATTTATCTAAAAATTATGTGGATTTTTTAAGAAAAATAAACATAAAAATAGAGTGGCGGCACATAAAAAGCCATACGGGAAATTCTAAAAACGATATAGCGGATAAGTTGGCAAAAGAAGCAGCCTTAAACAGCAAAGCAACATAATGAGTATGTCATGTTGAGCGGAACGGCGTAGCCGTGTAGTCGAAACATTTGCTTTTAACGGCAGACTCTTCGGCTTCGCTCAGGGTGACAAAAAATCACACTTCGCTGTCTTTTGTTATTTCAACTTCAAAAATGCCGGGTTGTTTTTCTGGAACATTTACGGTTATATAATTGTCGGTTAACGCTTTATTCTTGCCTGAACTTACTGCCTTTCTTTTTGTTCCTGTGTTTTTATTCAAAAATTCTTGTCTTTTTATTTTGTCAATTTCAAAGAGGTCAGCCGACCTCTTTTTTATTTCTTCCGCGGAAACTTTGTCAGCAAACTGCGATGCTTTTGTTCCTTCCCTGTCTGAATATCTGAAAATATGAAACCTTGAAAACGATATTCGTTTTACAAAGTCGTATGTTTCTTTGTGTTGTTTTTCTGTTTCTCCGGGAAACCCCGTTATTATGTCTGCAGTCAATGCCAAATCGGAAAGATTATTCATAATTTTATCGATTTTTTTTGCAAAATCTTTTGCCGTATAGTGTCTGTTCATTTGTTTTAATATCTCATTGCTTCCCGATTGCAGCGGTATATGTAAATGTCTGCATATTTTGCCGGGATTATCTTTCATCAGGCTGATTAATTCGTCATCAACTTCATTAAGTTCTATTGAGGATATTCGTATTCTGAAATCTAACGGAATATCAATTATTTTTTTAATAAGTCCGGTAATTCCGCCTTTATATTTTCCGACATGTATGCCTGTTAAAACTATTTCAGGGTATCCGGCTTTTACAAAGTTTTCAATTTCCGCAAGGACTTCTTCTTCCGGTTTGCTCCAAAGCTCATTTCTGACAAAAGGCACTATACAATAACTGCAAAAACTATCACAGCCGTCTTGTATTTTTAAAAAAGCCCTTGAACGCCCTTCAAAAGTTTTGATTGTTTGTTTTTCAGGATTATCGTAGAGCTCGTTTTTGTTTTCCAGTATTTTTATTCCGGGGAAAGAATCTTTTAAGCGCTGCGTTTTATTTTTTGCCAGACATCCGGCAAGTATTATTTCCGGATTGTTATTCAGTTTTAAAGTTTTTCTTAAAAAATATTCGCATTCTTTGTCGGCTTCCGCGGTTACGGTGCAGGAATTGAAAACTATTATGTCTGCGTCTTCAGGTTTTTCTGCGGGTTCAAAGTTGTCTTTTTTAAACTTTTCGGAAATAAGCCGCGTTTCATATTGGTTGACCTTGCAGCCGAAAGTATATATGTAATATTTTTTCATTTATAAACCTCTAAAAATGATGCAGGGATGCGGGGATGCAAAGATGCGTAGCAACGTCGTTTGTCTTTTCCCTGCGTCTCTGCATCACTGCGTCTCTGCCTCGTCTTTGCCTTTACCGTAATTCAAAACTAAAACGCTTGCGGCAAGCGCAGCGGTTTCCACTCTTAGTATATTGTTTCCTAGAGTCACGGTTTTTATTCCGAGATTAACGGCATAATCTACTTCGTCGGTTTCAAAGCCGCCTTCAGGCCCTATAAAAATATTCGCGCCTTTATATTTTGTATTTTTTGAGAAAATATCTGCGACAGAGTTACCTGAAGCGGATTCCCAAGGCAAAATAGTTATAAAATTTTCATCTTTTGCCGCTTTTTGGCACGCAGCGTGAAAATCCAAGATTTTTTCGATTTTCATTATATCGTTTCTGCCGCATTGCGAACTTGCGGCAACCGATATTTTTTCAAAACGTTCGGATTTATTTTCTGAAAAAGACGTTATCACGCTTCTTTTTGTGTTTATAGGTATTATGTTTGAAATGCCGAGTTCTCCGCATTTTTCTATAAGCCATTCGAATCTGTCACCTTTTGGTATCGCGGTGTAGAGGTTTACTATAAATTCGGGCATTTGATATGAAAAAGATATTATTTTTCCGGTCATATGTTTTTTGTCGGCTGAAGTTAAAACGGTTTTATAGGAATTACCGAGTCCGTCAAAAATCATTAACTCATCCCCTGTTTTAAAACGGCGGACATCGGACAAATAATGCACTTGTTCTCCGTCAATGGAAAATAAGCCGTTTTTTATGTTTTCAGGTTTTACGTAAAAATGAGGCATAGATGCTCCAATTAATAATTACAAATTACGAATTACGAATCAACGACACAAATAACAATTTACAATTATTGTAAATTGTTATTTGTTATTTGTCAATTTGACCTAAAGGGTGTAATATATTAAAATACCAAATTATGGAAAAGATTATAAATTATCCGTTTGTCCTTATGAGAAGGCTTTACGACTGGACTGCCGGCTGGGCGCACAAAAAAAGTTCTGATTATGCTTTGTTTTTGATAGCGATTGCGGAAAGCTCTTTTTTTCCGATTCCTCCGGACGTTTTGATGGTGCCTTTAGTTATTACAAATCCAAAAAGCTGGTGGAAAAAAGCGTTGATATGTACCGCAGGTTCGGTATGCGGCGCGTTTTTAGGATACGCGATAGGCTATCTCTTTTTTGAGACGGTCGGCGTTAGAATTGTAAATTTTTACAATATGCAGGAAGCGGTTCAAATAGTGGCTCAGCAATACTCGGATAACGCTTTTATAGCGGTTTTATTAGGGGCTTTTACGCCGATACCTTATAAGGCAATAACGATAACCGCCGGAATGTTTAAAATTTCGTTAGCCGCTTTTTTTGTCGCGTCGGTTATCGGTCGCGGCGCAAGGTTTTTTATGGTGGCGGGAACGATAAGGCTTTTCGGCGAAAAAATAAAAAACACAATAGAGAAATATTTCAATACTCTTTCAATTATTTTTTTGGTTTTGCTTATAGTCGGCTTTATTGCTTTAAAATACTTGCATTTGCTACAATAATATCAATATGAGCAATCTTATATACGCAGTTGACGATGAAGAAGATATTTTAGAGCTTGTTGAAGTTAATCTTAAAAAGAATTTTTTTAAGGTAAAAACTTTTACGAGTTCCGCGCCTTTTTTAAAGGCTTTGGAAAAACAAAAGCCTGATCTTGCGATTTTAGATATAATGATGCCTCACCCGGACGGAATAGAAGTCGCAAAAATTATGAAAAACAATGCCAAGTTTGCCAATATTCCCGTAATTTTTTTAAGCGCCAGGAGCGACGAAAGCGATAAAATAACCGGTCTTGAAGTAGGCGCAGACGATTATCTTTCAAAACCGTTTTCCGTTAAAGAACTTATTGCCAGAATAAAAGTTGTTTTAAGAAGAACTAATCCGCCTGCCGTATCCGCGGATGTAAAAGATACGCAGGAAATAATAATAGACAAAGAAAAATTTACCGTTGTTTCCGGCGGAAAGAAAATTGATTTAACAGTTACGGAATTTAAAATTCTTGAACTTTTATTGTCAAAACCGGGAAGCGTGTTTTCGCGTGACAAAATACTCGATTATCTTTGGGGCGACGATAAGCTCGTTATAGACAGAACCATAGATGTCCATATAAAAAATCTCAGGGAAAAACTCGGCAAAAACGGGAAATCCATAAAAAATATACGCGGAGTGGGGTATAAAATTGAAGAATAAAGGAAGTTTTTTTATAAAATTGTTTGCGTTTTTTATAGTTAATTCGCTTTTGCTGGCGGTTATTTTTTTTATTGCCGCCAATGCTTATATAAAATCTTCCAATGTAGAATTGTTTTCCCGTGAATTACAAACTAACGCCGTTACGATTATTCCTTTTCTTGCTTCCGATATTGAAAAAAAAGATTACGCGGCTTTGAAGATTAATGTCGCGGACATTTCAAAGCGTATTGGCAACAGAATAACTGTTATAGATTTGGATGGAATAGTTATTGCAGACTCGCAAAATGATCCTTCGTCAATGGCAAATCATGCCGGCAGAGATGAAATTAAAGCGGTTCTTGGCGGAAACCCTTTTGCAACCGCGATAAGATACAGCTCCACTCTTCATGAAAATATGCTTTACGCGGCTGTTCCCTTTGAAACGCAAAAAGGACTTTTCGCGGTTTTGCGTCTCAGTACTTCGTTAAAAAATATAGATCTTTTTACGAAAAAGACGGTGGAACATATTTTCCTGATTTTTCTGGTTTCAGCGTTTATTTCATTTTTTACCGCTTTTATTATGTCCAGAAAAATGACCCGGGGAATAGAATCTTTAAGCGAAGCCGCTTTAAGTATTTCCCAAGGGGATTTTACGACAAAAGCCGAAATTTTCGCCAACGACGAAATCGGCGCGCTCGCTGTTTCTTTCAACGCGATGTCGGACAAAATAGATTCTTTGTTTAAAGAAATAAATAATTCAAAAGGCATGCTCGGAAAAATTCTGTCTTCCGTGTCCGACGGAATTATTCTTGCGGATAAGGACGGAAAAGTATTGCTTGTAAACGAAGCGATGAAAAAAATGTTTCCCGATTCCGGTTCTGGGCGTTTTATCTGGGAATTTTTAAGAAATAAAGATTTTGAAGATGCGTTAAAGACTGTATCCGGCGGGGAAAACCAAACGCTTATCGGCGAAATTGAATATGAAAGATCGGCGTTTTCTTACGCCGTTTCTAAAGTAAAAGATGAAGACAGATTAGTCGTTATGCTCAGAGATGTTACAAAAATAAAAGAGTTCGGCAATCTGAAAAAAGAGTTTATTATTAATGCTTCTCATGAATTAAAAACGCCGGTAACTTCAATAGCGGGTTTTGCCGAAACCATTGAAACGCAGGATTTGCCTGAAGAAACAGCCCATTATATAGGAATAATAAAAAAACAGGCTGAAAGGCTTTCTAATATAGTAAACGATTTACTTTCAATTTCCGCGCTTGAGGTTATGAAAGAAATAGATATGAAAGAAGTTGATGTTGCTGCAATAATAAGAGACGCCGCGAATCTGTACAAAAAAAGAGCGGCTGAAAAAGGTTTGGAAATAAAAATTGATATATCTTCCGGTTTGAAAAAAGCATATGTAAACGAATTTAATATGGAACAATTGTTTTCAAACCTTATAGATAACGCTGTAAAATATACCGAAACAGGCGCAATTACGGTAAAAGCAGGAAATTTAAATGACGATTTTATAAAGGTTTCCGTTTCAGATACGGGAATAGGCATACCTAAAAGTCAGCTTTCCAGAATTTTTGAAAGATTTTACGTTGTTGACAAAGCAAGGTCTAAAAAAACCGGCGGTACCGGACTCGGGCTTTCAATAGTTAAACACATTTTAAATGTCAACGGCGGAGATATTTCCGCGGAAAGCGAAGAAGGCAAAGGTACAACGTTTACAGTCCGTCTTCCCGCAGCAAAATAAACTTCAAATACACCTATATATAATAGCAGTGTTTTTTAAACCGGCTGAATTTTTTCAGCCGGTTTTTCTTTGTGTCGTTGTTGTCTTTAAAACCCCGGGTTTTGTTTGCGACAGGCACCTTATTCGTCTATGAGTGAGAATTTTTTAAGATTATTCAATTTCAACTGTTTGAGCGGCAACACAAGTCGTTATATGCCGCGAGTTTTGAAATTGCTTAAAAAATATGAGCGAATGCAATTCAGTGCCGAAGCAAATAAAACAAAAAAAGCTCTTAACACAAAACTAACAAACTCTTTATTTCTTCTTAATATGCGTTTTGTATTATTTACCCGTAAGGACGAAAATGTCCAAATAAAAGGCACAGTGTGCCGAGGCGCAGAGCGCCAGGGGTAAAGACCCAAAGGAGAAAGTAAAGATGAGAGCAAAGTTAGCAAAGCAGTTGCAGAAAGTTGTTTTGACGTTGACGGCGGTAGCATTTATGAGCGGCACAGCATTTGCCGAGGTCGACAAGTTAGCCACAATTCTTGCCGAAAAAGGCGTGATTACGTTTGGTGAAGCCCAGAGAATTATTACCGAAACAAAAGAAGATGTCAAAGCCAAAACAGCAACAGGCAAAAATGAAGCGGTTCCGCTTTGGGTTCAAACTCTTAAAGTAAGAGGAGATCTTCGTTTAAGAACCCAGATAGACTCTTCAGATGCTAATAATGCCGCAGAAACACACACAGAAAGAGTACGTGTGCGTGAAAGATTCCGTTTGGGCATTGAAAGTATGCCGTTAGAAGGTCTTAAAGTTGCTTTCGGATTAGCTACAGGCGCAATGGCCGGTACCGGAGATAAAAATCCTACTTCAGCAAACCATACTTTTGAAGCTTTCAATAAAGTTCCCATATTTTTGGATTATGCATATTTAGAATACGCTGCGACTGACTGGATGACCGTATCAGGCGGTAAAGTAAGAAGCGGAGCCCAATTATGGATGCCTTCGCAGCTGATATGGAAAAGCGATGTAAATCCGGACGGCTTAGCGTTTAACTTTAAAAAAGTTTTAAATTCAGACGTTACTTTCTTCGCAAATGCGGGATGGTATGCATTGGGTGAAAAAAGAGAAACCTATTACGGAGTTTCTAATAACGCGACCGGCAGCAGTGCAACCGGTATGCCTACTATTTTAATAGCGCAGCCCGGAATAGATTATAAGTATGAAAAATTCTCAGCGAAAGTCGGCGTTTCTTTACAGCAGTTTTATTTGAGAGGGAAATACGTAGCTTCCAATGAAACAGGAGCGTTTGGTTCAGGAAGATGGTTTGTTAATACTTCCGTCCAGCCTTATGATTATTCGCTCGTAAATCCCAGTTTTGAGTTTAAGTATAAAGAGGTTGTTTCAAGATTCGGCGTTAGTTTGAGCGGAGATTATACGACAAACGTAAACGATGATTTTAACAAAGCTAAAAAAACTTACAATCTTAAAGATGAAGACAAAAACGGTTATTTAATATGCCTTGGTTTCGGAGATGACAGAATAGGCAAGCTTGGAACCTGGCAGTTTAAAGGCGCATATCGTTTCTTAGGTAAAGCGGCAATACCTACGGGTTTTGGTAACACCGATGCTTATGGCGCGATGCCCGGTAAAGGTATGGAATATTCAGTTACTACGGGACTTCTTCAAAACTTGTCAGGCGTAATCACTTATTACGATATGACAAACCTTGACGGTAAGGCTCCGGCTCAGGTAGCGCAGTTTGATTTGGTTTACAGATTCTAATAATAGCAGTCAATAAAAATAGTTGATAGTAGTTGCGAGGAGGAAACTTTGTTTCCGACGAAGCAATCTGGGAATATAAGAGTTTGGTGGCATCTAATCGGAAAGTACTTAAAGAGAGACTAGTTACCTCTCGCCAAACAAATTTAAAAAGAGAAATAAAAAACAAGGAGAAAAAGTAATGAAGAAAGTATTTGCGGTATTAGCGGCAATGTTGTTTGCCGGAAATGTGTTTGCCAGTAAAATTGTGCTTGAAGGTTCTACAACAGTCCTTCCAATAGCGCAGAGAGCGGCTGAAGAATTTATGGATTCAAACTCCAAAGCTGATCTTACTGTAAGAGGCGGCGGTTCAGGAGTAGGTATCAATTCGCTAGTTTCAGGAACATGCGATATAGCTATGGCTTCAAGATCTATAAGAGATACCGAAATTCAGGCTGCGGCTTCAAAAGGCAGAAAAACAAAAGCGACTGTAATTGCAATGGACGGAATAGCAGTTATAGTAAATAGAAACAATTCTATTTCAGGTCTTTCCAAAAAACAGATAGCTGACATTTATACCGGAAAAATTACCAACTGGTCTGAAGTCGGCGGAAAAAATGAAAGCATAGTAGTAGTTTCAAGAGATTCCGCAAGCGGAACGTATGAAACTTTCAGCGAACTTGCTTTGAACAAGCAAAAAGTTGTAGGCAAAGCGCTTATGCAGGCTTCTAACCAGGCTATAGTAACTACTATTACCAATACTCCGGGCGCTATCGGCTATGTGGGAATAGGGTATATAAGTAATAGTATAAAAGCTGTTAAAATAGATGGCATTAGTGCCAGCAATGAAACTGTTTTAACCGGAAAATATCCTTATTCAAGACCTTTGTTTTTCTATACAAACGGCGATCCTAAAGGAATGGTTAAGGATTTTATAGATTTTCTTTTAAGCGATGATGGCCAGAAAATAGTCGGAGAAGAAGGTTTTGTTCCGTTACAGTAAATAAAAATTGTCCGCAAAAGCTGCGGGCTTGTAAGGAATGAAGGCGGCGTTACCCCCGCCGCCTTCAAAAGTCACAGGGGGAGGGGGAGAAATCTTGTATAGTTTTAAAGAACGTACTATAAAAATATTATTTACGGTTTTGGCGTTTGCTTCGTTATTTTTTCTTGCCGGTATCGTTTTTGTTTTATTCAAAGAAAGCTTACCTTTATTTTCTGAAGTAAAAATCTTTCATTTTTTATTCGGCAAGCATTGGTATCCTACGTATGATCCCGCGGATTTTGGCGTTTTGCCTTTAATTCTCGGCTCTGTGTGGGTTACTGTCGGCGCATTGGTGGTGTGTGTGCCTCTTGGCATAGGCACTGCTTTATATGTATATGAACTTGCTTCTGCAAGACAGCGGCAAATATTAAAGCCCGTTATTGAAATTTTGGGCGGAATACCTTCTATTGTATATGGTTTTTTCGGAATGCTTATAGTTGCGCCTTTTGTGCAAAAACTTTTTAACATTCCTACGGGGCTTTGCGCCCTTACGGCAAGCGTCGTTTTAGGGATTATGGCGATTCCGACAGTGGCAAGCATATCTGAAGACGCTTTAAGTTTTGTTCCCAGCAGTTTCAGGGAAGCGTCTTTTGCTTTAGGCGCAAACAGATGGCAGACTCTTATTAAAGTTATTATTCCGGCTGCAGCTTCCGGAATATCTACTTCGGTAATTTTGGGTATGAGCAGAGTTGTCGGTGAAACCATGACTGTTTTGATGGTTTCGGGCGGCTCAGCCGTTATACCGGGTTCTTTCTTTGATTCCGTGCGCCCCATGACTTCCGCGATTGCTGCGGAAATGGGAGAAGCGGCAGTGGGAAGCAATCATTATCATGCCCTTTTCGCGATAGGGCTTATTTTATTTTTTATTACTCTTATATTTAATGCCGCTGCAGAAATGATAAGCAAGAAATACAGAGTGAAACTGGGGTTAGACAGATGATAAATAAATCTCTAAAAAATAAAATCACGGAAAAATTAGGTTTCTTTATAATAACTTTAAGCGTAATTATTACGTTATTCTTTTTAGTGAGTATTATTTATTTGATATTTACAAAAGGGTTTAGCGTAATTTCATGGGAATTTCTTACTTCGGTTCCGCGTAAAGGTATGACAGCAGGCGGAGTGGCTCCCGCCATAGTAGGGACTTTTTATTTAACCGTAGGAGCGGTACTTTTCGCGCTTCCGCTGGGCCTTGCGTGCGCCGTTTATCTAAACGAGTACAGCCCGAAAGGTTACATAGTAAACATTATAAGAATGAGTATAAATAATCTGGCGGGCGTTCCGTCAGTTGTATTCGGGCTTTTCGGTTTAGCGGTGTTTGTAAAATTTTTAGGGTTCGGAGTTTCAATACTTTCCGGAAGTTTGACGCTCGGAATTTTGATTTTACCGGCTATTATATCGGCATCGCAGGAAGCTCTTATGGCTGTTCCGCGTTCTATAAGAGAAGCTTCTCTGGCTTTAGGCGCCACGCAGTGGCAGACTATAAGAAAAACAGTAATTCCCGCGGCTGTCCCCGGCATAATGACAGGCGTTATTTTGAGCGTGGGAAGAGCAGCCGGAGAAACCGCGCCGATACTTTTTACCGCTGCTACATTTTATAAAAGAGGCTATCCTAACTCGATTTTTTCGGAAGTTATGGCTTTGCCTTACCATATATACGCGCTGATGACGGAAGGCACAAAACCCGAATTGCAGACGCCGATAGCTTACGGCAGCGCGCTGATACTTTTGGCAATAGTGCTTTTAATATCCGCCATTGCCATCATTATAAGAAATAAATACAGGAGCTCTTATGTCCACTGAAAATAACGCAGTAAGAATAGAAGCAAAAAATGTAAATTTTTATTATGGAAATCATCAGGCCATAAAAAATATGAGCATTAATTTTTATGATAATAAAGTTACGGCTTTTATAGGACCGTCCGGCTGCGGCAAATCAACGTTTATAAGGCTTTTAAATAAAATGAATGATTTAGTCATCGGCACCAGGGTAGAAGGCAATATCTTTCTTGACGGCGATGACATTTTAGATAAGAAAATTGACGTAGTAAAAATAAGGCGAAAAGTGGGAATGGTTTTTCAAAAGCCTAATCCTTTTCCGAAAACGATATTTCAAAATATTGCGTACGGACTTGAAATAAACGGCGAAAGAAACAAGAAAAAGATAGCTCAGACAGTAGAAGAATCGCTTCGTAAAGCGGCGCTGTGGAATGAAGTTAAAGACAGGCTTCACGATAACGCGTTGAAACTTTCCGGCGGACAGCAGCAGAGGCTTTGCATAGCCAGATGCCTTGCCGTAGAGCCTGAAGTTATTTTGTTTGACGAGCCATGCGCGAGCCTTGACCCGATTTCTACGACAAAAATTGAAGATTTAATTTTAGAGCTTAAAAAACAATATACTATCGTAATAGTAACTCACAACATGCAGCAGGCGGCAAGGGTTTCCGATTATACGGCGTTTATGTATTTGGGCGAGCTTATCGAGTTTGGTCCTACAAGTAAAGTGTTTACGGTACCGGCAGAGAAGAAGACGGAAGAATACTTATCCGGCAAATTTGGATGATTAGGATTTTTTGTGTCATTCCCGAAATTTGTTATCGGGAATCCATGTTGGGTGTTGAAAAAATAGAGGAAATAAAGATTTTTAGCAAAAGTGGATCCCCGATTAAGACACTCGGGGATGACAAAAGAAAGGTTTGTCACTTCGGTACACTTCGCCGCCGCAAGCCTTGCCTCGCTCAAAATATAAAAGCCTCAACGACATTAATAAATTGAAATAAATATATACGGAGAACAACAATGTTTCAGGAAAAAGTTTTATTTTTGAAAAAAGGCATAATAGAATATGCCGAACACGTTGAAAAAATGGTCGCTAAAAGTATTGAAGGTACAATAAACAGAAATGAATACTTGCTGCATGAAGTTATTGACAAAGATGAGGCTGTTGCCAATAAGTATGAAGTTGATTTTGACGAAATCTGTGTAAATTATATAGCCCAGTATCAGCCTGTTGCTAAGAATTTAAGAACGATTATAAGCGCTATAAAGATGAGTAATGATTTGGAAAGAATGGCAGATCACGCTACAAATATTTCCCAAAACGGGCTTTTTATAATTTCTCATCCATTTATAAAGCCGTTTATAGATACTCCGAAAATGAGCAAATTAACTTTAAATATGCTTAAAGAGTCAATAAGAGCTTTTGTAAACGAGGATGTGTGTCTTGCGAAAGAGGTGTTGAAAAAAGACGATGAAATTGACAGTTTTAAATTACGCATAACGGAAGAATTGACCGAATTTATGCAAAAAGACAGTAAAACCGTAACGCGCGCGTTAAGGCTTATGAACATAGCTTCAAATCTTGAAAGAATAGCCGATCTTGCCACGAATATATGCGAAGACACTATTTATTTGTCAGACGGTGAAGTTATTAAACATAGAAAACTTCAAGAAGTTCAGTAATAATAAAACCGGTGTCATTGCAGACTTGATCCGCAATAGCATCATAAATAAAAAAAGACTTCGGAATATTCTTCCGAAGTCTTTTTGCTATATAAAATCGTTTGTCGTATCCGTCATTGCGGGCTTGACCCGCAATCTAAACAACGAGATCCTGAATCAAGTTCAGGATGACAATACAGTCTCTTTCAGTGTCTTCAAAATTGCGTTTCCAAAATCTTCAGCGGCTTCAGGACCGTTTCCCGTAATAATATTTCCGTCAATTTCCAGCGGATTTCCCGTATAATTTGCTCCGCCTTTTACTAAGGAATCTTTTCCGTCAATAAAAACCGTAGCAGTCTTGTCTTTTAAAACCCCGGCGTTTGCAAGCGTTACTCCCGCTATGCAAATTGAAGCGGTTATTTTTTTGGAGTTGTAAAAGCCGTTAGCAAGTTTCAAAGCTACAGGATTTTCAAAAAATACCTGTGCTCCCGCTCCGCCTATATACACAATTGCGTCAAAATTTTCCGGTTTTACTTCATCAATTGTCATGTCGCTTACGGCTTTATAGCCGAACCTTCCGGTAATTTCGCCTTTTTTTATGCTTGCCGTTAAAACCTGAATTCCTGCGTCTTCAAGAATTTTTTTAGGTTTGTAATATTCCTCATCTCTGAAAACTTCAGGAGCAGTTATAAAAACAACTTTTTTCATAGACAAAATCCTTTGCCTGTCATTGCGAGGAAAGATGAAGTCTTGACGAAGCAATCCAGAAAGCTAAAGAAAACGACAGTTTTATTGTCTAGATCGCCACGCCTGTTTCACAGGCTCGCGATGACGACATTTGTTACTCTTTTTCTATTGTAACGCTTTTCAATATTACATCATCTATAGGTTTGTCAGAAAAATCAACTTCAGATCTGGCTATATTTTTAATTATATCCAAACCTTCTGTGACCTGTCCAAAAATTGTATGGTTTCCGTTTAACCAAGGCGTTGAAACTTCGGTTATGAAAAATTGTGATCCGTTTGAGTTAGGTCCCGCGTTTGCCATCGCAAGTATTCCGGGTTTGTCGAATTTTAATGAAGGATCGATTTCATCCTGAAATTTATATCCGGGACCGCCTGTTCCCGTTCCTAAAGGGTCGCCGCCCTGTATCATAAATTCGGGGATGACTCTGTGGAATATTAATCCGTCATAAAATTTCTTTTTTATTTTTTTGCCGGTTTTAGGTTCGATAAATTCTCTTTTGCCTTCGGCAAGTTCCACAAAGTTTTCAACCGTAAGAGGCGCATTTTTAGGGAGAAGTTTTACCTTAATTGTTCCCATAGATGTTTCAAAAATTGCAATCATTTTAATCTCCTTTCAGATATTTTTATGTTTAATGATTATACAATTTTAAAATACGCTATGGAAGATGTGGCGTTGAGTAAAGGCAGTTTTCCATCATCTTTCTTTCCGCAGTTGCCGTTGTCGTTACTCAACTTCTCAATGTCTAATCATCTCATCTTCTGCAGTTATTGCTTGCTTTTAGAGGTTGAAATTAGTAAAATTATCAAACTTATTTTTAGCAGTTTTGTTCTTTTCGGCAGTTTTAACGGCGGCGTAGCTCAGGGGTAGAGCAGAGGACTCATAAGCCTTTGGCCGGTGGTTCAATTCCACCCGCCGCCATTTTTGCTTCATTTTTTGAGTTTATACTGCGTCAGAAACTTCGGGCATTTACCTTTGTGCGTAAACTTCCCTTGTTTCTTCCTTGTCTAAACTCAAAACATTTCGCAAAGATATTTATTTTAGTTCCTGTCTCACAACTTTTCTCATATTAAAATACTTTAAATTTTTATGATACCTTTGTTTTTATATTTTTTAGGTATATCCGTATCATTTATACAACTCTTGCTCTTCCGCGAAATCATGCCGGTTTTTCAGGCTATAGATATTGTCAGCGGATTTTTTGTTTTACATTCTCTTATCGGTTTTTCTTTAGGAATCTTCGCTGCTTCAAAACTTACCGTTTTTCAAAAATTTAAAAAAATAATCGCTAATTTTGTGTTTGGCCGCTTGCTTCCTGCTCTGTCTATGTCGCCATATCGGCAAAAGCCGATATCTGCGGATTCCGATCCGGCGTTTTCAGGAACAACTATACGGAATATTGTTTTTTTTACTACGCTGTTTTTAATAGCGGTTTTATTTCTTGAATTTATTTTTATACGTAATATACGGTTTCTTTTATCTGTTTCCGCAGGCAGCGGAATATCTTTGAAAATAGCGTTTGTTTATATTTTTGTTGCGGCAGTACCTATAAATTTTGTTGTCGGGCTTATATCAAGACTTGCGTATTATCTCGGAAAAGAATTTCGATTTTCATTTGCGGCGCAGAGCTGGGGCTTTATATCAGGCTGTGTCGCTTATTTCTTTTTTATGACTGGAGTGCCGGGACTTCTGACTGTTTTAATTATATCCGCCCTGCTTGCATTTTCTCTTTTTTGCGTTTCTTCCGGAAAGAAAACAATAATTTTGAGTTTTTGTTTGTTTGCATTATCGCTTTGCGCGCTGAAAGGAATATTTTTTGACATACACGCTTTAGATAAAAAACTTCTTGAAAGAAGTTTTGCTTCTTCTTTTATTGAGGATTATAGATATACTCCTTACGGGCAGAATGTTTTAACGCAGAAAAACGGCGAATATTCGTTTTTCGCGAATCAAATTTTGATGTTTTCTAAGCCTGACAGAGAAGCTTTGGAGTCGGAAGATTTCGGACATATTCCGGCATTGCATCCCGAAAAACTCAGGAATATTTTGATTGTCGGCGGCGCAGTAAAATATTTGCCGATGATATTCAGACACAATTTCAGTCTTGTAGACTGCGTTGAGGCTGACGAAGCCATTGTATCAATAATACGTAATAAATTTATACACTTTGGTTATATTTTCGGCGATGAAAGAATTAATATATATAACGAAAACCCTAGAGTGTTTATTAAAAATTCACAAACAAAATACGATTTGATTCTTATCGGAAAGCCTTATCCCGTAAATCTTCAGTTAAACGCTTATTACACTAAAGAGTTTTTTCAGTCCGCGGCTGACTGTCTTAACGAAAACGGTTTTATAGCGGTAAAACTTCCGGGAAGATCTGCTTTTTCGTCTTATATTATGGCTGAACTTAACAGGTCCGTTTTAGACGCGATGCAGAGCGTTTTTAAATATACGCACATAATTCCGGGAAATCATAATATTTTAATTGCTTCGCAAAACAGAATGCCTTACAGGCTGCACATAAAAAAACGTATGGCCAAAATGCAGGAAACAACGCTGGTTTTGTCGAAATATTATCTTGATGAAAGAATGGACACTCAAAAAACGCGGTGGCTGAGAAACGAATTAAAAAAAGTGCCAAAAGGCGAACTTATAAACAGTGATTATAATCCGAAAGCGATGATGCTTTCCGTTTTATACAAGCAGTCGGTTTTTTCTCCGTATTTAAGCGTTTTTCTTGATCAAGCCATGAAGTATTCATATCTTATTTTAATAGTCATAACGGTTGTGTTTTTTCTTTCCGGGTCGGTATATAAAGCCACTTCTTTTGTTTGTTCCGCCGTATCTTTCTGGCTGATGTTTACGGTAGTGTTTTCGCTGCAAATATATAACGGGCAGATTTATAAATGGGCGGGAATGATTGCCTCGTTATTCGCGTCAGGACTTTTGTCGGGGGCTTGTGTTTCTAATGTTTTAGGCAAACATATTCCTTTAAACAAAAAAATGTTAACAGCAGAATTTTTGTTTGTATTGATAACAGTTTTGTGGTTTTTAACAATAATTTTTAATTTTGTAGATTTACGGACTTTATCAGTTTTTTCGTTTTTTATCGGATTTGCGGCGGGTGCGGAAATTTTTATTTTAATGAAAATTTCAAAATTGTTTGGTTCCGAAAGTAAAATGAAAGTATTTTTTTTCGCGGTTTTGGGAGCATGTTTCGCCGCATTTTTCGGAGGAAGTTTTTTAATTCCCGTTTGGGGTATAAGTAAATCTGTCATGCTGATATTTTTTCTTCAATTTCTTATTTTTTGCCGATGGGCGGATTTAAGCAAGCGGGGACTTTGAAACGGCAATTACGAATTCGAAATTACGAATTACGAGTGACAAATAAAAGGCAGTTTGTCCGATATTATGTTGTTTTTGTGACTTTTAATTGAAAAATCAATTGAAAAGATGTAAAATATATAAAAACAAAACGAGAGGTAGGCAATGAAAAAAATTCTGTTAGCGGGCTTTTTTGCGTTTTTCTCTGTTTGCACGGTTTACGCTGCAAGCTATAAATTAGTAGGTTTTGTTACGGATTCATCAGGAAATCCTTTAGATAACATTACGGTAAGTATCAGAGGCGGGGCAGCGTTTACGGAAAAGACAGACTTTTTGGGGTATTATAAGTTTGAAAATATTCCTAAAGGCGCGGCAATTGAAGTTTATATAGATATGCAGGGTCTGGTTTTTGCTCCTGCGACTCATAAAATAAAAAAATTCAATTCGGATAAATACGTTGATTTCAAGCTTGTCTCCGGAGTTGTAGCCATTGATAAACCCGTTGCTGCAAAAGCAATTCCCATTCCCGAAGCGGTAAAACCGGTACCGGTCAAACAGCCTGAACCTGTCAAAGAAATTTCGGCAGTCAAAGAGCCTTTGGCTCTGCCTGAGCAAATATCAGGTGAACAGCCTGTAATTGAAACTGCTCCTGTTAAGAAAACTAAAGAAAAAAAATCTAAAACAAAACAGTTATCAATTGAAGAAATTGAAAAAAATCTTCTTGAAGAGTTTTTGACAAAGCAACCGGCAATTGAGAAGCCGCTTCCCGGTGAAGAATTTCAGATAGAAAAAAAACCGGTAATTGAAAAGCCGCTCCCAGGTGAAGAATTTCAGATAGAAAAAACACCGTCTAAAAAAACTTCAGATAAAAAATCTAAAACAAAAGAGCTGCCGATTAAAGAAGCTGAAATTGAAAAAAATCCGTTAGAAGAGTTTTTGGCAAAACAACCTGTAGCCGAACAGTCTGTCACCGTACCTGTTGAAAAAACTGTTGAACCGGCAGCCGCAGCTGTTTCGGAAAAATACAGTATACTCGGAGTGGTTTCGGATAACAACAAAGGACTCGGCGGAGTTTTAATAGAGGCTGTAAGCGGAACGGAACAATACAAAGCTTTAACCGATGACACCGGATACTTCGAGCTTATAAATTTGCCCGGAGGAAGAAATTATGTAATAAAGCCGTCAAAAGATACTCTTTCTTTTACTCCGCCGGAAATTGGAGTTAACAATTTAGACGGCGACAAACTTATAAATTTTATAGTGTCTTCCGCAAAATTTACTATTTTCGGCAAGGTGCTGGACTCCAAAAATAAACCGGTTCCTTCCGCTAAGGTCGGAATAAGCGCTCCAAACAATAATTTTGTAACGCTTACCGATAAAAAAGGAGCGTTCGATTTTTCTATGCCGGCAGGTTTGTCTTACACTATCAAAGTATTTAAAGACGGCTATCAGGTTTCGGATGAAATTTTAGTTGAAAGTTTAAGCTCTAACAAAAATATTGATTTTGTTTTACAAAAAGAAGGGGAAATCAGAAAACCGTCTCCTGTAGAAGCCGTAAAAAAAGAAGCTGTAAAAGAATTGCCCATAGAATTACCTTTTGCCGGGACGGCTGTAGCCGAACCTGCGAAAGATTTGTCAAAAGCAAAACCTGTTAAACTGCAAGGAGCTATTGCTAATAAAAAAATGCCAATGGCGGGTATTACCGTTGTTTTAGAGCCGGGCGGATTTAGAACTGTTACCGATCCTAAAGGCAAATATTCGTTTAATTTTACGCCTACATTTTCAGAATATATTCTAAAGCCTGATTCAACTGATATTTCATTTGATCCCGAATATTACGAATTTAAAGATTTTAAAAAAGTGGCAAGCAGCTATGATTTTAAGCCTTATATAGTTTTTGAAGGCAGTGTGTTATCAAATAAAAAGCCGGTGCCTGACGCAACTGTAATGGTCAATGGAATTAAGTCGGCGGTAACCGATGCTTCCGGTAAATTCAGGATAAGCGCCGAATACGGTTCCAATGCAAAAATAACCGTTTCAAAAGAAGGTTTTACATTTTCTCCGGCGGTAATAGATATATCAAATGCCTCTAAAAATTATTCTGATATGAATTTTGTGTCGGTTTTTTTAATTTCAGGTAAAGTGTCTATGAAAGACAGCGATTTGCCGGCGGCAAACGTCGTAATAGAAGTCAGCGGAAGCACTCAAGCTTCAGTTACTACCGACTTCCATGGAAAATATATTATTGCGGGTCTTGAAGCCGGAGGAAAGTTTAGAATTACTCCGAAAACCGCAGGGTTTGTGTATACGCCCAAATTTATAGATATTGCAAATTTAAATGCTGATGCCGTCAATCGGGATTTTACTGCTGCAAAGCAAACATTCACAGTGAAAGGCAGTGTCAGTTTTGGCGGAAAACCGGTAACAGTCGCTGTTATCACTGTTTCGGGTATAGACAGAAAAATTTTTGCCGATAAACAAGGGAAATTTGAAATACAAGGATTGTCCGGCGGATCTTATAAGTTTGCGGCAGAAAGTCCGGAACATAAATTTGAACCTGTAATAATAGAAAATTTACAAGAGAACACGGTAATTGAATTCAGTAATAATATTTTTATAAGCGGTATTGTAAGGTCCGGCAGTGTCGCTATGGAAGGCGTTACTGTAACCGTCGGAGATAAAAAATCTAAAACCGATACAGACGGCAGATTTAAAATCAATGTTTCTCCCGGCAAAGACCATATGGTTGTCTTGTCAGGAAGCGGTATGACTTTTAAACCTTCCAGAAAAAGTTTCACTAATCTTAAGGAAAGCGTAATAGACGAAGTGTTTGAAGCTTCAATAATTATAAGCGGTAAGGTTACTGCCGACGGTAATCCTGTTTCCGGAGCGTCTATAAAGTTAAATAATGACGCTGTTTTTACAACAGATGAAAACGGTAATTATTTTATAAGGAATCTGCCTGCGGGAAAGGATTATATTTTAGAAGTTTCTCATCCGGGTTTTAAATTTTCGCCTGCGAAAAAAGAACTGAAAAACGTGATGAGCGGCAGAATGGCTGAAGATTTTACCGGAACAAAAGCTAAATAAACCTGTGGTGTAAAAATGCCAACTCTTAAAGTAAAACTAAAACAAAATCCGTATAATATTTTAATTTCCGATAAATATGCGGATTTTGTTCGTAATTTAAAGAAGATTGTTTCGGGAAAAACAGTTTTTATAGTTACCGATAATAATCTCGCTAAACTTCATCTCAAATATTTTTGTTCGCTTTTGGTGAAAGAGGGATTTAATGTTAAAAACGCCGTTATTAAAGCGGGCGAGCAGGGAAAAAGCATTCAGTCGTTGAGTTTTTTATATGATAAAGCTTTGCGTGACGGCATAGATAGGAAAAGCTGTGTTATCGCTTTTGGCGGAGGAGTCGTTGGCGACGTTGCGGGTTTTTTTGCCTCGACGTATATGAGAGGAATAAAGTATATTCAAATTCCTACCACTCTTCTTGCAATGACCGATTCTTCCGTAGGCGGTAAAACTGCTGTAAACACATCCGGCGGGAAAAATATAGCAGGAACTTTTTATCAGCCGTCTTTTGTATGGATTAATTCGCAATTTTTGGCAACTCTTCCTGAAAGACATATAAGAAATGGAATCGCCGAGATAATAAAATATGCGTTTATTTTTGATGAAAAATTCTATGATTATTTAGACGATGTTTTAGAGAAAGGGCTGATAACGTCCAATGATTTTAATTTTATGATTTATAAAAGTTGCCGCTACAAAGCGGATATTGTTGAAAAAGACGAAAAAGAAACAAAAGGTTTAAGGGAAGTTTTGAATTTCGGACATACATTAGCCCACGCATTGGAAACTTATACAGAGTATAAATGTTTTCTTCACGGTGAAGCGGTTGCCGCGGGAATGCTTTTTGCGGCACAGCTTTCAGCGTCTTTAAAGTTATTTAAAAAAGAAACATATATGCGAGTTTTGAAACTTATAGAAGCGGCGGGATTTGTTTTGAATCTGAAAGATTTAAACGCTGCAAAACTTCTTGAACTTATGAAAAAAGATAAAAAATCCGTAAACGGCAACATAAAATTTGTTTTGTTGAAAGATATCGGTAAAAGCATAACAGGCTATTATGTAAAAGATTCAAAAGTAAAACAGGAATTGGAAAAGTTTTTAGCCTGATATTGTGTCTGTCATACCGTGCTTGACACGGTATCTATGTTGTCTTTGAATTTTGATAATGAAAATGGATTCCATTTTTCAGCGGAATGACAACAAAGGCATTTCGTCACAACAGGGAGTAAAAATGAAAAAAATTTTAGTAATTAACGGTCCAAATATCAATATGCTCGGCGTTCGCGAACCTTCAATTTACGGCAATATAACTTTGTCTGAAATAGAAAACCAATTATCGGTTCTCGCGAAAGAATTAAAGGTGGATATTGAATTTTTTCAGTCAAATCATGAGGGCGATATCGTAGATAAAATACAAAGTTCGTTAAATAAAGTTTCGGGAATGATAATAAATCCCGCGGCATTTACTCATACGTCCGTGGCAATAAGAGACGCTTTGGCGGCAATTGCCGTTCCTGCTATGGAGGTGCATATTTCTAATGTGTATGCAAGAGAAGAGTTCAGGCATGTGTCTTACACCGCTTCTCTGTGCGTCGGACAGATTGCCGGTTTTGGTATAGACGGTTATTTGTTTGCGCTAAAAAAACTTGTATCTTTTATAACGGAAAATCCATAGTCGTTATCACTTGCAGGAAGCAAAGCTTTTTACTAGGAAATAAATTTTTAACGGAGTTTATATGATAAAAGAAGAACTTGAAGCTACAGCGTTTAATGCGAGAATTGAAGTGAAAGAAGAAGAAAAAGAGAAGTATTTGAAAGATTTGAATTCTATGATGGAGTCTGTCGAAGTTTTACAAAAGGCGGATATTGCCGGTTTAGCTCCCACAACTCACGTTACAGAGCTTAGAAACGTGTGGAGAGAAGATATTGTCCGTCCGTGCTCAAAAGAAGTTTTGGAAGATATGCTGAACGCGGCGCCGGAAAGAGAAGGAAGTTTTTACAAAATACAAAAAGTTATAGATGCGGAATAACGACAACGACAGAGAATAGATAATAACTAACGTGAGTTTGTCGTCATTACGAGGAAAAATGAAGTTTTTGACGCGGCAATCCAAGTTTGATTAAGAACAAATTTAAAAATATAAAAGGTTATAAATTATGGATGAAATTTTAAAATTAAGCGTAAAAGAATTAAGAACAAAGCTTTGTTCCGGAGAAGTAAAAAGTACGGATGTGGTTAAAGCGTGTTTTAATCGCATTAAAGAAGCTGATCCAAAAGTAAAGGCTTTTCTTCAACTAAACGAAGAGCAGGCTCTAAAGCAGGCGGCAATTTCGGAAGATAAAACAAAATCCGGCATGAAATGCGGTTATTTTGAGGGCGTTCCTATAGCGATTAAAGATAATGTAATGATAAAAGGCGAAAAAATGACTGGCGCTTCAAAATATCTTGAAAATTATATTGCGCCTTATGACGCGACTGTTATAGAAAAGCTCAGAGAGTCGGGAGCTGTTATTATAGGAAAAACTAATATGGATGAGCTTGCGATGGGCGGTTCAACCGAAACTTCCGCTTTTCATAAGACAACAAATCCCTGGGATATGGAACGTATTCCCGGCGGTTCTTCAGGCGGCAGCGCGGCGGCTGTAAGCGCAGGGATGGTTCCTTTTGCGATAGGTTCCGATACAGGCGGTTCAATAAGGCAGCCCGCGGCATTTTGCGGAGTAGTCGGGTTTAAACCGTCTTACGGTTTGGTAAGCAGATCCGGTGCCTGTGCGCTTGCGTCATCGTTTGACCAGATAGGGACTTTTTCAAAAACAGTTAAAGATACGGCAATGCTTTTTACAGTAATTTCGGGTAAAGATTACAGAGATCCTGTTTGCGAACCGAATGAAGAGATAGATTATACGCACGGATTAGATAATTCTGATACACTTAAAAATGTAATAATCGGCGTTCCTAAACAGCTGAAAGAATATTCCGCTGACCCCGAAATAATTAAATCTTTTGAAAGCGCGGTAAAAAAACTTGAAGCCGAAGGCGCCAAAATAGTTGAAGTTGACATTCCGTCATTACAGTATGTTCCGGCTATCTATCAAGTTATTATGTGTGCGGAAGTTTCTGCGAATATTGCTACGTTTGACGGAATACGTTACGGTTACCGCTCTAAAAACGGAGTAGGCTTAAACGATGAATATTGTAAAAGCCGCGGCGAATCAATGGGATATGAAGTCAAAAAAAGAGTGATTTTTGGAACTTATGTTTTAGGCGCGAAAAATTATCATAAATATTTTAATCAGGCGCAGAAAGTAAGAACTTTGTTTATAAACGAAATCAACGAAGCTTATAAAAAATGTGATGTGATATTTACGCCTTCTGTTTTGCAAATGCCGGTAAAATTCGGTGAAAAAATGTCAGAAGAAAGCGAAGTGTTTCTTATAGCGGCAAATATTGCAGGACTTCCGGGAATAACCGTTCCAAGCTCGTTTACAAGCTCCGGAATGCCAGCAGGCGTTCATTTTATGGGTCAAAGGCTCAGCGACGCGAAACTTTTACAAATCGCGGCTGCTTATGAAAAAATATCGGGTTTTGAAAGAGATAAATTTCCTTTGGACAAGTAAGAAGTTGTTATTGCGAGCCGGCAAAGTCGGCGCGGCAATCCAGGTTATCGTTGTCAGGCGGGAGTAACAAGTCTCCCTCTATTCAAAAAATAAAGGTACAAAAAAATGGCAAACTATGAAATTGTTGTAGGACTTGAAGTGCATATGCAGATTAACACAAAATCTAAAGTGTTTTGCGAATGTTCAACTGAATTCGGCGCGGAGCCAAATTCCAACTCGTGCGTAATATGTTCGTCTCAGCCGGGAGCGTTACCTATATTAAATAAAGAAGCCGTCAGGGCAATGGTAAAAACCGGGCTTGCCATGGATTTTACTATAAATAAACAGTGTATTTTTTCCAGGAAACAGTATTTTTATCCCGATATTCCGAAAAATTATCAGACAACTCAGGCAGAGCCGCCTCTTTGTTCCAAAGGAAAGCTTGCCATAAATGTTGGCGGTAAAGAAAAAATAATAAACATTACAAGAATACATCTTGAAGAAGACGCGGCAAAACTTATACACGAAATAGGAAATCGTAAACTTGATTATTCTCTTCTTGATTTAAACAGAGGCGCCATTGGTCTTATGGAGCTTGTAACGGAGCCGGAAATAAGTTCCGCCGAAGAAGCTGAAGCGTTTTTAAACGAACTCATAAATATAGTTACATATCTCGGCACTTCGAAATGCAGTATGGAAGAAGGCAGAATGCGCTGCGATGTTAACGTAAGTATACGTCCCGTAGGGCAAAAAGAGCTTGGCACAAGAATTGAAATTAAAAATATGAATTCAATAAAAGGCGTAAGAGAAGCGATAGCGTACGAATACGAAAGGCAAAAAGAAGTTTTGGATTCAGGAAGAAAACTCGTTCAGGAAACAAGGCTTTGGGAAACCGAAGAAGGCATTACAAAATCCATGCGTTCAAAGGAAGGCGCTTTGGATTACAGATATTTTCCTGAACCCAACCTTGTTCCTTTTGATCTGCCCGATTCTTTTATAGAGGAATGCCGCGCGCAGCTGCCCGAACTTCCTAAAGTAAAAAAAACAAGGTTCATTAACGATTTTGGTTTGTCGGATTACGACGCGAGCTATCTTACTTCTACAAGAATGATTGCGGATTATTATGAAAACGCGCTTAACGTTTCCAAAGATAAAAAATCCGCGGCGAAACCGCTTGCGAATTGGATTTCCACGGAATTGAGCGGAAAGCTTAACGCTTCTAAAAAAGAAATATGTGAAACGCCGGTTTCAAGCGAAAATATCGCGAAACTCGTTGATCTTATTTTAAATGGAACTATATCAGGAAAAATCGCAAAAACGGTTTTTGAAGAAATGTATGAAAAATCTGTCGACCCTGAAGCAGTTATAAAAGAAAAAGGTTTGGTACAGATTTCCGACGAATCTGCCATAATAAAAATATGCGAAGAAGCGATTGCCGAAAGCCCGAAAATCGTGGAAGAATTTAAAGCTGGAAAAGAAAGGGCGATAGGCGCGATAGTGGGTCTTGTAATGAAAAAATCCAAAGGTCAGGCAAACCCGCAAATTGTAAACAAAATCCTTCTGGAAAAATTGAGACAGTAATTATTAAAAAATATGATTGTTTTCAAACGGGAGATATTATGAAGAAAATATCGCTGATTTTATTGTTTTTGTTTGTTTTTTCGCAATTCGGGATATGCGAAGTAACAAATGAAATAAGATATAACGGCAGATTAAAAAGTTATACTATGCCTTCAGTTGGCGAAAGGATTTTGAAATTTGAATATTATGATGCTTCTTCCGGAGGTAAGTTTCTTGGAGAGGAAATTCATAATGTTACTCCTACTGCCGACGGCGTATTTTCTGTAATTTTAAGACCTGATATAAACTGGCAAAAAGAAAATAATGTATGGCTTCAATTATCTGTGGATAGTAAACCGATGTCTCCCCGTGAAAAAATTATGTCCCAGCCTTTTGCACAGCATTCAAAAACATCGGATAACGGAGTTCCTCCGGGAACGGTAATTGCTTTTGCGGGACCGACTGCTAATGCCCCCAAAGGTTATTTATTATGTAACGGTGTTTCAGTAAGTAAAAATGATTATCCTGATTTATTTGAAGCAATAGGCACAACTTACGGCGGCGATGGTATTCCATATTTTAATTTACCGAATTTTCAAGGGGTCTTTTTAAGGGGAAGAGGTTCACAGACTGTGAGTCATGGAACCTATGGCAATATAACTCATTCTGCAGGAAATCTTGGACAAGTTCAAGGTGATGCGATAAGGAATATAAGTGGTCAGTTCAAATATGAACGAGGAGAACTTGCCATGAATCTAACAGGACCTTTTTATTCTTCTCCTGATTCAGGAACTCAATATGGAGCTGCTTCTGGTGGTCAAATAACACCAAATATAAATTTTGATTCTTCTCGTGTTGTTCCGGTTGCAAATGAAAATAGACCAGTAAATTATGCGGTAAATTATTATATAAAGTATTAAAAAGCAATATAAATGAAATAGATACTAAAAGGGTGTTTATGAAAAACTAACATTTTGTATCTGTTGTAAATTTAAAATTATATCGGTAAGTTTTTATAGTTAGAGGATTTATAAATGATAAATATAGCTTTTGGAATAGATAATAACTGGGTACAATATTGTTCTGCCACTATTGCTTCTATTCTGTCTAATCATAAGCAGGAATCTCCAAACGACAAAATTCATTTTTTTATTTTTGGCAACATAACAAATTTAAAACAGAAAAAAATTCTTCAACTAAAGCTAATACAAGATTTTGATATAGATTTTATACCTGTGAACGCAAAGATATTTAATAAAATTCCGTTAAAAGGTCGCAGTGTAAGTATGTTGTATAGATTGTTAATACCGGAAGTTTTGCCAAACAAAATTGAAAAAATAATATATTTAGATTCTGATTTAGTAGTTATTTCCGATATTGCACACTTATGGAACATAAGCATAAACGATTATCTTGTGGCTGCTTGTTTAGATTATCCCCGTAAAGGTCAAAAAGACGGATATTTTAACTCTGGGGTAATGATATTCAATATAAAAAAACTTGTGGATTTTGGCTTTAACAGTAAATATAAAGAGTTTGTTAAAAATTTGTCAAAAACAGAAGAATTAAAATTTCTTGATCAAGATATCTTAAATGCTATTATTCCTGCAAAACAAACTCTAATATTGGATAAGAAATGGAACGGAACAGCATTTAATTTTGAAACAATATTGCAAGAAAATAACAATCGTTCAATATCTGAAATTATGCGTCTTATTCACATTCTTCACTATACATCGGATAAACCATGGCTGCCGTATTGTGAAAATCAATTAAAAGATTATTATATTAAATATGCAAAAATGACGGCATGGAAAGATAAAGCTGGAAATTTTTCATTTTTTGAAAAAGCTTCATATTTCTTAAAAAGATTTTTTAAATATTGGTTTATTCATCCAGCATTTTTTATTAAACCATCTTTTTGGAAGAAAGTCATGAAGAATGGTTTTATAAGTGAGATTAAATAAACTTTAAAAAGAGTCCAGTATAATTAAATGTTAATCGAGGATTTATGCCTTTATATAAAACCCCTATAACTGTTGATAATAATATTTATATTGATAATCAAAAAAAAATCCAGGCAGTTAATAATTTAAAATATCGATCGTCAAATAATAACGACAGAAAAATATATAAATGGTTCAAAAAATTGGAATGGACGATCAAGGACTTTTTTCGTAATTTTCACAAAGTTATTAAAGTTATTTTGTCTAAAAAAGATAATAATATTGTTTATATAGCTTGTATATTTGGAGGCGGTTTAGGAGATATGTTGATATCAAAAGTTGTTTTCGACGAACTTTTGAAAATGGCTCCTAATGCAGTAGTCGATATATATAACAAAAAATCAGTTTTTGTATTAAACGGGATTAAAAATATAAGATTCTTTTTTAATATAGATGTAATAAACATAACAAAAAAACATTATGATATTGTGTATCATTTTGGGCGTTCCATAGAAAAATTTGACATACAGAGTAATAAAGATTTTATTAAAAGAATAAAAAATAATTTAGAGCAATATAGGAAACAATATTTATATACAGGAAGAATAAAAGATTCAACTCTTAGTCCTCTCAGCGTTGCAAAAATAATGGCTGGAGTAGATAATATTGATGATGATAAACTCTCATTAAATTACAAAGAGCAGCCGTTAGAAAAATTCGGTATAACAAAAATAACCAAATATATAACTTTTAATTGCGGCGCCGGAGGAAACGGAAATTTAAGTAATGTAAAGTGCTGGAGCGCTGACAACTGGGAAAAATTACTATCAATATTAAAATCTAAACTTAATAAAGAAATAAAAATAGTAAATGTAGGAGTAAGCAGTCATCATTTTAAAGGTGCAGATATACACATTGCAGGAAAGACATCTTTGGATGAGCTTTGCAGCGTGTTAAAAGGTTCATTGCTGCATATTGATATAGATGGGGCTTGTGTACATGTCGCAAATGCTTTAGGAAAGAAGTCTGTCGTTTTGTTCAGTAGTTCGGAATATCATGTTCTTGGATATAAAGAAAATATAAATATTTCTTCATCCCTGTGTGGTGGCTGTTGGGAGCAAGGTACAAAATGTCCGATAGGTTATGAAAAGCCTTTATGTATGGATTCAATCTCGCCTGAATTTGTCGCGGAAAAAGTTATTGAATATCTTGAGAAACCGGAGTAAGCATGGCGTTATATAAGTATCCACAAAAACAAGATGAAGCTGTTTACAATGAAAATCAAAGAAAAATTCAAGAATGCGCCGATGCGTATAAAGATGACGTTAAACTAACCGTAAAAAGCAATAAAACAATACATTCAATTAAAGATTTTTGTAAAGATTTTATTCGTTTGGCAAAAATTTACAGAAAAGATAAAGAAATAATATATGTTGCTTTTGTTCCTGACGGCGGGCTTGGAGATATTTTAAGGCAGAAAACCGTTATCGCGGCATTAGTAAAAATGTATCCGGATATAGTTGTTGATATCTATCACAAAAGCACCTACCCGTTTATTAAGGGAATAAAGAATATCAGATATTTTTTGAATAAACATAATTTAAATTTAATGAAATCCCAATATGATATGACCGTAGAATATCTTGGCCCTAATTGTGAGATATCTCATATATCAATTATTAATAGTTCAAAACCCGGAATTATAAAAATTTTGGAAAATCTTGAGAAATATAAAAAGCAATACCCTTATTGTTTTGACGGACGAAAGTATTTTTATCTGCAGCAGGAAGCCGTAAAGAATCAGCAGTGCGTTATAAATGTAATGAAAATTACCACAGGAGTAAGCGACATTGAAGATCTTTCTCTTTCAATTGACTATGAAAAAAAGCCGTTAAAAAAATTTGCTATATTTGATAATGATAAATATATTACTATACAGACGGGAGTGGCAAATAAAGGCAATACTGCTCATCCAAAATTATGGTCAGTCGAAAAATGGGAAAGCCTGTTGTCAGCTATAAAAAATGAATTCGGATCAAAACTTAAAATAGTGCAGGTCGGTGTAGGCGTTTCCGGTTTAAAAAATGCCTATGTTAATGTTGTGGACAAAACCTCAATAGATGAATTATGCAGTATCTTGAAAAAATCTATGCTGCATATTGATACGGATTGCGGCTGTGTGCATATAGCAAAAGCTTTAGGCGTAAAATCGCTTGTTTTATTTGGTCAGACAAACGCGGAATATATTGCTTATCCGGAGAATATAAATATAGTTTCATCAGTATGTTCAAATTGCTATGTGGCTAAAGGTTTTGTAAATATAAAATGTTTGTTGGGCAATGACAAGCCATTATGTATGGAATCAATAGCTCCCGAATTTGTCGCCCAAAAGGCTATAGAATATCTTAAAGATAGTAAATTAATTTAATGTTAAATAACGAAAATAAATTATTCAGGTTAAAACTTACAGGCATATATCTTTTAATATTTTTTGCCATTTTTGCGATTGCAAGATTGGCTCTTTTAATTTCTGCTGGCTCGTTTTTTAAGGAATTATCGGCATGGACTATTCTATGGTCTTTTTTTGCAGGATTAAGATTTGATATTTTTGTCATATCTATATTTTGCGGCGCATTGTTATTTTTACTTAATATTCCCGTAAATTCTAAACTTTTTCTAAAAATTGTAAGCGGTTTCTTAAACGTACTAATTTTAATTTTTTCATTTTTTCTGTCAGCAGACATCATATATTTCAAAATTTTTGAAAAACATCTCACGACAGAACCTTTGCTCGTACAAAGCCATTTCAGTTATTTTCTAAGCTTGGCTTTCAGCGATTATATTCTTGTTACGCTTTTTGTCATAATTCTCGCAATCTCTATATTTTATTTTTCATTTAGAATGATTGATAAGTATTATGTTCCGCCAAACCGTAAAGTTATATTTAACGCTGTAACTCTTGTAGTCATTATTCTTTTAATTATAATTGCCGCAAGAGGTGGTTTGCAGGAAAGAATTCTATCTATAGGTGATGCTTATAAAGGCGGGCGTATCGGCGGCGACTTAAAATTAAACGGTATTTTTACATCGCTTATTGGCATAAGATCCAGAACCATTTCGAATAAAATAGACATAAGTTTTGATGAGGCGTTAAAAATTGTTCAAGATAATCTTCTTTATGAAAATGAAGAACTCTTTCCTGATGATAAATATCCTTTAATGCGTCAAAGAATCAAATTTAACGTCAACGGTAAAAATTATAATGTTGTCGTTATTCTTCTTGAAAGCTGGCAAAAAGACTATATAGATTCTCTTGCCGGTTCAAATTACGGAGTAACTCCTAATTTTGACGCATTGGCAAAAGAAGCGGTAGTTTTTGACAGATTTTATGCCAACGGTCAGAGAAGCATTATGGGTCTGATGTCTGTTTTCTTCGGGTTCCCATATGTCAAAGGGTTGACATATATGGGTTACGGTCTTGAAAATTACGGACAGACAAGACTTCCTTTAATCCTCAAAACAAACGGTTACGACAATGTGTTTGTGCAGGGAGATAAAAGAGAGTCCGACAATGCTATAGCGCTTGCGAATTTTTTAGGGTTTAAAAATGCTTTTGGTAAACAGGATATTCCGGTAAGAAACGATTATTTGTCTATAAGCAAGGGTTATGACATTGAGGCTTTTGAATTTTTTCTTGATAAAATCAGATTCTTAAAAAGACCTTTCTTCGGTTTTTATTTTACGACCACTACGCATATACCTTACGCGAAAACTATTCTTAAATCGTTAGAAAAGTATCCTGAGGACGGAACGGAAATTACAGGGTATTTAAACAGGCTGTATTATTCGGATTTTGCGCTGGGTGAATTTATTAAAAAAGCAAAGCAGGAAGACTGGTTTGATAATACGATTTTTATAATGTGCGCGGATCATCAGGCATACGGCGTTGGCGGCATGAGCGGAACTTTTGAAAAAACAAAAGTCGATAAGCTTTTTAAAATCCCGATGATTATTTATTGTCCGTCTTTATTTAAACCCGAGAAAAGAGATACTTTAGGTTCCCAGTTTGATATAATTCCGACAATCATAGACATATTAAATATAGAAAATCCTTATTCGTCTTTAGGAAAAAGCTTGTTTTCAAAAGACGACAACCGTTTTGTGTTTCTTTCCTATGAAGGAGAGCAGATTTATCTTATAAGCAATAACGGTTACGCGGAGCAGAACTGGCAGGATAATACTAATCCAGATATGACAAGTCGCGACGCGAAACTTTTATTTTCAATAGAAAAAGTAATTTATGATTTGATAACAAGCAACAGATGGATGAAAAAAGCCGATTAAAACTATGAAAAAATTTAACATTTACAGCATCATTGCGTTTTCCTTAATATGGTTCTTTCCTTTTACGGTTTTTGCCGGAACTGTATCTAACGGCTCCGGTCAAAACCAAATAGATATTTACCAGCAATTACAGCAGGGGAACTTTTTTATGTATAAAGACTGGCTTAGCGCTGACAGCAGTATTGAACCGCTTGTCGGGACTGTTTTATCTACCGGTGAGCCAGAGCCGGAATACATAGAAAGCTCTTTTTTCTGCACGTTTGATTATGTGCCAAGTGTAAATACCCGTCTTCTGTCTTTAACGCATAGTTCAGATACTTTTTCTTTGTATAAAGAAGGCGACGCGGAATTTGAAGTTAAATATGTTGATACTTTTCTTGCCCAAAGTGCAGGCTATCCAAAACTTATATTATTTTCTTCCGGGGTTTTTGTCAGTTCCAATCCGCTTTACTATAATTCGGCAAGCGATTCCTATAAAACTGTTTTAGCCCTTCCTCAGGGAGAATATGAATATCAATATATAACCACAAACGAAGAATATTTTTCTGTTTTGGGGGAATATTCTGTTGGCGGCAGGTGGTATTCTACGTCGCTGCCTTATGATTTTTCAAGAATCCGTCCTTTGGATTATTCAAAAGAACTTCCAAGCAATGTTCCTTTCGGCTGGAACATATCAAGCGACGAGGGTGATCTGCATTATGAATTTTATATCGGATTATCGCCATCAAAAAATAATCTTGAAAAACATCCAATTGGACCATCGGCTAACGCGGTGGATTTTTTAATATCTTCAGGGCTGAATCATACAAAGCAATATTATTGGTATATGACAATTACGAATAAACACGGAGCTTCTATTGAAACAGACTTATTTACTTTTTATACCGGCGGCACGGTAGAAAAATTTTATAATGCGCCAAATCCGTTTAATCCTGCGAAAGGTCAGCAAACACAGTTTGTGTTCAATATGCCGGAAGATGGGACCGCGCAATTGTCCGTATATTCAGAATACGGCGATAAAGTTTATGAGTCGCAGTCTGTTTGGTTTCAGGCGGATGGAAATTCCAAGTCTATGTTTTACGACGGCAAAGATAATTCCGGCAGAATGCTTTATAACGGCTCGTATCTTGCCGTACTCACAAAAAAGTATTCAGGAAAAACAAAAACAGAACGCCACAGAATTTTGATTATAAAATAAATTTTTATAAAAGGAAAAGAATTTGAAAAAAATATTGAAATTAGCATTAGTTTTTGGATTTGCTTTGTTTAGCGCTATGAATTTTATTGCTTGTGGTAGCAATACTCAAGAAGGTAAGAGTAATGCTAAAGATTCCATTGCCGCATCTGATAAAAAAATGAGTAATTCAAATTCATCGCCATCAGATAATTTCCGGGATTTTGTATATAAAGAAATAAATGATGGTAACGAATACGAAATTTCAGCATCGCCTCTTTTTATTATGAAACTTGTTAATAGCGATATATCAAAAGATGTTGTTATTCCATCAACATATAACGGTAAGCCGGTAACTGCTATTGGAGCTAATGCATTTGAAAATCTATACATGATAACAAAAATAACAATTCCGGATAGTGTAACAGTTATTGAAAAGTCAGCGTTTTCCGGTTGTTTCGGTATAAATAGAGTTATCCTTGGAAATGCTACAACAAAGATAGGGGATGAAGCATTCTATGATTGCAAAAGTTTAAATTCAATTAACATTCCGGAAACTTTAACATATCTTGGTGATTATACGTTCAGAGGGTGTTCAAATCTGCAGAGCACTATTATAATACCGGATGCGGTAACAAATTCTCTGAAAGGAACTTTTTCCCGTTGTTCAAAATTAACATCGGTTACAATAGGAATGGGAATTTCCAAAATCGGCTATGCGGCTTTTTACAAGACTGGATTAACGAGTATTATTATTCCAAGTAATATAAAAAGTATTGAAGACGAAGCATTTAGAGAGTGTGACGAATTAATAAGCGTAACTATTGAAGATGATGGTGTAACGCATATTGAAGGAGGAAATATCAGCGGTGCTTTCAGAGACTGTTCCAAATTAAAAACAATTATTTTTGGAAATAAGTTGGAATATATTGGAAAAAATGCATTCCAAAACTGTAGTAGTTTAGAAAGTCTTACTTTTCCGGCAAGTTTAATAACTATTAATGAAAATGCATTTAGAGAGTGTAAAGATTTGGTGAATATAAATTTTGAAAATTGTGCAGCCAGTATAGGAGTATGGGCATTTGAGCGTTGCAGTAAACTAAAAAATATAGACTTCGGAGATTCTTTGGTACGCATAAGTGCTTGGGCATTTAACGATTGTGCGAATATTACGGAAATAACTCTTCCGGCGAGTCTAGAATATTTGGGAGGTCCCTCTATGCCTCCATTTTATGGTTGCAATCAACCAATAATAAAAGTAAAAAAACTTTTATCTCCACCGTCGGGTTGGGCTATTCGTTGGGATACAGATTGTGGAGAAATTTACTGGGGGCAATAGATACTCTAGTATTCTTAAATTTATAATTAGTTAGTATATAGTAGGTAGAATAAGCTCTCCTCTATTTAGTATAATAATCCTATTATGAAACTTTGTAGATTTCCTAAAAAAAGTAAAGAACAGCTGTATAAAATCTTTACCGATAAAGAGAATAAAAAACAGGCGAAAAAATTTGCTCTTACGTTGTTTGGCGAACGTATCGTTTTTGCTCCGCATTGTATGAGAAATACCGTTGTTTGCACTGCAGAAGAAAAAGACGGCTGGTATATTTGTAAAGAGTGCGGCGGATGTAAAATAAAAGATATATCGGAACTTGTAAAAAAATACGAGTATAAAAATTTATATATTTTGAAGGGTGGCAGAACGATAGTAAAAATTATCGATGAGCAAAAACCTAAAGCAATTGTGGGTATAGCCTGTTTTTATGAGGGAGATCAGGCGTTTAAAATTCTTGATGATTCAGCTATTGCGGTGCAGTTCGCGCCGCTTACAAAAGACGGCTGCTCAGATACTGACGTGGATTTGACGGAAGTGGAAAATATACTTAAACAACAATAAAAAGGAACTTTATGACAACATTAAAATTTTCAGAATTAAATTTATCTAACGAGATATTAAAAGCAGTGCAGGATATGGGTTTTGAAGAAGCCACTCCCATACAAAGTTTATCTATTCCAAAAATGATGACCGGTGTTGACATTATTGGTCAGGCTCAGACAGGGACAGGGAAAACTGCGGCTTTCGGTATTCCTTTGCTTGAAAAAGTGAATTCTAAAGATAAAAATGTTCAGGCAATAATTCTTTGTCCGACAAGAGAACTTGCCATACAGGTTTGCGAAGAATTAAAACTTCTTTCAAAATATAAAAAAGGTATAGTAGCCGTGCCTGTTTACGGCGGGCAGCCTATAAACAGACAGATGATGGCGCTTTCAAAAGGCGCGCAAATAGTTGTCGGTACGCCCGGCAGAGTAATAGATCATCTTGAAAGAAAAACTTTAAAGCTGGAATTTGCTTCGACGATAGTTTTAGATGAAGCAGACGAAATGCTTGATATGGGTTTCAGGGATGATATAGAACTTATTTTAAAATCCATGCCGCAGGAAAGACAGACCGTGTTTTATTCCGCCACTATGCCGAAAGAATTTTTATTTTTAACAAAAAAATATCAGAAACATCCCGAAACTATAAAGGTTGTCAGCGAAAAGCTTACAGTTCCTTTGATAGAACAATATTATTTTGACATACGCGAACATCAAAAACTTGAAGCGTTAACTAGATGTCTCGATATGTACGATCCGAAGCTTTCTCTTGTTTTCTGCAATACAAAAAGAAAAGTTGACGAAGTTACTTCTTCTCTTCAGGCTCGCGGATATTCAGCCGACTCCATACATGGCGATATGAATCAGTCCCAAAGAGACAGGGTTATGGCAAAATTTAGAAGCGGTTCGATAGAATTGTTAATAGCCACGGACGTTGCCGCAAGAGGCATTGACGTTGACGATATAGATATGGTTTTTAATTACGATTTGCCGCAGGACGATGAAGATTACGTACATAGAATCGGAAGAACCGGAAGAGCGGGAAGAACGGGCAAGGCCTACAGTTTTGTTTCGGGTAAAGAAATTTATAAACTCCGCGATATACAAAGATATACAAACGCTAATGTTAAAAGAACGCAGGTTCCGTCGCTTGCGGATGTTGAAAATATTAAAACAACGATGGTGCTTGAAAAAGTTAAAGAATTTTTGAAAGAGGAAGATGAAAAAGATACCGAAAAATACATTAAAATGACGGAGTCTTTGATTGCCGATGACATAACGTCGCTTGATGTAGCTGCGGCGCTCTTAAAAATGATTTTTGTTTCCGAGAAAAAAGAGCAGGAAGAAAAAGCCGATATATTTGCGGCAAAACAAAGCTCGGGCTACGAAAATACCGGCGCAAGAGAAAGTGGAATGACAAGACTTTTCATAAATATCGGCAAAAAAGATAATGTGCGCGCAGGTGATTTTGTCGGCGCAATAGCCGGTGAAACAGGGCTTTCCGGAAATATAATCGGCAACATTAAGATTTTAGACGCTTTTTCTTTTGTTGAAGTTCCTAACGAACACGTTGATAATGTAATTAATTCGTTAAGCTCAAGCAATATTAAAGGAAAAAGGGTTTCAGTTGAACCTGCCAAAGCTTCGGAAAGTCAGGATACAAGACCGAAACATATGCGTAATTTTGATAAAGGCAGTAAAAATAATAACAGTAAATTCAATAAAAACAACAATAATAGGAACGGCAATAATAACAGGAATAATAATAGAAGCAACAACAATAATGACAAACGTTTTCAGAAAGACGAAAGCGGAAGACGTTACGGCTCGTTTCCAAAAGTAGTTTCAAAAAAATCAAGATAAGCTCAAAGTTACAAATAATAAAAAAACAGCAGCGCCGGAATTTCGGCGCTGCTGTTTTTTGCAAATGTCTTTTGAATAGGATTAAATTGGGAAATTAATCAGCTGTCATTGCGGCCAAAGAGCCGCAATCTCATCACAAATTACACAGATTGCGGGTCAAGCCCGCAATGACGACAACAGTAACGGAATTTCAAAGAAAGCAATTCGTTAATGTTTTTGCTCTACCGAGATAAGAGTTTCTTTTCTATTAGGAGCAGAATCATCCCAGAACATTACTTTTGTTGTTACAGGCAATTTCGTTACTTTATTATAAAAGTTTGTAATCTTGTATAAATCTTCTTTGCCGTTTTCAATAAAAGATGAAACCCTGATTTTTGTTTCCCCGGGAAGCTTCAGATGTTCAGCGGTAAATTTATCAAAAGTCGTGCGCAGTATTCCGACGAATAAAGTTTGATTTTCTGCCACTTCGAAATTGGCGGAGTAGCGCTTGCCGAAATCCAGCTCAAAATGGTAATTTAACGCGGACCATCTGATCGTAAAATTCGTCAGTTTGTATTTCCCGGGCAGAAGTCTTATTGCTATATAGTTTATTCCGTATCTTCCTTCAATATAGAGAGGATTATTTTTTTCCGCGAAATCGGTTATAAATACATCGCCGCTTTCATGTGTCCACTGTAGCACTTCTCTGAAATTCCTGACGTCATCAAATTCCATATTATTATAAGCGCCTAAAATAACAACCGATGTTTTTTTAGCTTCATATTCTCTTTTGTACTTATATCCTCCCGACATTTCCTGCGGTACTGCGTCCGGCGATTTTGAAAATACACAACCCGAAAAAAACAAAACTGCGATTGAAAATAGTAATAATTTTCTCATGGTTTCTCCGTTAAGTTAATAAACGTTAGCATCCTTTATGTTGTTTCCCGCGTTTTTCGGTACGAAAAGAAAAAGGAAAGAACATGAAAAGGACAGTATGCCTACTATTATATATGTTATATGGAAAGAGAACAACAGGCTTTCGCCGCCTTTTTGTGAAACGAATGCTACAAGAAGCGCGGCAAGAGCGACTCCCAAAGACATAGATACCTGAAACGAAACTGCCAAAATATTGTTAGCGCCGCTCATAAATTTGTCCGGAACGTCTATAAGCGCGAGTGTATTTATAGCCGTAAATTGAAGAGAATTTGCCATTCCTATAAAACCGAGCAGAATTAATATAAGGTAATCCGGTGTGGAAACTTTAATCAGCGCCAGCATCATTATAAAAACGCTTAACAGGGCGGTATTTGCGATAAGAAAATTTTTGTATCCGAATTTTAATATAAGTTTTGCAGCAAAAGTTTTTGCGAATATCGCGGTAATCCCCATCGGAAGAAGCATAGCGCCGGATTTTGCCGGAGAAAATCCTAAAGCGGTTTGAAAGAAAAGAGGGGCAAGAAACGGAAGAGCGCCTCCTACAAGCCGTATTATAAGGTTCCCCGTAATTCCTAAAGAAAAACTCGGTATTTTAAACATTTCAAGATTGAACAAAGCGTCTTGTTTGTTTCTTGCGTGTAAAATGTAAAAGCCTATTAAAATTAAAGCAAGTATCAAAAACCACAAATTTGAAAAGTCGGGCAGGATTCTTTTTGAAGCTCCCACGGCAAAAAGCAATAAAAGAGCAAAATCAAAAATAAAAAAACCTTTAAAATCAAATTTGTTTACGTTCTTTTCTCGTTCAATAAAAGGCATAAAATATAGCGCGGCAAGGAAACAAACAATTCCTATCGGAATATTTATTAGAAATATCCAATGCCAGCTCGCGTATTGCACTATAACGCCGCCGAGAAGCGGACCTATAAGAGGTCCTATCAAAGCGGGTAAAACCATAAGACTTAAAACGTCGACGTATTGGCTGCGCGGATAAACTTTTAAAACCGCAAGCCGTCCTACCGGTACAAGAAATGCTCCGCCCATACCCTGCAAAGCTCTTGAAACCGAAAGGGTAAATAAAGAGTCGGACATAGCGCAAAGAAGCGACCCTGCAGTAAACCCCGCTATGGCAAAAAGGAAAGCTTTTTTAATGCCGAACTTGTCCGAAGCCCAGCCTGCAATCGGCAGGAATATGGCGACGGAAAGCAGGTAAGAAATAACTACCGCCTGCATTTGCAAAGGGTTTTCGCCGAAACTTTCTGCAATAGACGGAATCGCGGTATTTAAAACCGAACCGTCAAGCATCTGCATAAACATTGCCGTAGCGGCAAGCCAAGGCATTAATTTTATTTTAAATTGATTGTTCATAAAGAGTATATGCGGTTTGCCTTTTGCGGTTCTGCTGTGTTGCAGTGCTCGTCATTTACACTCGCTTCGCTAACTACGGTAAGCTTCCTCGCGCTGACGCCTTGCATAACTCGCAAAATACTTCACCGGAAAGACATAAAATATTTTTAAATTATTATTTATTTTTTGTTAATTGTTTTACGTATTTTGCGGTGTCCATTGCGTCTTTGGCATAAAAATCAGCGCCGATTTCATCGGCGTATTTTTTTGTTACTGCCGCTCCGCCTATTATTATCGGCGTATGGATTCCCGACTTGTCGCGCATTTTTACGGCTATTTCCATTTCGGGCATTGTAGTTGTCATCAGCGCGGAAAGACCTATCGCTAATGGTTTTATTTCTTCGGCTTTATTTATAATATCCTGCGAGTCCACGTTTATTCCCATATCTATCACGTCAAATCCGTAACTTTCAAGCACGGCGCAGACAATATTTTTGCCTATATCATGCATATCGCCTTTGACTGTCGCCATAATGATTTTTCCGGAAGAGTTTTCTTCTTTTTTAATAGATTTTTTAATAATTACAAATGCCGTTTGGGCGGCTTCAGCGGACATTATTATCTGCGGTAAAAAATATTCTTTTGAGGCGAATTTTTCGCCGACTATATTTAAAGCTTCCAAAACAGCGTCATTCACCGATTTAAACGGATCTTTATTTTCAAGAACAATGTTATTTACAATACCTGGTACCGACTCTTTATTTCCGCGCAGAACGGCAAAATAAAGCTGTTTATCAAAAGGCAATCCTTTTTCTTCAGCCGCAGAAGATGGTTTTTTATAGGAAGAAAATGCTTCCATATATTTAACCGCGCCTTTATCTTTGTTTTCAAGAAGGTTTTTTGCGAAAGAATCGGAAATATTCCAATTTTCATGAGGGTTGATTATCGCGAAATCAAGTCCCGCTTCAACTGCCATTTTTAAGAATGTGGAATTTATCGTTTGTCTTGAAGGAAGTCCGAAAGAAATGTTTGATACGCCCAACAATATTTTGCATTCAGGCCAAAGTTCTTTTGATTTTTTTATCGCGTTCAAAGTTTCGGTTACTTGTTCAGGTGAAGAACTTGCCGAAAGAACAAGATAATCAAAAATTATATTTTTCCGGGGCACGCCGTATTTATCGGCATTCTCTAAAATTTTCTTTGCTATCGCCAGTCTTCCTTCGGTAGTTTTCGGTATTCCGTCATCGTCGGTTGTTAAGGCTATTAAAGCCGCTCCGTAACGTTTTGCTATAGGTAATATTGAATCAAGTTTTGCCTGTTCTCCGTTTACCGAATTAATTAAAGGTCTTCCCGCGCAATTTTTTACGGCTTCTTCCAAAGCTTTAGGGTTGCTGGAATCTATGCACAAAGGTACGGCGGCAATTTCCTGTATCTGGCTTACGGCTTGGGAAAGTAAAGCGACTTCATCTGCTTGAGGCACGCCCATATTTACGTCTAAAAGATTTGCTCCGGATTCAGCCTGTGAACGAGCTTCGTCTTTTACCGATGCAAAAATTCCGTTTAACAGTTCTTCCTGCAATTTTTTTCTGTTTGTAGGATTTATTCTTTCGCCTATCACTATAGGCCTTTTTATTTCGTTGATGTCTATTGCTTTTACGCGCGTTGAAAGAAAAAATTTGCTGACAGAGTCAGTTTTGACGGGAGCCTTATTCTTTAATTCGCTTGAAAGAGCTTTTATAAATTCAGGTGTTGTTCCGCAGCATCCGCCGAACATATTTATTCCGCTGGAGTACGCTTCCAAAGACGATTTTATAAACTCTTCTTTTGTTTCCGGAAAAATAGTTTCGCGGTTTATTAAGACGGGAACGCCCGCGTTTGGTTTAAATGATATGGGCAGGTTTGTATTTTTGCGCAAAATTTTTGCGAGTTCCGCCAAATCTTTAGAACCTATTGAACAGTTAAGCCCCAAAGCGTCAACACCTAAACTTTCCGCCATTGCTATAAAGCTTTGCAAATCATTTCCGGTTACGGTAGTTCCGTCCTGTGAAAAGGTCATCTGCGCGATAATCGCGCCTTCAAAATTATCTCTCGCCGCAAGAATAGCGGCTTTAAGTTCTTTTATTTCCGTCATAGTTTCAATGACTATTATGTCGGCATTATGCTTTTGCAAGAGTTTTGCCTGAAAAGAAAACGCTTTATAGGCCTCATCAAAAGATAAATTTCCCAAAGGTTGTATATATTCGCCAATTGACGAAATATCGCCTGCCGCTATAACATCTTTTCCGGCGGCGGCTTGTCTTACCAGATCAATGCCGTTTTTAATAATATCGTCTGCTTTGTCCAAAAGTCCGTGATGTTTTAAGCGTATGGAATTTGCGCCGAAAGTGTTTGCAAGTATTATGTCGGAACCTGCGTTTGCATAAGATGAGTGTATATCTAAAATTCTTTCGGGAAATTTTATGTTCAGTTCTTCGGGAATCACGACGTCTTCCAGATATTTTTTTGCTTGCAGCTGGGTTCCTGTTGCGCCGTCCATTATCAAAACTTTTGTTTTTAATAGTTCTAAAAATTGTTCTTTTTTCATAATTTACTCACTATTTTTCTTGAAAAATATCTCTCTGTGTCACCCTGAACTTGTTTCAGGGTCTGCTGTTAGTTTTTTAAAGACTAGATGCTGAAACGAGTTCAGCATGACACCTTCTGAATAGGACTGTTTTTTAGGATATTCAAATCCTCACTGTCTTTTCACGCCTATTAATGCCGACACGGATTTTTCGGGACGCATAAGAAAAAAATCATTTAATGTTATTCCTATTTTATCAGCTCCGAGCCAATTTAAAAAATCTTTTTGACTTTCAAGCTTCCAGTTTCCGTAGCCGGGCGAATATCTTTTTGTTAAAACGTTGCCGTTTTTTTTCTCGAAATCTTCAATTTGTCTGTACGCAATACTTATTGTTTCTTCCGCGGCAACCGAACCCGCCGCGTCTAAAATCAAAGCTTTAAAAGTTTCTTTGTCATCTATAAAAGAGTTTCTTTTATTTTCAATCGCTTGTCCTATTGTTACGGCAATGCAGTAAGCTTTAAAACAGCCGTCCAAAAGTTTTGTTATATCAGAACTTTCAATTTTAAATCCGTCTTCAAGTTCTATAATGCCGTTTTTTACGGTTATATTGTCAAAAGCTAATACGGCTTTGGGTTTAATTAATTTTTGCGCTAAATCTAAATTTTCTTTGATTAAGATTTCAGTTTTTTTATCGATTTTTGTTTTTGCCTGCAGATAGCCAAGCCTTGCAAGCAAAGCTTTATATGGTATTTGTATTGCCGAAACATTTATCATTTTTAGTTTTTTACTATCTGTGTTAAATCAAAAATTTTGTTTTCATTAAGAAAACCATCTATATCCACATAATATTTTGATGGATTTTTTAAGTCTACATACACATTAATAGTCGGCAATGGCTGGTCTTTGTTTATCTTGGGCAGGATTGTCCAGATATCATCACTTTTAAAAGTAGAAGTATTTCCTGTTTTTTCGTCTTTGTGTTCACAAATTAAGTTATGACACGTGCGTTTATTAACGGTAGTATTGCCTTGAATAATATCGGTAACTGTTGCCGTAATCCGGGTTCCTTTAGTAATCAATTTATTTATTAAAATTTGACGTATATACAGGTTGCACAGGCTTGCAAAACCTGCTAAAAAGATAATAAGACTCATAGATAATAGAATCAACGGCAGAAAATTTGTTCCTGAAACAGAACGGAAATTATTAGGATTATTCGGACCATAATATATTTTAACGTTTTGACCTGTTTCCATTCCCATTTGCCAAAAACCCAGCGTTCCGTCATATTCCTCATTATTAACTGAAAATTTTACATAAACCGTGTGGCTTTTTTTGTTGTTGCTGTCGCGGGAAACCTTAATATCCGTTATGGCTGCAGTTGTTTGCAATGCGGTTTTTTTGAAATTTGCGTTATCAATATATAAAAAAATTCCTGCGGTCATAACTCCTGCGCCAATTAGAATCATCATTAAATAGGTAAAGAACGGCTGTTTGTTTTTCATTTTCATAAAGCTCTCTTGATTGTTTTAGTATAAACACTATTTTAACATATTTTTAATCAGGTATATTTTTTACCATAAAAATTTTAACGGGTCTATAGAAGTATCGCCTTTTTTTATTGTGAAATGAAGATGCGGTCCCGTGGAATTACCCGTGGAGCCGCTTTTGGCTATAAGCTGTCTGGCTTTTACTTTTTGTCCGGTTTTGACGTTTATATACGATAAATGACCGTAATGCGTAAAGTATCCATTTTTGTGGTCAATATAAACCGCTGTGCCGTAATGCCCGATATTACTGCCTGCGAGTATCACGACTCCATCTGCCGCAGCGCCAACCCATGTTCCTTCAGGCACAGCTATATCTATTCCTCCGTGCATACTTACTTTTCCGGTTATCGGATGTACTCTTTTTCCGAAAGCGCTCGTAAGACGTCCTCCCAAAGGCGAAACAAAAAGTTCGCGAAGAGCGTATTTTTCCTGCATTGATTCATTCATCAGGTCCACAGCCGGCGGTTTACCCGCTATAAAAAGATATTCGCCGGGTACAAGTTCAAAAACGCCGAAGTTTGTGAGTTTTAAATTCTCAGCGGGTACGTCATATTTGTCGGAAATTATTTCCCAGGTATCATTTTTTTGTACGGGATGAAGAGATCCGCCGGATGTCGGAATTAATAATTTTTGCCTTGTGGAAATATTGTAAGTTGTAAGCTGAGGGTTGCAGCCTATCAAAGTATGCACGGAATAACCGTATTGTTTCGCTAGTTTCCAAAGATTGTCCCCGGGTTTAACCGTATAAACGGAAAACCTTACGCCGCGGATGCGGGGAGCAAGATACGTGCTTCTTATTTCAACGTCGTTTAAAAGCTGTTCGCTGGGATAAGTCGGAATTTTTACAATAGGGACAGATGCAATATTTTTGGCGGCGGTTTTTTTTACCCAAATCTGCGCGGAGATAAAAACCGCGAGAATTACGGCTAAAAACACCGACCATCTGAAAAAAACTTTGATTATTTTGTCAAAACCTGTTTCGTTGATTTCCATAATGTTTATATGCCTTTTCATTTACAGTTTTGTCTGTCATGTTGAGTGAAGCGAAACATCTAGATGTTAAAGTCTGGATTCTTCATTTCACTTCGCTGCATTCAGAATGACATCAAAGATTATATTTTAGTAATAAAAGTACCTCTTGTAAATAAGTTATTTTTCGTTTTGTCTGCTTTGACGCTGAATTGCAATCATTCGCATTTTTTAAGCAATTTCAAAACTGACACTTTAGTGTCATCCCCGAATGTTTTTATCGGGGATTAATTTAACCGGGATTCCCGCGAAAGCGGGAATGACAAATAAAGAGAAAAATACTCGCTCGTATACGTAATAAGGCGCCGGTCGCAAACAAAACCTGATTAAATTAAGGTGTATTTTGACGTAATTTATATTTGACAAACTTAAATAATTGATATATAATACCAAATTCACAGTACAAGTGGGGCATTAGCCTTAAACGGAGGAAGAAGATGGCAGTTAAAATTCGTTTGCAAAGAAAAGGCAAACCAAAAAGACCTTATTACAGAGTGGTTGCTATTGACCATAGGGCAAAAAGAGACGGAAAACCTATTGAAATTTTAGGTCAGTACGATCCTATAGCCGTAGACAATAAGCTTAATGTTAATATGGAAAGAGTGAATTACTGGCTCGGCACGGGCGCGATACCGTCCGATACCGTAGCTGAACTTATAAAAAAAGTTCCTACTGAAAACAAGTAATCTCATTGCGGTAAGCAGTTGTTCCATAATGGAGGAATCATGAAAGACTTAGTGCTTTACATTGCGAAATCGTTGGTTGACAATCCGGATCAGGTAGAAGTAAAAGAAATTGCCGGCGAAAAAGCGACAGTTTTGGAACTTAAAGTTGCTGACGGTGACAGAGGCAAAATTATCGGTAAAGAAGGCAGAATAATAAAAGCGATAAGAATTATCGTAAACTCTGCTTCCGCGAAACTTGATAAAAGAGCTACCGTAGAAATAGTAGAGTAGTAAGATGAAGCGCAAACAGACCGGAGAAACAAAGTGGAAGGTATCCGAGATTTTGGGCTTTGAGGTTTTTGACCAGTCCGGAGAACGCTTGGGTGTCCTTTCCGACGTTATATTGACAGGCAGTAACGATGTGTGGGTTGTTCGTTACGACAATGAAGAAATTTTGATTCCGGCTTTGAAAAATATAGTTAAAGAAGTTAATTTTTTGAGAAAGAAAATTTTTGTTACGCTTCCGGCTGGATACGCGGATATTTACGCGGCGGCAAAATCTGCCGACGGTTTACCGGAATATAACGGTTACTCCGTTTATGAAGATTGATATTCTCACTATATTTCCGAAAATGTTTTGCGGTCCCATGACCGAAAGTATTTTGGCAAAAGCGCGCGAAAAGAAACTTATAGAAATTAATTGTATTGATATTCGTTCTTTCTCTAAAGATAAACATAAAAAAGTTGATGACAAACCTTTCGGCGGCGGAGCGGGTATGGTGATGAAACCCGAACCGCTTTATGACGCGCTCAAAAGCGCGGGCGTAAAAAAAAGGAATAAAGAATATAAAAATCCTTATAATAAGCCATTGGTTATCTTCATGTCGCCTCAGGGAAAAACTTTAAACTGCGAAATTGTAAAAGACCTTTCAAAGTTTAAACATCTGGTTATTTTGTGCGGTCATTACGAAGGCGTTGATGAACGCATAATGGATTTTGTAGATGAGGAAATTTCCATAGGCGATTATGTTCTTACCGGAGGGGAAATTCCGGCTATGGTATTAGTTGATTCCGTAGCAAGAATGATTCCGGGTGTAGTCAAAGATGAAAATTCGGTGAAGAACGATTCGTTTTTTAACGGGATGCTGGATTATCCGCATTATACAAGACCGGCAGTTTTTAAAGGAAAAAAAGTTCCCGATATTTTATTATCTGGCAATCATAAAGAAATAGACGGATGGCGCAAAAAGCAATCGTTTGAGAGAACAAAAAAGCGCCGTCCGGATTTGATAAAAATACAGCAGTTTAATAAAGAGGAGTAGCAAAATGTCATTGTTAGATCATGTTAATGCGTTGCAGAAGAAAAATTTGGGAGTTTCATTTAAACCAGGCGATCAGGTGAAAGTTCATTTTAAAATCGTTGAAGGCGGAAATGAAAGAATACAGGTTTTTGAAGGCGTTGTCATAAGAATGAAAGGCAGCGGTCTTTCTGAAACTTTTACGGTTCGTAAAAATTCTTTCGGTGTCGGCGTGGAAAGAATTTTTCCGATCAATTCTCCCAGAATAGACAAAGTTGAAATCGCAAGACGCGGAAAAGTCCGCAGAGCAAAACTTTACTACTTAAGAAACCTTTCAGGAAAAGCCGCAAGAATTTCCGAAGATTCTTCAAGAAAAACGGTTGTTGCTAAAACCGAAACACAAGAACAGCCGGTTACGGCAAACTAAGAAACGGCAAATAACAATTAACAAATAATAATGAAGAATGGAAAACAAGTCGTTAATTTTTCATTCTTCATTTTTTATTAACACTATATTCTGCGAGAGGCAGTGTCTCCGCAGAAATACAATTTTACATAAAATGGATTTATTTGTATTCGATAAAAACTATTATGAAAAAGGTTTCAAATTTGTTGCCGGCGTTGATGAAGCGGGGAGAGGTCCTTTGGCAGGTCCTGTAACCGCGGCGGCAGTTATACTTCCGCAGGGTATAGAGATTCCTTATTTAAACGATTCCAAAAAACTTACCGAAAAAAAGAGAACTATTCTTTTTGACATTATTAAAGAAAAAGCTTTGGCTTACTTTATTTCGTCGGTTGACAATACCGTAATTGATGAAGTTAATATTTTGCAGGCAACATTTATTGCAATGAAAAATTCCGTTGAGGGATTGAATATAAAACCGGAACTGTGTCTTATAGACGGCAATCATAAAATACCGGATTTAAAATTTAATCAGGAAGCCGTTATAGACGGCGATGCGAAAAGCGCAGTCATTGCCGCCGCTTCAGTATTGGCTAAAGTCACAAGAGACAGGCTTATGCTTGAATACTCAAGGCAGTATCCTTTATATAAATTTGAAAAACATAAGGGTTACGGAACCCCGGTTCATATGGAGGCTTTAAAGACTTACGGCGCGTGTCCGATACACCGTAAATCCTTTGCTCCCGTAAAACTTTATTCGGGAAACTCCAATGGCTGACGCCAGAAAAACAGGATTTTGCAAAGAAAAAGAAGCTGCCGTATTTTTAACGAAAAACGGCTATAAAATAATTGAAACAAATTTTAATACCAAATTTGGTGAAATAGACATAATAGTGAAACGCAAAGACTATCTGGTTTTTGTGGAAGTAAAATACAGAAAATCCTCAGACACTGGCGCTCCTCAGGAATCGGTAACATTTCAAAAACAGCAAAAAATAATAAAATCCGCAGTTATTTACTTGAAACGAAATCCAACAAAAGATAATATAAGATTTGACGTGATCGCTATAAACGGCAGCGAAATAACGCATATAGAATCCGCGTTTACTTTGCCTGAAAATAAATACTACGGAATCTAATAACGACAATTTTCAAATAACAAATATAAAAGTACAAATTATGTGTTTTCGTATAACGAAAACCTATAATACATTGAAATACGACTTTTAAACTTTGTACTCTGTACTTTGTTCTTTGCCGTTTTGTTCATTGTCTTTATCTGTTGTTTTTGATAAAATTTCATTATGATTAAAATCATGCTTGTTGATGATGAAATTTTTGCCAGAGAAAATATGGCGAAAATTGTGCAAAGGAAAGGATTTTCCGTATGCCTTGCAGGAACTGCCGAAGAAGCTTTGGACGTTTTCAAAAAGGAAAGTCCTGACGTTGTTTTTTTAGACATTATGCTTCCCGATTTAGACGGAGATCATTTGTTTCCGTATTTTAAAGAGCTTAATCCTTTAGTAGATATTTATTTTATAACCGGTTCGGGAATAATTTTTACGGAAGAAAAGGCAAAAGAACTCGGCGCCGCAGGCTATATGCAAAAACCTGTTTATCCTGAGGAATTATTTAAACTTTTGGAACAAATAAAATTAAAGCATATTTAGAAATCATGGAGAAAAAATGTACAAAAAAATAACAGCTGTTTTACTTTTTGCGTGTTTATTAAATATAAATATTGCTATAGTCCTGCCGACGCCTATTCATGCTTACGGCGGAGTAAGCTATGAAGACATCGGAGAATATAAATCCAAATTGAGAATACTTTACGGACTTTTACTTATAGTAGGCGGCGGTGCATTGGCGTATGACGGTTTCAGGACAGTCAAAGTTGATATATCAAAGCCGGCAATAGATTTTAATTATGGCATTCCCAACGGTCGCTGGCAAAATACGCCCGGTCAAGTAGGCTGGGTAACGCTTGAATCTCGGGGAACTATTCAAAATATCGGCAATGTTACTTTAAGAAATATCGGATTTGAAGTAAGATACAGAAGTACAGGTTATCAATCCGGTTTCTATTATCCTGCGCCGGATTACAGAGGAAATCCTGATGGAGTTCCCGTTGTATTTACCGATATGCAGTATGGTCTTAATTCTTCGGTAGTAGGTCAAACCAACGAATGGACAAATACCATAACTTATCTTAAGTCAGTGGCCGCTTTTAATGATCCGTTGGGAGAACAAAATTATTGGTATCCCGATACTAATCCCGATATTGAATTAGTCGAAATCGTAAATATCAAATACACATGGGATAAAAAATATAAAGAAGAAATGAATAATGTTTATGAGGGCATAGCCGGGGCTTTAATTCTGGGCGCCGGAGTTTATCTTATTGTGGATTACATAATAAGCCTTAAAAAGTTTGATTATTATATGAAAAAGCACGGAATGGATATATACGTAGAAAACTATTATGATGAGTTCCGTCTGAAAATGAGCAAGAGGATTTAACAGATGAGCAAAACTCTCAAGGTAGTTTTTTTAAATTCGCTTGCTTTTATATTTTTTGCTGCTACTGCGTTAACCGCTCCAACAAAACCTTCGGTTCCTTCCGGAGTGCCATGGAATCTCGGAAATATTAATACTACTTCGCTTGGAATGACAAATCCTGCAGCAAGAATGGCTGCCCAACCTTACGCATATCCTACCAACAGGTGGTGGGGAGCTGCGTATATTGATAATGTTCATAGCGCATATTCATTAATGATGTCGTTGGGCACAACTTATATAAAATTTGTAAAAGATGGTAATAATGCAGGTTATCATTTGAGCGCTCCAAATCCCGGTTTACGAGGCGCTGACGTGGCGGCAGTGAATCCTGAAACAGGTATTTTACGGCTGTATGTAAGTTCTGATCCAAATTTAAGATCATTTAATGCTGCTCCGTTAAAAGTGACATCATATTCCGATTGGGCTGTAACTGCGGAAATACAAAATATAGCAAATTCTGCAAAAATGACTACAACTTTTGTAAAAGGCGGAGTTTTTACATATAGTACATTTGCTCCAGGGGCTTATCCGTATTTGTCTTTATGGCCGGCGTGGTCAAACATAGCGCATAATGCCGGTGATGGAGGAATTATATCGCAAGGCAGCGCAGGTCAGGAGCAATGGTTTGCTATATATGCTCCTCCGGGAACAACTTTTTCTGTTCCAGATGATTGGGGCTATAGGTTGGGAATAAATTTTCCCGCAGGTACAGACACCGAAGGAGATAGGTATATAGTCGTTGCTTATCTTGGCAGTAAGGCAAACTATCCGAATGTGTCAGATATTATGCCTGTGTATAATGAATATCGCAAATACGCATATAATTTTATAACGGGTACAGAAGTTAAGTGGGATAAAAATAGTGATTCTTCTATTACCACAACATTTAAGTATATGATGGTTCCTAAAAGGACAGGTGTAGGTTTTGAGGATAAAAAGACATTGTTTGCATTGTATCCTCATCAGTGGAAAAATATTGAATCAGGGATTCGTAATGCCGTTGCTCCGGAATATACGACTTTACGAGGAAAACTTAAAGTTTATGAGGGTGAGTCTTTTCAGACAAGATATGAATTTTACGGGGTTTTGCCTAACTTAACTTATGAAGTTCCGGAAGCTAACCGTTTCAGACTTGAAAATTATATGACTAATGACAATAATTTTGTTATTACTACCGTTAAGGGTCCCTCCGGTATACAGGATACATATTATGCCGGAAAAGCTCTTGCAAAAGCCGCTAATTTGATTCCTATTTTTCATCAAGCCGGTAAAATGACAGAGCGCAATGCGATGATAAAGCAGTTAAAGGATGAGCTTGAAGCGTGGTATAAAGGTTTAGCAGGGAAGTCTTTTAAATATGACAGCGCTTGGGGCGGAATTATCGGAGATCCTTACGATTTCGGAACAGAAATATATAACGATCATCATTTCCACTACGGATATTTTATTTATGCTTCGGCAATACTTGCAATATATGAGCCTGAATTTGCTTTGACTTCACAATATAAAGGGATAGTGGATTTGCTTATAAGAGATTTTGCAAATCCGGACAGAAACAATCAAAGTTTTCCTTTTTTAAGAAATTTTGACGTTTATGCAGGACACAGCTGGTCTAACGGAAAAGGCTCCAGCGATGCGGGCGATGACGGAAATGATCAGGAATCTATATCGGAAGCAATGAACGCATGGGCAGGTATTTATCTTTGGGGTGTTATGACAAATAATTCCGAATGGATAAAACTTGGTATGTACGGATATACGACTGAAAGCAGAGCCGCGGAAGAATACTATTTTGACCCAAGGGACGAAATTTATGGTCCGCTTGGTTATAGCCGCCGCGGCGGAATTTTATATGACAATGCTTTAAAATACAGGGTTCATTGGGAATGGGCCGGTCCGACGGCTCAAGAAAAATATGGGATATGGATACTGCCGCTTACGCCTTCGATGCTATACATGGGGTATGAAACATTCGACGCGAAAAAATACTATGATAAAATGACAGCCGAAACCCCAACGTCTATGTGGAAAGATATTTGGCTCAGATATAAATCTTTATTTAATGCTGCTGACGCGCTTAGCGATTTTATTGCCGGAGGTTTTTCTGCGGAGGAAGGCAGCAGTATGTCTTATTCATATCATTTTATAAACTTTTTTAATGAGTATGGAAAGGTTAACACTTCTTTCACCTCAGACAGTCCGTTTTTTACCGCAATGACTAAAGGCAGTCAAAATACTTTTTTTGCATTTAATAATAGCACTTCCTCTTATAAAAAAATCAAAATTTATCCATCCGGTAAAGAAATTGAAGTGCCTCCTATGACTACGGCAGTTATAGATAATGATTATAAAATTTCTAAGTACGATTCGCTTGCCGCTATGCATCAAAACGGAAACTGGTACGCTTTAGCTTTGTCAAAATATTCTGATAAAGTCAGCGTGTCTTCGTTTTCCGCTCCCTCGTCCAATCCGGATTTTGCTTATCTTTCTCCGGCTTTTGAGATTAAGGCGGCAAATACAAATATAAGCAATACTGCGCTTTATGTTGACTGTACGGATTTATCATTTTCAACCGGAACAGTAAGTGATATAAAACTGGCTTATTATGACGACTCTCTCGGAGTTACAGGTTTTCCTGTTATTGAGACGCTGACGATTAAATCTTCAGGTATAAATACCGCGAATCTGAGAATAAAAACGCAGATAAACAAAACAGGAAAATACGTTTTAGTAATACCTGCTCTTCTTTATGAACTCGGCGGAAAAATAACCATTAACGGCGAGCCTGTTCCGAATATAAAAGTGCACATTTACAATTCCGTGTCAAAGACCACTTCTACGGTTGTTACAGCGGCAGACGGAAAATACAGTATAACGGATGCCATGGCCTCAGCAACTTATATTATAACTCCGGAAAGTCCGTTTCATAATTTTAGTCCTAAAAGTTTTGTTCATAATGTTGTTGATTCAAAAACCGATATTCATTTTGCAGCAGCAGTTGCCATTGTCACTGATAGTAAAGTATTTGCCTATCCCAATCCGTACAAACCGTCAAAACACGGGGGTACGGGAATCAGGTTCGCTAATTTAAAACATGGAGATCTGATAAAGATTTTTAATATTGCTGGAGAAATGGTTTTTAGCATGAAAGTCAATTTTGACGGTGAATATATATGGAATGTTAACAACAATTCCGGCAGCAAAATTGCCTCGGGAATATATATGTACCACATTAATTCCGGCGGAAAAACATCTAAAGGCAAAATCGCGATAGAACGTTGAAAAAGAGATGTTAAATGAAATTCATAAAAATATTCCCTGTAATTTTTATTTTTTTGACCGTTATTTCTACGGTTGTTTTTGCCGCTACAGCTCCTTGGGGTAAAGCAAAATTCCGTAATATCGGAAATGTTGTCACGCTGGGCGCTCCTAAAGTCGGTTCTGCCGTAAAAACGCCTTATCCTACAAACAGATGGTTTGGTTCGACGTATATTTATAACAGAACTTCGGAAGAAGCCAGTTATAATCCGAGAGCTTCTTTTAAAATGGCGCCGCGCCCTTTGGTTTTTACTACAGGGAACGGTCTTTTGGATACAAACGGCCAGGGGTATAATTTAGGTTTTGAAAATTTTCCAAGCGTATTGGCTAATACGGTTTCTAATTTCCAGATAGTTGATCCCTGGTCAAATTATTACGATTTAAAGGTTTCTGCTAAAAAATCCAACGGACAGGAAATTAATTCGGATTTTACCGTACTTGATAATTATTCCGATTGGTCTGCAACGATTTTATGCCGCGACAAAAATCAGCCTTTGAATGAAATGAGAACAACTATCGGGAAAGGGTTTATTTTTACATACAACTATTATACGTCCGGTCTTAATCCGTATTTCACTTCGGTTGACGGCAGCACTCTTGAATTTTATGATAGCAGTTTTACGTCAAATACATCTTTTACGGGTGACTCTGCCGTAATAAAAGTAACGCAGCAGGGAAATATAAATTATTACGGTATTTATACTTCCTCAGGCGCGAATTTTCAAGTTTCCGGCAGCAGTTTGACTATAACTTTCGCGCCAAGCTCTCCTGACTATGACAACAGATACGTTTCCGTGGCTCTTTTGCTTTCGGTACCAGCCGCGCTTCCCGATGATACAACAGCCCAAAATATTTTTAATGACTATTATCAGTACGCCTACAATTTTATAACAAAGACGGAAATGTCTTATTCTTTTGATAAAGCTTCTTCTAAACTTACCACAACTTTCAAATTTACTACTGAAAATAAAAGAGCGTATGATTTGTCTTACAGCGGATTGGATGGAACAGTCGTAGCGGTTTTTCCTCATCAATACCGCAACGGCAATATTGCCCAAGCTAATACTCCTGTGACTACTTTTCAGACGCTTCGCGGAATTCTAAAAGTTATTACTCTTACGGGAATAACACCGTCTTTCCAAACGCAATATTATTTTAACGGTATTTTGCCGGCTTTAACTTTTGAAGTTCCAAATGCAAAATATGCCGCTTTGCAAAGCTATATAGGTAAAGATAAAGATTTTGATATAACTACTGTTTTAGAACATGGAAACTCTACTTATCAAGACACCTATTTTGCCGGAAAAGGTTTATCTAAAGCCGCAAATCTTATTCCTATTTTTCATCAGGCGTCATTACAATCTTCGCCTTATGCCGCCCAAAATATTCAAAACAGAAATGCCATGATAACCCAGCTTAGAACCCAGCTTCAGCAGTGGTACGGCGGAAGCACGTCAAAATACTTTGCGTATACTACCCAAAACGGCTGGAACGGAATCATAGGATATCCTTATGCTTTCGGATCAAACGACTATAACGATCACCATTTTCATTACGGATATTTTGTTTACGCTTCGGCGCTGCTTGCTCTTTTCGACCCGTCTTTCGCATTAGACAGCGAATATAAAAGTATAGTCGATTTATTAATAAAGGATTATGCGAATCCTCCTGCTTCTTCGCTCAAAAAGCAGCCTTTTGACAACAACTATCCGGCTTTAAGAAATTTTGACGTTTATGAAGGACATTCTTGGGCATCCGGAAGAGGATATAGCAATAATGACGGTATAGACCAGGAGTCTTCCGCGGAAGCCATGAATGCCTGGGCGGCAATAATTTTGTGGGGTATGGTTACAGAAAATGAAGATTTCATAAATTTAGGTGTTTACGGTTACACAACAGAGCTGGAAGCTACAAAAGAATATTATCTTGATAGTTCCGATCCGTCAGGCAATCCGACAAATTACGTACCGTTTGCCGCGTATGCCAATAATTCGGTTGGTATTCTTAAGGATAATAGAATTGATTATTATGTTATATGGAGAGATAAGGAACCGCCTTTTGCTAATCCGCCTTTATCTCAGGAAGTTAAAGGCATACAGGTTTTACCTTTAACGCCGTCTATGCTCTATCTTGGTTATAATACCGCATATGCCCAAAATTTTGAGAGTCAATGGAACGTTGAAATCACAGGTGTGCTTAATTCCAGTGATTCTGCCTTGTGGAAAGGTATATGGTATAGATTCAGAGCATTATTCCAGCCTTCAGCTTCCTTGATTACTGATTTTGAAAACGATTCTTTTCCCCAAGAGGATAACGGTTCAAGTTTGACATACTCTTACCAGTTTTTAAATTTTTTCAACGCTTTAGGAAAACCTCAAAGCGGTTTTACTGCCAGTCATCCGGCTTTTACTGTTTTAAATAACGGTTCTCTAAATACTTATGTCGCATATAACGCGGACGCTAAAAGAGAGAAAATCGTAAAGTTTTATTCTTCCGGCGGTTCGTATCTGGATGAGGTTACAGTTTTACCCAGAAGTTTTGCTAAAAAAACGGCAGGTTCTTCTATTATTGAAAATCAAAGCCTTGGTTATGTATCAAAAATGCTTTCCGCAGGCTGGAATGCAATAGTATCGGGAGCAGTAGTAGATTTTAGCGGAGATCCGGTATTAAATATTATTCCCGCTTCTTTGCCGAATGAAAACAACGGGTATATTTATATAGGGCCGTCTTTTGAAATTACAAAAAGTTCCGCTGCAGATATTATAAAACCCATATATCTTACGGTTACAGTTGATTCCAATTTAATCCCTCCGGGCTACGATATAAACGATTTGAGGCTTGTTCGTTATAACAATGCGGGAGAGATATTGTTAACAGACAATAGTCCGGAAATTATTACAGACGGCAGCGAAACAATTGTTATCTCTAAAATAATGAATTCAGGTAAATATTTGTTAGCATTATCTTTGAGTCCGTCAAATGTGAAAATTTTTGTGTTTCCAAATCCTTATAAACCGTCAAAACACAGAAATATGGGAATTAGGTTTGCCAATTTAAAACAGGGAGCTCAGATCAAAATTTTCAATATTGCGGGTGAAATGGTTTTTAGCACAAAAGTTGATTTTGACGGTGAATATATATGGAATGTCAACAACAATTCCGGCAATAAAATTGCCTCAGGCGTTTACATATATCATATAGTTTCAGGCGGACAAAAAACTAAAGGCAAAATTGCGATAGAACGGTAGTTTTACGGCAATTACGAATTCAAAATTACGAATTACGAATCAACTGCAAAAATTGTTTTTTATTTGGTAATTGATTATGAACGAGATAAATATAACCTTTTTAGCTGCTTTTATAGCGGGATTAGTAAGTTTTATAAGCCCTTGTATTTTGCCCATAATACCTGCTTTTATTTCCTTTATTGCCGGAGATTCAACCCAATCCCAATCTTTAAAAAAAACATTTTTTAAAACCTTAATGTTTACGCTTGGTTTTAGTTTAATATTTATTGTTTTGGGAATGTCTTCAGGCTGGCTTGGCGGTTTGGTCGGCGCCAATAAATCATTGCTGCGGTATATCGGCGGGACGCTTGTAATTATTTTCGGTTTTCATATAGCGGGATTTATAAAAATAGGTTTTTTGTACAGGCAGTTTTCGGCATTTGACAAAATGTCTTCCGCGGCAAGCGCGACCGGCGCTTTTTTAATCGGCGCAGCTTTTGGTTTAGGGTGGACGCCGTGTATAGGTCCGGTCTTGGCGTCAATTTTAATATTTGCTTCTACACATGGGAATGCTTTAAGCGGTTTTTGGCTGCTGTTTTTTTATTCTTTAGGGCTTGCTGTACCTTTTTTGCTGACATCTTTGTTTATAAATAAATTTTTGAAACTTTTTGATGTTATTAAAAAATATTACAGGATTGTAGAAATCGTTTCAGGAATTATTTTAATAACCGCAGGCATTCTTATAATTTTCAACGGTTTTAATGCAATCACATCATTTGTTCTGCAGATTTTTTAAGTGCTGTCGCGAGTGTTTGTCATACCGGCGAAAGCCGGTATCCATGTTAATCTATAAAAACGTCTTTCTCAACTAAGTCTTCCCATTTTGGATTGCTCTGTTCTATTAGTTCTATTTTCCAAATACGTTTCCATTCTTTTAACATCTTTTCTCTGATAATAGCATCATTTATATCAGTATAATTTTCACAATATACAAGTTTATCTAATGAGTATTTTTTTGAAAAGCCGTCTATCATTTTATTTTTGTGTTCTTGCATCCGTCTGGCAATATTATCTGTAACGCCAATATATAATGTTCCTCTGGGTTTATTTGTAATTATATAGACATAATATTGTTTGTTCATTTTATAAAAATGGATACCGACAGATTTTATAGCTTTGTCATACCGGCGAAAGCCGGTATCCACGTTGTCTTTAAATCGCTTAGCAAAATGGATTCCGTTTTTCAACGGAATGACACAGCCGCAACAGCGTCAATCACCCCATATCAATCTTTCGCTTTGCCGGTCTTCCGAGTTTCTTTCTTGACCATAGTCTGAAAGAATTCATATACTCAAAAATTGCGGGGATTATAAGCAGTGTGAGAATAGTCGAACTTATAATACCGCCGATAATTACTATACCCATACTTTGTCTGAATTTTCCAACTTCAGTTAATGCCAAAGCGGTCGGAAGCATACCCGCCGCAAGCGCGAAAGACGTCATAAGTATCGGACGAAGTCTCACTTTTCCTGCTTCGATTATTGCCGCTTCAACGCCTCTTCCGCGTATCATCAGTTGTTGTATATAATCCACAAGAATAATCGAATTTTTAGCCACTATTCCCAATAGCATTATAAACCCTATCATCGTAAACATATCTAAAGCGCCGCTTGTTACAAAAAGAGCGACAAGCCCGCCGATTGCCGCCAGCGGTAAAGCCACCATTATGGTAAAAGGCGTTATTACCGACTCGTAAAGGCTTGCCAGCACCATGTAAATAAAGATGATGGAAAGAATTGCCGCCATTCCTATGTTTCTTGCCAGCTTTTGCATTTCTTCAATATTTCCGCCGTACTGGTAAGTTACGCCTTGCCATATTTCTTTGTTTTTCGGATTATTTTGATTATCGTTTATAATTCTTTGCACTTCAGACTGAATGGGTCCAAGCGCCGCGCCTTTGCTTAAATTTCCGCCTATTTCAATGAATCTTATTCTGTCGCGTCTGAAAATTTTTGTAGGACCTTCGGCTTGCCTGAGCGACGCGATGCGCGAAAGCCTTATTCTTTTATTGTTCCTGTTAAAAACGTAAAGATTATCGAAAGATTCCATCAAGTTTCTTTGTTCGTCTTTAAGTCGGACTCTTATATCGTACTCAAGATTGTTCGTTCTAAAAACTGCGGGAAGAGTTCCTTCCACCATTGCTCTTAACTCTTCGCCGGCGGAAACCGAATTTACTCCGAAAAGTTTTGCTTGCGCAGGGTTAATATCTATCTGGAATTCCGGTTTTCCGGAACGGAAATTCGTAGTTAAATCAACAAGACCCGGAACATCCCTGAATTTTTCTATAAGCTGTTCGGCTAGCGTTGAAAGCTGTTTGGTGTCTCTGGCAAAAAGCATAAGGGAAAAAGGTTTTTGTCCGCCGCCTCCGACCATTCCGCCGCTCGCGTTGTTTAGCGAAAAAATTACCGACGGGTCAAGCTCTTCTCTAAGCTTTTTTCTGAGTATATCTTTAAAACCTTCGGTGGACAGTTTTCTCTGTCTGTGATTTACAAGGCGGACATAAATGTCAGCCACGTTTAGTTCTCTGCTGTTGTTGCCTATGGATGTAACCATAAATTCAACTTCATCAAATCCGGTTAAAATATCTTCTATCTGCAGGCAGGTTGAATTAGTTCTTGCAAGCGAGGCGTCCGGAGCGGTTTCTACCGCGATTCTGAATTCTCCCGCTTCGGAAACAGGCATAAAGTTCATCGGAATTTTTTTAATGAGCATCAAAGAAGCGGCAAAAATCAAAACGGTTAAAACCAAAAATTTTATTTTGTTTGAAAGAATAAATTTAATCGCTTTTTCATATGCCGAAAGGGTAAGCTCGTATACCTTGTCAAACCATACCACGGTCATTGTTCTTATAATTTTTGTCGATATTTGTACGAATTTTCCGGATTTTTGCTTTTTTGCTTCCGCGTGAGTCGGTATAATATAAGCCGAAAGCAGCGGCGCTATTGTCAAAGCGTCCAAGAGCGATATACACATAGCAAAAACAACGGTAAGCCCGAACTCTTTAAAAAACTGCCCGATTATTCCGCTTAAAAAACCCACCGGTAAAAATACAGCTATAACCGAAGCGGTTACGGCCACAACCGCAAGCGCGACTTCATCTGTGCCTTTCTGCGCGGCTACATCCGGTTCCGCGCCTTCTTCATAATGTCTGTAAATGTTTTCACGCACAACTATCGCGTCATCTATTAAAAGACCTACGGCAAGAGATAAGGACATAAGCGAGAGCACGTTTATGCTGAAATCAAACATATACATAAAAATAAACGCGCCTATAAGGCTGTTCGGCAGCGCCAGAGCCGTAATAAATGTTGAACGCCAGCTTGCCAAAAAGAAATATACAACTATTATCGCGAGAAAAATTCCTTCAAAAATAGTATTGCGGACATCGTTGATATTGTCTCTTATGACTTTCGCGTTGTCCGTTACCACGGTAAGTCTGGGGTTTCCTTTAGTGCCTTTGTATCTGGCGTTAAGTTCATCCACTTTTTTTAATATACCGTTTGAAATGTTGACTTCATTGGCTTTTGATTGTTTAAAAACCCTGAAAAGCAAAGATTGTTCTCTTACCCATTCTCCGTCTTCTCTAAGGTTTATTCTGCCCATGGTGAAACGTTCCATTATAGTATCTTTTACAATGGCAAGGTCTCCTACGGTTACGGGAACTTCGTTGCCGTGAAAGTTTACCACAACGTCTTCAATTGATTCGATGGTTCTGTATTCTCCCAGCGAACGAAAAGAGATATCGTCATATCCTACAGAAATTCTTCCTATTGGAATATTCATGCTGTTGTTTGCGATAGCATATGAAACGGCGGTAAGCGTAGTATCGAATTTATCTAGCTTTTTACGGTCAACCGAAACCTGGATTTCTCTTCTTGTTCCGCCTGCCATCCATATTCTTGATACGCCGTCCACTCTAAGCATTTCTTTTCTGAAATTTTCATCGGCAAAATCAAACAATTCCTTTGCCGGCAAATCGGCTTTCATGCTTATTGTCATTACGGGTTGTGCTTCGGGGTCTATTTTCATTACTACGGGTTCTTGAATATCGTCAGGAAACCATCTGCGGGTTTCGGCTATTTTATCTTTTACTTCCTGCAATGCTATTTCGGGATCTTTCGTTAAATCAAATTCCAGGTAAGTTGTCGAAATCGCATCTTGGCTTATGGATGTTATATGTTTTAAGCCCGAAATCGCGCTCATGGCGTTTTCAACTCTGTTGCTTATTCTGTTTTCTATTTCTACGGGACCCGCTCCCGGATACGTTATCATAACCTGAACAAACGGAATTTCTACGTCAGGCATCATTCTTACCGGCATTCTGGACATAAAAATAAGCCCTATTATTATCATAGCCATAAGAATTGAAAAAACAAAGGTAGGACGTCTGATAGACAAACTTGCTAAATTCATGCTGTCTCCGTATGTTGAATTATTTTCTCAAATGCTGTCACCCTGAACTCGTTTCAGGGTCTGCTTCTAGTTTTTTACGACAAGATACTGAAACAAGTTCAGTATGACAAATTTGTATGTCAAAATATAATTACGTTATAGATTATACAAAAATTGAATAATTTTTGTGTTAATTTCAGGTTAATTAATAAATTTGAAAATCAATTAGGAAAAATGTAAAATAATGTAAAGTTTTGTGGTGTTGCGGTTTAATACAGGGGAGAGAAGTGACAACATACAACATACAACATACAACATACAACATACAACATACAACATACAACATACAACATACAACATACAACATACAACATACAACATA
>Ga0123353_10000027_pt1 | contig 167513 bp, 120 predicted proteins | sample TergutLab28metaG_3_FD_92763 | JGI IMG/M metagenome (GOLD analysis project Ga0123353, IMG submission 92763) | Labiotermes labralis P3 segment gut microbial communities from Petit-Saut dam, French Guiana - Lab288 P3 | ecosystem: Host-associated > Arthropoda: Insects > Digestive system > Gut ... | reverse complement strand
GCCTGATACGCCTCAATCGCCCGCTGCCGAGTGCCTTCCGTAGCTATGTCCATGGTGAAGATTCTATCGACAAAGTGACAACTCAAACTTGAATTGCTCTAACGGGGGCGGGTAGGATTGTCCATACCGACAGTACAATGGCGAGGTCGGAGTCCATTGGGGCGAGCCTTTCGGCCAGGGCGCCAAGCGCCTTGCCAATCGCTCCGCCAAGGGCTGCATCAAGCGTTTTATAAGCCGAGGTTTTGGGTTCGACTCCCAAGGTCGCCCAAGATTGTCACAAGTTTGTCGCATACATTGACGATATAGACGAAGCTCGCTTGACTAAACTATAGCACTTGACTCTGTGTTCAAGTTGGCGTATTCTGTCAATATAGACCGGAACGAACAAGACATTTTGCAGGACATCCGACTCCGGCTGGCGGAGCTTCTTTCGCTCGCGCCAAGCCAGGTTGAGGTCGAACTGATGCCCCGGTCGTCGAGCTACGCCCCGGTTGCCTTGCTCGCCCGAGCGGCGGAACTTCGGTTTGCGGTGGTGTACAAGTCCCGCGGGAATGCCGTTGAGATGGAAGCGGCTGTGCGATGGGTCAAGGGGGCTGTGGAGAATTCCGTCGACAAGCCGATTCCGCTGGTCGTGGTCCCGTTTAGACGGGGAGGCAGGAAAAAAGATATGCGAGGACGCTGGCGTTTGCTGGTTGGACCTTTCCGGCAACGCCCATCTGGTCGCGCCTGGTTTGCGGGTGAGCGTCCAAGGGCAGCCCAATCGGTACAAACGTCGCGGACGTCCCAGAACCGTTTTCGCTCCCAAGAGTTCCCGAATCGCCCGTCAACTGCTGATCGAACCGGGCCGGGAGTTTACTCAGCGGGAGTTGGCCAAAACTGCCAATATGGACGAAGGTTTCACCAGCCGGATCGTACGGCAGATGGAGCAGCAGGAGATGGTGGTTCGTTCCGCTGGCGGCGGACTGAAGGCACGCGACCCCCGTGCCCTCCTGGAGGCGTGGCGGGAGGTTTACGATTTCTCGCGGCACCAGATCATTCGCGGCCACATCGCCGCCCGCTCGGGTGATGAGGGTCGGTTGCATCGGCTGGCCAACCAACTACGCCGCGATGGACTGCAACACCGTCTGCGGAATTGATGAAGTGCTCAACACCGGCGATGTACCTAATTGGCTGCCCACTTGGCTCACCACCGTTGGCCGTCGGGTTCGATCCCCGAAGGTCGCAGCGTTGCGAATTTATGAGCATCGGGGCGTTTCGCCGAAGGTCGCGATACTTCAAATCTGTGAGCGTCGGTGAGCACGCCCGAAGGTCACGGCTCTATTTTTCACCGAGTAATTGCCAAACTTTTGGAGGCTATGCTCCGTGGTATCCGAAGGTCGCGGCGGACGTATACGGTATCCGAAAACGGGTAAAAAGGGGTGAAAAACGGCGTATAGAATGAAAAGTCCTCGACAAGCACAAAAACTAGAAGTATATCATTTTCATTGGCTTATGAAATCAATACTAGGAGCTTGTTAGTATACAATAACCCGGAGGTCGCAGGCCTGAAAAAGCCTGGGGGTTCCGGTAGCGGTTTGAAGGGGCGTAGTCGAGTGGTTGTGAGGTGAGGGGTAGTGCTCGCCGGGCTTATGCCGGTTTCCCGCGTTTCTTCTCCCAGGCTTCGTTACACGGTTGCGAGCTGGCCCCGCATACGCCCTGCACGTTTTCGACTCCGCCGTTGCGTCGGCGGCCTCGATTCGCTATTCTACGGGATTGGAAATCTCGTTTTGTTCCTGCACATAAGGATGGCTTCATGGGCGGTTTTTTCGCGGTAGCCTCGACGGCCGATTGCGTGAACGATCTGTTTTACGGCACGGATTATCACTCGCATCTGGGCACGAAGCGCGGCGGGTTGGCCTGTCACGACGGGCAGCGGTTTCACCGGTACATCCACAATATCGAGAACGCCCCCTTCCGTTCGAAATTCGAGTCGGACATCCTGGCGATGCGGGGGAAACTTGGCATCGGCATCATCAGCGACATGGAGGATCAGCCGCTCATTATCCACTCGCACCTGGGCGTATTCGCCATCGTCACGGTCGGCGCGATCGCGAATCTGCCGCAACTCGTCGAGCGGGCGATGGCGCACAGGACGCACTTTTCGGAAATGTTCGACGGCCAGGTGAACCAGACGGAATTGGCCGCGGCGCTGATCACGCAAGGCAAGACGATCGCCGAGGGCATCCGCATCGCGCAGGACGCGATCGAAGGCTCGTGCTCGATGCTGCTGCTGACGGAGGACGCCATCTACGCCGCGCGAGATAAATTCGGGCGGACCCCCATCGCGCTGGGACGGCGCGCCAACGCGTGGGCGGCCACGTTCGAGTCGTGCGCGTTGCCGAATCTCGGATTCAGGCTGGACCGCCAGCTAGGCCCCGGCGAGATCGTTCGGATACGGCCCGACGGCGTGGAGACGCTCGCCTCGCCCGGATCGGCCATGCAGATTTGTGCCTTTTTGTGGGTGTATTACGGCTATCCTGCCAGCAGTTACGAGGGGATCAACGCCGAGGCGGCGCGGTATCGGTGCGGGGCGATGCTCGCCGGCCGCGACGACACGGAGGTGGATTGCGTGGCGGGAATTCCCGACAGCGGCATCGGCCACGCGATGGGCTACGCGACCGCCAAGGCCCTGCCGTTCGAGCGGCCGTTCATCAAGTACACGCCCACCTGGCCGCGGAGCTTCCTGCCTCACAATCCGCAAGCCCGCGAGTTGATCGCCCGCATGAAACTCATTCCGATCGAGGATTTCATCCGAGGCCGGCGGCTGTTGTTCTGCGAGGACTCCATCGTCCGCGGCACGCAGCTCAAGGACACGATTCAGTGGCTGCTGGACTGCGGCGCCCGCGAGGTGCACATGCGGGCGGCATGCCCGCCGCTGCTGTTCGGCTGCAAGTACCTGAATTTCTCCCGCAGCCGCAACGAAATGGACCTGGCCGCCCGGCAGGCGATTGTCGAACTCGAAGGCGAGGACGGCGACCCGCGCGACTACATCGACCCCGACGGCCAAAAACACCACGCGATGGTCGACCGCATCCGCCGACGCCTCAACCTCACCTCGCTGAAATACCAACGCCTCGACGACCTCGTCGCCGCCATCGGCCTGCCGAAAGAAAACCTCTGCACCTACTGCTGGAGCGGGTGTCAAAGCCACTGCGAGAAATTGGCCGGATCGTAGATTCTGTCAATCCGCCTTCGGCCGACGTGCCGGTTTACTGCGTTTATTTACCACCGGCTTGCTCGCGGCAGTATCATTTTTTTTCCGGCATTCGACGGAAATTCCCACGAATGGCCCACCGGTAGCGATGACCCCATAATCTTCTATCTCAAGCATGCGGTCCAGCCACCGACGGCTATTGGTCATTTTAATGGCCATATGTCTTCCTCAGATATCCTGTGTGGCATCAATCGTCATCAAGAAATTCTACGGCATGTCCAGGGGTCATCTCATATAGGATCATCCCACCGCCCTGCACAACGCCATCAACGGGTGTCATCAGACAGCCCTTGTAAAATGATTCGGACGTCGGATAGGCCAAGAGGCCCACGCGGCCGTGAAACCCCATGTCGCGACTCAGGCGGACGACCGCTTCCATCAACCGCCTGCCAATCAGCCCATAGCGAGGTCCATCGCATGTCACGGTAACGTTCCACGGCGCGGACTCCAGGCGATCCAGATAGACCAGCGGTGGTTTGCTGTCCTCGTCGAGTCGCCTTCTGCCGCTGTCATCAAGGTACGCGTGATGAAGAACCAACTCAACCTTCGCCAGACCTTGCCACTGTCCAGACGCCTTGATTCCAAAATACCGTATTCAACAACCCTTGCACGAGCGACCTTATCTTTTGCCAATCCCATCGAAAATGCGGAATGATCGCACGGGCTTCCTCCAACGTCTTCCCGCTCGCACATAACCGATCAACCGCCGCCTGGCGAAGAGGCCGCCATAATTCTTCCACTCGTGTAAACTCTTCGGCCGCCAACGTCTCGTGCAATTCGGCAGGCACGTATTTCCGCGAGGAACGATCGTAGATCTGGATGTCCTGGCTCATGTGAGCATGGCCAGTTCACTTTTCGTCTTCTCGGGACCGTTTTCAAAATAGAGCTTCTCGCCCATGTCAAGACGGAACGACACCAATTGATACAATCGCAACGCCTGCCGAAGCACCCCTGTCTTCGTCAATTCCTTGCTTTCCGCAAGTTGCTCAAGGACCTTCATCTCCTGTTCCGTGAGGTTCAGGGTCATTGTACGTTTGTCTGCCATAAGTCACCCATGTTTTCCTGCCGGTCAATCCTCCGATACCTTCGATACTGTAGGATTAACCGGCGGAAAAACCAATCGCATTTGGCTATTTTTTATGGAATAACTGGCTATCAAAACGATCAGCCATTCCGCATGGGAGTGGCTGATCGTTCATTACGGCTTCGTTATCGTGAACACCGTCGGTTACACCACGCCCTGCTGCACCATCGCGTCGGCGACCTTGGTGAAGCCGGCGATGTTCGCGCCGCGGACGTAATCAATATAGCCGTCCTTTTCCGTGCCACAGCGAACGCAGCTGGCGTGGATGGCCTGCATGATCCGCTGCAACGAGGCGTCGACTTCCTCGCGTGACCGCCGCATGCAGCCGGCATTTTGCGTCATTTCCAGGCCCGAAACCGACACGCCGCCGGCGTTGGACGCCTTGCCCGGCGCGTAGAGAATCCGGGCGGCCTGGAACGTCTCCACCGCCTCGGGCGTTGAGGGCATGTTCGCGCCTTCGCTGATGCATTGGCAACCGTTCTTCACCAACGCGCGGGCGTCGTCGACGGAAATCTCGTTCTGCGTCGCCGACGGGAAGGCCAGGTCGCACGGCACGGCCCAAGGCCGCTGGCCGGGCAGATACTCGGCGTTTTTGAATTGCTCAGTGTATTCACTGATGCGGCCGCGGCGGACATTTTTCAGTTCCTTCACCCAGGCGAGTTTCGCGTCGTCGATGCCGTCGTTGTCGACGATCGTGCCGTCGGAATCCGACAGCGTAACGACCTTCGCGCCGAGCTGATTGAGCTTCTGCACCGTGAACTGCGCCACGTTGCCCGAGCCGCTCACCGTCGCCCGCTTGCCCGCGACGCTCTCGTTCCGCGTCTTGAGCATCTCGACGGCGAAATACACCGCGCCGAACCCGGTCGCCTCGGGACGCAGATTCGAGCCGCCCCAGTTGAGGCCCTTGCCCGTCAGCACGCCGTTGAAGCGGTGCGTCAGCCGGCGATACTGCCCGAACATGAACCCGACCTCGCGGGCGCCCACGCCGATGTCGCCAGCCGGCACGTCGATGTCCGGGCCGACGTACTGCACCAGCTCCGACATGAACGCCTGGCAGAACCGCATCACTTCGCCCTCGCTCTTGCCACGCGGATCGAAGTCCGAACCGCCCTTGCCGCCGCCCATCGGCAGCGTCGTCAGGCTGTTCTTGAACGTCTGCTCGAAGGCCAGGAATTTCAGCGTCCCCAGCGTCACCGACGGATGGAACCGAATGCCGCCCTTGTACGGGCCGATCGCGTTGCACATCTGCACGCGAATGCCGCGATTGACCTGCGCCTGCCCCTTGTCGTCCACCCACGTCACGCGAAAGACGATCGCGCGGTCGGGCACCGTCAGCCGCTCCAGAATGCTGTTCTTCTGATACGCCGGCGTCGCCAGCACAATGGGCATCACCGACTGCGCCACCTCGCGCACCGCCTGGTGAAACTCCGGCTCGCCCGCCGACCGGGCAACCACGCTGGCCATGAACGCTTCCACTTCCTTCGCCACCACGGGATCCGACGCATGCGACATACTCGTACACTCCTTAAACTTTCGGGGGTTACTATTAGCGTTATTTACAAAAACGGACACAAAACATCCAGTCAGAAACGGCGACGCGCGGAAGAATTTTTCTTATCACGGGGATTAGAGCGGTTCACAATCGACTATGGCCACGAATCGCTATCGCCGCGGCGTGGGGATCTTCCGCCGCGCAAACGGCGGAACTGACGGCGACGCACGTCGCGCCGGCTTGAAAAACCTCGCGTGCACAGTCGGCCGTGATGCCGCCGATGGCCGCGATGGGAATGTCAACGGCCTCTCGCACGGCACGAAGCATCGCCACGCCCACGGGCGCGTAATCCTTCGTCGCCGTCGCGAACATCGGCCCCACGCCGATGTAATCGGCCCCCTCCTTCACCGCCGCCAATGCCTGCTCCACGCTGTGCGTGCTTCGCCCGACAATCGCGCCGGGCCTCAACAGCCGACGCGCAGCCGCGATGGGCAAGTCGTCCTGCCCCAGATGCAACCCGTCAGCGGCGACGATAGCGGCGATGTCCGCCCGGTCGTTCACGATCAGCAGCGTGCCCGTCTCGTCGCACAACGCGCGAAGCTCCGCCGCCAGCGACAGCGCCGCCGCGTCGGACATCTCCTTGGCCCGCAGTTGCAACACGTCCGCCCCGCCGGCAATCGCCGCCGCGGCCGTCTCGCGAACCGGGCCGCGACATTGGCCCGGCGTGATCAGCACATACAGCCGCGCATCGCCGAACCGCCGCCCGACGGTCAATCGGCTCATCAGCCGCTGCTCCAGCGTGTACGCACTGTAACGAATCCGCTCGACCCGCCCCGCCTGCTCCGGCGAGACCATCTTGCTGTACTCCTCGATCGTCCGCAACGCCTCGGTCAGCCGCTTCAACGCCGCCGCCGCGACGTCGTGCACATCCGCCCGCTGCCGCTCCGCCGGGCTAGTCAACTCCGTCCCGAGATCCCCCGGCGTGTCGCGGCTGACAAGCATCTCCGCCACAGGCAAGGCCGTGTAAATCTCCTTCAAATCGCTCCGCATACATTTCGCGGCGGCCGTCACGGCGGGATCATTCAACGCAAACCGCCCACAATCCTCCACCACCCGCAACGCCTCGCGCGCCCGATTGAAGTTCGCGTCCAAAATTCGGTAGATTGCTCGCATGGGAAGTCGCCTCGAAAAAGCGACAAGCGACTAGTGGACCATCCGCCGTGTTTTGATGGGTTCGTGGAACCGTTTCCACAGTCACTCTTTGCGCTGTTGGAATCCCAACAGCGCAAAGAGGCCAAGCCCGTGGCCAATCCATCCGTTCACGATTGACGGACCACTAGTGACAAGCGACAAGAGAAGGCCGTGTCCGTCTCGTATCACGTTCTCGCACAGTGCAAACGTCTTGAAAGACACAACGTACCTGCTCTTGTCGCTTGTCACTAGTCGCTTGTCGCTTTCGTTACAAGTTATAATTCGGCACCGGATGCTGCCGGCAAAGATCCTGGATTTGGGGGCGAATTTTTTCGATCACCGCCGCGTCGCCGTTGCTGGTGAGCACTTCGTCGATCCAGCCGGCGATGGTTTTCATGTGGCCGACGTGCATGCCTCGCGTGGTCAGGGCGGGCGTGCCCAGGCGGATGCCGCTGGTCTGCATCGGCGGACGCGGGTCGAACGGGATGCAGTTCCAGTTGACGACGATGCCCGCCTCGGCCAGCCGCAGGGCCGCCGCCCGGCCTGTCAGTTCCGGCAGACGGCTGCGGAGGTCGATCAGCATGAGGTGATTGTCCGTGCCGCCGCTGACAAGCCGCCAGCCGCGTTCCTGCAACGCATCGGCCATCGCGCGGGCGTTGGCGAGAATCGCGGCGATGTACGCGCGAAACGCCGGCTGCTGCGCCTCGCGGAACGCCACCGCCTTGGCCGCGATGACGTGCATCAGAGGCCCGCCCTGGATGCCGGGAAACACCGCCGCGTCGATCGCCTTGCCCCATTTCGCCTTGGCCAAAATAATGCCGCCGCGCGGGCCTCGGAGCGTCTTGTGATTCGTCGTCGTCACGAAATCGCTGTGCGGCACGGGATCGGGATGCCTCCTGCCGATCACCAGCCCCGCGATGTGCGCGATGTCGCTCAGCAGCGGACAGCCCACTTCCGCCGCGATCGCGCCGAACGCCGCGAAATCAATCGTCCGCGGATACGCCGACGCGCCGCACACCAGCATCGCAGGCCGCTCGCGCAACGCCAACTCGCGAACCTTGTCCATGTCCAGCCGTTCGGTGCCCGGCTCCACGCCGTAATGCACCACCTGGAACATCATGCCCGAAAGGTTCTTGTCCTTGCCATGGCTGAGGTGTCCGCCGTGCGCGAGGTCCATGCCCATGATTTTGTCGCCGGGCTTCAGTGCGGCCAGGTACACCGCCAGGTTCGCGTTCGTGCCGCTGTGCGGCTGCACGTTGACGTACTCGGCCCCGAACAGCGCCTTGGCGCGGTCGATGCACAGGTTCTCGACAACGTCCATGTTCTCGTTGCCGCAGTAATACCGCCGGCCCGGATAGCCCTCGGCGTACTTGTCGGTCAACACCGTGCCCATCGCCTGCAACACAGGCAGGGACACGTGATTTTCGCTGGCGATCAATTCCAGCGTGTCGGACTGCCGCTGCAACTCGCGCGTAATCACGTCGGCCACGTCGGGATCGGCTATGTGTAGAGTTTCCATGTTGTGTTTTAACTTCCTCCTCACACCGCCGACTGAACGTTCTCGACGGTGTACTCGCCTTCGAGGCCTTCGATGCGGATGGCCACGACGCCGCCGACGGGTTTGCCCATGAGTTCCTGGGCCATCTGACTTTGGTAGCTGTACACGCGGTGTTCGAGGTCGCTTTCCCAAGGCCCGAGGAACGTCAGCACGATCGTCGCGTCGCCTCCGACGCGTTTGAGCGTCACGCGGCACCCGACGCCGATGTGGTCCGTCGCGACACTTTGCGGCTCAATCGCGCGGGCCAGCGACAGTTCATCCTGCATCTTGGCCACGCGGGCGCGGAGCATGTCGCGCTCCTCGAGGGCGAATTTCCACTCGCTGTTTTCGCTGAGGTCGCCGTGGGCGGCGGCGGCGCCGATGGCTTTGGCGTTCTCCAGCATTTTCACTTCGACCAGTTCCTTCAACTCGCTCTCGCGACGGCGAAGGGCGGCCTCGCTGGTCCACACGACCGACGGGTCGGCCCACGGATCGAACTTCTCGCGCTGCACGAAAATCGTGAAGAAATGTTCCTTGAGAATGGCGAGCATTTCATCGGTGGCCGACTCCGCGAGGGCGCCGCTGGCACGTTCCACCAGCCGCTTGACGGTTTCGGCGACGGCTTCGGACATCTGCGACGCGGCGGCGCGGAACGAGGCGAACCCAGCCGCCGACAGCCCCGACCGCAGCCGGGCGAAGATCGCCTTGCGGTGGGCGGGCTTGACAGACCAGTCGTGCTCCATGTCCACCATGTTTTTGAGGATTCGCCCGATCAGTTCGGTTTTCCCGGGCGCGGAGGCCACCGGCTGGGCCGGGCCTTTCCACAGCCACAGGGCCATCTCGACGTGTTCGAGCGGGTCGGCCCAGGCTTCGGCGACGGCAGCGTCGAGGTCCTCCGCTCCGCCGGCGGCGCGGAGACGTTTCGTGACGGCATCGAGCTGATTGGCAGGCGCCAACCGAACCAACTTCGCCAGATGCACGCGGGCGTCGTCGCGGGCGGCCAGGGCGGCCAACGCGTCGGGCCAGAGCGAGTCGTCGCCCAGATCGGCGATGGCCTGGGCGGGTTTGTCGAGCTTGGCCATCACCTCCGCCGGCGCGGGGGCCGACACGGTCGTGCCCAGATTCATCCGCCCCGCCGCCACCACCGCCAGCGACGCCGTCAACGCGTCGGCGGGCCTGCGAACGAAATACGTGCACACCTCCGCCGAAAGCGTCTCCAGCACCGCCGTGGCGAACTCCGGATTCGTCGCCACACCGCGGGCCTTGGCCTCGCGAGCGTACTGCCCGAGCACGTCCAGCCGCGCCAACGGCGTCTTCGCCGCCGTCACCGCCGGAGCCAACTCCTCCTCCAGCGTGCGGACCGCATGACAGGTAATCGTCACCGGCGACCGCCCTTCCAGACTCAACTGCGGGTGTCGCTTCGCCGCCGTGCGGGCCTTGCTCCACCAGGGGCTCCATTCGCCCGCCGCGATGTACCGCGGCACGAGGCGATCCTTGAGCGTTTCGTTGTCGATCGAGCCGTTATTGGCCTGGCAGTTGCCGATCAGAATGGCCGCGGGATCCTCGGCGATCAGGCGACGAAGCTCCTCCGCGCGATGCTGCTGAAGGACGCGGAAATCGCTGTCGGGCACGATGTCGTATTCGTCGGCCAACGCTTTGGGTTCGAGGGACACACTCCTGGCGGCGGCATCGGTGAGTTCGAATTGCCCCATCACGTCGTCGTACCGCTCGGCCCGGAGGACTTTGGTTTCAAACCGATTGGCCAGATACACGCCCTCGCGGACGGCCAGGCAGATGTCCAGCGTGCGAAGCGCTCGACGGGGCGACTGCGTTGCCAACAGCCCCGCCGCCTGGAGAATGCTCTCGAAATGCGGCGTGTTGCCATGAACGGCCCGGTAGGCGTCGGCCACCTTCGGTCGAAGCTCCGTCGCCGTCGGGGCGGCCAACAACGACGCGCGGGCGGCCACCAGACGCGAGGCCGGGTCGGCGCCCTTCTCGACGGTTTCAAGCCACAAGCCCCCCATCGCCTGGGCCAACTCCGCGCCGTGCTTCTTCGCGGCCGACTCCAACACCCCGGCCATTTCGGCGGGAGGCAGACTCTGCTCGACCGCTTCCATCCAGGCCGACTCCAACAACTTCGACCCACTCTCCGCCGCCAACCGCTTCAGTTCCGCTATGGTCATGCCGTGCTATGCTCCATGGAAAGTCCTTGAGTATGCCACACGCGGCGCAAAAAGGCAAAATTTTTACCGGGAATTCCGAGATTGTTTCGCGGGCCCTTCCGTTCTCGTCCAGGGCGTTTTTTTACCACAGAGGCGCCGAGGAACACAGAGAAGGACGTTGAAGATTCCTCGAAACACTGGACATTCGAGGCATTTCGTGAATCCCAACGTCCTTCTCTGTGTTCCTCGGCGCCTCTGTGGTAAAAAAACGCCTCCCCTCGCGGACGCCCCGAAAAACCCCGAGATTGTTTCGCAACAGACTTGACTTTTCGCGCACACTGAATAAGGTATACACCGAGTCGAGCTGCCAGGATGTAACGATCCAGCAACGCCGCACAACACTGGGGAATAGTGTAACGGCAGCACAAATGACTCTGGATCATTTAGTCTAGGTTCAAATCCTAGTTCCCCAGCGTCAAAACCCCTTGTAAGTCAACGGCTTACAAGGGGTTTTCTTTTTGGCCGCTGCACGGCTGTACGCAGAGGGTCATGGGCCATGGGAGTGTCGCGGTTCCCCCTCACGTATTCACGTCGCAAAATACGTTTTCGCTTTTGCGTGACGGGCGGTACACTCGGACGGCATGACTCCCCTCGAAAACATCATGGCGCGTTGGGTTCTGGTTCTGGCGACGGTTTTGACGGCGACGGCGGCGTGGGCGGATGTTTCGATGCCCGCAGTATTCAGCGACAACATGATTCTTCAGCGGGATTTGCCGGTGCGAATCTGGGGCTGGGCCGACGCGGGCGAGGACGTTACCGTTTCGCTCCACACCAAGACGGCAACCCCCGTGTTCAATCAGCAGGTTTCCACCAAGGCCGACGCGGCCGGCAAGTGGAGCGTCAAGCTCAAACCCCTCGTCGCCAACGGGAACGAACTCACGCTCACCGTGGCGGGGAAAAACACGCTCACCTTCACCAACATCCTCGCCGGCGACGTCTGGATTTGTTCGGGCCAATCCAACATGGAATGGCCGGTGGCTGCCAGTTTGAACCCCAAGGAAGAATGCGCCGCCGCCAATTTTCCGAACATCCGGCTGTTCACGGTCCCGCACACCACGTCGCCACGACCGGCTGACGACGTGGCCACGAAAGGCGGCTGGGCCGTCTGCTCGCCGCAGACCGTCGGCGGATTCTCGGCGGTGGCGTATTTCTTCGGCAGAGAGATTCATCAGAAAACCCAGGTGCCCATCGGCTTGATTAACACTTCCTGGGGCGGCACGGCCATTGAGCCGTGGATGCCGCTGTCGGCGCTGGAGGCGATCGAGGAAACCAGGCCCCGCGTGGCGAATTTCCGCGAGCGGCTGGCCGCCTTCGAGAAGGACCGCAAGCTGTTCGAGCTTAAAGTCCAGGCCGCCCGGCTTGAAGGCGAATTCCTCCGCGCGAAGTGGTTCGTGGGGCTCATGGAGGCCGACCCCGGCGCGAAGGCGTCGTGGCAGGACCCCGCGACGGATGTGTCCGGGTGGGCCAGAGCGGCGGTGCCGATGGACATTCAGAAAAACGAGTTCAACAATTACCTCGGGTTCGGCTGGGTGCGGAAGGACGTGGAAATCCCGGCGGCGTGGGTCGGCAAGGAGTTGACGCTCCGGTTGGGCCCGATCGACGACGGCGACGTGACGTACGTCAACGGCGTCGAGGTCGGTTCGATGTGGATCGACCACCACGGCGGTGCCTGGCAGACGCCGCGGCGATACACAATACCCGCCGCATTGACGAATGGCCGGAAGCTCACGATCGTCGTACGGCTGTATAACATGATGGGGGCGATCGGGCTGCTGGGCGACGCGTCGCAGTATACTCTGCTGCCCGTGGACGGCCAGGAAAAGGACGCGATCTCGCTGGCGGGCGAATGGCGGCTGGCGATGGGCGGCGCGATCGACCCGCGCACCCAGCCGCAGGTGCCGCAGCCGTCCCCGCCGGGGGCAGGCTGGGGGGAGGTCGCCGCGCTGCACCATGCCATGATCGCCCCACTGACGGACTTCGGTATTCGCGGCGCGATCTGGTACCAGGGCGAGTCCAACGGCAATCAAGGCACACTGTACGGCAAACTGCTGCCAGGCATGATCGGCGCATGGCGGGCCGCATGGGGGTACGACTTCCCGTTCTATGTCGTGCAGTTGGCGAATTTTCTGGAGCCAGCCGCCGAGCCGGTCCAGAAGGACAGTTGGGCCGGCGTTCGCGAAGCCCAGTTGCAGACGGCCCAGACAATGGACCGCGTGGGCCTGGCCGTCACGATCGACGTCGGCGAAGCCGCGGACATTCACCCGCGAAACAAACAGGACGTCGGTCGCCGGCTGGCGCTGTGGGCATTGGCAAAAGACTACGGCCAGCGGGATCTGGTGTACTCAGGCCCGTGGTGGGCGTGGATAAAGGTGGAAGGTTCGACGGCCAGGCTGGGATTCGATCACGTCGGAGGCGGGCTGGTCGCCAAGGGCGACGAATTGACGGGCTTCGCCATCGCCGGCGAAGACAAGGTGTTCTACGCCGCCACCGCCGAAATCAAGGGCAACGAAGTGCACGTCTCGCACCCGAAGGTGGAAACCCCCGTCGCCGTCCGCTACGGCTGGTCGTTCAACCCGCTGTGCAACCTGTACAACAAAGAAAATCTCCCCGCCTCGCCGTTCCGCACCGACAGTTGGGACGACAAGGACATCAAGGCGGAGAAGTAAGCATACCGAAACCAATGCCCTATGCCTCCTGGCGACCGGCATGGCCGGCCTGTCGCGGCGGCGAACGGAAGCGAAGTTCGTCGATCAAATCCGCCACCAACGCCGCCTGCGCCTGCGCGGCGTATGGCCCACCGCGTACTATGACGTGTGGCTGGAGACGGACCACAAACGGAAAAATTCCCTATGGTGCGATCTGACTTTCTGGGCGGTGCAATTTTTGTCATTGTGTGAAAGGAAATGACGGAAAGTATCCAGACTATGGATTTATGGTGCGCGGCCAGCGTAGTGAAGGCCCAAAGTTTTGATGGCCGTGCCGTTAGAACTGGAGCGTCATTTTTTCGGTTTTGGCGGAAAAAGGCATTCAGAGTCGAGACGGCATCTTTCATCCGTGCTATACCATCATGACGTGCGGAACGGATCGCGTGGCCATCCGTATCTGCAACAGAAATAAGGACACGGTATGATTGCATTCCAGAACATCCAGGACACGATTATGCGTATCGAGAATCATCTCGCCGAGCCGCTCGACATTCAGAAACTGGCTGACGAGGCCATGCAAAAAGACATCGCCGCCGTGGAGCAGATTGAAAAAATTTTACATAAAGAGAAGGACGAGCAACGAAAATGAACAAGGCCGATGGGCTGGGGAGGTCCGTCGACTGTTTTCATCCGATTCTCACGAATCCGGATAGATTGCATGCTCCGTGGCGGCATCGAAAACATGGATATACCGTGGGTCCACTGCAAGAACATACGTATCGCCGACGGAGGGTGGGCGGCCCGTGGGTGTGCGGTTCGTCGGCACGCGGGCGACGATGCGGTGGTCGGCGTGGCGGAGATAGACGTGCGACTCGGCGCCGATGGGCTCGACGGCTTCGACGGTCGCGCGGAGTTCAGAGCCTTGCGGAGGCGTTATTGTTGATGTGGCGGTTGTCGTTGCGGCCGTCGTGGTCACGGTCACATGCTCAGGCTTGATGCCCAGCACGACGCGGCGCGCCATGGTGCCGACGCCGGCGAATGCGGATGTCCACGTTGACGGCAGCGGCAGCGTCAGGCCTGTCGTGCGAAATGCCAACTCCCCCACCGATGCGTCCGCCGGGGCCGTCGACAACTCACCGGGTAAAAAATTCATCGGCGGCGTGCCGATAAAGCCGGCGACGAACATGTCGGCGGGCCTGTCGTACAGCGTGGCGGGGTCGGCGATTTGTCGCACCAGGCCGTCCTTCATCACCACGACGCGGTCGCCGAGCGTCATGGCTTCGATTTGATCGTGCGTGACGTACACCATCGTCGCGCCGAGGCGGCGGTGCAGTTGCTTGATCTCCACGCGCATCTGCGTTCGCAGCGCGGCGTCGAGGTTCGACAACGGTTCGTCGAAAAGAAACACCCGCGGCTGGCGGACGACGGCCCGGCCTAACGCCACCCGCTGCCGCTGCCCGCCCGACAACGCGTGAGGCCTGCGGTCGAGCAACTCCGTCAGCCCCAGCCGACCGGCAACGTCCGTCACGCGGCGGCGGATTTCCTCGCGTGGAATGTTCCGCACTTTCAGCCCGAACGCGAGGTTTTCGTGGACCGTCATGTGGGGATACAGCGCGTGATGTTGAAACACCATGGCCACGTCGCGGTCGCGCGGCGGCAGCGGATCGACCCGCTGGCCGTCGAAGTGGATTTCGCCTCCCGAAACGCTTTCCAAGCCGGCGATCATGCGGAGCGTCGTCGTTTTTCCGCAGCCGGAGGGGCCGACCAGCACGACAAATTCGCCGTCGGCGATTTTGAGGCAGAGGTCCCGCACCGCCGACACGGAGCCCGGGAACACCTTGCTCACACCGTGCAGCGTGATGGCGGCCACGACTATCGCCGCCGCGCGAGGCGGATTCCCCGCAGCCATTCCTTGATGCGAGGCCCGACGCCGTCCATGCCCAACCGGTGGGAGAGTTGGCGGAGTTGTGCGTCTTCGGGCGTGAGCGTCAAGGCCATGCCAACGTACCGCCTCGCCCGCGTGGGCTGATTTTTCTGAATGTACGCCAGCGCCATGTTGTACAAGGCCAGCGGATAATCCTTGCGGAGTTTGAGCGCCCGGCGGCAGTGACGGATGCCGTCGTCGTATTCGTTGAGCATGAGGAAGCTGACGGCCAGGTTGTGATGCGCCACCGCGTCGTCGGGCCGAAGGCGGACGACCTTCTTGAGCACGGTGTTGGCCCGCTGCGTGTGGCCGGCTTCGATCAGCAACTGCCCCAGTTCCTGGAGCATGTCCACGTTGTCGCCGCACCGCTGCAATTCGGCCAATAGATGCTTGGCCGCATGCCTGCCCCGACCCGTGCGGAGCAACAGTTGCCCCAGGCGGGCGTGGGCGGCGGGATAATCGTGCGCGATCCGCAGCACCAGGCGGAACTGTTCCTCGGCCTGGGCGAGTTTGTCCTGCTTGATGGCCACCTCGCCGAGGCAGAAGTGGGCCGTCGCGTGATCGGGCGACTGCTCGAGCACGCGCCGGAATTTCTCGCTGGCCACCTCGTACCGGCCCATCTCCATCAACAGTTCGCCAAGATCCAGCAGGGCGTCCATGTTGGCGGGGTCCAGTTCGAGCTCGGCCTGGTAGTGGGCGGCGGCCTTGTCGTGGTCGCCCTTGGCCCAGTAGGCTTCGGCGATTCGGTTGTGGGCGTCGGGATGGTTAGCGTCGAGTTGCAGCGTCTGCCGCCAGCACTGGATCGCCCGGTCGTACAGGTGCCGCGCGTGGAAACTCAAACCGATATTGTAGAAACACAGCGGGCACTCGGCCTTGTGCTGCCGGGCGAGATAGAACATCACCTCGGCGTTTTCGTGGTCGCCCATCTCGGTGTAGGTGATGATGCGATTGCAATAGGACGCTTCGTAGGCGGGGTCGATTTTCTGGAGCCGGCGGAAGTACTCCAGCGCCTCCGCGTAGCGGCCCAGGCGGGTCAGGTCGACGCCCAGGCAGTTGAGCGTTTCCAGATCGTTTGGTTCCAGTTCCAGCGCAGCCAAATACGATTCGACGGCCCGTGGGTATTCTTCCATGGCGTCGAACGTCAGGGCGAGGTTGAAATGCCAGTCGGCATTGTCGGGGTTCACGTCGATGGCAGCCCGCAACTCGGCGGCGGCTTCCACCCAGCGTCCCTTCTCGTAGAGAACGCGTGCTCGCTCCACGCGCGTTTCGGCATCAATCCAGTCGTTAATAGGCATGATAGCCCGTTTTCGCAACACGAATGGTGATCGAACGTTACCGGTCGTTCCTTTTTACGCGGGTATGCCACGAAACGCATACCCGACATCCTGATTATACCGCCCGGCAACGATTGCGGCAAGGGGAGCGGAAAGAATCATTGCGACTTTTTCACGCAAAACCGGAAAAACAACGAGTAACGAGTAACGAGTAACGAGGAGTTCCACGTTTTTCCAGGAATCTCGAAGTCCTCACCACTCGTTACTCGTCGCTCGTTACTTCTTCTTGCCTTTCATTTCCGCGGCCCGTTGTTCGTAGAATTTACGGATGTCCGTATCGCAGTGCGGGCAGATGTCTTCCCCGCTCATGTACGAATGATGGCGTTCCATCGGATCGAGGTACCACCCTTCGCAGGAGGGGCACTTCTTCTGCCGGCCCATGGGTTCCTGGCATTTTTCGCACAGCAGCCGCTGAGGCATGACCCCGTCCGGGCCCATAGGGGGCATCATCATCCCGCCGCCGCCCATCGGGCCGAACATCAAGCCCTGACGCTCGGCCTCCGTGAAGTCGTTCAGCCGCTTGACCAGAACTTCACCGCATTTCTCGTTGGTGCATTCCAGACGCCATTCCGGGTTCTTCTCGTAGGTGATGCTCGGGCCGCCCCAGATCGAAAAATACATCATCACCATCGCAAATAAAATAATGGCCACCAGCGCGCCGCCGAACACCCACTCCATCTTCCCACCGCCGCCACCACCGCCAAAATCCATCCGCCTCGTGCCAGCATCCGACCACTGCGAATAGCGCGTCGACATGAGTAACTCCTAAAAAACGAACAAAACGTGTTCATGGCGCTCAAGGCCATGGAATACCCAAAGCATACCACCGCCGCCACCGATTATACAAGGAGAAAAAAATGCAACAATCATTGTAACGCGCCGATGATTTCCGTGACGCTCCGGTGGCCATTGCGGCGGAGGTAGTCGGCGATGCCGTCGCGGATGACGATCGGCGTGCGCGGGTCGACGAACAGGGCGGTGCCGATGGCCAGGCCGGTCGCGCCGGCCAGCAGAAACTCGATCGCGTCGTTGGCGTACTGAATTCCGCCCATGCCGATGATGGGCACACCGGCGGGCTTGGCGACTTCGGTGTACACGCGATGAACCATGTGGACGGCGATGGGACGAATGGCCGGGCCGCTCAACCCACCCGTACGATTGGCCAACACGGGACGGCGGGTTTTCGTGTCGATCACCATGGCCGTGAACGTGTTGATGAGGCTCAGCGCGTGAGCCCCGCCGTTGACGGCCGCCCGCGCGGTGGCCGTGATATCCGTCACGTTAGGCGACAATTTCACGATCAAAATATTTTTGCGGCAGACCGCGCGAATGGCGGCGGTGATTTTTTCCACCTGCGCCGGGTCGGTGCCGAACTGGATTCCGCCGGCCTTGACATTCGGGCACGAAATGTTCAACTCCACGCCGCGAACGACGGGAAGCTCCTCCATCGCCCGCGCGACCGCGACGTAATCCTCCACGACCGTGCCGGCGATGTTCACGAACACGGGCAGGCCCAGTTGCTCAAGGGGCGGAATTTTTTCGGCGACAAACGCGTCCAGCCCGACGTTCGCCAGGCCGATCGCGTTGAGCATGCCCGCCCGAGTCTCCACGACGCGATGGTACTCATTGCCGGCCCGCGGCTGAAGCGTGATGGATTTCGTCACGAACGCGCCCAGTTGGCGCAGATCGAGAAAATCCCCGTATTCCAGCCCGTATCCGCACGTGCCGCTGGCCGTCATCAACGGATTGGCCAAGGGCACGCCCGCAATGTCCACGCTCAGGTCGATGTCGCTCATACGGGTAAAATACCGCCGAACGGCACACGATGCAATCGGATCTGCGGCGCGGCGTGCGGAGGCAGTCAGAGCCACTAGCCACCAGGGTTTTCGTGTCGTGATGGTAAAAGCGAGCATGGTGTTCGAGAGAGTGATCTCAATGCTTCGCGGACACGAAGTGTAATTCGCCAGCCTTGATCTTCACGTCTGCGAAGCCGCGAGACCTCTCTCTCGAACGTGGTGTTCCATTTACTGTCGAGACACGAAAACCCTGTTGGCTAGTGGCTGGTGGCTAGTGGCTTGGTTCCCTCGAACAGACGGCCCATGTTCACCCACGCGCCAAGCCCGTTCATTGGATTTTCTTCACGAATTCCAGTCCGACGCCAAGGTGTTGGCCCATGAGTTCCTGACGGGTGACGCGGCAGCGGTAGTAGACGGTGCGGGTTTCGCCTTTGCGCGACTCAGCCACCGTGTGGGCGGGCAAGACGAGTTCGACGGTGATGACGCCCGAGGTGGGCAACTCTCTGCCGCTACGGAACAAGGCGTACACGCCGTTTTCGGTGATGTTGGCGGTTCGCCCCACGGCGGCGACTCCGCCCCGGCCGTTGATGACGCGAATGGGATGCACCGCCGCCATGCGGTGGTGTTGACGACGTTCTGTTGTGTGAACGGCCATGATGTATCCGAATTGTCCGGTGGTTAAGACATTCCAAAATCGTTTTCGTGCTGAAGTTTTCATCGGTGGAAACGGGACTGACGTTGAATAAGTCGTTGTGGAAACTGCGTCACGGATATAGACTTTCCTAGGCGTGACAACGCGGAGCGAGGCCTTCATGCGTGGTGTGATCATCCTGTTTTGTCTGGCTGGCTTGGCCCTGGCCTCCTGCAACAAGGAGGCGGAGGACACGGCCACGCCCGCGCAGAACCAGGCCGGCGCGGCGGCGGCCAATGAGGCCGGGAACGATCGCCTGGGCAATGACACGTCCGGTGCCGCGTGGGCTGGCGACGACGAGGACGACAACGCCGGCATCGTCATGACGTGCGATGACGACGATGAGGACGGCCCCATCGACGCCATCGCCCCCGGCGAGCGGAACGCGGCCTGGGCGGTGCCGATTCCGGGCATCGACGCCCTGCCGAATTTTCACCGCGTCAGCGACCAGCTCTATCGCGGCGCGCAGCCGACTTCGGCGGAGGGATTCCGTTTCCTCGAGGACATGGGCATCAAAACCGTCGTGAATCTGCGGTGGCTCCATTCCGACCGCTCGATGCTTCGCGGCACGGGCTTGGCGTACGAGTCCATCCGTATGAAGGCATGGCACGCGGAGGACGAGGACATTGTGCGGTTTCTGCAAATCGTCACCGACCCCGCCCGCCAGCCGGTCTTCGTGCATTGTCAGCACGGCGCCGACCGCACCGGCACGATGTGCGCCATCTACCGCGTCGTCGTGCAGGGCTGGGACAAGGAAGACGCCGTCCGCGAAATGCGCTACGGCGGCTTCGGATTCCACGAAATCTGGACAGGCCTGCCGAAATACATCCGCGCGCTCGACGTGCAAACCATCCGCCAAAACGTGGACATTCCGGAAGAGTAGCGACAAGCGACCCGTGACGAGTTTTCACCCAATTTTCACCAAAATCTCGCAAGTTCCACACACACATAGCCGATAAAGAACGTGAGGAGAAACATCATGGAACATTGCGTAGTCGACAAAGTACCTGACCGTTTCGTTCCGCCGGATCGCCAAACGATCGAGGAAACCCGTCAACGTCAACTCGCCGCGCTTCAGGCGTTGCGACGCCTCCTGGTCGGCACCAGGCCAGCCCAGATACAGGCAAGGGCCAGTTAACCGACGCGGAAACACCGTAACAAACGCGGTGGCACGATCATACAACGACGCGGAGAGACGTGACATGCACATCTCTCCGCGTTTTCTTTTGGCCGCGAATTTCGCGGATTGCTCTAGTCCTTCAGAATAAACGGCGCCGAGCGGGTCGGGTCGCTGAACATCAGGCTGTTGGGCCAGGCGACTTTGTAGTCCTGGCTTCGGCCCCAGGTCATGTTGCCGCCGAAATTCACGCCCACACGGATCACCTCGCCGCCCTTGCCCGTCATGTTCAGGATGTCCTTGCCGCCCCGGCCTGCGATGCCGCCGACGAGCTTGACCTCTTCCATCGAAATCCGGCCCATCGCCATGTAGCCCTTACGATTCTTCAGCGACACGCCAACGATGTCGCCCAACTGCCTGCCCAGCGGATGGCCGCCGACGTCCGAGAGCTTCACCGCGTACACGTTGGACGGATCCAACTCGTAATTGGCCAACCATTCCTGGCCCGCGCGGTTGTGGTAACGATACTTGAACAGGTGCGGCTTCTCGTCCTTGGTCATGCTCAGGCCGAACTGATCCTGCTCCAGCCACAACTCGACGCCGCAGGCTTCGAACATGTGGCTGGGCTTGGTCACGTCAAAGATCTGCGACTCATCCGTGACGACGAAATAGACGTACAGATTCTTCCCGTCGTGGGCCAGGGCGCCGATCGCCGTGCCCAGGCTCATCGTCTGCCAGAGGTCCTCCGGCAACGTCGCGTGACGGTAACCCACCGCCGGCAGCGCGACGATTTGCGGCACGATGCCCGCCTTCTCCCACACCGACCAGTCGCCGCCAACCGGCAGCGACGCCACCTTCGGAATCTCCTGCACCTTCTCCAAGCCCTTGCCCTGCACCTCCGACGGCAGCGGCGCGGCCCCCGCGACAGAACCGGTGAGCTTCCAGTCAATCGCCTCCGACTGCCGCGCGATCGAACACGCCAGGTCGATCCGCAGCCGGGCGAACCGACCGATCGCGTCGTCCTCCACGTACGCGCCCACTTTGCCGTCGGGCCGGATGTACGGATTCACGCCGAACCGCAAATCCACAAAGCCGATCGTGTAATGCGTCGGGAACGACCAGTTGCCCGTGCCCAACCGCAGGCCGTCGGCGTCGAAAACATCCACCTGCCCGCCGAAACTCTTGCCGGCGAGAATGAACGTCTGCTTGGTCGTGGGGTCGTAAATGGCGGCCACGGACATGTAGTTTCCGCCGCTGGAGAGGGCGAACCACAGCGGCTTGCCGTCGGGCGTGCACTTGCCGACGCCCGTCGCGTCGGCGCCCCAGGCGGGCACCATCTTGTTGTACAGCGGCGTCACCGCGCCGAAATAAATGTCGTTATTGGACCGATCCATCGTGACCATGCTCGCGCTGGTCATGCCGGTGATCTCACACTCTTCCTGGCCGATCTTGACAGCATTCTCGAAATCGTAAATCGGGTCGTCATTGTCGTCGAGTCCCTTGAACGGGATGCGGTTGAAGAACAAACTGTACCCACTTCGGGTTCCGCCGGCGGCGCACATCAGGTTGCCATCCTTGTCGAAGCAAACCGTCGAGTACGCGCCCGGCGCAACCATGCTGTTGCGGATGTACGTCGAAGGCCTGGGCTTGGCTGGATCGCTGACGTCCACAAACCGCGCCGTGCCGTTGCCATACACGTACAGGATGAACGCCTTGCCGTCCAGCACCACGCCCAGCGACGGCGAACCGAAGGAATAAATCTGGGGCACCTCGATCTGTTTCGGTTCCCCATTCTCGTCCGTGACGTTCCTGACGGCCGTGCCGACCGTGCGCGGTTCCTCCACCAGCCAATCCCACGAACCGGTGCGGGTGTCCACGCGGAAGGCGCCCAGGCCGCAATACACGTATTCGGGCTTCTGCGGGTGCGCGACGGCCACGTCCATGAAGTTGCTCAGCAGATCCATCAGAATCGTGCCGGTGTCGGCGTCGAGAATTCGCGTGCGGGCCGACTCGCAGAGGACCAGCCGCCCGTCGGTGAGGAAGCACATGCCCCGCGGGTCGCGCATCGTGTCAGGCCCGACGGGCGTGAACTGGCCGTCCACACGAGCCTTGCCGAGTTGGCGAACGAGCTTGCCGCCGATATCGAATACCGCCAGTGACGACTCCAGCCCGAGATGGCTGCCCATCGGATCCGAACTGCCGTTGACGGCCACGCGGTCCTTCGACGCGGCGATGTACTTCGGCAACGGCAGGCCGCTGTCGAACTCCTTATCCTTCTTGCCGTCGGCGGTCATGTGGAGCACCTTCTTGCCACTGAGGACCCACAGCCCGCCGTTGGGATCCGCCGCGATGTCGCCAACCTCCGCGACGGGCCAATCCGCCACCTTCTTGCCGTTGGTCAGGTCAATCACGCGAATGAGGCTCATGCCGCCGCCCAACGTGACGTACGCCTTCGTGCCCTGCACCGCCAGGCCGATGGCTGTGCAGATTTCCTTCTCCGCGTCGGTGGTGATGACGAAGGCTTCGGAACCGTCGAGCATGTGGGCGCGGTCGCCCGGCAGGGCCAGCCGAATCAGCCGGACGTGCGGCTTGGCATGCGGCGTGCCCCACCAGCGGCCCAGCAGCGCGTAGACGTCGTCCTCGCCCACCGTGGTCAGGCCGACGAAGTCGCCGTCCGCCAGGCCGCTCGCGTGCGTCGGCTGACCCGTGGACGAAATCCGCCGCAACGGATACTGCGCCTCGTCGTAATAAGTCACCATGAGGAACCCGCCGTCCGAGAGCGGCGCGACGCGGTTGGCGTTATCGCCGTGATACACGCCCATCGGATTGCCGTTGTCGCCGAACGCGCCGTCGTCGACGATCCGTATGTCGCTCGACACGATCTTGGCGACGTACTTGCCGGCGGGCGCGACCTGGCCGAGATCGTCCAGGCCGTCCCAATACAGATCCACCACGCCGGAGGCGTTCGCCAGCAGCGTGCGGACCATCTGGCCGTTTTCCTTGTAAATGCCCGCCGACTGCCGGCCGGCGTCACTCTCGATCTTCGGTGTCAGTTTCACCCAGCCCTTGGCCGGCCTGGCTTCGGGATACTCATACGCACCGGCGGCGACTCGGCCCTTCTCGGGATCGTTAATCGCGAACGGCTTGCCGTCGCGGTCGAGCACCTCGACGAATCGGTTGTGATTCACTCGCGCCACGCCGACCCATCGCCCCGGCAGCCCGCCGCCCCACGTCACTTCCGGCGAAATCCGCAAATCGTAGTTGTCCGGGTCCGCAAACGCCGGCGCGACGAACACGCTGAAATTGTCCTGCCCGCTCGCCGCGGGCCATTCGTGAACCTTCGCGATCGCCGGCATGTCGCCCCACCCGCCGATCGTGCCCGTCAACACGTTGTAATCGCTCTTCCAGCTCTTGGAACTCAGGCCGTCCAGAATCAGGTTCGTGTTGTTGGCCGTCAGGATCGAATTGTGGATCTCGCCCGCGCCGCACGTGAGCGCCAAAATGCCCACGCTCGTCGAACCCGCCACCGTCACGTGATGAATGGCCGTGCCCGCCGATCCCGTCGCCAGCAGGCCGATGATGTTCCGCGAGAAGACGCAGCTCTCGACGACGGTATTCTCGGAATTGCTCACGACCAGGCCCCGCGACAGGCCGTCGAACGTGCACCGCTCCACCGTGGCGACGCGGCACTTATCGACCTTCAACCCCTGCCCAGGCCCGCGGAACGTCAGCCCGCGGACCGTGACGTCGGCCATCCGATGCAGCGTCAACGCCAACTGCGTCGGCTGGGCGGGCACGAGCACGACAGGCCCCGCATTGTCGCCCGTGAGCTTACCGCTCTCGTCGCCCGTGATGGCCATGGTCGAGCCGTCCGCGCTGAACCGCTCGGCGATCAACACCGTCTCCTCATACACGCCGGGCCCAATGACGATCGAGTCGCCGTGATTCAACACCCCCGCCGCCCGCGTGATCGTCTTAAACGCCGTCGCCGGCGTCTTGCCGTCCGCAAGATCGTTGCCGGACGCGCGAACAAACCATTTCTCACCCACGGCAGAAAACGACACCGACAGGGCCAACGCGACCACACCAATCCGCATGAGGCGATTCATGGCTTCCCTTTCAAAATAAATGACAGGCTACATAAAATTACAACACGGCAACGATCGCGACGGCCCGCAGGATCGGGAATTATTTCCCGCGCATGTTCTCCGCCAGGATCATCTCCAATTCGCCGCGGTGGTTTTCCGGGTCGTAGTAGCAGTCCAGCAGGTGCTCGAACGGCAGCCGCTCGATCCGCTCGTTCATGATCTCCAGCACGCGGATGTTATTCTGGACGGCCTTCACGGGCGACATCCGCTCGGGGTTGATGTCGATGCCGATAAACTGCTTGAACCCCGCCATCTTGAGCGCCAGCAGTCCCGCCTCGGCCTGGTCCCACTCCACCACGCCGGTGTTAAGGTCCTGATCGTAATTGCCCAGCGGTTGACTGTTGAAATGCGGATGCGACATCCGGCCTTCGCGGCAGATGCGGGCGAACACGAACGGCACGTCCTCGTATCCCATGCGGATGTGCCCGATTTCCGGCTGCATGCCGACCAGGCAAAACCCCTCGTCGAGCAGTTTGCGGTTGACGGGATTTTTCAGCCGGGCCTCGACGTCGCGGGCCAACAGCAGCGCGTCGGCGCTGGTACGGTAGACGTTGTTGGGGATCGGCTCGCAGGGCTTGGACTCGACGCGAACCATCACGCCGGGCACTTCGTCCATCGCGTCGGCCAGGGCGCCCTCGAAGTTTTCCCACATCTGATAAAACGGATGGCCATAGGGATACGTGTACCCGTCGATGCCCGGCCAGAGGCCCACGGCGTCGGCGTCGGCTTCCTTGACGAGTTTCAACGCCTCAATGATTTTCTTCGTGGCGCTGTCGCGAACTCGGCTGACGGGATGCGACAACGAACCGAACTCGAATTCCTTGTCGTGGAAGGCCGTCCCGCCGATCTGCGTGATGCCAATGCCGGTCTCTTTCTGCAACTTCTGGTACAAATGCAGATTCTCCGCGTTGATCTCCCAGCCGATATGGCCTTCGACGGCCTTGACGCCCGAGCCGGCCAACTCGTAAATCATCTCGATGCGACGCTCGATGGTCGTCGTCTCGCCGTACTTCTCATGAAACCGGCTCCCCGAGGCCGACAAATACCACATGCCGACGCACGGCTTGATCTCCAGTTTGAAACTCTTCAAATGCCGGAGCATCTCGTCCCGGTCACGGAACGTCCTCTGATAACGCAAATCCTGCAGGGCCATGTACGTTCTCCTTTATGTTGTTACGTCCACGTTCACGATACTAGCCAATTGCCGAAAATCTTTCAACGCGCCATTGGCGCCGATCGCGCCGACGCACACCGCGCCGGCCGCGTTGCCGTGGCGAGCACACTCCACCGGCGACAAGCCTCTGATGTGGGCGGCCAGATACCCCGACACGAACGCGTCACCCGCGCCGGTGGTGTCCACGGCCTTCGCCCGATACGCCGGCAGCCTCACGCAGCCATCGCCCGACAGCACCAGACAGCCAGCCGCACCCATCTTCACGACCACCGTTTCGCACCCCAACTCGCGAAACCACCGCCCCGCCCGCTCGGCGTCATCCGTGTCCGTTAACCCCAACGCCTGGCCCAGACTCGGCATAAACAAAGACAAATTCGGCAAAACAGGCCGCAATGCGTCCATATCAGCGACCGTTAAATCTGTGGTAACATCCAACACCGTGAACAGGCCCCGGCTTTTCGCCCGCTCAAACAGTGGAACCAAACCACCGTTGTCAATCCCCGACAGATCAAACGCGCTGCCCAGGTAAAATACGTCGTGCTCAGCCAGGTGACGGTCGGTGACGTCCTCCTGCACCATGGCGTGACAAGCGCCTTTGTACGACAAAAAACTACGCTCACCGTCAGGATGAATCGCCACAATACTCGACGACGTGCGGACGTCGCGACACACGACAATCGCATCCCCGACACCGCGCGACCGCGCCTGGCCCAGCAACCAGCCCCCCAACTCGTCCTGCCCGACCCGGCTGACGAGCGACACCCCCACGCCCAAGGCCGCCAGATTGACGGCAACGTTGTACGCGTCCCCGCCGCCGGCAAGAACAATCTGCTCCACCGCCGTCGTGTCGCTGCCAAGACAGTCAGCCGTCACCGGCTTCACCAGAATATCGCAGACCATCAGGCCCGCACATAATACTCGCATGGAAACCGCCTATCCTTTTCATGCCTCGCGACGGAGAAACAATTGCAGCTTCTTTTTCACCAGTTCCTTCGCATGGCTTTGCCCGATCCCGAACAGGCCCGGCGCGTTGCACTTGAAGCCGGGCGATGCCTGGGCCTCCACATACCCCTTGCCGAACGCCGCGATGAACTCCGTGCATATATTAATCTTCGACACGCCGTGCAGAATCGACTCGGCCACCTTGTCCTCCGGTGTGCCCGAACCGCCGTGCAATACCAACGGCAGCGAAACCAACGCGGCAATTTCCCGCAGCCGCTCAATATGAATCTTCGGCGCCACCTTGTAAAACCCATGCGCCGTCCCAATCGCGACTGCCAGCGCATCCACGCCGGTCTCCGCCACAAATTGCTCCGCCTCGGCCGCGTTGGTGTGCAACGCCTCCGCGTTGCTCACGTGTCCCTCGTTGCCCGCCAATTTGCCCAACTCCGCCTCCACCGACGCACCATACGTCCTCGCGGCCTCCACCACGCGTTGCGTCAACCGAATATTCTCCGCCAACGGCAACGCCGAACCGTCAATCATCACCGACGTAAAACCGCCGTCCAGCCCACGCAACACTTCGTCATAGGTCGGCGCATGATCCACATGCAACGCCACGCCCAAAGGCGACCGCTCCGCCGCCATCTCCGCGATTTTCCGGGCGTTTTTGTATCCGCCCATGTAATCACGCTCCAAATCCCCCACCTGCAAGATAATATCGCTGTTCATCGCTGCCGCGATGTCCACCACCGCAAACGCCGAGTCCAACGACCAGAACTCAAACGCCCCAACGGCATACCGGCCCGCGCGGGCTCTGACCAACATATCCTTCATGGGTACGAGCATGTGTGTTCTTTCCTGCTTTCTTTATCCACTGTTCAGAAAAACCGCACGTTCCGCGCGGTGTCAAAAAGCGCCACGATATTTTCCGGCGGTGTGTTGGCCTGAATGTTATGTACATTCGCGCACACATATCCGCCACCTTTGCCCAGGATGGCCACGTTCTTCGCCGTCTCCTCGCGGACGGCCTCCGGCGTCCCGAACGGCACAGTCCTCTGCGGGTCGGCCGCCCCACCCCAAAACACCAGCCGATCACCATACTTCGCCTTCAACGCCGCGGGATCCATATTCGCCGAAGATACCTGGATCGGATTCAATATGTCAAACCCCGCGTCAATAAAATCTTCGATAAACGGCTCCACGCAACCGCAACTGTGGCAAAACGTTTTCCAACCGGTGTTTTTATGTACCCAGTCATTCAGTTGTCGATGGAATCCCCTGTAGAACTCCCGGTACACATCCGGAGAAACCAACGGGCCGTGCTGTGTGCCGAAATCCGTCGCGTTAATCGCGATCACCTGAACCCGCTCGCCGACGGCCTGACGATATAACTCCAGATTCCGCAACCCCACGTCCGTCTGCATCGCGAAACAATCCTTGACATACGCCGGCCTCTCGTGATGCGCGACCATCCACTCCTCAATACTGCGAATGCCCGGAGGATTGTCCAACCACGCCCCGCCGAGCTGGAAAAAATCCCCAAGGCAACCGGGAAACAACGTGCCGAAAATGGCATACGACGTTCCGTCAAACAGTTGTTTAGATTCCCGATCCAGCCGGCAGCATGCGGACTCGTCCAACACGCCGAAATCACCCGCGTAGTCCGTGCGAGCATCAAACGTGTGTCCATCCAGATCGCGCTGACGAAGTATATTATCGAAAAAGAATCCGCCGGCCGGCATTTTCAAACTAGGCGCTTTCGTCGTATCCCCACCGAGAGGATACGCGTATACAACGCCGTCGTCGCCAACAGTAGTACTAAACCCAGCCGCCACATTCACCCGTGTACCGTCCGGCATCGTCCATGGTTTCCAGCTATCGTTACGATACCCAAACGGCGAATTCGGCGTGGCCAGACCCACCACGTCAATTCCCAGCGCCTGCCGGACATCCTCATCCACCTCGCCAAGCATCATGGCCGGATCGGGCACCGTGATAATACGCTCCTCAAGTCCCAACACCTTACGAAGCCGCCAAAGCGTACTATGGTGAATCCCAGAAACGCCAGATGTGCCAAGATCCAACGGGATCCGGTCTGACTCCCTATGATTGATTGCGGCGATCACTCGTTCTCGCGAAGTCATGGTGTTCATGATTTTACTTTATAATAATGCCTTTTCTATACTCAGCCCATACATTTTCAAACCAGTTATCGTCCGAAGGAATAGGCCGCACCGGCTCCCATTGACATTCACAGGTCATGGTCCCGGCGTCCAGCGATATCTCGCACACTTGACCAAGCAGTTTATCTTTATCCAACGAAAACCGGAAATCCTCCGACAGGGACGCCATCGGAAGTGTACCGTTTTTATCCTGCACAAGGTATGATCCGCGGCTGCCGCCGCCTTTACGTATATACTCTCGGATGGCACAGAAATATACATACTGCGTGATCAAAATATCCCGACTCGCGAACGCGCGCGGAATGTCCGCGTTGGTGACGACTCTGGTGCCGGATGCGATGGACGCGATATCGGCCAGGCACTCTTGGATGGCCTGTTCGATCGCATCCAGAGAACGTATATGCGCCCCGCAGCCAGTCATGCGGTTCTGCATGGCCTTGCGGTGTTCGGTAATATTAGAGGTCGCCCCTTTATTACTGGAAAACGATCTGGCTAAGTTCCATTTTTCCATAAATTGCTGCTGAGCGGCCGCCGAGAATGTATCGACATCGAGCGGCGGCTGGGTATAGTTGGCGGCGATATATTGCGCGGCCCGCAAACTACTCACCTGCGTGGAGTTCAGCGCGCTCCCGCCGGGCCTGTACACGCCAAAAATCCCGTTGGCTTCCCCGACAGGGAAAAAATGACGAACATTGCTTTCCGACCATATGTTACCGAGCAGGCCGCCGTTGTTATGCTGGGCGCACACGGCGATTTCAAGCATCTCCGTGTTCAGGTCGATACCGTGATCGGCGTACAACTGAATGGCCGGCGGATTCATGTGGACAAGGCGATCTATGGGCCTGTCGAACAACGCGCCGGAATTTTTCAGATAGGTCCGCGTCTCCGTATTACACAACGTAAAATCCAACCCGCCGCCGGCCGCGCAGCCGTGGGATGGATTATGGAGAAAATCCAGCCAGACGCGGCGTCCTTTGACTTGTGTTTCATTGTATACCAATATATCAATGATGGACGAACCCATATTGTCGATCTTGCGCGGATCGAACGGCCATTGATAACCCTTCAGAAATATCGCATCCATCATCTGCCCCGGCGTGGCGAAATACTCATCCAGGAATTCCCTGGGATCGCCGCCGTTTTGATCCGTCGAAACATATCGCGGAATCACCTGCTGGTACGTGCCGGATAAATTCCACCGAAATTTGGTGGATGCGATGCCATATTGCGACTCGGTCAGATTGTGCCCTTTCGCCCCGGCTTCGTACGCCATTCCCGACGCGCCGGTCTGACTCTCAGGATACACGGACGTGGCATACATGCCGGCAGGTCCGCCGGTGGCCCATATGATGTTGGTGCAATTGAACAGTGTAAACCCCAACGTGGGCGCGTCGATTTTTGCCAGATCAATCGCCAGCAAACCGACGGCTTCGCCGGACCGAGTCACGATGGCAATCACCTGATGGCCGTCAACTATTCTTATGTTCTTCGACCGGACCTGCTGTTCCAGTTTTTCCGTCATGAATTTCGACGTGAGAGGCCCCGCGGACGTGGCACGCTGCCGCGGATCATGATCGGTTTTGTACCCAATATATTCACCATACCGGTTATGCGGAAACGGCACGCCGATCGAGGCCAATTTATTGAAACATCGTGCCGACAGCGCCGCCTCAATCAGCGCAATGTCGCCATGCATGCACCCGCCGGCGAAGTACGTCTTCGCCATCTCCACAACGGAATCCGACGCGTCGCCGCTGAGTGTGATCTTGTAGTATGTCTGTTTATCGGAACCCGTGTTTCGGGAAGTCCCCATGCGGACGCCCTCGGTGAGGATGGCGATGTCACGCTGCCCCAAGTCATAGAGACTGTCCGCCGCGTTAAACCCTGCGCATCCTGTGCCCACAATGACCGTGTTCACGCTGTGAACGTCCACGGAAAGGCCGTTGATTTGTATTGTATGTTTTTCCATAGTGTCACTTCGCGTTCGCCAACCGTCAATTCACAACCTTCTTATGTGAAATCCACCGTCCACATTCATCACTTCGCCGGTTGAATACGAAAGCTTCCCGGAACAGAAAACCGACACGGCATTGGCGATGTCTTCAGGATATCCCCATTTTTTCAGGGGAAGAATGCCCTCTTGAAGAATCAGGCGGTCATATTTTTCCTTGACGGCTGCCGTCATGTCGGTGGCGATAATGCCCGGCCTGATTTCATAGACGTGAATCCCGTATTCCGCCAGACGGTCCGCGAACAGCGTGGTGATCATGCTGATGCCGGCTTTGGAAATGCAGTATTCCCCCCTGGCCGTGGACGACGTATAAGCGGACATTGAAGAAATGTTAATAATGACCGGCATGATGCCGATATTTTTTTTCACTTCGTCCACCATATAATTGGACACCAATTGTGTCAGAAAAAACGTACCTTTCAGATTGATATTCAGAACAAAGTCGAAACTCTCCTGTGTTGTCGAAAGAATGTCCATGCGGATTCTGGGGGCCACGCCGGCATTGTTGACAAGGACGTCAAGCCGTCCGAACTCCGAGTCGATTTTCCGAAGAACGGCGTTGCGACTCTCATCCGATGTGATATCGCCGTTTATGTAGAGCACGGGCGTTCTGAACGATTTCACCTTATCAACATTTTCCTTCGCCTGTTCTTCCGTAAGCACGTCCATGACGGCGACAGCGTACCCCTCGCTGGCGAGTTGTATCGCGATGCCATGGCCAATGCCTCTCGCGGCGCCCGTGACCAATACTACTTTATGTGTAATCATATCGCTGTCCTGTACCTATTTATTCGCCTGCCGGCCTTCCCTATATATGGGAGAATATATGTTGGCATCCCGCACAACACAGCCGGCCTTGCCTCCGTCCCGCATGATCTGTGAGCAGGACGAACACGCCGTGCACACCTGCCTGGGATCGACCAATCCCCTGCCGAGTAGATCGTTGGCATAGTCAGGATACGCGATCGACAGCCGGCCGAATCCAACCATACCGCACATATTCTGCTCAAGCATTGGCGCGCATACGTGCGGAAAGAATTCCCGCAGCCATGAAAATCCGACGGAAACGGTAGTCATCCGCGGAAATAAGCGAGATAGATGAGCGGTGATGCGGATCATGCGTTCGATAGACGTCAGTGGTTTTTCTTCGGGCAACCGCAGCCCCTCGATCGGCTTTTCGTAAGGTCTCTCTATATATGGATTGAAATAGGGATTCCCGAACGCGATACTGATCATCGACATGCCGGCATCCTGAAGTTTTTTCAACAGTTGTTCCGGCTCGGACATGTCATCGGCAAGCCCGCCGCCTGGTTTCATTCCGAATCCGTACGGATGCGGATACGCGTCATACACATTCACCCGTGTTGTAACGATGAAATTCGGGATCGCCGATTTGATTCGCCGCACCGTTTCAATCAACACTCTACATCGGTTGTCAAAACTGCCGCCGTAGCGGCTGTCGGTTCGCGTATAGGCCGACAACAGTTCGTGAAACAGATAACCGTGACAGGCTTTGACGTCCACGCCGTCGTATCCGCATTCGCGCGCGTACCGGGCGGCGGAGACAAATTTTTCCATCAAGTCATCTATATATTCATCCGTCACGAGCGGGGAGTCGGCGTCCCGTTTGTGCGACGGGTCGAGAATGGGCGAATGGTAGGCGATGGCGGGTTTGGCTTTTCCGTCCGGTTTGCTGTATCGGCCTGAATGGGTTAGTTGCAGCAGCACCAGCGGGCGGATCGGATTACCGTTCCAATCCCGGGCGTGGCTGCGGATGTCGTCGGCTAATTGTTTGAAGGAGTCGAGGTTATTTTTGTGTATCCACAATTGCCTTGGGTTGGCCCGGCCTTCGGGCACCACGGCGGTTGCTTCCACCCAGATCAGGCCGGAGCCTCCCGCCGCGAGGCGTTTGTATTTGCGGACGGTCAGTTCGTCCGGCCGGCCGTCACCGGTGCCGTCGCAGCCTTCCATCGGATGCGCGCAAAGACGATTGGGAATGGTAAACCCTTCCACCACAAGCGGTTTTTTGAACAGGGAAAAATCCACCGGATCCGCAAATGGGATGGACGGCGCCAAAGCGGAGATATCCGCTTTTAAGTCTTCTATGGTTTTGAATGTATACTTGCCGGCCATGGGGGCGTTTCCTTTTATATGTTCATCGCTGCACACGTCCTGAACCGTCGCCGGCCATCAGGGCTTTTACTTCATCCACAGTAACGTGATTGAAGTCGCCCTCGACGGAATGTTTCAAACACGAGGCGGCCGTGGCGAACTCGACGGCGTCTTGCGGGGTATAGTTGTTCAATGCGGCGTAGATCAGGCCCGCGCCGAACGAATCGCCGCCTCCGATCCGGTCCACTACGTGCACAGGATAGGATTGGGAAAAGTAGTATTTCCCGCCGTCGTGGAGCATGGCGGCCCAATGGTTGTCCGAGGCGGACATGCTGCCTCGAAGCGTGATGGCAACCTGGGAAAATCCGAAGCGCTCCTTCAGTTTGGAGGCGACGACTTTATATCCTTCGTGACTGAGCGTGCCGCCTTGTATGTCGGTATTTTCCGCTTTGATGCCGAAGACTTTTTCCGCGTCTTCTTCGTTGGCGATGCACAGATCCACATCGCGCATCAAGCCGGCCATTACGGTTCCCGCTTTTTCCAAACTCCAGAGTTTTTTGCGGAAATTCAGGTCACAACTGACGCGAAGTCCCATTTTTTTTGCCGTCTGGCAGGCGTCTAAACAGATGTCGGCCACGTTGTCGCCCAGGGCCGGCGTGATGCCCGTAAAGTGGAACCAGTCGGTGTTTTTGAAGATGGCCGCCCAGTCGAAATCTTCACGTTTGGCTTGGGAAATGGACGAATTCGCCCGGTCGTAAATGACGTTGGACGCCCGTTGCGACGCGCCTTTTTCGCAGAAATATATTCCGAGCCGTTCGCCGCCTCTTACGATATGGTCTGTGTCGACACCATATTTGCGGAGTTCATTCACGGCGGCCTGTCCGACCGCGTGCGGCGGCACCCTGGTGACGTAGGCGGCGTGAATTCCATAATTGGCCAGCGAGACGGCCACGTTGGCTTCGCCGCCGCCGTACAGGGCGTTGAACGCATGGGTCTGCACAATCCGCAGATACCCCGGCGGGGACAGGCGGAGCATGATTTCGCCGAAACAAACAACCGTTTTCATGGGGTTTGTCATGATGCAGGTTCCTACGGTAACCAGCCACAAGCCACTAGCCACAAGCCACTAGGTATGGCGAAGCCGGGTCTCATCAACCGATTTCGATTTTTCTCTACAGACATGTCCATTTCCGCTTTCACTGTTTTTCCTGTGTGTTCCTTACCTTGTGGCTAGTGGCTAGCGGCTGCCTTTCCTCGCTTCTTTGATTTTTTCGATGAACTGTTTGGCCATAGTGGTTATGGATACGTAATCGCCTTTTTTGGCGCCGGCGGTGAGGTTTCCGCCCACGCCGACGGCAAGGCTGCCGGCCTGGATCCATTCGGCCACATTGTCGAGGCTGACGCCGCCGGTCGGCATGAGCGGTGCGTGAGGCAGCGGGCCTTTGAACGCTTTGATGATCGCAGGGCCGAACAATTCGCCGGGGAAGATTTTGACCACATCCGCGCCGGCCTCCATGGCCTCGGCGGTTTCCTTGACGGTCATCGCGCCGGGCATGCAAGCGATTTTGTATCGGTTACATAATGTAACGGTAGCCGTATTCAGATACGGGCTGACAATATAGTGTGCGCCCGCGAGGATGGCTGTCCGGGCGGTTTCGGGATCGAGGACGGTTCCGGCGCCTACCATGATGTCGCCCGATTTGTGTTTCTCGGCCAAGGCGTGGATGACGTCGGCGGCGCCGGGCACGGTGAATGTGATTTCGACGGCGGCCACGCCCCCCGCCGCCAGCGCGTCGGCGATGTTCGTCGCCTGTTCCGCGCTGTTGGCCCGCACAACGGCCACCAGGCCGCTTTCGTGAATTCGCGACAACACTTTTTCCTTGCTCAGCATCATCATATCCTCTATATACCCTCGCGTATCACGGTGCGGAAAACCACGTTCCGCCGCCGGCAGGTCGATCGGCGACGGCGGAATTGTATCAGAAAAGCCGCGATCCCGCTGTAAATATGTCCGGCAGGCTGCAATAATTACGAGTAGAAAGGATGTTTCATGAACGAGCACTATGTCCATGCCCATTCCAAGTGGTTCGCCAAGGATGCGGCCGCCGCGCTGGAGAAGTTACAGACCGATCCGGCCCGCGGGTTGTCCGCCGCGGAGGCGGCTGAACGGTTGACTAAGTTCGGCCCTAACGAACTGCCCACCCGCAAGCCGACCCCTGCGTTTATCCGCTTTCTCAAGCATTTTCACGATGTGCTGATTTACATTCTATTCGTCTGCGCCTTCGTGACGCTGATTTTGGGACATTACATCGACACGGTGGTCATTCTGATCGTGACGGTGATCAACGCGGGCATCGGGTATTTCCAGGAGAACAAGGCGGAAAAGGCCTTGAACGAGATTCGGAACATGCTCTCGCCGCGCGCGTCGGTGATTCGTGACGGCGGCCGCGTGGACGTGGACGCCAAGAAGCTGACGCTGGGCGACATCGTGTATTTGTCGCCGGGCGACAAGATTCCCGCCGACGTGCGGCTGTTCCGGTCGGAGAATCTTCGCGTGGAGGAGTCGGCCTTGACGGGCGAGGCGATGCCCGCCGAGAAGCACACGCGTCCCCTGCCGGGCGAGACCGTGCTGGGCGACCGCGCGAACATGGCCTACTGCGGCACGACGGTGGCGGCGGGCACGGGACTTGGCGTGGTCGTGGATGTCGGCAGCGACACGGAGATCGGGCACATCAATCAGCTCATGGCGGAGGTGGACAACACCACCACGCCGCTGGTGCGGCAGATGACGGCGTTCGGCAAAACCGTTTCGATTGTGATCATCGGCATCGCCGTGCTGGTGTACCTGTTCGGGCATTTTTTCCGCGACTACGACAAGTCGGACCTGCTGCTCTCGACGATCGGCCTGGCGATCGCGGCCATTCCCGAAGGCCTGCCGGCGATCATGTCGATTATTCTCGCCATCGGCGTGCAGGCGATGGCCCGCCGCAGCGCGATCGTGCGGAACCTGCCGTCGGTGGAGACGCTCGGCTCGGTGTCGGTGATCTGTTCTGACAAAACCGGCACGCTGACGAAGAACGAGATGACCGTCAAACATCTCGTCGTGCACGGGGCCGACTTCGACGTCACCGGCACCGGCTACGCGCCAACGGGGGAGATTCATCTGGGCGGCGGGCCTGCCGACCTGGGCGAGGGCACGCTGTTGCGGCGGCTGCTGGTGTGCTTCCGGCACTGCAACGACGCGGCGTTGTCGCAGGATCCGGCCAAGAATAACGCCTGGACGGTTCAGGGCGACCCGACGGAGGGTGCGTTGCTGGCGGTGTACGAGAAGGCGAAGTTGGACACGACGTTGCCGCCCCGCGTGGCGGCGTTGCCGTTCGACTCGGACTACAAATACATGGCCACGCTGGCTGGGGACGGCGAGAAGGTGTTGTATATCAAGGGCGCGCCGGACCGGCTGCTGGGGCTGGCGAAGCAGGAGATGACGGCAGGCGGGGCGGGGCCGTTGGATCGGCCGGCGTGGGAGAAGGCTGTCGCCGACCTGGCCGGCCAGGGGATGCGCGTGCTCGGGGCGGCGATGAAGTTCGTGCCGGCCGGGCAGTCGGACGTCACACACGACTGCTTGCGAGAAGGCGTGATTTTCCTCGGATTGGCGGGGATCGTGGACCCGCCGCGTGACGAGGCGATCGAGTCGGTGGCCGTGTGCCGGTCGGCGGGCATTCGCGTGAAAATGATCACCGGCGACCACGCGGACACGGCCCGGTCGATCGGCAAGGAGTTGGGCATCGGCGACGGCGAGCATGCCGTCACCGGCGTCGAATTGGACGACATGACCGATGAGCAATTCTTCGCCGCCGCCAACCAGCACGACGTCTTCGCACGCACCAGCCCGGAACACAAACTCAAACTCGTCAAGGCCCTCCAGGCCCACGGCGCCATCTGCGCCATGACCGGCGACGGCGTGAACGACGCCCCCGCCCTCCGCAAGGCCGACATCGGCGTGGCCATGGGCATCAAGGGCACCGACGTCACCAAGGACGCCGCCGAGATCGTGCTGGCCGACGACAACTTCAGCACCATCGCCGCCGCCGTCGAGGAAGGCCGACGTGTCTACGAAAACCTCAAGAAGACCATCCTCTTCATTCTGCCGACCAACGGCGCGGAGGCGTTCCTCATCATCGCCAGCATCCTGTTCGGCACGATTCTCCCGCTGACGCCGCTACAGATTCTCTGGGTCAACATGGTCACGTCGGTGACGATTTCGCTGGCGTTGGCGTTCGAACCCGCCGAGCCGGGCATCATGGCCAAACCCCCGCGAGACGCCACCGAATCGCTCCTGAGCGGCTATTTCATCTGGCGAATCCTGTTCGTCTCCATCATGATCGGCGGCGCGACGCTGGCGTTGAGCGTCTGGATGTATCGCCAGTTCACGCCCGAAGGGCTGCCCGAATACACCCACGAGCAGATCCGCACCGTGACACTCCAAGCCATCGTGCTCTGCCAGGGATTCCACCTCTTCAACAGCCGGAGCATTCGCAAGCCGATGTGGGCGTTGAATTTCTTCAGCAACAAGGCCGTGTTTGTGGTGATCGGCCTGATGATCGTACTCCAACTGGCCGTGACGTACCTGCCGTTCATGAATACCGTGTTCGGCACCGAACCGATTGGCCCGACGTACTGGATCGCCCCCATCCTGCTAGGCCTGGCCGTCTTCGTCGTCGTGGAAGGCGAGAAATACGTCATGCGCCGCATCGACGCGATCAGAGGAAAGTGACGAATAAGGAGTAATGAGTAACGAGGACATCCACGTTTTTTTGAGACGGTAGCGTTGCAGGGATGTGGAGTCGATTGAAAATAAACCGAGCGGTCTCTCCGGTCGCGTGCGAAAGGGCCGGGGAGGCCGCTCGGTTACATTCAACGTCAACCAGCGCAAAACGGCAAGCCAACCCGCCACGGCGTTCAGGGCAAACGCATGTACCGTGACGCGGGCGCTCGCGCCCGCGAGACACGCGGGCAAGATGCCCGCGTCACGGTCCATGCGTTCGCCCCGGCAAGTCCGATTTGCGATTAGACTAACCGCTCGCGCTGTGCTACACTGGGACGTCATGAATCCACTACCCCTACTCCCGATGCCTTTTACGGACAGTCTGGCTTTGGCGTATGGCGTTGCCGCGGGCGGCATTGTGCTGGGGGCGGCCTTGGTCGCGTGGGGTCGGCTGTTCGGCAAGCCGGCGGCGATGCTCGCGATGGCGGCCATCGGATACGCGTGCGGCTCGCTCGTGACCGCGTTCGTCGCCGACATGTGGAACGTCACCATGCCGCCGTCGGTGGCGCCCCTCGCGTTGGCCATCATTGGCCTGATCATCGGCTTTCCGCTGGAGCGGGCCTTCTGGGGCCTGCTCGCCGGCGGAGTCGCCGCCGTCGCCATCCTGGCGGTCCTTCTCTACGTGCCCCCCGCCGAAACCACGACGCCCAAGCCACAGCCGCTGGCGGCGTTTGAACCCGCCGATCCCGGAACCGGCGCGTATGTCGACGAGGCCGTCGCGCATTTCGGAAAAACCTTCGAAGCCCACTGGGCCGACGAAAGCGCCACCCTCCTGCTGGCCTGCGGAATTCCGGTCGTGCTCGGCCTGGTGCTGGGCATCGCGAGGCCTCGATTCATCCGCATCCTCATGAGTTGCTTCGTCGGAGCGGCCGCGGTCGTGATCGGCCTGGCGCTCGCGTTGTCGCAGCCGTTCGGCGGATTGTGGGAATGGTGCTGGAATACCTGGTACGCCCCCGTCGCCGCGGTGGGCGTCATCGCCCTGGCGGGCACCATCGCGCAGGAACGCACCTGCCTCAAACACGACGCCACCGAACGCAAACGCGAAGAAGCCGCCCAGACCAGCGCCAAGGCCGCCAAGGAAAAGGCCGACAGGATCGCGAATTGACGAAAGGCTGTAGGCTATAGACTGTAGGCTGTAGGCGCAAGCTTATGGGAGATTGGGCCTAATGATTCATAAGCCGGCGCCTATAGCCTACAGCCTACAGCCTCAGAACGGTTTCTTCGCGAAAAACCGCCGGAAACGACGTACGATGGATGCGACGCCTGATCGTCGCCTGCTACCCAATGCCCGCACCGTTTGCCAATTTCGACATGAGCATGCTCACGCCCGTCTGGGAGGCCGTCGGCGGGGCTGCGCAGTCGGCGTGGCAGTGGCTGACCAGCCTAGAGGTGCCCCCGCGCGAGGAGGTCGTCAAACGCATCACCGAGCTAAGCCCGACGCACGCGGCCGTCATGCTAGTGGCGGGGCTGATTTACCTGCTCCAGGGCTGGCGGGGGTTCAAATTTCTCGTGGTGGTCAACGCGGCCATCGCGGGCATGCTGATCGGCAGCATCGTCGGGGCGACGCAGAGCCAGGCGTGGTCGCTCTACGGCATGCTCATCGGCGGAGGCGTGCTGGCGCTGCTTTGCTGGCCGTTGATGCGGCTGGCCATCGCACTGACCGGCGCCTTGGCGGGCGGGGCGGCCGGGCTGGGCGTGTGGGACTACGTCGCCGGCTGGCACCCGACGATTGAGCCGTACACGTGGGTCGGCGGAGTCGGCGGCGCGCTGATCCTGGGCGTGCTGGCGTTCTGCCTGTTCCGCCTGGTCGTCATCGTCATCACGGCCTTGCAGGGATCGGCGCTAACCGTCGGCGGAATCCTCGCGTTGGCCCTGATGGAACCGCACATCCGCAAACCCCTGCAAAACGCGCTGGAAAACAACGAGCATCTTCTGCCGGCCCTGCTGGCGGTGCCGGCGTTCATCGGCATCATCGCCCAGACCGTCTTCGCCCCGAAGAAAACCAGCGTGCCGTCAGTGACGACGCTGTAGCACAGGTTTCGCGGCGCATGGGTGAATGGGGACGGTTGGTTCGAGGGAATCAGAGCCACCAGCCACTAGCCATCAGGGGTTTCGCGTGCCTGTTGGTGAAAATATTCCTCCCGTTCGAGAGAGTGATCTTAAGGCTTCGCAGACTCGCAAATCTTGGCATACGACCTGCTCCTGGTGTCTGCGAAGCATCGGAACCGCTCTCTCGATTGTGATGTACGGTTTTACCAATACGCACGCGAAAACCCTGGTGGCTTGTGGCTGGTGGCTCTGATTCCCTCGAACCAACCGCACGCGTTCACCATCGAGCAACATAAAACGAATCCGAAACTTCCCTCGCCGCCGCGGGTTTCGTTCTGTACACTATCGGCGCAAAAGCGTTCGGTTGAACACATCCTCTTTTTGATGCGAAAGGGCTGAACATGACAACGGTGACGAGGTGGTTGCTGGTTTGCCTGGCGGCGATGGTACCGGCGGCGATGGCGTCGGCGGAGTTGAAACTGGTTTTCCCGCAGAACCGCGGGGCGTTTCAGACGAATGAGTTGATCAACGTCTCGATTCTCCGCACCGGCGAGGGCGAGTTGCCGGCGGGCAGCCTGACGCTCGCGCTGGAAGGCGAAAAAACGAAGATGACCTTCGTGTTCGACCTCAAGGCCGGCTCGCAGAGCGCAACCGACCACCTGCACCTCAACGGCTGGCTGATCAAGCCCGGCACGTACACGCTGACGGCGACGATGGGCGGCCAGTCGGACACCGCTTCCCTCGATGTCTTCAGCCACATCCGCCGCAGCACGTACAAGACGATCCACTGGTGGGGCCCGGTCGGCGAAGCCATGAAGGGCGAAGGCGACGGCGGACTTGGCATCAACCTCATGTTCGGCGGCGTGGATGAGTGGTCCATCCGCGAAAAGATGGACATCATGGGCATCATGGCCATGGGCGGCATGCACCAGCACGACGGCAATCTCGACTGCGACTGGTCGGACCCATACGTATACATCGGTTCCATTCAGCGGGCCATGGACCGAGGCCTGCCGTTCCGCACGATGCCGAATTTCGTCGGCGTGCATCTTCACGACGAGCCGGGCCTGACCTGGAACGCCCATCCGAAGCTGCCCCCCGGCGAGGACGGCAAGCCGCCGTTCAGTCCGCACGACATCGCCAGCCAGCGGGCGGCCTACTTCCGCGCCTTCGACAAGGAACAGCCCTGGGTCACCGAGGTCGACACCTCCAATCCCGACCACCTGGCCGCCTGGACGCACCTGGGTGACTTCAAGCTCGGCTACATGGAAGCCTTCTGGCGGGCCTCCCGCGACGCCGTCGAACGCATCAAACCCGGCGCGCTCGCCGTCACGCAGACCATCTACGGATGGCACTATCCCTACGACGGATACTACTTCAACATCGCCCGCTCCATGCCCGTCGTCAGCGGCCATGGCGGCTACAACGACTACTGGCTGATGAATTTCAACCCGTCGTTCTACCTGGAATGCTCGCTGCCGCGGCAATGGGACAAGCCCACGTGGTATCTGCCGACGTGGTACAGCCACCTCACCGCCGATCAGCTTCGACTGGAACAGTACATGTCGTTCATCACCGGCATTCAGGGCCTCGCCATTCCGCCGGACATCAAGGTCGGCCGCCAGGCCGAGCCGGCCGTCAAGGAAACCAACCTCGTCGCCGCAAGACTGGGCACGGTCTTCACCAAGCCCGCCTACACGCGTCACGACGTGGCCTTGCTGTATGCCAAGAGCGACGGCTACTTCCACAAGGAAGTCCGCCAGACGGGGTATCTGGCGCCGGTTTACCTGGCCACCAAGTTGATTCAGCAGCCCATCACCGTCGTGCTGGAAGAGGACGTGCTCGACGGCACGCTGGCGGCGGGACACAAGGCCGTCATCGTGGTGGGCGTGGAGTACCTCGACCCGGCCGTGGTGGACGCGCTGGCGGACTTCGCCAAGACCGGCCTGGTGCTGGTCGGCGACGAGGTGAAAGTGACCATCCCCGGCGCGGTCAAGCTGGGCGTCGCGGTCAATGATTTCAACAAAGTACAGTACACCGCGATGCAGGCAGCGACGAAGGACATCCCCGAAGGCGAAGAGGGCAACAAGGCCAAGGCCTCCATACGGGCAAAACTGCTGGGTTGGCCCGCCTGGGTGGAGGGCGCCAAGCCGATCGCCGAGGCGCTCAAGACGAAACTGGCCACGGCAAAGATCGCGCCGACGTTCGTCAGCGACAGTCCGTTCGTCGCCCCAGGCCGGCAGGTTCGCGGCGAAATCGAGTACATCTTCGCGGTCAATTTCGCGATGGAGCAGAAAGAGGAGGTCTACGTCGGCGACCCGGCCGTGGCGGCAGCGACGATCACGCTGGCCGACGACGGCAGGCCGATCTACGACGCCATGACCGCCAAGGATCTGACGAAAAACTTCGCCAAGGCCGGCGGCGGTGTCCGCGCCAAAATCGACTTCGCCGCGGGCGACATGAAGGCCTTCGCCCGTACCGCCAGACCCATCGGCGGCGTCCTCGTCAGCACGCCCGTCCTCAACACCGACCTCACCCGCGAGCAGATGCCTGTCCGCGTGGAACTGGCTGCCACGCTCGTGGACACAAAAAACCAGGTTATCTCCGGCACGGCCCCACTACAGATCGTCGTCACCGACCCAGCCGGCGGTGTCCGGTACGACCTTTTCCGCGCCACCGACCGCGGCGTGTGCGTCCTCGACCTTCCCCTGGCCGCCAACGACGCGGCGGGCACCTGGACCGTCACCGTGACCGATCTGCTGGCCGGCACGACGGGCAAGGCGACCTTCGCCTTCACGCCGCTAACCCGCGCCCGCCTGGCCGGCGCGACGCACCGGGCCGTCTTCTTCGGCGACGATCGACCCAACGTCTACCGATTCTTCCGCGACCACCGCAACGTCACCATCGCCATCGGCGAGAGCGACTACAACGAAGCGGCCGCCAAGCGACTCGCCGCCGCCCTCAAGCCTTACAACGTCACCTGCGACATCGTCAAGGCCAAGGACGTCCTCGCCCGCGAACTGTCCGCCGAGGAAGCCCGCACCTGGTGCGGAACCGGCGTCGCCGGCAAGCTCAACCCAGGCCGAAACAACGCCCCCTCCGCCGTCGGCTGGGATCTGAAAAACCCCACCGTCGTCATCGGCACGCCCGAGGACAACGTCATGATCGCCCACATGGCCCGCAGCCGCGTCCTGCCCTACGCCACCAGTGCGACCTTCCCCGGCAAGGGCAAGGGCATGGTCGCGTGGAACCTTTTCGCGTTGGGCCACGACGTGCAATCGGTCATCTGCATCGGCTACGACGCCGAAGGCATGTCCCAGGCGATCGGCACGCTGTTCGAAATGGCCGTGGGTCTGGAACCGCTGCTGCCGCTGGCACTGCCGAAGTCGGCCGTGATCGAGATGGCGAAATAACAGTCGCCAGAACGTAACTATGGCTCTGCCTGTTTGCGTTGCAGGGCGTTGTGCAAAGCGAAATGTTCGCTTTGCACAACGCTCTGCAACGCAAACAGGCAGAGCCATAGTTACGTCACCACGTTTTCCCGCCTACACCGCCGCGGTTTCCTTCGGGCACGCCGCCTTCGGGCAGGCGGCGTCGCAGCCGGCGGCCAGACCGCTCTTGCCGCAACGGAACGCGTTGTCCGACAGCAGCAGGCTGATGACCAGGCCAAGCCCCAGCGTGGCGGCGGCGATGGTGAAGGCGACCGCGCGGGCATGGTCGAAGTTGTCCACGTTGGCGTCGCGGATCATGCCGAAGATCGTCGGCCCGGCGATGCCGGCAGCCGCCCACGATGTCAATATCGCGCCGTACACGACGGCCATCTTTTTCGCGCCGAACACGTCAAGCACAAACGACGGCATCGTGCCAAATCCGCCGCCGTAGCATAACAGGATATAACACACCAGCGCGCCGAACTGGTACGGATTGTTCACGAAAATCAGACCCACGAAGGCCAAAATCTGCGTCGCAAGCATCAGGCGAAACGCGTTGGTCCGCCCGATGCGGTCGCTGAGGCCGCCCCAGAAAAACCGCCCCACGCCGTTGAAGAGCGAACTGACCGCCACCAGCATCGCGCCAATGGCGGCAAGGTCGGCGGCGCTCCCTGGGGCGTAGGCCTTGTAGATATCAATGATGAGCGGCTTTTGCAGGCTGACAATGGCGATGCCCGCGAAAATGTTGCAGCCGAACATCACCCACAGCAGGACGAACCGCACGCTGCCGACGCATCGGCCGGTGTCGTGGTCGATGTCCTTGCCCACGGCCACGGCGGCGGCCGGCGCGCTACGTGAAGCGCCCGTCGCGGCCCGGCCCTGCGGAGGCAGCCAGCCGTCGGGCGGATTCCGCAGCACGCTCGCCACCAACGGCGCCGCCACGATAAACAACCCGCCGAAAATCAGGAACATATACCCGTAGTTGCCGCCGACGAGCCAGCTCACGACGGGCTGGAGCACCAGGCTCATCAACACCGCGCCAAAGCCGAAGCCCATCACCACCATGCCCGTAACAAGCCCCTTGCGGTCCGGGAACCACTTGGCCACCGTCGCCACCGGCGTGACATAACCCAACCCCAGCCCGACGCCGCCAATCACACCGTACCCCAGATACATCAACAACAGCGACGGCAGTTTGTGCCCGAACACGCCCGCCGTCCGGGCAACCCCCTCCTCCATCGGCCCGCTCAATAACAACGCCGCCCCCGCGACCAAAAACCCAAGCCCGAACAACACGCCGCCGGTGACCGCCAATTTGCGCGGGCCGTACTTCCTGAGCTTCACGCCCCCCCACGCCGCCGTCGCGCCGAGAAAACCGATCGCCAGACTGAACGTGATGACGGCTTCGGTATTCGTCCAACCGTAATCCTTCACCAAGTCATTCTGGAACATACTCCACGCGTACACGGTCCCCAGACACAACTGCAACAACGTCCCCGCCACGGCGATCGTCCAACGATTCATGTTTTTTCCTTAAAACTTCCTTAAAAATCACCGTCGCGGATTATACAAGCCCCTCACCCAGGGCCATCGCATCAAAATTTTATTGTTTTCGCGTGATCCTTCGCAACGGGACCGTTTGTGAGGCTGTTAGGCTGTTAGACTGTTAGGGAGAGGCTTATGAGAAATCAGGTCCAAATCCTTCATAAGCCGGCGCCTAACAGTCTAACAGCCTAATAGTCTAACAGTCTTTTCACGAAAAAATGGGCGAATTCAGATGCGTTCGCCCTGCCCCCTCACCCCAGCGCCATGGACATTTTCACCAGGTCGGCGAGGCTCCTTGCCTCCATTTTGTCCATCACGCAGGCGCGGTGGTTTTCCACGGTTTTCATGCTGATGCCCAGTTCGGCGGCGATTTGTTTGTTCAGCAGGCCGCTGACCACCAGGCGCATCACCTCGCGTTCCCGCGGCGTGAGGAGATTGTGTCGTTCCTGAAGTTGGGCCGTCCGCTGGGCGTCGAGATGGTCCTGCGCCTCGTGGGCCAACGCGCGGTGCACGCGTTCCAGCAACAGCGCGCCGTCGAACGGTTTTTCGATAAAATCGTCGGCCCCCTGCTGGATCGCCCGCACGGCCATCGGAATACTGCCGTACGCCGTCACGATCACAACGGGCAGTTTCGTGCCGTTTTTACGAAGATGCTCCTGCAAATCCAGCCCGGAAATTCCCGGCATACGAACGTCCAGCAGCAGGCAGCCTCGCATGGCTGGGTGATAGTATTCGAGAAACTCCCTGGCCGACCCGAACCCGCGCACCGGCAGCCCGGCGTGTTTGAGCAGGAACTCCAACCCGCGACGCATCCCCGCGTCGTCGTCCACAACAAACACCGTCGGGGCCAATTCTTCCACATACTCCACAATCGTCATCGCAGCCACCTCCACACAAAAACTCACACGGCAACGCCCCGGCGGGCGGGATCGGCGTGGCGCGGCGGGGCGTCAGGTCTGGCCTCGGCCGCGTCCAGCATGAACCGCACAATCAACCCTCGGGGAACATTCGCCTCCGCGATCAACGTGCCTCCGTGCGCCTCGATAATCGTCCTCGAAACCGACAACCCCATGCCCATCCCGCCTTTTTTCGTCGTGAAAAACGCGTCGAAAATCCGAGGCAGCAACGCCGCCTCGCAGCCGGGGCCTGTGTCGGACACCAGCAACTCAATCTTCGCCTCACCCTCAACAAACTGCCGCCGGGCCTGCATCACCAGCAGGCGATGCTCCGACGCGGCGTTGTCGCTCATCGCCTCCACCGCGTTCTTCATCAGATTCAATAACACCTGCTGAACCTGGATCGAATCCACCATCGCCGGCGGCAACTCCTTTTCCACCTCCAGCGACAAATGCACCTGCTGCTGACGAATCGACGGCAGCACCAGATTCACCACCTGATTGATCAGCCGCTTCATGTCGCTGCGGACCAGTTCCGGCTCGCCGCCCTCGCTCACCAGCCGACGCAACCGATGAATGATGTGCCCCGCGCGGCGAACCTGGTCGCCGATTTCCGAAATGGCCGTCCGCAACTCCTCCGAATCCGCCTGGCCGCCCTCCATCATCCGCATGCAACCGTCGGCGTAGCTGCCGATGCTGCCGAGGGGCTGATTCAGTTCGTGCGCCAGGCCGGCCGCCATCTCCGCCATCGTGCTCACCCGACCGACGTGCCACAAATGTTCCTGGTGGGCGCGAACGTATAGCTCCGCCCGGCGGCGATGCACCATTTCCTGCTGCAACTGCGCCGTGGCCGACTCCATGTCCGCCGTCCGCTGACGCAACCGCTGCTGCAAATCCTCCCGCACCTGACGAAGGGCCGACTCCGCCTGCCGACAGTCCGCCACCTGCCGCCGAAGCCACCACAACCCCCACGCCATGCCATAGACCATCGCCGTCGGTGTAAACACCAGCAGCAGCATCGGCACGCTCCAGAACCCCTCGCGCGGCACGGTCATCCAGAGCAGCAGCCCCGTCGCGACAAGGCCCCCCCCCCCCAACACCGTCGGCCAAAACCACGCCGAACGCGCCACATCCGCCCACAACGAGCGATGTGGCAACAACGAAGGCGACAATGACGATTCCGCAATTGGCAACACGACATTCCTATAGCAGCCACTCAATTCACCACAACACAGGGAATTCAGAGAGTAGACGAATTTTCGCGATATAAAAAACGTCCGATCCGTTCATCTCCAGAATTCCAAAGCCCTCCGTGGCCGACAGACAATGTCCCATCGAAACGTAAGTACCTAAGTATAATCAACCCCCGTTTTTCTGCCTAGACGGTTTCCGGCCTCGCAAAATCCGAAGCACGAAATACGAAACAAACTCCAAAAAGAAAAATCTCAAAGCTCAAACGCTATCGCGACGCCATACGCCGCGTCGTTTGGCATGGCATTGCCGTTTGGGGTTTCTGATTTGTCGTTTGGAATTTGTTTCGTATTTCGTGCTTCGGATTTTGCGAGGCCGGAACCGCCGCGTCACATGAATGCGAATGCTTCGTCCCTGGGATTCATCCCTCCTACAATACGGTATCGTTCGTTGACGGGGGATGGCATGCGAATTCATACCGCGCTGGCTCTATCATTGGTAGCGGCGTTGTTTGCGGGGTGTCGGTCCAAGCCTCCGCCCACCGTGATGCCGCCGCCGCTGGTGACGGTGGTTCAGCCCGCGGTGCGGCAGGTGCAGAGTTTCGACGAGTTCGTCGCGCGAATCGCCGCCATCCAAAGCGTCGATCTCCGCCCCCGCGTGACCGGGTACATCGAGGAGATCTACTTCACCGACGGCGACATCGTACAGGAAGGCCAGGTGCTCGTCCTGATCGACCCGCGGACGTACAGAGCCTCCGTCGATCAAGCCCAGGCCGCCCTCGACCAGGCCAAGGCCAATGCCGCCTATTCCGAACGCGACTACCAGCGGTTCAGCGACGCCCTGGCCGCCGGCGTGGCCACCGCGCTGGAAGCGGACCTCGCCGCCAGCCAATTGCAGGTCAACCGCGCCGCCGTCGAGAGCGCCAAGGCCGCCCTCAACATTGCCAATATCCAACTGGGCTTCACAAAAGTCACCGCGCCTGTCGCGGGACGCATCGGCCGAATCATGGTCACCAAGGGCAACCTTGTCGCCAGCGACACGGCACTCACGAGCATCGTCTCCATCACGCCGATGTACGTCTACTTCGACGTCGACGAACGCAAGCTGGCCCGGTACCGCCAACTGATCGGCGAGGACGGCTCTGACCCCCTCCGCATGGAGGAAGCCCGGCTGCCCGTATTCGCGCTGCGGCGGATCGGCGGCGACGAATTCACACGGCGCGGATGGATCGATTTCGTGGACAACCGCGTCGATTCGGCCACGGGCACAATCGCGTTTCGCGGCGTGTTTCCCAACGACGACGGCGGACTGGTTTCCGGTGGATTCACCCGTGTGCGGCTGCCGACGAGCCAGCCTTACGAGGGCTTGCTGATTCCCGAAAAAGCGATCGGCCAGGACCAGGACCGCCGCTTCGTCATCGTCGTCGGCGAGGACGGCGTGGCGACCGCACGCCCCGTCACACTGGGACGAAGTTACGGCCCGTGGCGGGTCGTCGATCACGGCCTGTCGCCGGGCGAGTGGATCATCTCCGAAGGGTTGCTGCGTGTCAGGCCCGGCGAGAAGGTCACGCCGAAACGTCAAGGCCCGCTCGACATTCCACACGACCTGCCCGCGGGAATCCCGATCACGGAGATCCACATCCCGACGACGACCCAGCCGACCACGCTGCCCGCGACGCATCCGGGCCCGACGACGCAAGTGTCTCTCGTGACGCGGGCGTCTCGCCCGCGTGTCCCGAGGGCGTCCCGCCCTCGATTATCGTTCCACACGCCTGACGCACGAAAAAACGGTACGACTCTCCATAGTCAAACGCGGGCAAGATGCCCGCGAGACACGCGGGCGAGACGCCCGCGTCACGCGGAGATCGCCTCATGAACTTCGCCATCTTCTTCATCCGCCGCCCGATTCTCGCCAGTGTGCTGGCCATCGGGATTGTGCTGATCGGCGTGATCGCGATGCGGTCGCTGCCGGTGGCGCAGTATCCCGAGATCGCGCCCCCCACCGTGCAGGTGAGCACGGTCTATCCCGGCGCCAGCGCGGAAGTCGTCGCCGAAACGGTGGCCGCCCCCATCGAGCAGGCCGTCGTCGGCGTCGAGAACGCCCTCTACATGTCCTCGCAGTCCAACAGCGACGGCACGTACGCGCTGACGATCACTTTTGAGCTGGGCACGAATCTCGACACCGCACAGGTGCTCGTGCAGAACCGCGTGGCGCAGGCCATGCCCACCCTGCCGGCGGAGGTGTCGCAGATCGGCGTGATCGTCCGCAAACGCTCGCCGGACATCCTCATGGTCGTCAATTTTTTCTCGCCCAACGAACGTTACGACATGCTCTACATGTCCAACTACGTCACCATCCAGGTGCGCGATGAGATCGCCCGGCTCGACGGCGTGGGCGACGCCCTCATCTTCGGCCAGGCCGACTACAGCATGCGAATCTGGCTGGATCCGCAGAAAATGACCGTGCGAAATCTCGCCGCCTCCGACGTCGTCGCGTCGCTGCGCGAACAGAACGTCCAGGTGGCGGCCGGCCAACTCGGTCAGCCGCCCGTGCCGCCCGAATTGCAATTTCAATACACCGTCAACGTGCGAGGCCGGCTGACGACGCCCGAGGAGTTCGGCGCGATCGTCGTCCGCGTCGGCGACAACGGCCAGATCACGCGGCTGCGGGACATCGCCCGCGTCGAACTGGGCGCCCGCAACGAGGACATTCTGACGTTCCTGGACGGCAAGCCGTCGGTGGGCCTGGCGGTGTTTCAACTGCCCGGCGCCAACGCGCTGGAAACCGCCGACCGCGTGCGGGCCAAAATGAACGAACTCAACGCCCGCCTGCCCGACGGACTCGACTACGCCATCCGATACGACACCACGCCCTTCATCGCCGAAAGCGTCCGCGAAGTCTACAAAACCATCCTCATCGCCGTCGCCCTCGGCGCCGTCGTCATGCTCGTCTTCCTCCAGGACTGGCGGGCGGCCATCATTCCCCTGATGGCCGTCCCCGTGTCGATCATCGGCACGTTCGCCGCACTGGCCGCCTTCGGATTCACCATCAACAACCTCACACTCTTCGGACTGGTGCTGGCCATCGGACTCGTCGTCGACGACGCGATCGTCGTCACCGAGGCCGTCTCGCTCAATCTCTCCAAAGGCATGTCGCCGCACGAGGCCACCGAGGCCGCCATGCGGCAGGTCGGGCCCGCCATCATCGCCATCAGCGTCGTGCTCTCGTCGGTCTTCATCCCGGCCGCCTTTCTGCCGGGCGTGACGGGGGAATTCTTCCGCCAGTTCGCCGTCACCATCGCCGTCTCCTCACTGATCTCCCTGTTCAACTCGCTCACCCTCAGCCCCGCGATGGCCGCCCTGCTGCTCAAACCCGCCGGGGCGAAAAAAGATTTCCTCGGTCGCGGCCTCGACGCGGCACTGGGCTGGTTCTTCCGGCTGTTCACTCGCGCGCTGCGACGCTCCACAGGCGGCTACGTTTGGGCGGTCGATAAACTCCTCCGCGTCAGCGTCCTCGTGCTCGTGGTATACGCGGGCCTGGTCGCGCTGACGTACCTTGGCGCCACCCGCATCCCCACGGGCTTCGTGCCCGAACAGGACAAGGGCTACCTCATCGTAAGCGTGCAACTGCCCGACGCCGCGTCACTCGAACGCACGCGGGCCGTCCTGGAACGCGTCGACCGCGCCGCCCGCGCCACCGAGGGCGTCTCCAACACCGTCGGTCTGGCGGGCATGTCGATCATCACCGGGGCGGCCGCGTCGAACTTCGGCACCATGTTCGTCACGCTCGAACCGTTCGATCAACGACACGCCGCCGGGCTGAGAAGCCCCGCCGTCGCGCAGAAACTCCAACGCGAATTGTTTGTACAGGTGCCCGAGGCGATGATCGGCGTGTTCGGCCCGCCGCCGCTGCAAGGTCTCGGCACGGCAGGCGGGTTCCGACTCATCGTGCAGGACCGCGGCAATCTCGGCCTGGCCGCCCTCCAGGAAGAGAGTGAACACCTCGCCCGCGTGGGCATGCAACAGGGCGAGATTTTGCAGATGTTCAGCGCGTTCCGCGCCAACGTGCCGCAACTGTACCTCGACATCGACCGTGCACAGGTCAAGCAGTCCGGCGTGGCCCTGGGCGACGTCTTCGACACGGTGGGCGTCTTTCTGGGCGGCGTGTACGTCAACGACTTCAACGCGTTCGGGCGCACGTGGCAGGTCAACGCCCAGGCCGACGCGCCCTTCCGCATGTCTCACGACGACATCCGCCAGCTCCGCGTGCCCAACCGCGTCACGCGGGAAATGATGCCCCTGGGCAGCATCCTCTCCGTCGAGGAGATCAGCGGCCCGTTGAGCATCACCCGCTACAACATGTATCCCGCGTCGGCGATCAACGGCGTGCAGAGGCCCGGCGTCAGCAGCGGCGAAATCATCACGCAGATGCAGCAACTCGCCGACGCGAACCTGCCGCGCGGCATGGCCTTCGAATGGACCGAAATCATGCTGCTCCAGCAACTCGCCGGCAACACGGCCATTCTGGTGTTCTCGCTCTCGACGCTGCTGGTCTTCCTCGTGCTGTCGGGGCTGTACGAAAGCTGGTCGCTGCCGCTGGCGGTGATTCTCGTCGTGCCCATGTGCGTGCTCTTCGCGTTTGCGGGCGTGGAAATCGCCGGGCTGGACATCAACATTTTCACGCAGATCGGCCTGGTGGTGCTCGTCGGGCTGGCCAGCAAAAACGCCATCCTGATCGTCGAGTACGCCAAGGACCAGCAGCGCGAAGGCATGGACGCCCGCCGCGCCGTCATCGAGGCCGCCCGGATCCGCCTGAGGCCAATCCTGATGACGTCGTTCGAATTCATCATGGGTGTGCTGCCGCTGGTGCTCGCCGTCGGCGCCGGCGCGGAGATGCGCTTCGCCCTCGGCGCGGTCGTCTTCGCGGGCACGATCGGCGTGACCTTTTTCGGCATCTTCCTCACGCCGGTGTTTTTCTACGTGATACGAAAAATCACACGGAAAGCGGCGGCGATTCGTAGTCCATAGTCATTGGGACAAGAAAAAAACACGTCGCAATGACTCGCCGGTTTGCGCTGTAGAATATCCCTGTCGGAGAAATATATGTCAGTCCGATTTCACGAAGACCGAGCGGGATTGCACGGATTAACGGATTAGAAGATTGTCGTGTGGAACGAAAAAATCGAATCCTTTAATCCATGTAATCCCGCTCGGTCTTCGTGAAATCGAATCATCAAACGTCTGGCGACAGGAATGCCCTACAGCGCAAAGAGGCAAGCCGCTGAAAACATCCCGGCAAGAACCATCCCCCCGCCACAATCGAATAAACCCATGTAGACGGTACGCACGAGTTTGGTGTATATTCTTGGCGATTTATGAGCGCGTTAACCCCAAAAGAGCGAATGGCGATTCCGCGAGTGGCCATGCCGGAACAGGCGGCGGCGCGGCGCGTGGCGAATTTTCAGGAAGTCAATCTCGGCCTCGAGGCCGGCCTGGCCGTCCGGGAGGCGCAGCGATGCCTGGAGTGCAAGACGCGGCCCTGCGTGGCCGGCTGTCCGGTGCGCGTACGGATTCCCGAGTTTCTGGCCCTCGTGGCGGCGGGCGACTTCGCCGGCGCGGCGGCGATTCTGCGCGGTGACAACGCCCTGCCCGCCACCACCGGCAGAGTGTGTCCGCAGGAGCGGCAGTGTGAGGCCGTGTGCGTCCGCGGCAGGACGGCCGGGCAAAGCGTCGCCATCGGCTGGCTGGAGCGGTTCGTCGCCGACTGGGCGCAGGCGAATCTGCCTCAGCCGACGCCGCCCCCCGCCCGCACGGGCAAGCGGGTAGCCGTCATCGGCTCGGGGCCTGGCGGGCTGACCGCCGCCGGCGAACTCGCGCGGTTCGGGCACGACGTGACGATTCTCGAAGCCCTGCATTCCCCCGGCGGCGTGCTGCGGTACGGCATTCCCGAGTTCCGCCTGCCCAAGGCCATCGTCGACGCCGAAATCGAAAACCTCCGCGCCCTGGGCGTGAAGGTCGAGTGCAACGTCGTCGTCGGGCGGACCGTCACGCTGGGGCAACTCCGCGAGGAATTCGACGCCTGCTTCATCGCCAACGGCGCCGGCCTGCCGACCTTCCTCAACGTCCCCGGCGAACATCTCAAGGGCGTCTACTCCGCCAACGAGTACCTCACGCGGGTCAACCTCATGGGCGCGTGGCGCGACAACAGCCGCACGCCGGTGGTTCGTGGAAACACCGCCGTCGTCTTCGGCGGCGGAAACGTCGCCATGGACGCCGTTCGCACCGCCCGCCGCATGGGCAGCCAGCGGGCCGTCATCGCGTATCGACGCGGCAAAGCCGAACTCCCCGCCCGCGCCGAGGAAGTCCATCACGCCGAGCACGAGGGCGTGGAATTCCTGCTTCAGGTGGCCCCGCTGGAACTGCTGGGCGACGATCGCGGCTGGGTCCGCGCCGTGAAACTCCAACGCATGGAACTGGGCGCCCCCGACGCCAGTGGCCGACGCCGCCCCGTCGCCGTGCCCGGCAGCGAATTCGAGCTGCCGTGCGAACTGGCCATCGTCGCGGTAGGCACGAGTCCCAACCCGCTGCTGACGGCATCGTGCCCGGAACTCGCCACCGACGCCGACGGCGGCATCCTCGTCGACGAAACCCTGATGACCAACCTGCCGGGCGTTTTCGCCGGCGGCGACATCGTTCGCGGCGGCGCCACCGTCATCCTCGCCATGGGCGACGGCAAACAAGCCGCCAAGGCGATCAACGACTACCTGGAAAAAGCCACTAGCCACTAGCCACCAGGTATGGAAAAACCAACCACAAATCAGGGCACACTGACGGTGTGGTTATGAAGCAACATAACGAGTCTGCGAAGCTTCGAGACCTCTCTCGCCGCTGCGGCGTGCGATTTCACCGTCGCGTCTCGCAAGCCCTGGTGGCTAGTGGCTGGTGGCTGGTGGCTCTGATTCCCTCGAACAAACGCCACAAAAAGTAGAACGTTTTGAAAGGTACAACGATGTCCGATTCGGCTCTGCAATTTCTCGCCGGCCTGGGTTCTCCGGAGGAACTTTGGGCGTTGTCCCGGCAGGCTCCGCCGCCGGAACCGTCGCGGGCGGGCGTGAACGCGCACATTCATCTGCCGCCGAATTTCTCCGCGTTTGGCGACGTGGCACAGGCGGTCGAGCTGGCCGCGGCGCAGAACGTCGCCGTGCTGGGCACGAGCAATTACTACGATTTCCGCGTCTATGACGAGTTCGCCGCCCGCGCGAGGCGGCACCACATTTTCCCCCTGTTCGGCCTGGAGGTCATCGCGATGATCGACCGCCTCGCGACGGCGGGCGTGAAGATCAACGACCCCGGCAACCCTGGAAAAATGTACGTCTGCGGAAAAGGCATCGCGCGGTTCGCGCCGCCCAATGCCGCCGCTTCGCGACTCCTCGAACGCATCCGCCACAACGACAGTCAACGCATGGCCCTGATGGGCGAAAAACTCGCCGCCCTCCTCGCCCGGCACGGTGTGCGGGCCGACCTGAGCACTGCCGCCGGCGTCGATGCGGTCGTCCGCCGGCACGGCTGCCCGCGCGAAAGCGTCTGCCTCCAGGAACGCCATCTCGCCCAGGCCTGCCAGGAGGCCATCTTCGCCGCCCTGCCCTCGCCCGCGGATCGCCCCGCCACGCTGGAGGCCCTCTTCGCCGCGCCGTCCAAAGCCCCCCCAACCGACGTCGCCGCCGTGCAGAACGAAATCCGAAGCCACCTCATGAAGGCCGGCAAGCCCGCCTTCGTCGAGGAAACCTTCATCCCCTTCGAGCAGGCCCGCGAGTTGATCCTTGAACTGGGCGGCATGCCCTGCTACCCGATCCTCGCCGACGGCGCGTCGCCGATCTGCGGCTTCGAGGATCCCGTCGAAACCCTCATCGGCAACGTCAAAGCCCTGGGCCTGTGCTGCGTCGAACTCATCCCGATCCGCAACAAGCCCGACGTCCTGGTCCGCTACGCGACAGCCATGCGGCAGGCGGGCCTGATCGTCATGGGCGGCACCGAACACAACACGCCCGACCTGCTGCCCCTCGAGCCAACGTGCCTCGGCGGCACGGGCGTGCCCGAATCCGTGCGGAAACTCTTCTGGGAAGGCGCCCACATCGCCGCCGCCCACCAGTTCCTCACCGCCCACAACCACTGCGGCTACGTCACCGCCGCCGGCGAAAAAAATCCCGCGTACGCAGCCGACGAGGAACGCATCAAGGCGTTCGCCTCGCTGGGCGCGGCGGTGGTTGAGAAGGCTGCAGGCTGCCGGCTGTAGGCGCGGCAACCGTACACGAAAAGCATTTCGCAATGGCTTGCTTTTTTCGTGATTAGGATGTGAAAAAACAACCGATCGCCCTCCCCGGCCTCGCGCGGCAGTCGCCGGGCTACAGCCCCAACGGGGCGTCTTGGGTAGCCCAGGGCGAGCGTACTCGCGAGCCCTGGGGTTCCCGGACGTTTTTCGGTTTTTATCGTGCCTGACGCCACTGGCTACAAGTCATACCGACGCATGAAGGTGGCGGCGAACGACACGCACATTCCCGTGTGCGCGTCGTTCGATGCCGTATTCCACGACGGTGTGACCTCCGCCAGCGGCGTCAGGCCGCGATAAAGATGAGAAAAACCTGTTCCCAGGGCTCGCGAGTACGCTCGCCCTGGGCTACCCAAGACGCCCCGTTGGGGCTGTGGGCCGGCTCCACGCGAGACCGGGAAGGCAACTCGGTTGTTTTCGGAGTAAAAAATACATATCCTCTTACCCGTTAACGAGTCAACGTATTAACGAGTTAACGAAGGATTACCCCATGAAAAAAAATACGTCCCTGGACACCCTGATCTCCCTCTCCCGGTTTTACGGCGCCGATGAGGAGTTTGTCATCGGTGGCGGCGGGAATACGTCGGTGAAGATTGACGGACGGCTGTGGGTCAAGGCCTCCGGGCGGCCGCTCGCCACCGCGGACGCCGGCTCGTTTGTCGAGTTGGATCGGCAGGCGTTGGCGGACATTTTGAACACGCCGCTCGACGACGACCCCGTGCGCCGCGAGGAGACGTTCAAGCAGGCCATCCTCGCCGCCCGCGTGAACCCCGCCAGCGGCCTGAGGCCGTCGGTGGAGGCGGTGCTGCACAACATCCTCCCCACGCGATTCGTCGTGCACACGCACTCGACGTGGGTGAACATGGTCACCTGCTGCACGCGCGGCGCGGCGATTCACGCGAAGTGGTTCGGCCCCGACGTCCTCTGGATGGACTACACCGACCCCGGCGTCACGCTCGCACACGCCCTGGCCGACGTCCTGGCCGACTACGCCCGCCGCACCGGCAAGCCCTGCCCCGACGCCATCCTCGTGCAAAATCACGGCCTGATCGTCTGCGGCGACACACCCGAGGACATCCATCAGCGAACCGACGCGGTCATCGCAGCCATTCAACGTGACGCGGGCGTCTCGCGTAGCACGGGCGTCCCGCCCGTGAGTTGCATGGGCGTCTCGCCCATGCAGACGCCGCCAGCCGACCCGACTTCCCCATCACAGTCCCATGCGAACGAACCGGCGACGTCATACGCTGAGCACGGGCAAGATGCCCGTGCGACTCATGGGCGAGACGCCCATGCTACGAGGCAAGCCCTCATCAACCTCGTCGCGCCGGCCTTGCGGGGTCTGCTGGCCGAGGGCGAGGCGCTGAAGGTGGTCACGTTTGACGATTCGGCACCGGCGGTTGATTTGGTGAGAAACCACGCCGGCCGAGACCGCGCCCTCGGCGGGCCGCTCACGCCCGATCAGATCGTCTATTGCAATTCGTATCCGCTGTGGGTGGAGTTGCCGACGACATCCGCTGACACCGCCGCCCCAGCCGACGCCGGGGCGATCGTCGCATGTCTTCGGCAAGCCGTCGCGGAATACGTGGCCACGCGGCACTGCCCGCCGAAAATCATTCTCGTCGCAGGACTCGGGCTGTTCGCCGCGGGCGACGACTACGCCGCCGCCCGAACCGCCGCGGCCGTCTACGTCGACGCGGCCAAAGTGATGGCCGGCGCCGACAAACTCGGCGGCGTCGCGCCGCTGGCAGACCCCTTCCGCGAATTCATCGAAAGCTGGGAGGCCGAAGCCTATCGCAAAAACGTCGCCGCCGCCTCCGCCCGCGCGGGACGCGCCGCCGGAAAAATCGTCGTCGTCACCGGGGCCGCCCAAGGCTTCGGCCTGGAAATCGCCAACGATTTCGCCGCCCAGGCCGCCCACGTGATTCTGGCCGACGTCAACCTCGCCGGCGCCCAGCAAGCCGCCGACGACCTCTGCGCCGCGCGCGGCGCGGGCAGAGCATTGGCCGTCGAAATCAACGTCGCTGACCCCGCCAGCGCACAGGGGGCCTTCGACCGCGTCGTCCGCGCCTACGGCGGACTCGACGTCCTCGTCTGCAACGCGGGCGTCCTCCGCGCCGCCAGCGTCAAAACGCAACCCGAACGCGACTTCGACTTCGTCACCAGCGTCAACTACAAAGGCTATTACGTCTGCACGCAAAAAGCCGCCAACCTCCTCGCCGTGCAGCGGCTGGCCAAGCCCGACTACTGGAGCGACATCATCCAGATCAACTCCAAGAGCGGGCTGGTGGGCTCCAACCGCAACTTCGCGTACGCCGGCAGCAAGTTCGGCGGGATCGGCATGACGCAGTCGTTCGCGATGGAACTCGTCGCCGACGGCATCAAGGTCAACGCGATCTGCCCGGGCAACTTCTTCGATGGCCCGCTGTGGTCGGACCCCAAAACCGGCCTGTTCGTCCAGTACTTGCAAACCGGCAAAGTCCCCGGCGCCAACACCGTCGCGGACGTCCGAAAAGCGTATGAAGAAAAAGTCCCCATGGGCCGGGGCACCACCACCGCCGACGTCATGAAGGCGATCTACTACGTCATCGAACAGCAATACGAAACCGGCCAAGCCATCCCCGTCACCGGTGGCCAGGTGATGCTGAGTTGAACGACAGGGCCATCGTATGCGACGTGACGCGGGCGTCTCGCCCGCGGGCCGTTCCGCACGGCTGACGCAATGGAAAAACAACAGAATTCGAGGCCGGATGCGGGCGCTCACGCCCATGAGACACGCGGGCAAGATGCCCGCGTCACGTTAGATGCCCTGAGCTGAACGAAGTACACAATTGACGTTCCGCCAAGACGTGGTAGAATCATACTGGAGCAGAACATATGAGGATACGGTGCGGCATTGTACCGGATTCATTGTTCATTTTCCTTTTTTCGGAGAAGGAGAGCGGAGCATGGCAGGCAAAAAAGTATTGCTGACGGCGATGGCGGCGTTGTTCGTCGTGTCGCAGGCGCAGGCGGCCCAGATTACGGGAGTCGGGGTCAGCGAGGTGGTGTATCCGGGAGCGTCCAGAACATCCGAAGCGAATCTGGCAAATCTTCTCAGCGACGACCTCACGGCGTTCTTCCGAACGGGGCTAACGCCATGGCCGCACGAGAGGCCTGACAGTATCGCGGGTTTCTACACGTTCATCTTCACCTTCGATCAGGCGTACCTCCTCGACACCATCAACATCTGGAATTTCTGGAATCCTGATACGGGACGGACGTATGACGGCGTCAGGAATATCGAAATGTACATTTCGCCCACCGACGATCCCGCCGATTTCGGCGCCCCGCTTGCTTTCGAACTCAGCCGCACCGCCAACGGCAACTGGATCGCCGGCCTCACGCCCGAGCAGGCCTATGCCAACAGCGGCTTTAACGTGCTCGATATGGAGGGCGTGGAAGCCATGATGGTCAAGCTCGTCATTCTGGATTGCTGGACACCGCATACGTACATTCGGGATGAGCAGGAGTATTACCATCCGTTCAGCATCGACCGCGGCACAGGCCTGAACGGAATCGCGTTCTTCGCCGTGCCCGAACCGGCCACGATGAGCCTGCTGGCCCTGGGCGGCTTGGCGCTGCTGAGGCGACGGTAATTCACGCGTGTAGCGGTATTGGACGGCATCGTTCATTTTCACTTTTTCAGAGAAGGAAAGCGGAATATGACAGGCAAAAAAATGGTATTGGTGGCGATGGCGGCGGCGTTCGTTGCTTCGCAGGCGCAGGCGGCCAAAGTCGACGTCGTGAATCTACAGTATATTGGACAAACAGGCCTGCAAAATGGTTCACCGCAGAACCTTATTAACGACGATCTCACGTCGTACTACAAGACGGGGCTAACGCCATGGCAATGCCAGCCGGATAGCTTCGGAGGTGTCTACACGTTTATCTTCACCTTCGATCAGCCGTACTACCTCGATACCATCAATATCTGGAATTTGTGGTATCCAAGCACAGGCCGGACTTTCGACGGTGCCAAGAATATCGACATCTACATTTCGCCCACCGACGATCCCGCCGATTTCGGCACGCCTCTTGACTTCGAACTCGAACGTACCCGCGGCGCCGAATGGGTCGGCAACGCCACGCCCGAACAGGCCTATTCCATCAGTGGCCTGAACGTGCTTGAGATGTTTGGCGCGGAGGCCATGATGGTCAAACTCGTCATTAAGGATTGCTGGGCGGCCGGTGAGGTTATCCATGGGGATCATCCAGGTGGCGCCGAGAGGGAATACCATCCGTTTGGCGCCGACCGCGGCACAGGCCTGAATGCCGTCGCGTTCTTCGGCACGGCCGTGCCCGAACCGGCCACGATGAGCCTGCTGGCCCTGGGCGGCTTGGCGCTGCTGAGGCGACGTCGATAACGACGGCCAACAAAGCACACCGAAACGGTGTCGCATTGTGAACGCACACCATGGTTTTATGTTATTCTCGAATTTATAAAGGGAGAAAAGTATGAGGTATGCATTAATTCTGGCCGTGGCGACGATGGTGTCGTGGTCGGCGTGGGCGCAGACGTGGACTCCGAAAGCGGCGGATTGGGATCCGGTCACGATGGGGTTGGACATCCAATACAAATTGGATTTCAGCGTGGCGACCGACCCGGATCCGCTCAAGCCCTGGAGTCTCGTCGGTTCAGGCATCGGGCGTCATACTTTTGGTGGGGTGTATCGGCTGTACGATCCCCTGGGTGACCAGGCGGCGGGCGCGTATGACATCGCGTATAAGGGCGGCGCTCACAGCAGCGAGAATGTCACGCATATTTTCGCGAACAAGCCCCCTGTGCCCGGAATGACCATGCCCGACGGCAGCCAGTTCACGGGAACGGCCATGTGGTTGACCTCCGGCGCGTTTCAGAAAAATGCCGCCCCCGAGGTGGCTACGTACGAATTCAACGACGTTACGAACGCGTGGGCGTGGGTAGGCGGAACCGGGAGCGGCACGTGGCTGGACGGCTCGACAGGGTCGGCCGCCACCGGCGCGGATATCCGCGGGCAGAACGGCTCGACGAACACCTACCTGAAGACGCCCGTCATCGCGGGGGAAGAGGTCGTCAAGACCTTCTATCTCAGTCAGGATGTGTACGTTCCCCGCAACGCGTTCTCCGACGCCATCGACGGAGACACCACCCGTGCCGGGTTCACGAACACCAATGTGAATTTCGCCATTTACATGGACCGCGGGGGGGCCGGGTTGGCATGGCCAAGCGGTCATCACAATTTTTCGTACAACTTCACCGATGAGCTGTGGCATCGAATCGAAGCCATCGTGACAGTCACGACCCTCGGTGGAGAGACGCGCGCCGAGGACACCGGATGGGTTTCCGTGAGGTATTACGTTGACGGCGTGCTTCAGCCGGTTACGGCAAATATGGATGTCGCTCTGGGCGGGAATTCGATGACGAATTTCTCGGGAGATCTGAATTTGTCCTGGGGCGACGGCATTCAACGCGGCAATCAAGGGTCCGCCGCGGAGTTCTACGTCACCAACATCGTCATGGCCGAGATCCTCGCCATCCCCGAGCCGGCCACGATGAGCCTGCTGGCCCTGGGCGGCCTGGCGCTGCTGAGGCGACGGCGGTAGCCCCGTTCCGCTCGCAAAACAACGCGAGCGACGCAGGGCCATGGATCGCAAAAAATTGGATGCAAGAAGTCCGTAGCGAGGTCATAATGGCCTCGCTACGTGTATATTGGAACGCCGATTTGGAGCCATCACCCATGAACCAGCCGTCTCTCCCAACCACCCAATACGCCGTCCAGCTTGTCGGGCCCAGCCAGTTGCGGCTGAATCGTGACAAGGCCGTCTCGCCGCCGGGACCTCGGCAGATTGTCGCAAAAATCGAAGCCGTCGGCCTGTGCTTCTCCGACCTCAAGCTGCTCAAGCAGTTCGCCGACCATCCGCGAAAGGCGGCCATCGTCAGCGGGCTTGACGACGCGACGCTGGCGGCCATTCCCAGTTATGTGCCCGGCGAGCAGCCGGTCGTGCCCGGTCACGAGGCCGTCTGCCGCATCGTCGCGGTCGGGGAGGACGTGCGACACCATCGCCTCGGCGAACGTGTGCTGGTGCAGACCGACTACCGCGACCTCAAGACGCCCGGCTCGAACGGCGCGTTCGGGTACAACTTCGAGGGCGGCTTGCAGGAGTACGTGCTGATGGACGAGCGCGTAATCATCGAGCAGGCCAGCGGCAAACGGTTCCTCATTCCGGCGGCGGATTCGCTGGGGGCGTCGGCGGTTTGCCTGGTCGAACCGTGGGCGTGCGTGGAGGCGTCGTACGTATCTCCGGAGCGGCAGTCGCCGGTCGCGGGCGGGCGGATGCTCGTCGTCGCCGACGCGGGCACCGTCGTGCGCGGGCTTGCGGCCGCATGCGGGGCGGGCCTGCCCGACGCTGTCACGTGCGTGTGCGCGGAGCCGTCGCAGCACCAGGCGGTGCGGGCGCTGGGCGCGGCCACGACCGACGTCGCCGCGTTGGCCGATCTCGGCGACGCCACGTACGACGACATCGTATACTTCGGCCATGACGCAGCCGTCATCGAGGCCCTCAACGATCGCCTCGCCGCCCGCGGGCTGATGAACATTGTGCTGGCGGGCAAAACGATCGGGCGCGAGATCGCCGTCGGCGTCGGCCGCGTACATTACGGCCTGACGCGGTGGGTCGGCACCACCACCGACGACGCGAGCGACTCCTACCGACACATTCCCGCCACCGGCGAAATCCGCACCGACGAACGCATGCTGGTCATCGGCGCGGGCGGGCCTATGGGACAGATGCACGTCATCCGAAACATCTGTTCGGGCATGGCGGGCCTGACCATCGTCGCCAGCGACACCGACGACGCGAGGCTGAACCTGCTCATGGAAAAAGCCCGACCGATGGCGGACTCGCGCGGCGTGACACTGACCGCCGTCAACGCAACCCGCCCCGACGACGGCCCGCCGGAACGGCACACGTACTACGCGATCATGGCGCCGGTGGCCCCGCTGGTCGCCGACGCCGTCCGCTCCGCCGACGACGGCGCGGTCATCAACATCTTCGCCGGAATCCCCGCGCCCACAAAACACCCCATCGACCTCGACGCGTACATCGTAAAAAAATGCTACATGTTCGGCACGAGCGGATCCGTCATCAGCGACATGGAAATCGTCCTGGCAAAAGTGTCGGCTGGCCAACTCGACACCGACTGCTCCGTCGATGCCGTCTGCGGCATGGCCGGCGCGATCGAAGGCCTCGCCGCCGTCGAAAACCGAGCCCTCGCCGGCAAAATCATCGTCTACCCCGCCCTGCGTGAAACCGGCCTGATTCCGCTGGGAAGGCTGCGCGACCACTACCCCACCGTCGCGGAAAAACTCCACAACGGCGGCTGGTGCAAGGAAGCCGAAGCCGAACTGCTGGCCGTGGCGAAGTAACATGACGCGGGGGGACATCCGTGGGACTCATGGGCGGGGCGTCCACAGGGAAGTCACACCTGATTTTCCCTGTTTTCGCAACCTTCGCGTTCAGGCGCCACTGGCCGCAGGCCCTGCCAGTTTGCGTTGTAGGTCGTTGTGGCGAACCGAAGCGATCAGTCGCTCACACCGTTTTACAACGCAAAATGGCAGGGCCTGCGGCCAGTGGCGCCAAGTCCGGGCATCGGACGAAAAATGGTTTCATTTCGACGCGATTGCTCCGTGGACGCCCATGCTACGATCCAAAAACAACATCGGACGTCCGAGGACGCCCGATGTTGTTTTGTTTTGTTTTGTTTTGCGTTCTGTTTCGGTTATTTCCTGCGGCGGAGCAGCGCCAGGCCGCCAAGGGCCAGCAGGCTCATCGTGACCGGCTCGGGAATAAACGCGTGGGCGTCCGGGACGGCGATGAAGAGGTTCTTGTCGATCGTCACCGACTCGCCGGGCTGCAGGGTGAAGCTCCACTGAATCACCCACTGCACGTTGCCTTCGGCGAAGGCTTCGTTGATGGGACCGCCGTTGAAGTCGTCCAGATTGGTGACGGCAAAATCCGTCAGCTCGTCCAGCAGCGAGCCGTCCGTGCCGGCAGCGATGCTCGTCGTCACGGGAATCAACGTCGCACGCACACTGGCATTCTCGCCGCCGAAAATCGACTGGCCGGACTGGCGGACCTGAACGCCGTTGTCGTCCAGCAGGTACACTTCCAGGTTATCGAAAATCGAACCTAGTTGCATATCGCAATACTGGAACAGGTTGAACTCCAGCGGCGCGTCCGCGAAATCGTAATTGGTGATCGTGATGGCCACGTCCATCTGGGAAACGATGTCGCCGAGGTTGGTGCCCAGTATCAACTCGCCGTTGACGGTCTGTTCGATCTGGATCATGAAGCTGTCAGCCCAGTACGTCGTCTTCACGCCGCTGTCGCCGATCCGCTTGGCGGATTTCTCTGTGATCGTGTCGACCGGAAGTTCAAACCCCATGTCGTTGGCACGATACCAGAACCATTGCTTGTTCAGCACCTCGTGGCCGTACACGACCCAACTGAAATCGCCGTTCTTCGAGTACGGATCCACAATCACCGTCGTCTCGCCATCCTTGATCGCGATCGCGGACATGGCCGCCAGCGCATTACCGGTCACAGCCAGCGCCGCCACCAACACAAGCCCCTTCATAGCGTACGACATGTCGTTCTCCTTTTCCGTTTCCGTCTTCTGAGCCTCGCAAGGCCCCTACATGCACCACAGTGATTATCAGGAAAATGCCTCTACTTCTTCTCAGATTCTACCACCAACTACAGACTTGTCCATCGGATTCCGAAAAAACATTTTCTGCAACAGCCAGCCGCTCCGTACGGCCAGGGAGTTCCTCATTCCAGAACCCACAGACGGCACACCCGTCACGGCCGGGCTTTTGAGGCGACTCTACGATCGAAAGGCACCGCACTCCTGGCGACTTTTCTGTGTTTATACCCGGGTTTCCCGAATAGTCAACAGATTTTGTAGCAATTCAACAAAACAAAAAACGAATGAGACAAAACCGAGTAAAACAGGTGCGGTTGTCCGACGGCAGGGTATAATAGCCACCGTTCAATACTACAAACCGGGTATCATTACCCAAAGGAGAACACGATGAGCACGAACGACAATCTGGCAGCGGCCTTCGCGGGTGAATCGCAGGCGTCACGTAAATATCTCGCTTTCGCCAAACAGGCGGAGAAAGACGGCATGCCGCAGATCGCCAAGCTGTTCCGCGCCGCCGCCGAGGCCGAAACCATTCATGCCCACAACCACCTCCGCGTGCTCGGCTGGCCCAAGACCACCGTCGAGAACCTCCAGGCCGCCATCGAGGGCGAACACCACGAGTTCACCAGCATGTATCCCGCCTTCCTCGAAACCGCCCGCGCGGAAAACGCACAGGCCGCCACCAACAGCTTCAACCTCGCCAACGAAGTGGAAAAAATTCACTTCGCCCTCTACACGCAAGCGCTCGAATCCGCCAAGGCAGGCAACGATCTCCCCGCCACCGCCATCTACGTCTGCACGATCTGCGGCCATACGCACCAAGGCGCCGCGCCGGAAACCTGCCCCGTCTGCCGGGTCGGCAAAAGCAAGTTTTCGGAAGTGAAATAGGCGCGGCGGGCACGCGAAAAAGAGTTCGCGGCGGGTCGGCTTGCCGTTTTGCGCTGTTTCGGATGCGAAAAAGCGAACGTCGCCTCCCCAGCCTCGTGCGGAAGCGCCGGCACACAGCCCCAACGGCTTATTCCCAGGGTTCGCGGCGTACCGCTCACCCTGGGCTATCCAAGACGCCCCGTTGGGGCTGTGTGCCGGCGCTTCCGCACGAGGCTGGGGAGGCCAATCCGCTGTTTTCAACGGAAAAACTACTATTCTTACCTGTAGGCACACCGTAACGATGAACGGAAACGTGCCGAAAATTTTGTTTGTACCCGCGTGCAACTTACAGCCGTTTTGAAAGGATCCTTTTGTGTCCACCTGCGAACTACCCGCCCGTCGCGTGCCGTTGGAGACGTACGATGTCGTCGTGGTTGGCGGCGGGCCTGCCGGATGCACGGCCGCCGCGGCCGCGGCGCGCGACGGGGCTCGCACGTTGCTGATCGAGGCCGCCAACTGTCTCGGCGGCATGGGCACGTCGGGGCTGCTGAATCAGTGGATGTCCTTCACGGACTGGAACCGCCTCATCATTCGCGGGTACGCCGAGTGGATTTTCAACGCGTGCAAGGCGGCCATTCCGCACGCGCCGGCGGGCGACTGCCAGCCCATCGACACCGAGTTGCTCAAACGCGTCTACGACGAGTTGGTCACGTCGGCGGGCGCGGAGGTGCGGTTCAACACGCATCTGGCGAGCGTAGAGATGGCCTCGCCCGGCGTGGTGGGCGCGGTCGTGCTGGCAAGCAAAGCGGGACTGCGGGCCGTGCGGGCGAAGGTCTACGTCGACGGCACAGGCGACGGCGACCTGGCCGCCTGGGCGGGCGCGGAGTTCCACGTCGGCGACGAGGCCGGCGAAACCATGCCCACCACCCTCTGCTTCACCCTGGCCAACGTGGATTCCTACGCGTATCAGCACGGGCCTGCCCTGCATCCGACCGTGATGAACGCCATTCTCGCGTCGGGGAAATATCCCGACATCCCCGACGATTTTCTCGTGCCCGTGGTCGTCGGCCCCGGCATGGTCGGCTGCAACGCGGGGCATCAGTGGGAGGTCGATCCCGCCCAGCCGACCAGCGTGTCGCGGGCGCTCATCCAGGGCAGGCGAACCGCCAAGGCCTTCCGTGACGCGCTGGCGGAATTTCATCCGAAGGCATTCGCCAACGCCCACCTGGCCGTGACGGCGGCGGCGCTGGGCGTTCGCGAGACCCGCCGCATCGTCGGCGACTACACGCTCACGATGCGGGATTACTACGCGGACAAAGGCTTCGACGACGAGATCTGCCGCAACGCGTACTACATCGACATCCACCCCAAACGCGGGGAAAAACACGGCGCGTCGCACGCGGACTACAAGCAACTCGAACGCGGGCACACGCACAGCATCCCCTACCGCTGCCTGACGCCCCGAGGCCTGCACAACGTCCTCGTCGCCGGACGATGCATCTCCTGCGAGCGGCCCGTGCAGGCGGCCATCCGCATCATGCCCGTGTGTCTGGGCACCGGCGAAGCCGCCGGCGCCGCCGCCGCACTGGCCTGCCTCAACCCAACACCAAACGTCCACGCCGTCGACCCCGCCGCCCTCTGTCGACGACTCCGACAGGCCGGGGCGTTTCTGCCCGACGCGAAGACGTGACACCACGTTACCCAGGCGTTGCCGCCAGGTTCATCCATGTGGCCGCGACCGCTTTGGCGCCTTGATATAACTGCTCCAGCATGAATTTTTCGTTGGGGCCGTGGAGGTTGTCCTCGGGCAGGCCGAAGCCCATCATCACGGCGTCGCGGCCGAGGATTCGCTGGAACATTTCGGCCACGGGCACCGACGCGCCGCAGCGGATCATCGTCGCCTCTTTGCCGAAGACGTCGCGCAGGGCGGCGCGGGCGGCGTGCATGGCGTCCGTGTCCTGGCGAAGCACCACCGGCGGATTCATCGGCCCGATATCGAATTCGACCGTCATGCCCTCGGGCACGCGTTCGGTGACGAACTGCCGCACGGCCTGCATGATCCGCCGCGGGTCCTGCCTCGGCACCGCGCGGTACGAAAATTTCACCGTCGCGCGCGAGGGGATCACCGTTTTCCCGCCAGGCCCGGCGTAGCCGCCCACGATGCCGTTGACGTCCAGGCAGGGGCGGGCCCAGTTGCGTTCGAGCACGCTGAAGCCCTTCTCGCCGCCGCCCAACGTCGACAGGCCCAGTTCGGCGGCCATCGCGCGCTCGTCGAAGGGCAGTTTCGCCCACGCCTGCCGATCGGCCTCCGAGAGCGGATCCACGTCGTCGTAAAACCCGGGGACGGCCACGCGACCGTCGACGTCGCGCAGGGCGGCAACGATCTCGCAGGCGGCATGGAGCGGATTGCGCAGCACGCCGCCGTACATGCCGCTGTGGACGTCCTGATTGGCTTCGGTGATCGTGAACTCGCCGTTGCTGACGCCGCGGAGCGCGGTCGTGATGCTCGGGGTGCCCTGGGCGAAAAAGCGGCTGTCGCTGATGAAAATCGCGTCGCAGGCCAGCTCGGCCTGGTGGTCGCGGAGGAACGCCTCCAGCGGCGGCGAGCCGATTTCCTCGTCGCCCTCGATGAGGAAGATGAGGTTGACGTCCAGCGGCGTGCCGGTGCGGACGAACGCCTCCAGGGCCATCATGTACGTGAACGTCTGCCCTTTGTCGTCGTCGGCGCCTCGCGCGTACAGCCAGCCGTCACGGACAACTGGCTCGAACGGCGGCGACAGCCAAGGCCCCAGCGGCTCGGCCGGCTGCACGTCGTAATGCCCGTAAATCAGCAGCGTCGGCGCGCCGTCGCGAACGTGCCTCCGCCCCAGCACGACCGGCTGACACGACGTCGCGATCACACGCACCGCCGCGCCCAACGCCTCCAACGCCCCCGCCACCCACGCCGCCGCCCGATCGCACGCGCCATCCTTGTTATTCGCGATCGACGGAATCCGCAACCACGCCGTCAAGGCGGCCAGGTGCTCCGAGCGGTGCGAGTCCAGGTAGCTGTTGATTGTGTTGATGTCCATGGGTTCTCCAATGCAGGCTGTAGGCTGTAGGCTGTAGGCGCGACGCAGGTTTATCTTAGTCCTGCCACGCGGAAACGTTTTGTATCCGAAACACATCGAGACGGTAGCATCGTAGGTGCGCGTGCGATTTGACGTGAAAAACAATGGACCGGCCTCCCCGGTCTCGCGTTGGAATGCCGGCATACAGCCGCGACAGCGGCGTCTGATATAGCCCAGGGCGAGCGTACTCGCGAGCCCTGGGTACAGGCGTTTCTCGGAGTTTTTCGTGCCTGACGCCACTGGCCGAAGGCATACCGTCGCGCGAATACGGCAGCGAACGACCCGCACGTTCCCGCGTGTGCGTCGTTCGAAGCCGTACAGGCCCGCGCAGGCGACCTCGGCCAATGGCGTCAGGCACGATAAGGAGGAGAAAAGAAAAACCTTGTTCCCAGGGCTCGCGGAGTACCGCTCGCCCTGGGCTATAAACGACGCCGCTCCGCGGCTTATTGCCGGCACTCCAACACGAGACCGGTAAGGCCACTCCATTGTTTGCCACGTCGAATCCATACATACACGCAATGCCACAAACTCGCTTTGTTTTGAACTTCGAGTTTCGTATTTCGGATTTACGTCGCCGCCGCGCGGCAGGACCACCATAAGCCCACCGTCGCGCCTACAGCCTTCAGCCTACAGTCTATCTGCGCCAGAACTGCCACCACTTCTTGTGTCGCACCCAGTGGTCGCGGTCGATGCGGCGGGTCATGACGTTCATGGCCGGCAGTTTGCTTCGCAGGTCGACAAGCCGCTGGCGGGCGAAATCCTTCGGATGCCCGCGGAAGACCTCGCGTGACGCGGCGGAGAAAAACGCGCCCTCGGCGGGCAGTTCGTCTTCGTCGCCGTAAAATTTCAACGCCTCGGCCAAGCAGAGGGCCGCTTGATAACTCGCCTGCCTCGACACGACGCGGTCGTTCTCGGTGGCCGCCCGCTCCAGCAGGAGGTAGAACAAACTCAACCACTGGGCCAGGTCGACGATCTCGCTGGGCCCCGACGCGGGGTTGATGGTTTCCGACTCGCTGCCCGACAGCGGCGTGTCGTGTTCGATGTCGAACGCGAACGTTTTCTCGTCGTTGCACTCGCGGCAGTGGGCCTCCACGGTGAACGCGCGGTCGCCGGGCTGCTGGGCGGATCGGACCACCCAAGGCCCTTTGCCGCACTGCGGACACGGCGTGACCATCAGATAAAACCGGGCTTCATTGGATGTTCGAGCGCATAAGGCCATGGTTTCTGTCCCAAACGTTGTGCCCGGCATTGTACAGGAAGCGGGTTGGCATGCAACGGGGCAAATCGGCGGAGCGTGCAATCGCATAGGCATTATCCGGTTTTTCGCGTGACCTTCCTGTTCCGGCGTACCTGGCCACAGGCCCTGCCAGTTTGCGTTGTAGATCGTTGTGACAACCAAAGCGTTCTGTCGCTCCCATCATCCTACAACGCAAACTGGCAGGGCCTGTGGCCAGGTACGCCGGAACTCAAATCTCATAGAGGGACATACCATGCGTCTTCCCTCTCACCGATTCTCCACCACCGCGTCGGGGCCGATGGGCAGAGGCCGATCGGCAGCCTGCTTGCCTTTCTCGGGCACAATGAAGGTTTCGTTGACCAGGAATTTGAAACCGTCGGGCCTGAGCAGCGTCAGCCGCAGCACCAGCGCGTGACCGTCGTCGAGGGCCTGCCGCTGGTCGGCGGTGAGCGGGACGCAAACCCGCGCCGTCTCGCCGGGCGCACCGGCCACGGAGAGATCGAAAAATTTCCGCATCGCCGTCTCGCCCGCCCAGGCAACCTGCGCCCGGAAAACGCAGTCCGCCAGGTCAATCGCGTTGAACTGATTCTGCACGAAAAATTCCAGCTCCGCCTGCCCTGTGTGCCACGCCAGCCTCGCGGGCAACTCCACCGGACTGTACGCCCGCCGCAACGCCCAGAATTCCGGCTTGGCCGTCAGGTCGGCGCAGACCACGCCCCAGTCGCAGTCCTCGCCGAACCGCATCCAGCCCCACGGATTGTCCCGCCCCGCCGACGCGCTCATCCACGGGAAAATCGCCCCGCCCAGGCAGGTCGGCTCGGAACGCATGAAGCCCCACTCCACGGCCAGGCGGTCCTGGAACACCTGCGTCGTGCTCGCGCCGGACATCGCCTCGGGCCCCGCCTGCGTGGCGATGATGTTGCCGGCGGGATTGTTCAGCAGGTCGGGAATCAGGTTGTAAATCCCCCACTCGGAGCTGAAGAACGCGCCGCTCCAGCCGCGGGCCAGGGCCTCTTCGCGCGTGGTGGTTTCGTGATCGGCCTCCCAGCTTCGCGGGTTGGCGATTTGGCCTGTCTTGAGAAACTCCATCGCCGGCTTGAAGTTATAGTGAATGTCCGCGATGTCGCCGATGCGCAGCTCGAAGATGCCTTGGATTGCGTTGGCGGGCCCCGGCGGCGGGAACATCGTCGGGCGCGTCGGGTCGAGCTGGTGGCAGAAGCGATCCAGGCCGGCCAGGTGGTTCCAGCCGTCGGCGGAGGCGGCCTTCGATTCAGGCATGTTTTCGTTGCCGACGCTCCAGACCATCAGGCTGGGATGGTGGCGGTCGCGGCGGACGACGCTCTCGACGCGGTGCAGGATCGGCCCGATCCACGCGGGGTCGTGGATGAAATTCGTGCCCCAGTCGATCGGAATTTCCTGCACGAGGTAGAACCCCATTTCGTCGCACAACTCCTGCAACGCGGCCGGCCCGGCGTAGTGGGTGCGGATGCAGTTGACGTTGGCTTTCTTCATCAAATCGAGGTTGCGGCGAAGCCAGTCCTTCGGCGTGTACAGGCCGTGTTCGGGATGGAAGGTCAGGTGATTGACGCCGCGGAATTTGACGAAGCGGCCGTTGAGGGCGGGCACGCCGTCGCGGAATTCAAGCCGCCGGAAACCGGTGTTGAATTCATACCGCTGCTGGCCGACGGTGATTCGGACGGTGTAGAGATTCGGAAATTCGTCGTTCCACAGCTTCGGTGCACGCAGCGCGAGATGGACCGCATGGCTGGTGGCGGCAGGGTATTCCGCAGAGGCAACCTGGGCGTCGCCGTCGAACAGAGATACCGCCAGCGGGGCCGGGGCGTTCAACGTCACCTCGCCAGACAACGTGCCCGCCGTGAAGTCGGCATTCAACGACGGCACCAGGAAATAGTCGGTAATGTGGGCAAGGTCGACGGCGAACAGCCGCGCCGGCTGCGGCAGGCCTGCGTATTCCATCGCGTGTCGCGGCATGTCGAGCTGGACAAACGTATGCCGACGGATCAGATCGACGGCGATTTCGACGGCCCCGCCTGGCGTGACCAGATCGGTGATCTCCACTTCCGCGGGCGTCAGGCCGCTGCGGACTTCCAGCAGCTTTTTCCCCTGAACGTACACGTCGCCGCCTGGATAAATCGCGTCGAATCGCAGGAAAATCCGTTTGCCCGCCCACGCGGCGGGAATGTCCGCCGACCGCGACAGCCGTGCGCCGTCGCGCTCGTCGAGGTGCAGCAGCTTCACGCGGTCGAAACCGGGAATGTCCGCCTTCTCCGCCTCCGGGTCGGCGTAAAACACCTTGCCGGGCATGTCGAGCATGGCGGTCCGGCCGGCTTCGCGATAGACGGCCTGCCACAGCCCGTCGAGACTGACCGCCGCCCCGAGCGGCACGGGCGTCTGGAGCGCCGGCGTCAGCGCGGTGGAGTGCGCGGCGTCGAACACAACGGTTTCCGAAACCCGGCAGGCCAACTGCCTGGCGATGAGCTTGTCCATATCGACGATCATGCGCGGTTCCTTTTGTGAGTGGAAGATCACGCGATATGTAGACGACAGTCGAAATGTTGTCAAGGGCGGGGAGAAGTGACGAGTGATGAGTAACGAGGACTTCCACGTTTTGCCGCGACGGTAACGTCGCGTGTGTGATTTCAATGTTGCAGACAAATGAACCGGCCTCCCCGTTCCATGTAACAACACAATCGCCGTTTGGCCTGAAAACGCGGAAGTCCTCGTTACTCGTCACTCATCATTCGTTACTTCTCCCCGCGTCTCTTCACGCCACGAGATATTCCTGGCTCAGCGTGGATCGGATTTTGTCCAGGGCGAGGTTTTGGATCTGGCGGACGCGTTCGTTGGTCAGGCCCACGAGTCGGCCGACTTCGGCGAGGGTTCTGCCTTTGCCGCGCGTGGAGATGGCGAATCGCTCCACGACGATGGTTTTTTCGACCTCCGTCAAATGGGCCCGGTTGCTGGAGAGGATTTCGCGCAGGGCGTCGAGCGAGTCGTCCCATTGCATCTGGTGTTTGTGAACGTCGTAATCGCTGCGTTCGAGTTCGGGGTCGAATTCGGTGGGAAAATGCTGGCGATATCGGCCTGTTTTGGTGGCCAGGCGATTGAAACTTTTCAGGATCGCGCGACAGGCATAGGTGGAGAATTTGAATCCACGGCTGACGTTGAATTTTTCGACGCTTCGCAGCAGGGCCATGTTGCCCTCGCTGACGAGTTCGGAGAATTCGACGTTGGGGATTCGCGTCCGTTTGGCCATGGAAAGTACCAGGGCCATGTTGGCTCGGACGAGGTTGCTTCGGGCGGTCCGGGCGCGGCTGTGCCAGAGGATCATCTGCCTCGCCCTGGCGGTGGCCTGTCGGCGGGTCTGGGCTTCGACCAGCAGCGACAGCCGGTATCGGGCGTAATTGTACTGCAAAAACAGGTGAATTTCGTCGGCGGAGCTGAGCACGGTGCGTTTGGCGTTTGCCGGCGGGAGGTCTTCGGCGATTTCCGGGAAGTGCGTCCACGTCGGGATTTCGATTTCCGGCTGAAGGGCGCCGTAGAGTTTTTCTTCCGTGTCAGCCTGTGGGAAGGAGGCATGATTGATGAAGTCGATATCGGCTGGGATGTCCCGGTAAACGTCCACTTCCGCCGGCGACAGTCCCAGCGAGGCCCCCCGAAGTTCCATCGTTCTGCTGTACCCCGAGTCGTTCTTCATACGGTCGTCCTTTCGCGAGAATATGCGGACATCGGCACGAGGCAACGCCCCGATCGGCCGACAAGATTTCGATGCCGCATTGAATCGCGCTTTAGGCCTTCCAACAATCGGAGCGAAAAACCAATTGCGGGAAGGCGGAACGCTGAGGTGTGTGTAAGGGAAAATCCTACAGACGGCGGGATTTTCCATTCTCGTGGCGTAAGTGAACGATTCGTTCGAGGGCAACAAGCCAGTAGCCAATAGGTATGGAAAGACAAGGGCGAAAAGGCAAGGCAACAGGGCCATCGCACAGGGCAGACGCATGTACATTCCTCATTTTCGCGCGGGACTCATGTTCAGGCGCCACTGGCCGCAGGCCCTGCCATTTTGCGTTGTAAAACGTGGTAGCCGTGGAAAATCTGGCCTCGGGAAACGTTTGAAACGCAACATGGCAGGGCCTGCGGCCAGTGGCGCCACGTGCGAAAGGTACCATGCGTTCGCCCTGGTACCTATTGGCTATTGGCTACTGGCTATTGGCTTGCCCCCGATTGCTTTTCCCCCGCCGCGCGTCTACAAATGTAGTACACCATTAACTGGCTTTCAAAGGAGCACCCATGACGCGGACGGCGACGAGTGTGCAGGTGGCGGGCGGGCCTCTTTCCGAGGAATTGCTCGAGAAAATGGACGCGTACTGGCGGGCGGCGAATTATCTTTCGGTCGGGCAGATTTATCTGTACGGCAACCCGCTGCTGAAGGAACCTCTCCAGGCGTCGCACGTCAAGCCGCGGCTGCTGGGGCACTGGGGCACCACGCCGGGGCTGAATTTCGTGTACGTGCATCTCAACCGCATCATCAAACAGCGCGACGTGAGCGTGCTGTACGTCACAGGCCCCGGCCACGGCGGGCCCGCGCTGGTGGCCAATGTGTATCTCGAGGGCACCTACACCGAGTATTACCACGAGATCACGCAGGACGAGGAGGGCATGAAGCGGCTGTTCACGCAGTTTTCGTTTCCGGGCGGCATCCCCAGCCACGTCGCGCCGGAGACGCCGGGCTCGATCCACGAGGGCGGCGAGCTTGGCTACGCGTTGATGCACGCCCACGGGGCCGTCCTGGACAATCCCGACCTCATCGCCGCGTGCGTCATCGGCGACGGCGAAGCCGAGACCGGCCCCCTGGCGGCCAGTTGGCACGGCAACAAATTCCTCAATCCGAAAACCGACGGCTGCGTGCTGCCTATCCTCCATCTCAACGGCTACAAAATCGCCGGGCCTTGCCTGCTGGCCCGCATTCCCAACCGCGAGCTGGAGGACTTCTTCCGCGGGCATGGCTACACGCCGCATTTCGTCGAGGGCGACGAGCCCGCCGCCATGCATCAACAGATGGCCGCCACGATGGACATCGTGTTCGACGAGATCCGCGCCATCCAGGCCAACGCCAGAGAACACGGCATCACCGACCGTCCGATGTGGCCGATGATCGTCCTCCGCACGCCCAAAGGCTGGACCGGGCCGAAGAAAGTCGACGGCAAACTCGTCGAGGGCACGTTCCGTTCGCACCAGGTGCCCCTCTCGGGATTCAACGACAGCGTCACGCACGTCCACGAACTCGAAGCCTGGATGAAAAGTTACAAGCCCGAAGAACTCTTCGACGACACCGGGCGGCTGCGACGCGAACTGGCCGAACTCGCCCCGGCGGGCCTTCGCCGCATGGGCGCCAATCCGCACGCCAACGGCGGACTGCTGCTGCGCGACCTCCGCCTGCCGGACTTCCGCCAATACGCGGTGGACATCCCCGCGCCCGGCGCGGTGGCGACGGAATCCACGAAAATCCAGGGAAATTTCATCCGCGACGTCGCCAAAGATAACGACAACTCCTTCCTGGTCTTCAGCCCCGACGAAACCGCATCCAACCGATGGGGCGCCCTCTTCGAAGTCACCAAACGCCGCTTCATGGGCGAGATTTTGCCGACGGACGAAAACGTCAGCCGCGATGGCAGAGTCATGGAAGTCCTCAGCGAGCACCTCTGCGAAGGCTGGCTCGAAGGCTACCTGCTGACGGGCCGGCACGGATTCTTCAGCAGCTACGAAGCGTTCATTCACATCGTCGACTCGATGTTCAACCAGCACGCCAAGTGGCTCAAGACCTGCCACGAGATCCCTTGGCGCGCGCCGATCGCGTCGCTGAACATCCTGCTCTCCAGCCACGTCTGGCGGCAGGATCACAACGGGTTCAGCCACCAGGATCCCGGCTTCATCGACCACGTGGTGAACAAGAAGGCGTCGATTATTCGCGTGTATCTGCCGCCGGACGCCAACACACTGCTGTCGGTGACGGACCACTGCCTCCGCAGCCGCGATTACGTCAACGTCGTCGTGGCGGGCAAACATCGGATGCCCCAGTGGCTGACCATGGATCAGGCGATCACGCACTGCACGGCGGGCATCGGCATCTGGGACTGGGCAAGCAACGACGCTGGCGGCGAGCCGGACGTCGTGATGGCCTGCTGCGGCGACGTGCCGACGATGGAGACCCTGGCGGCCGTCGACATCCTCCGCCACGCCGTGCCCGAACTGAAAATCCGCGTCGTCAACGTCGTGGATCTCATGACCATCCAGGACCGCCGCGAGCACCCGCACGGACTGACCGACGCGGAATTCGACGTGCTCTTCACCAGGGACAAACCCGTGATTTTCGCGTTCCACGGCTATCCGTGGCTGATCCACCGCCTGACCTACCGCCGCACCAACCACGTGAACATTCATGTCCGCGGGTACAAGGAGGAGGGCACCACGACCACGCCGTTCGACATGGCCGTCCTGAACGAACTGGACCGCTTCCACCTGGCCGGCGACGTGATCGACCGCGTGACGAAACTCGGTTCCCGCGCCGCCTACGCCAAACAGGCCCTCCGCGACAAACTCATCGAACACCGCTTATACATCCGCAAACACGGCGAAGACATGCCCGAAATCCGAAACTGGACGTGGGGAGAGAAGTGACCTGTCCCCCATTAAAGTTTTCCCTTGGTTTCTGGCGATAACTTCCGTATACGAGTAAGGACGGCGGTGCGTTGCCCGGTGCGCTATGGATGGCGTGGGGGCGGCATGTCGGCTGTGCGTTTTTTCATGGAGTTGCGATGACCTCGGGTACGCAAGCCGCCAGGAGGGCGATCGACGTGTCACAGGCCAGGTCCCAGGCGAACGATTGCCCTTTTGCGGGGCGGCGGATTCACCTCATCGGCGTCGGCGGCTGCGGGATGCGGGCGCTGGCGCAGATGCTGATCGGGCGCGGCGCGGTCGTGTCCGGCAGCGACATGACGGACGGCCGCGTGATCGAACGGCTGCGCCGCGCGGGCGGCAAGATTTTCGTCGGCCAGCGGGCGGAAAACATTCCCCTCGACTGCGAGCTGGTCGTCTATTCGGCGGCCATCGGCGAGCAGAATCCCGAGCTCCAGGCCGCCCGAGGCCGCGGGCTTGAGATCGTCAAATATGCGGAGATGCTCGGCAGGCTGATGTCGCGGAAACTGGGCATCGCCGTCGCGGGCACGCACGGCAAGAGCACGACGTCGGGCATGGTCAGTTACGTGTTGACGGCGGCCCTGGCCGAGCCGGACTTCATCGTCGGCGCGACCGTCGAGCAACTGGGCGGGCCCAGCGGCATCGGCAACGGGCGGCACTTCGTCGCCGAGGCCTGCGAATTCGACCGCAGCTTCCTGCACCTGTGCCCCACCATCGCGGCCATTCTGAACGTCGAGGAAGACCACCTCGACTGCTACCGGGACATCGACGACATCATCGAGGCCTTCCGCGCCTTCGCCAGCCGCGTGCCCGCCGACGGCATGATCGTCGCCAACGGCGAGGACCGCAACGTCGCCGCCGCGCTGAAGGGCACCGGCGCGTCCGCCGAATATTTCGGCCTGTCGGAGACCTGCCAGTGGCGCGGCGTGAATCTCGTGCCCGATCGAGGCCGATACACCATGGACGTGCTCTACAAGGGCCTGCCGTTCGCCACGCTGACGACGCCGCTGCCGGGCATGCACAACGTCTACAACAGCCTGGCCGCCGTCGCCATGCTCCACCACGCCGGGCTGGACCGCGACGTCATCGCCGAACACCTGGCCCGCTTCACCGGCACGCGCCGCCGCATGACGCTCAAGGCCCAGCAGCACGGCATCGTCATCCTCGACGACTACGCCCACCACCCCACCGAAATCCAGACCACCCTCCGCGCCATCCGCGACCACTACCAGCCCAAACGGCTGATGTGCGTCTTCCAGCCGCACCAGCACAGCCGAACGCGATTCCTGCTGAAGGATTTCGCGCGGTGTTTCGGAGCGGCCAGCGAAGTGATTGTGCCGGATATCTACTTTGTACGCGACTCGGACCGCGAACGTGATTATATTAGTAGCGGTGATCTGGTCGCGCAGATTCGCCTGTCGGGCGGATCGGCTATGTATTTGAAAACGTTCCCCGACATCGTGGCACATCTCCAGGGCACGCTCGGCGAGGGCGACCTGGTGGTGACGATGGGCGCGGGCAATATTTGGGAAGTCGCCGATGAGCTTGTTTGTTGGCTTGGAAGACATCGTTAAAACCGACGAGCCGCTGGGTCCCCGCACGTGGTTCCAGATCGGCGGGCCGGCTACGTACTTCATTGAACCGCGCGACGCGGCGGAGTTGCAGGCCGTCGTCCGCCGATGCCGGGAGAACGACATTCCCATGTACGTTCTCGGCGACGGCGCGAATCTGCTGGTCAGCGACAGCGGCATTCGCGGCGCGGTCATTCATTTGGGCGGCTCGTTCCGCGACGTCCACGACGTCGACGGAGGCATCTACGCCGGCGCGGGCGCCGACATGCAGAAGCTCGTACTCCGCTGCGTCCGCGAAGGCCGAAGCGGGCTGGAATGCCTCACCGGCATCCCTGGCAGCATCGGCGGCTGCGTGAAAATGAACGCCGGCGGCGCCTTCGGCGACATCGGCAACGTCATCGAACGCGTCGAGGTCATGACCGAGGCCGGCGAACTGCTCATCCGCCATCGCGACGACCTGGCCTTCGCCTACCGCTCCACCAACATCAGCAGCAAGTTCATCCTCGGCGCGGAATTCCGACTCACCGAGGACGACCCCCACCGCATCCTCAAGCAGGTCAAGCAAATCTGGATGTACAAGAAAAACACCCAGCCGCTTGGCTATCGCAACGCCGGATGCGTATTTAAAAATCCGCGAGGCCTGTCGGCCGGGGCGCTCATCGACCGCGCCGGCCTCAAGGGCAAACGCGTCGGCGGCGCGATGGTCAGCGAAAAACACGCCAACTTCATCCTCGCCGACAAAGGCTGCACCGCCAACGACATCCTGAAACTCATCAACCTCATCCGAGAAACGGTGTACAAGAAAAACGAAGTGTACCTGGAACTGGAGTTGGAGGTTTGGTGAGGAAGAAGAGGCGGTAGGCTGTAGGCGCGTCGGCCGTATGCGAAAAATGTTTCGCGATGGCTTTGCCTGTTTGCGCTGTGGAACGTTGTGAACGAGGAAACACCCGATTTGGCTTTGCCTTTTTGCGTTGTCGAACGCTGTCTTTCGCTGCGAATTACACGAATTTTGCGGAGAAAAAATGGGCCAAGCCCCGACAGGGGCGTCTTGGACGCCCCAGGGCGGCAAAAATTCGCCATGCGGCACGACGGTGCGATGTGATGTTCGATAAAACTCCGAACGGAACGCCTTGGAACAATCGACATCCAAGGCGCCCCTACTGGGGCTTGAATGTTGTGCGAAACTGAACCCAGGGCATGCCCGAGTACGGGCACGCTCTGGGCTACCCAAGGCGCCCCTGCCGGGGCTTGGGATGTCCAGCCTTGAGAGGTCTGGTCTGGTTTTCAGGAGTCATTGACCATGAAAAACCTTCGAAACATTTTGCTGTCGACACTGATGACGACGCTGATGGCCTCCGTAGCCGTCGCTGCGGATTCCCCGAATGCAAAACCCGACGTCGAAACGTTGAAAACCTCCGCCGAAAAGGGCGACGCGGATGCCCAGTTCGATCTTGGCTTGGATTACTTCAACGGTAAGGACAAGGACCTCGCCAAGGCCGTCGAGTGGTTTGCGAAGGCCGCCGAGCAAGGGCACGTCCATGCCCAGTTTTATCTCTCCGACTGCTACAGCGAAGGCTACGGAACGCCTAAAGATATCAACAAAGCCTTTGAATGGGTCCTGAAAGCCGCCCAGCAAGGCCATGCCATGGCGCAATACTTCGCAGGCTACTGCTACGAAGAAGGCAAAGGCGTCACCCGAAGCGCCGCCAAGGCCAGGGAGTGGCAAAAAAAAGCGGCGGAACAATTTCAAAAATCAGCCGAGCAGGGCGATGCGGAAGCACAATATTTCCTCGCCCGCTGCTACGACGAAGGCAAAGGCATGCCCCGAAACGCCGCCAAGGCCAGGGAATGGTTCCAGAAGGCGGCGGAACAGTCCCGAAAAGCCGCCGAACAAGGAAACGCCGAAGCCCAATACTACCTCGGCAACTGCCTGGTCGTGAGCAGGGACTTCACCGAAGCCATCGAGTGGCTCGAAAAATCCGCCGAACAGGGGTATGTGCGGGCGCAAGGAACCCGCTCCAAACTCCCGCTCGTCGGCAACAAAACACGCGCCGAGTGGCTCGAAATCATGGCCTCTCGGGGACATGTGGACGCCCAACTCGCCCTTGGCGTAAACTATTACACCGGCGACGGTGTGAAGAAGGACGATGCGAAAGCTGCCGTATGGATCACCAGGGCCGCCGAAATGGGAGAGGCCAGGGCACAAAATATCCTCGCCACATTGTATTTCCGAGGCATCGGCGTGGAGAAAGACGTCGATAAAGCCGTCGAGTGGGTGCAAAAAGCCGTCGAACAAGGCGACGCGGAAGCGCAACTGAACCTGGGTTCGTGCTATGAAAACGGCACAGGCGTCGAAAAAAACATCGACAAGGCCATCGCGTTATACGCACTCGCAGCCGAACAGGGACACCAGATCGCTCGCAAGGAAATGAAACGACTTCAACAGAAACAAAACGAATGATGACGCAGGCACGATAGCTCTGCGGGAGCACTGGCTATGAAAAAATTTCTATTGTCAGCCTTGGTCGTCACCCTGGCGATGATGATGGCCTCGACGGCGGTTGCGGATAAACTCCGCGCGACAAAAGCTGCGCAATACTCCGAAGTCCTGCAAAAAGCCGCCGAAAAAGGCGACGCGCAGGCCCAGTTCGATCTTGGCCAATGCTACGTCCACGGCAAGGACGTCAACCGGGACCTCGTCAAAGCCTTTGCGTGGTTCAAAAAGGCCGCCGAGCAAGGCCACGTCGAAGCCATGTTCGCCCTCGCCGACTGCTACAGCGAAGGGTTCGGCACGCCCGAGGACATGAAAACCGCCTTCGAGTGGGTGAAAAAATCCGCCGAAAAAGGCCATGCCAGGGGCATGGTTTTCACGGCCTTGAGCTACGACCTGGGCATGGGCACCGCCAAAAACACCGCCAAGGGGAAAGAGTGGCGGGCAAAGGTTATCGAGCAATTCCAGAAGGCCGCCAAGGAAGGCGACGTGGAAGCCCAATCCTATCTTGGCCTGTTCTATCGAATGGGCCTGGGCCTGCCCAAGGACGAAGCCAAGGCGGATGAGTGGGACAAGAAGGCCGCCGCACAGTACAAAAAATTGGCCGATCAGGGCGACGAGGACGCTCAATACCATCTGTATGAGATCTACGCCACTTCGCTTCGTGGCGGCAAGGATATCAAACAGGGAATTAAATGGCTCGAAAAAGCCGCCGAGCAAGGCTACGTGCGAGCCCAGTTCACCCTGGCCAAACGCCACACCAAAGGCGACGGCGTCGCCCGAAGTAACGCCAAGGCCATCCAGTGGTACTCCAAGGCCGCCGACCAGGGACACGTCGAAGCCAGCTATATCCTGGGCCACTATTACTATCAAGACAAGGACATCCCCGAAGCCTTCCACTGGCTCACCAAGGCGGCCGAACATGGGCACGTGGACGCCCAATGCGCCGTGGCCATGTTATATTTCATGACCAGGGACGTCGACGACAACGCTGCCGCCAAGGCTTTCGAATGGTCCCAAAAGGCCGCCGAACAAGGCCATCCGACGGGCCAATACAACCTCGGCCGATGCTACGAGGGCGGGCTCGGCGTCGAAAAAGATGTCGACGAAGCGATCACATGGTATAAACTATCCGCCGCGCAAGGCGACAAACCCGCCCGCGACGCGTTGAAACGGCTTAATGTAAAATAGATCCTGTTGAATCGAGCAGAACAATGACACAAGCCATGGATGGCGTACAGTCAAAACTAGCGATTGAACTTCAAGGCCCCGCCAGCGCGGATCGCGAGCAGGCCCATCGGACTTGCCGCGACGAAGCGGAGCGAAGACGGGTGTTGGACATCACCGTGCTGATGGGCGGGCCTTCGTCGGAGCGGGAGGTGAGTCTGCTCAGCGGGGCCGCCATCGCCGACGGACTGAGCCGCTGCGGGCACACGGTTACGCGAAGCGACATTTCGCCGAGCAACCTGGCCGCCCTGGACAGGCCCGGCATCGACGTGGTGTTCATCGCCCTGCACGGGCAGTTCGGCGAAAGCGGCGACGTGCAGCGGCTGTGCGAACAGCGAGGACTGCGGTACATCGGCTCGCCACCGCAAGCGAGCGAACTGGCCATGGACAAGTGGGCATCCAAGGCGGTTTTCCAGGCCGCCGGTGTCACCACGCCCGAGGGCGTCCTCGTGACGGGCCTGGCCGGCAACGGCAAGCGGGCATTGGAGTCGCTGGGCCTGCCCGTGGTGCTCAAGCCCGTCGACGGCGGATCGAGCGTCGACGTCACCATCGCGCACTCCGCCGCACAACGCGACGCCGCCGCCACAAGCCTTTTGGGAACCTACGGCCAATTCCTCGCCGAGCAGTTCATCCCAGGCCGCGAACTGACCGTCAGCATCCTCGGCGAACAACCGCTGCCGGTCATCGAAATCGTGCCCGACGGCGCGTTCTACGACTACCGCGCCAAGTACAGCGACGACGCGGCCACGCAATATCTGTTCGACCACAACCTCGCGCCGGAGACGGTGGCAACTCTCCAGTCCCAGGCCCTGGCCGCCCACAAGGCGCTGGGTTGCCGCGACCTGTCCCGCGTCGATTTCATCCTCACCGACGCCTCCCAGGGCTACGTGCTCGAAATCAACACGATCCCCGGCTTCACCAGCCACTCGCTGCTGCCCAAAGCCGCCGCGAGAATCGGCGTGACGTTCGATGAGTTAGTCAACACGATCGCGAACATGGCAATGGAACGGGAGACAACGGCAGCCACAAGCCACAAGCCACAAGCCACAAGGTAAGGGACGATATTGGCAAAAAGGCAATGAAAGCGGGAATGGGCGAGTATGTGGCATACGTCGTCGATCGTGTAAAATACAACAAGTCCCGCCATACCTGGTGGCTTGTGGCTTGTGGCTTGTCTGCCTGGTAACAACTATGCAAAAACAAAAAAAATCACGAAAACCGAAAAAACAAACCACCCCGTTGGCCCAGCGGATCGCCGTGTTGTATGCCTCGTGGAAGTCGCAGGGCTTCGCGGGGCTGAAGTTATACGTCGGCCTGATCCTTGCCTGCGGGGCGATCATCGGATCCGCCGTCGCCCTGCGTGAGATGGAGCACCGCGTGCTGTCGGGCCAGGTCGCGCCGCTGCCGCAGGCGGTGGACGTGACGTTCGCGAACCTGCCCGACTGGATGCCCGACGACCTCGGGCAACAAATCGCCCGCGACCTGCTGCCCGACGGTGCGTCGTACAACGACCCCGCGCTGGTGGCCGACGTCTGTGCCCGCGCCCAGGCCCACCCGTGGATCGCCCGCGTGGACAAGGTCACCAAGCGGCTGACGTCGACACAGCGCCGCGACCCCAGCGGGCGAATCTCGCGCGACGGCGAAGTCGTCATCCACGCCCAGTACCGCCGCCCCGCCGCCCGTGTGCCAATCGCCGCGGGAGGTCACGTCTTCGTCGACGACGCCGGCGTCCGACTGCCCGACGACGTGCCCATGTTCCACGCCCCCGTCCACCAAAACGGACGCGAAACCCAACGCTGGTTCCTCGCCGCCTCCGCCATGCCCGCCGACGCCCAGCCGCTGCACTACATCGACATCTACGGCGTCGCGACGCCACCCCCCGCCGTCGGAAACGCCTGGGACGCCGACGACCTCACCGAAGGACTCAAACTCGTCGCCAAACTCCGCCCCTACGCGTGGCAGAACCTGATCACCACGATCGACGTGCGGAATTACTCCGGACAACTCGACCCCTTAGGCCCCTGGCTGCGAATGATCGCCAACGTGCCCCAGGGCCAAGCCAATATTCTGTTCGGCCGGTTCCCGCAGGAAAACGGCGACTGGGAAATTTCGCCCGACGAAAAACTCAACTCCCTGGACAACCGGATCGTCCGCAAACACAACGGCCTGCCCAAAGGCAAAATCGACCTCCGCTACGCCGACCCAATCGTATGGGCGGAGTGATGGGTTTCGCGGCGTGTGAGTAAAATCGTACCGTCGGTGCGAGGGAGCCGTTTCGTTAACTCGTTAACTGGTTGACTCGTTAACTCGTTGATTTGTTACTTGGTACATTCGCGCGTGGTGCACGAGTTAACGAGTCAACCAGTTAACGAAATGGTCCCCTCGAACCAGCGACATCATTTCACCGTCGGGCAAACGACATGCGTGTATTCACGAACATCCTCGCCTCTTCTTGGCAACACGCCGCCGTGGCGTGGCTGGTGGTGTGTTTGCTGGGAATCGCGGCGGGGCTTTGGCCTGAGGCCATTGTGTTTCCCAAGACGCCGCGCCGCATGACGCCGCTGCCGACGCTGTCGGCCCTGGCGGCGGCGCAGGTGGTGTTTTTGCTGCTGATCTACCCGTTAATCATGCTGCGCCGCGCGACAAAACATGCCGGCGTGGCGGAGCGAACGACAACGCCGTCGTTCTACAATTTCTGTCCCGGCCTGGCGACGGCGGAGTTGGCGGCGCTTGTGGTGGCGGCGACACCGTTTTATGTGGTGGCCGCATATTTTGCCGACGGCGGCGCGAGCGACGTGTTTCGGACGGCCTTGTGCGTGGGGGCGTTTATCCCGCTGAGCGTGGGGTTGTGCGGATGGTGCCTGCCCGCGCGAAGCCCCGCGACGCGATGCACCGCGCTGATCCTTGGCCTGTCGGTGGCGGCCTGTCTGCCGGCGGGCGTCTATCTCGCCCACGAATTTCTCCGACCCGCCTGGGCCGACTGGCTCTGGCAGGCCGCCCCCGTCACCCTCGCCTGGGCCAGCGTCAACCCACACGCTGCCAACCACGCCCTGCTGCCGCCGGAAACCACTGCCCTGACCGTCTGGGTGCTCCTCGGCTTAATAACCCTCATCGCCGCGTGGGCAACGGAAAAAGACTGTTAGACTGTTAGACTGTTAGGCGCAGGCTTATGGGTGATTAGGCCAAATCCTTCATAAGCCTGCGCCTAACAGTCTAACAGTCTAACAGCCTAACAGACTGAAAAATCAATCCTCGTCGTCGTAGTCGTCCCGTTTGATGTCCGGCTTGATGCCCGCCGCGCGGACGTATTTTCGCAGGTTGCGTTCGGGTGCCCGTTCGCATTCGAACGTCACGGAAATTTTCGCGCTCTTGCCGATCCCGAAGTCTTCCAGATCCGGCGCGTCCGTCGACGTGATCTCCACGCTGCCAAGCAACTGCGTCATCGTTTTGCCTTCGTACGCGTACACGTCCACGAAAAGCCGCACGTTGCGGAGGTCGCGCTTCGGGCCACTGCTGTTGCTGATCGTGCCGCTGACGGTCATCTCATTCTTGCCCGACGAATCGTACACGAAATCCAGCCGCTCCTTCATCACGTCGTCTTCCGGGTTGCAGATCTCCCAGAGGGTATAGCCCGCCCGGTCTGCCGGCAGAACAGAGACGATGACCTGCGGCTTCATTTTGTCCACGGGCCTGCCGAGATCGACATACACCGGCGCGGTGGTGCCGACGTTGATGAACGCGATGGACGCCTGCTTGCTGTCCTGCCCGATGTCCGACGCGATGCCGGCGGACCGCCTAGCGACCACCGGGTCCAGTATGACCGTGACGGCCAACTGCTCGATCGCCTCGTCCGTCTCGTTTGTGATCGTGCCGATCAGGGCGTATTTTCCGTCTTCGACGGTGGGAGGCACCACGGCCACGTTCACCTCAAGCCCTTCGAGATCCCTGGGGTAAATCTCCACGCCGCCGCCCTCGGGCAGTGGCAGCACTTCGCCCGTGCTGGCAACGGGTTTGATGATGGGGTCGTCGGGCTGGGTCGTGGTCTCGCCGCCCGACGTGCCCGCATTGGCCAACGCAGCCGGGGTTTGCTGCGCGGTGGACACGGGAGGTTCACGATCGGGCGTCCTGACGGCGACGGTGCCAGGGTCCTCCGTTGCCGCCGCGGGCCTGGGCTCCGGCGGCGGGGCGGGCTTGTTTTTTTCGTCGATTTCCTCCTGAATCCGCTTGTGTTCATCCTTGGTCACATACCCATAGGGTTTGCCGGTTTCCGGATTGACGTACTCCTGCCCGGTCCGGGGGTCGATGACTTTCGAATGCGTGGAGAAAAACCAGACGCTGATGATCAGGGGGATGAGCATCACGCCGCACCCGCCGACGACGATGAGGGGCATTTTGCTTTTGGCGCGGACGGTGGGAATGGTTCGTGACCGCGCGCTGGGACGGGAGGCGCTGACGGCGGCCATGATGGCGGCGGCTTCGCGAGGCACGTCGCCGGCGGGCTTGTCGGAGGACGAACCAGGCTTGATTTTGGGTTTGGCGTCGGACTTGGCAACGAGTTTGGCGCCGGCAGCCGACTTGATCGGTGCCGCCTTGCCCGGCGAGGCCGCGGCGGACGAGGCCGACTTGGACTTTTCACCACCCGGCTTGGCGGAAGGCTTTTTCGCGGGCTTTGGTTTTTCAGGTTCGGGCGCAGGAATCGCTGCCGTGGGCGAGGCCGCCCGTTCCTCCGCCATCGACGAGAAATCAAATCCGAATCCGTCGGTTTTTTTTTCCTCGGCCGGCGGCGGTGCGATGTCGGCCTGTGCGGCTGGGACCGGCGCGGGTTCGACGGGTTTCGTTTCAGCGGGCGGCGCGGCCTCGGCAGCGGGCGCGGATGCTTCCATCGCTACGGCAGCAGGTGTTTGGGCGGGCGTAACGTCGGCAGGTTTGTCCTCAGCCGGCGGCACGGGCGTAGAAGCCACGACGGCGGGCGGCGTGGCTTCGGCGACAGGCTGAGGCTCAGCCGGCGCGGGCGTCTCGGCGGGCGGCGGCTCTTCGGCACGAGCGACAGGCGCGGCGGGCGTGTCGGCGGCGACATCGGCGGGCGCGGCGGGGTCCACCGGCTCGGCGGCCGGGGCCGACGCGTCGTCGGCGTCCGGCGCGTCGTACGCGGGCGCGGCGATCGGCATCGCGGGTGTCGCCTCGACAGGCGCCGCCGGAGGCTCGGCAGGACGAGGCTCAGCCGGACGCGCCTCCGCCTTCGACGCCTTGGTCGTCGCAGGCGGTTTGGCCGCCTTGGGCACCGAATCCGCGGGTTGGGCCGTCCCCACGAACACATGCGCGCACACGCTGCACTTGAATTTCTTCTTCTCCAGCGGCTGACTGAGCTTGAGCCTCTTCTGACACTGCGGACAAATCACAATGTACATCGCCATGTCTCCTGATGCCGGACCGCCATTGTAGAGCATCAGGCCTCGACAAGGCAATCCGGTTTTCGTGTGCTCGACGGTGAAATCGAACCGACGATTCGAGGGACACAAAGCCACAAGCCACAAGCCACCAGGGTTTGCGGTGCCTGACAGTAAAATCGCAACATTCGTTCGAGAGAGCGATCTCGCGGCTTCGCTAACTCGAACGTCGGTGAATACGCAGTGAGTCCTGAGTCAGGATAAACTTCGCCATACCTGGTGGCTTGTGGCTAGTGGCTTTGCTCCCTCGAACACCCACCCCCACTCCCCACACGCCGCGAAACCCTACGTCCTCGCCCGCCGCAATCGCGTCAGCAGCACGTTCAGCAGTGTCGGCATTTCCAGATACGCCTTCGGCGGTCGCCAATACACGGTTTTGTCGTCCGCCAGACGGACGCTGCCGTGGGCGCCGTCGAACAGTTTTTTCGCGGGGCCGAAATCGCGGAATGTGAACACCAGGTCCGGCTCGATCTTGATGACGCTGCGGATTCCCGACTGCCCGGCCAGCACACGAACCTCCGCCAGATCCAGCAGCGTCTGCATCGCCGGCGGGATTCGCCCGTACGCGTCCTGCACGTCGCGCCGCAACTGCTCCAACTCCTCCACCGCCGCGCACCGGACAATCCGTCGGTAAATCTCCATCCGCTGCCGCTCGGCGGGCACGTACTCGCGGGGCACGAAACTGTCCACGCCGATCTCCACGTGAACCTCGTGCCGAACTGGCGCCGCCTCGCCGCGAAGCTCACGCACGCTCTTCTCCAGCAACTGACAATACAACTCGTACCCCACCGCCGCGATGAACCCGCTCTGCTCGGGCCCAAGAATGTTCCCCGCGCCGCGAATCTCCAGATCCCGCATCGCGATCTGAAATCCCGCGCCGAGATCGCTGAAGTCCTCGATCGCCTTCAACCGCTTGGCCGCGTGCAACGTCACCGGACGCGTCTGCGGCAACAACAGATAACAATACGCCCGGTGCTTATACCGCCCCACGCGGCCGCGGAGCTGATGCAGTTCCGCCAGGCCGAAACGGTCCGCGTCGTGAATGATCATCGTGTTGGCGGTGGGGATATCCAGCCCGCTCTCGACGATCGTCGTGCACAGCAGCACGTCCACGTCGCGTTTGAGGAACCGCATCATGATTTTTTCGAGGGCGCCCTCGGGCATCTGCCCGTGGCCGATGGCGATGCGGATTTCGGGCACGAGGCTTTGGATGTGGGCGGCGAGGCTTTCGATGTCGTTCACACGGTTGTGGACGAAGAAGACCTGCCCCTGCCGGTTGAGTTCGCGGCCGATGGCCATGCGGATGAGGTCGTCGTCGTAGGGGCGAACTTCGGTGTGAATAGCCCGGCGGTCCAGCGGCGGCGTGGTCAGGCTGGAAATATCGCGAAGCCCCAGCAGCGCCATGTGCAGCGTGCGCGGAATGGGCGTGGCCGTCATCGTCAGCACCTCCACCGTCGCGCGGAGATTCTTCAGACGCTCCTTGTGCTCCACACCGAACCGCTGCTCCTCGTCGATCACGACCAGGCCCAGATCGGGAAACCGAACGTCCTTGCTGAGCAGCCGGTGCGTGCCGATCAGGATGTCGATCTGCCCCAGCGCCAGTTTCTCGATGACGGCCTGCTGCTCCTTCTTCGAGCGGAAGCGGCTGAGCACGTCGACGCGGAAAGGATAATCCGCGAACCGCTCGGTAAATGTGCGGAAATGCTGGGCGGCCAGCACGGTTGTCGGCACAAGCACGGCCACCTGCCTGCCCGACTCGGCGACCTTGAACGCCGACCGCATCGCCAACTCCGTCTTGCCGTACCCGACGTCGCCGCACAGCAGGCGGTCCATCGGTCGAGGCTGGGCCATGTCCTCGTCGATCTGCTTCATCGACGTGAGCTGATCCTCCGTCTCGGTATAGATGAACTCGTTGGAGAACTGCCGCTGCCAGTCGGTGCCGTTGGCATACGCGATCCCCGGCTGGGCGGCCCGGGCGGCCTGCACCCGCAACAGCCCCGCCGCCATGTCGTGCACCGCGGCGGCCACGCGAGTCTTCTGCTTCTGCCACCCGCTGCCGCCGAGGTGACTCAGTGTGGGCTTCCTCGCGCCCGAACCGATGTACTTCTGCACAAGATTGATGCTGCTGGCGGGCACGTTGAGCACGGCGTTTTCGGCAAATCGCAGGCGGAGATACTCCTCGCTCTGGCCCTCGCGATGGAGCGTGTGAAGCCCCTCGAATTTCGCGATGCCGTGCGCGACGTGAACGACATAATCGCCCTCGAGCAGATCCAGCAGGCTGTCAATCGGCCTGCCCGCGCGGATACGGCGGATCTTCCGCACCTTGTTATAGCGGTGGTACAACTCGTGATGCCCCACCAGCACCAGCCGACGCTCGGGCCAGTGAAACCCCACGCCCAGATGGCCAATCTGCGTGCGAACCCGCGCGGCCAACTCGGGATACTGCTCGCCAAGCAGCTCGCCAAATCGCGATTCCTCCGCCGGGTTCTCGCAATACACCCACGTCTCGTTGACGGCTGCCAGTTGCGACAACTCCACCAACGCTTCATGCGTGTTCAGCGCCAGCCGCTCCAGCGAACGAATGGCCAGATTCATCTCCGTCGCCTCCGCCGACGCCGACCCCGCGAACGCGTGCAACTCCACCAACGCAAACCGGGGCAACGCCAGAAACAACTCCGCCGGATCGTGCAGGCCAATGCAACGTGACGCGGGCGTCTCGCCCGCGTTGTGCGCTCCATTGGGCTGGTCGATGGAAGACGAAGCAACTCCGCTGTCCGGCACGGACAGAATGCCCGCGGGACGCGAGGGCGAGACGCCCGTGCTACGAGGCTCCGCCGCACCCCGCGCCGTCGCGACGCGGCGGTACACTTCGTTCGCCAGCTCCATCACTTCCGCTGGCTCGGGCATGACAATCACGCTGCCGGCCGGCAGATACTCCAACAAATTCCGCGACTGTCGCGGATCCATCGCCCGCCCCGCCGCCGTGCCTGTGACGTCATACGACTCCACGTCGTCCCGGCTGCGCTGCGTGTCCAGATCCAACCGCCGAATCGAATCAATCGTGTCGCCCCAGAACTCCACGCGGACCGCCTCGCCCGCGCCCACCGGAAACACGTCCACAATCCCGCCACGCTGCGCGAACTCGCCCTGCTGGTCGACCTGATCCACCCGTTCAAACCCCGCGTCCACCAGCCACCGCGCCAACGAACCGCTCTCGACCTCCTGGCCACGACGCAGCGTCAACCGCCCCGCCGCCAACGCCTCGGGAGTCGGCACCGGCTGAAGCAACGCCAACACCGGCATCACCAACACACGTAACGTGTCGCGGGCGTCTCGCCCGCGTTCCGTTTCCATCGCGCCCGACGTACCAAGCCGGAGTAATTCATTGCAAACCCGAACCCGCTCGCCCGCCACGTCGTCGCTGATGTGCTCCGCCCCCGCCGACAATTCCGTCTCCCAGGCCGGAAACAACGTCGCGGGCCTGCCCGTGAGCACCTCCATGTCATCCACCACCTCGTCGGCCTGGTCCAGATGCGACGTGACAACCACCACCAACCGCGATGCCGACAATTCATGCAACGCCGCCGCGATGGCCGCCTGCGAGGAACCCCACACGCCCGAAATGGATACAGTACGCCCCGCCGCCAGTCGCGAAACCGCCAGCCTCAACGCCGAACTGCCCAACATCGTCTCAAACGCACCCACACCTACAGCCTACCACCGCACGAGTGCACAGTGCAACGGAACACTCAGCGGAATGCAAATATGGCTCTGCCTTTTTGCGTTGCAGAACGTTGTAAACCACACAATATCTTGCAGTTCACAACATGTTACAACGCAAACCGGCAGAGCCATTCCCACGCGTTTGTCGTACTCGAATGTCCTGCGCGTCTATGGGATTACTTTTTCTCCACCGTCGTGATCGTGCGGCCGTTGAGGGTGATTTTGTGTTCCTTTTTCGCCTCGCCCTCGCCGGTCGTCAGCGTGAGATCGCCCTTCTGCGTGACGTCGGCGTGCTTAACCATGCCGGTGGCGATGTCCATCGTCATCGTGCCGCTGACGTCCAGGCTGTTGACCTTGACGGCCGGGCCTCCCGCCGGGGTTTCGGCTCCGGCGCTGTGCAGCGTGCCCGTGATCGCGATCGTGGCCACGCCGTCCTTGATGTCCTTGAGCGTGGCGGTCTGTTTGAATTGCGTCGCGCCGACCAGCGGCAGCACGACGTCCTTGTCGGTCGACTCCCACGTGTCGCCCTTGCCCACCGGCTTGCCGGGCATCGCGAACATCTGCGCGAACGTCTCCTTGACCATCCGGTCGCCGAACGACTCCTTGATCGCCGCCGCGCGATCGGCCTCCACGCCGGCGTTCTTGAGCATCGCCGCGACCATCTCGTCCACGCCCTTGATCTGGCTGACCTTGCCGTGCGGATCCACCGTGACCGTGATCTTCTTGCCGACCATCCCCTCGAACATCTTGCCCATCGGCAGTTCCGAATGCTTGCCCTCGGCCGAGTCGAACTTCTCCGTCTGTTCGCCGTCTTTCCGCTCGAATCGGACCTCTCGATACGTGACGTCCAGCTCGCGATTGCCGCTGGCGTCGGGCTTGCCGACCACCATGTCCATGATCATTTGCGACTGGATCTGCGACTTGGCCGCCTGCTCGCCGCCCCGCTCGACGTTCATCGTCACATTTTTCGTGACAACATATGACCCCGGTTCGTAGTTGATCTTGAGGTCGATCTTCTCCGGAGCCTTCTCGGCGGCCTTGTCCTCCTGAGCCCACGCCCCCGCCGTCACCGCCATCGCCAACACGCCACACAGCATCCATCGAATCGCCCGCATTGCCCTCTCCTTGAACGCAACCCCTGGGACATTGTACGCAGCGACTTGCTCCCGAGGCCGTGCGAGCTTACAATTCGGCTCGTCATACACGCCCCAACCGGGCGGCAAAGGAGACCACACGAATGTCAGCACAGTTGATTGACGGCGAAGCCGTTGCGGCGGCGATGAATCAGGAGACGGCGGCGGCGGCGGCAGAGTTGAAGGCGGCGGGTCGGCCCGTGCGACTGGTGGCCGTGCAGGTGGGCGAAAATCCCGCCAGCAAAATTTACACCAACGCCCAGGCCAAAAGCTGCCAGGGCGTGGGCATCGAGTATCACCTGCTCAACCTGCCCGAGACGATTTCGCTGGAAGAGCTGGCCGCGAAAATTGAAGAACTCAATCGCGACAGCACCGTCAACGGCCTGATTTTGCAGATGCCGCTGCCGGCCCACCTCGACGCCCGCAAAGTGCAGGTGACGATCTCGCCGGACAAGGACGTCGAGGGCATGCACCCGGTGAATATGGGTCGGCTGTTCTTCGGCGGCGGCGTGGTCGCGCCCTGCACACCGATGGCGGCCGTCGAACTGCTCAAACGCACCATGCCCGACATCGCCGGCAAAGAGTGCGTCGTCGTCGGACACAGCGAAATCGTCGGCAAGCCCATCGCGGCCATTCTGCTGCAAAGCCTCTCCGCCAGCCCGACCGTCACCGTCTGCCACGTCGCGACGAAGGACCTGGCCTTCCACACGAAGCGGGCGGACATCCTCTTCGTCGCCACCGGCGTCAGCCAGGCGCGATGGCTTGGCTATCAACGCAAAAAGAAGGCCGGCGACATCCCCGCGCTGCCCAATCTCTCGCCGCTGATTCACGGCAACATGATCAAGGACGGCGCCGTCGTCATCGATGTGGCCATCAATCGCATCCCCAAAGCCCTCGACGAAAACGGCAACCCCACACTCAACGCCAACGGCAAGCCCGACATGAAAACCGTCGGCGACGTGGATTTCGAAGCCGCCAAGGAAAAAGCCGTCGCCATCACCCCCGTCCCTGGAGGCGTAGGCCCCGTCACCGTGGCCATGCTGCTGAGAAACACCATCGCCTGCGCAAAAGCAATGTAATTCCGACGGCCAGAGCAATTCAAGAATGAATGGTCACAATTTTTTGCCGCGAATATCGCGAATTACACGAATTCTCTAGAAAAATTCGCATAATTCGCGATATTCGCGGCTGAAGGAAATGCGACAAGTCATTCGAAAATGGCTCTAGGCTGAAAAATTAATTTTCTGCGATAGCAACAAAAATAGTTGTGAATAGTTTCACGATGGTTTATTGTTTTTGGATTCTTCATCCGAACAATTCATGTGCCAAAGAAAAGAGAAGGACAACGTTCCATGAGTGACAAAATTAAGATCGGCATCATCGGTTGCGGCGCGATCAGTGCGGCGTATTTGAATGTGTTGGCGAAGCTTCAGCAGGTGGAAGTGGAAGCCGTCGCGGACATCAACCAGATGGCCGCCACGAAGCGGGCCCACGAGTTCAACGTGCACGTCATGAGCGTGGAGGACCTGCTGGCGGATCCGAAAATTTCCACCGTACTGAATCTGACGATCCCCGCCGCCCACGCGTCGGTTGGCATGGCCGCCCTGGAAGCGGGCAAGAGCGTGTACAACGAAAAACCCCTGACGATCACGCGCGAGGAAGGCGCCGCCCTGCTGGCACTGGCCGCGAAAAAAGGCCTGCGCGTCGGCTGTGCGCCGGACACGTTCTTCGGGGCCGCTCATCAGGCCTGCCGGAAACTGATCGACGACGGCGCAATCGGCACGCCAGTGGCGGGCATCGCGACGATGACCTGCCGAGGCCACGAGAGCTGGCATCCTTCGCCGGAATTCTACTACAAGGTCGGCGGCGGGCCCGTGTTCGACATGGGGCCTTACTACCTCACCAACCTGGTGCAGCTGCTCGGGCCCGTCAAGAGCGTGGTCGGCATGGCCCGCAAGACGTTCCCGACGCGGACGATCACCAGCCAGCCGCTCAACGGCAAGGTCGTCGACGTCGACGTGCCCACCAACGTCATGGGCGTGCTGGAGTTCGCCTGCGGAGCGGTCGTGACGCTGATCATGAGCTTCGACATCTGGGCGGCCGAACTGCCGCGAATCGAAATCTACGGCAGCGAGGGCACGCTGAGCGTCCCCGACCCCAACGGCTTCGGCGGCACGCCGAAACTTTGGACGTCCGCCGAAAAACGATGGCAGGACGTGAGCATCGAGGGTCGACCCTACGCCGGCAACGGGCGAGGCATCGGCGTGACAGACATGGCCGTGGCGGCCAAAGCCAACCGCCCGCACCGCGCCAGCGGCGAGTTGGCCTTCCACGTCCTGGACATCATGCATGCCCTGCACGACGCCAGCGAACAACAAAAACAGGTCACCCTCACCAGCACCTGTGCCCGCCCCGCCCCACTGCCGGCAGACTTGCAGGAAGGATGGATCGACTGACAGAAACGCGTCGATATGGCTCCGCCTCTTTGCGCCGCAGGACGTTGTACAGAACGGAACGTTTCGTTCTGTACAACGTCCTACGTCGTAAGTTGGGGGTTACTCCTCCAAGGCCGCGCGGGCATTGGACAATAGCAGCATGAGGGTCAGCGGTCGCACGGGAGATGGCTGGAAACCGGAGCGCTCGTAAAAACGGGCGGCCCGTTCGTGGAGGGCGTGAACCAGCAACGCGCGACATCCCACGATCTCCGAAGCGTGGATCGTGCGCAGTACCGCGTCGCGCAGCAGTTCCCGCCCCAGGCCTTGCCCCTGGCAGACGGTCGACACGGCCAATCGCCCCAGCACCATCACCGGGATCGGATCGGGCATGTTACGTCGCACGCGCCCGCTGGCCTCTTTGGCGAGCAGGGCGCCCGCCGACAGCGCGTAGTAGCCGGCGATCGCGCCGTTGTCATCCACCAGCACATAGGTCCGGGAAGCGCCCGCCTCTTGATTGGCCAATGCCCGGCGACGCAACCATTCATCCAGAACGGGTTCGCCACAACGAAAATCTTCCAGGTCATGCGCCGCGATGAGCGGTTCTGGAGGTCTCATCGCGTCCATCTCGGCTTGCGGGTCATTAACGCCCGAAGTGCTTCGGAGGGTTCCGGCGGCGCATCCATGACGGCATGCAGCGCCTGGAGTTTTTCGGGCGAAAGCATGAACACCCGTTGATCCAGGAGGGCATTCTCCGCCTCGCGGGCCGCGGCGTCCAGGATGAATCCGGTGCGCGTTTTATTCGCGACCCGGGCGGCCTGGTCGATCAAGGCCCGCTGGGCCGGCGCGATTCGGAGGTTAATATTCGTGCTGCGAACGCGCTGGGATGCCCGGGACGTCACGCTGCCTTTGGTCGTTCTCATGAGTAGTACCACCTCGCTAGTGTAGTGTCTTAAATAGATTGTAACTTATGGAAATCATCGAAAATGGCCTGTTTTGCGACAACTACACGCATAAAGGTTCCTTGGGCGGCTTCCATAAGTAACGTTAATTTTACGGCACTACACTAGTCACTATAGTGCCTCTGCCACAGAATGTCAATACAACGTGTGTACAGCTCCGACACCCATCTTGTCGACATCATTTGCCTCGCCGCATTCCCAATCGTATGCTTCCTCATGAACAAAGATATTGCCGCCCGCGCGTGTGCGGCACCTAAAGTCGGCCCGTGTCCTTCGTGACCGGGCCTTCTTTGTTTTTCACGTGGTACAGACCTCAATTCGCCGCGTCGGTTTTTTTCTGCGCCAGCGGATGGGCTTCGTCGTAGACCTGCTTGAGGCGCGTCGTCGTCAGGTGGGTGTAGATTTGCGTGGTGGACAGGCTCTCGTGGCCAAGGAGTTCCTGCACGCTTCGCAGGTCCGCGCCGGCGTTGAGCATGTGCGTGGCGAAACTGTGCCGCAGCGTGTGCGGGCTGATGTGGATCGGAATGCCCGCCATCTGCAAATATTTGTCCAGTTTGCGGCGGATGGACCGCTCGGAAATCCGGCGGCCTGATTTGTTGACGAACAGCGGCCCGCCGCTGACCGGGCCGAATCGGCTGACGCGTTTCCGCTGGTAGATTTCGATGGCCTCCATCGCCCGGCTGCCGATGGGCGTGAGCCTCTCCTTCTTGCCTTTGCCGCGAATGTGCAGCGTCTCCGTGTGCGTGTTGACGTTTTCGATATTCAGGCCGACCAGTTCGCTGACGCGCAGGCCCGCGGAGTAGATCGTCTCCATGATCGCCACGTCACGGCTGCCCAGGAGCGTGGCGGCGTCAGGAGCGGCCAGCAGGGCTTCGATCTGCGACACGTCCAGACACTTCGGCAGCCGTTTGTCCTGCCTCGGCGTGCGGACGGCCGTCACGGGCGAGGCCGACACCGTGCCCACCCGCGTGTGATACTTGTAAAAACTTCGCAGCGACGCCAGCCGCCGCGCGATCGTCGCCTTGGAATACTCGCTGTTGCGCATCATGGCCAGGAAGGCGCGAACCTCCGTCGGCGTGACGGCAGGCAACGCCTGTGTGAGCTGGCGGACGTCCAACGCATCCTCGCCGGGCAATTCCTCGGCCTTGATCGCGTCGGCACTGAGCGGCGCCATGGCCAATGCCGTCATGAATTGACAAAACTGCGTCAAGTCGGCGCGATACGACCGCACCGTGTGGCCGGAAAAATTCCGCTCCACCTCCAGGTACGTGATGAACTGTTCGACGAGTGGCAGATCGTTCATAATCCGTAGCACGGGCATCTTGCCCGTGAGTCCCACAGGCGTCTCGTCCGTGGTGGCCGTGCCATGTCATGCACGTACAAAAAACCACCACGACACACGAAACGCACGAAGCGAACGGTCAAGGTCCGTTTTCTCGATCATTTTTATCGACCGATTACGAAATGAAACTGGAGCGAAAACCATTGAAAAAAAGCAAGCCCACTCCAACGAGTGGGCTTGCGAAACACTCGGCAGCGCCCGAGGTTCAAACAGTCGAAACGTTGCATGGGCAAGATGCCCATGCGACTCACGGGCGAGACGCCCGTGCTACGGTTTATCCCGCGATGCGGCGGGTCTGGACGGCGGCGATGGTGGCGTTTTGCATCGCCTGCACCATCGCCTTGTGGAATTCCGCCTTCTTGAATATCGGCTTCATGAGCAGTTCGTCGCCGCAGAGCTGCCAGACTCGCCATGCCCGCGCGTAGCGGTCCACGTGTTCCGTCAGCAGCACGGCAGGCCGTTCGGGCAGATTGTAAATCTGCTGCACGAGGTCGCCGCCGGCCAACTCCGCCGCGAGCACAACCAGATCGGGCCTCCACTGCTGCACCTGCCGGGCCGCCTCGACCACGTCGGTGTGATGCACAACGAGATGCGCCTTATCCTCAAGCAACTCCGTTACTTGCGCCACAAACCGCCAGTCCGAATCGACGATCAAAACTTTCATCGTAGATCTCCTTTAGGCGTACACATCATCGCCACACCTTCTATCGACTCGCGCGGAGGCAATTCTTTAACCATTTTTTCTATTCGTATTTATTTTATCAATTCAATATTAATCATATTTATCCAAAAAACCTACTGTCTCATGTGCGGCGCTCGTCATGGTTGCAGGTAGCCCAACCGTGGCCGCAGGCCCTGCCATTTTGCGTTGTAAAACGTTATGAGCGACCGAACGTTTCGTCTGTCACAACGATCGACAACGCAAAACTGGCAGGGCCTGCGGCCCGTCGTGCCTGAATACGAATTCCGTGCGAAAAAGAGGCATGTGCATGCGTTTACCCCAATCACCCCTGCATCCCGCGTTTGCACTATTGTAGGCCGACACGTATAATCGACGAAATTATGAACAGGCCAGAAGGCGAAACTGCGGTCAGGGCGTCCGGCGTGCGTGTCGACGGGGTGCGGGAGATTGTGATTCTCGGCGCCAAGGAACACAACCTCCAGAATGTGGACGTGCGGATTCCGCGCGACAAGCTGGTGGTGCTGACGGGGCTGTCGGGCTCGGGCAAGAGTTCGCTGGCGTTCGACACGATCTACGCCGAGGGGCAGCGGAAGTACGTCGAGAGCCTCTCCGCCTACGCGCGGCAGTTCCTGGAACAACTCGCCAAGCCCGACGTCGAGCACATCGAGGGCTTGCCGCCGACGGTGGCGATCGAACAGCGTATCGGCGGATCCAACCCGCGATCGACCGTCGCGACGACCACGGAAATTTACGACTACCTTCGCCTGCTCTTTGCCCGCGTGGGCGATCCGCACTGCTGGATCTGCAACCGCCCCATCGCCAGCCAGACCGTCAGCCAGATGGTCGACGCGATCATGCAACTGCCCGAGGGCACGCGATTTCTCGTGCTCGCGCCGGTGATCCGAGGCCAGAAGGGTCAACACGTCGACGTCTTCCGCACCGCCCAGCGTGAGGGGTTCGTCCGCGCCCGCGTGGACGGGGCCGTGGTGGAACTGAAGGCCGCTCCCGAGCTGGACAAGAACCGCAAGCACACCATCGAGATCGTGGTGGACCGCCTGGTGCTGAAGGACACGATCCGCGTGCGGCTGTCGGACAGCATCGAGACGGCGTTGAAGCTCGCCAACGGCCTGGTGGTGATTTGTCACGAAGGCGGCGCTTCACGTGACGCGGGCGTCTCGCCCGCGTCTGGGATGCCTGCGCCGAGTAGCGTGGTAGTTGGCAAATCCGCATCTAGCGCGGGCGAGACGCCCACGTCACGTGAACTCGCCGGGTGGACCGACCGCGTGTTCAGCGCCACCTACGCCTGCCCGGAACATCCCGAAGCCAGCCTCGAGGAACTCAGTCCGCGCATGTTCAGTTTCAACAGTCCCTACGGCGCGTGCGCCGAGTGCGACGGGCTGGGCACGATCCAGGAGTTCGATCCCGAACTGGTCGTGCCGGACGAATCGCTCAGTTTGCAGGAAGGCGCCGTCGACGCCTGGCGGCACAACGGCAAGCGGATGAACATCTGGTACAACCGCATCCTGCGGGCGTTCTGCCGACTGAACGGCGTCGCGCCGACGCTGCCCTACCGCGACCTGCCTGCCGACGTCCGCAAAAAATTGTTGTTCGGCGACGGCGACGATTTCGAGGGCGTCATCCCGAATCTCACGCGGCGGTGGCGGAGCACCGACAGCGAGTTCGTCAAAAATCGCCTGCACGCGTACCTCAGCGAGCAGTCCTGCCGCACGTGCAAGGGCGCCCGCCTCAGGCCGCAATCGCTTGCGGTGCGCGTCGGCGATAAAAACATCGACGACGTGACGCGCATGAGCATCGCCGAGAGCCTGTCGTTTTTCGCGGGCCTGTCGCTGACCACCGAGCGCACGCAGATCGCCGCGACGATCCTGAAGGAGATCCGCCACCGGCTGACGTTTTTGTTCGACGTCGGGCTGGATTACATCACGCTCAACCGCACCAGCGCAACGCTCTCGGGCGGCGAGGCCCAGCGGATCCGCCTGGCCACGCAGGTCGGCAGCGGGCTGGTGGGCGTCTGCTACGTGCTGGACGAGCCGACGATCGGCCTGCACCAGCGTGACAACGAGCGGCTGATCGGCACGCTCAAACACCTGCGCGACATCGGCAACACGGTGCTGGTGGTCGAGCACGACGAGGACACGATGCGGTGCGCGGACCAGGTGATCGACATGGGGCCTGGCGCGGGCCGACACGGCGGGCGCGTCGTCGCGCAAGGCACGGTGGAGGAAATCTGCCGCAACGGCGACTCGCTCACGGGCCGATACCTCAGCGGCGATCTGCGGATCGAGATGCCCCGCCGCCGCAGGCCGATGTCGGAAAAGAAGGCCATCGAACTGCGAGGCTGTCGCGAGCACAATCTGCGCGGCGTGGACGTGGCGTTCCCGCTGGGCGGCATCGTCTGCGTGACGGGCGTGTCCGGCAGCGGCAAAAGCACGCTGGTCAACGAAACGCTGCTCAAGGCGATGCGCCGCCGGCTGAACGCCACCCGCGACAAGGCCGGCGACTTCGACAAAATTCTCGGCCTGAGCCGCGTCGACAAAATCATCGAAATCGACCAGTCGCCCATCGGCCGGACGCCGCGAAGCAACCCGGCCACCTACACCGGCGTGTTCGATCTGATCCGCGCCCTGTTCGCGAAAACGCGCGAGGCGAAAATTCGCGGCTACAAACCGGGACGGTTTTCGTTCAACGTCAAAGGAGGCCGCTGCGAAGCCTGCGCGGGGCAAGGCACAAAAAAAATCGAAATGCACTTCCTGCCCGACGTCTACGTGGTCTGCCAGGAATGCAAAGGCACACGCTACAGCCGCGAGACGCTCGAAGTGCGGTACAAGGGCAAAAGCATCGCCGACGTGCTGGCCATGCGGATCGAGGAGGCATTGGCGTTTTTCGACAGCTTCAATAACATCCGCCAGTGGATCAAGGCGTTGGGCGACGTGGGGCTGGGCTACGTGGAACTGGGCCAAAGCTCGACGACGCTCTCGGGCGGCGAAGCCCAGCGGGTCAAACTGGCCTCGGAATTGGGCAAGACCGCAACCGGCCACACGATGTACGTGCTCGACGAGCCGACGACAGGCCTGCATTTCGCGGACATCCACAACCTGCTTGGCGTGCTCAACCGCCTGGCCGACATGGGCAACACGGTGGTGGTGATCGAACACAATCTCGACGTGGTGAAATGCGCCGACTGGATTATCGACTTAGGCCCCGAAGGCGGCGCCGGCGGCGGTACCATCGTCGCCACCGGCACGCCGGAAGCCATCGCGGCCCATCCGACGAGCTACACAGGCAAGTATTTGGCGAAGCATCTGGGGCGTGGTGGATAGCCGGCGGGAATGGTATAATACGAATATGTTACAACGTGTCATCACCGTTCGTCCCCTGAGCGACAGCGACGCCCAGCGGCAGGAAGATATCGCCTACTGGCTCAGCCGCCCACCGGGAGAACGCATGGCGGAGATCGAAAGTCTGCGTAGGCATTTCTATGGAAATTTACCAAGACTTCAAAGAGTTATTCGAGTCGTTCAACGCAAAGAAGGTTGAGTACGTCATTGTCGGCGCGTACGCGTTGGCTCACCATGGAATCATACGTGCCACCAAGGACGTCGACCTGTACGTCCGCCCGAGCGTTGAAAATTCCGAGCGGATCATGGCGGCGCTGGATGTATTCGGCTTTCGGCCTGAAGATCTGAACGCGAAAGATTTTCAGAAGGAAGGGCAAATTTTACAGATCGGCTATCCGCCCGTTCGCGTGGACATCATCACGTCCATCGCTGGCGTGACCTGGGAACAGGTCGACGCGGGCAAAGCAGCGGGCGAGTACGGCGGCGAACCGGTGCCATTTATCGGGCGCGAGGAGTTCATCGCCAGCAAGAAAGCAACAGGCCGACGTAGAGACCTCGTCGATGTTGAAGACCTCGTCGGCGAGGGAAATGTATGACAATCCAACCGGTCACCGCGGATCATCTCCCTGAATACGCCGAGGTGATCCGTCGGAGTTTTGCGACCGTGGCGTGCGAGTTTGGCTGGACTCGCGAGAATTGCCCGCTCTAGCGCTCACTCGCCCCGACCGTGGAGGTCGGTCAGGCGTTTGGCCGCCGCGGCGCGGACGGCGAGATCCTTGGCGTATTTCGCGATATCGGCCAGCAACGCCTGATCCGTGAGCATCTCCACCACCGCCAGCCGAACGATCAAATGCCCGTCATTCTGGGCCACCTCCGCGAACAACGCCTGGTATTGCCGCGGGTCCAACTTCGCCGCCGCCGTCTTGCGAATGCTCCAGCCGCCGGCGTGCTTCGCCACGTCGGCCAACAACGCCTGATCGGTCAACCGCGCCACCGCCGCCCGCCGCGCCCGCCACGACGACGCCTCCTTCGCGACCCTGGCCAACTCCCGCTGATCGGTGGTACTCGCGGCTCTCCTGGGCATAAAACACGCTCTCCGTGCAGTGGTTCGTCTCGTGACATCAAACGTTTGTGTTATCGAATGTCGTACAACGCAAACAGGCAGAGCCATCTCAACATCTATCGGCAACTTTTCTCAAACCGCTCCATCGCCGCCAGGGCTTCGCCCTGGGTGTTGAACGTCGGCAGGCAGAAGAATAAGCCGTCGGGGCCTAGCTGTTTTGTGATTTCGATCGCTTCGTCCACCGTGGCGTTAATCATGATACTGAAGTCCCGGCGGCGCATTTCGCGGAAGGCATGCGTCCACTTGAGCGGCTCGAGGGCGGTCGTTTCGGGATTCCATTGAATGCCCGTCAGTTTCGGGCAGGCACGGAGCTGGTCGAGGAATCGCAGTTGGCAGGTGCCGTCGAGGTGGTACAGGCTGCGGTCCATGTACTCGGTGGTGCGGCGGAGATCCGGCAGGACGAATTCCTCGTACATTTCCGGAGAGAAATGCACGGCGAAATCGCACTGCACGCCCTCGCATCGGCCTGGCGTCGCCGGGCCGCCGAAACAGGTGCTCATCCCGTAGCCCAGCAGTTGGTAGTAGTGCTCGAAAATGGCGATGTACATGTCGGTCATTCGGCCCGACCACGCCTTGACCCACTCGGGGCGGTCGATGAGGTCGGTGCAGAGTTCCTCGAAGCCGCGAAACATGCCCAGCGTGGACAGGCCGTCCATCATGAGCGGCGGCGCGATGAATTGGCCGGGCGGGCAGGCGTCGCGGGCGACGAGGTGGGCCTGGTCGATCATTTTCACCGCCGGCGAGTTCGGGTCGAACGTCGGCAGCGGGCGGTCGAAAATGTCGGGGATCGGCAGAATCCAGGCCGAGTCGTGATACTCGTACTCCCCGCCCGCCAGCACCGCCAGCGTCGTCAGCATCGAGCCCCAGACCACATAATGCCCGCCGATCGCCTCGGCGAAATACTGCGCCCGACCCATCTGCTGCGTTTTGTGTCGATGGAAATCCGGCCAAAGGTCGCGTTCCAGCAGCCCGTCGGGCATCGTCCCCGTGTACGGCTGCTCGCCTCCCTCCGGCGCGACGACCACGCGCAACGCCGGCCTGCCGTCGAGACTCGACCGATTCCAAAACGCCTCCAACCGCTGTAACGCGTCGGTATTGAATTGTGTTGTCATGCCGTTGTGATAAACGATGCGGGCGAGAAAAGCAACCGTGGAAAAGACTGTTAGACTATTAGACTGTTAGGCTGTTAGGCGCGTCGGTTGTAGTCGAACAATCGTTCTAGCGGCTTGCCTCTTTGCGCTGTAGGGTGTTGTGAACAAAAGAACATTTCGCTTTACACAACAGTCTACGGCGCAAAGAGGCAAGCCGTTGGAACGATTGTTCAACCACAACCGACGCGCCTAACAGTCTAACAGCCTAACAGTCTCTTCCTACGTCTTCATCCCCAGCAATTTCACCACAACGGGCGGGGCGTTTTGGATGTTGAGTTTTGCCCAGTTAGGCAGGTCGTCGGCGGAGCGTGGCGGCTGGATGTGCGACTGCAACTCCTGAAGGACTTCGGCGAAGGTAACTTCCTGGGCCGACGCCAGCTCGATCGGCGTGGCGGTCGGCGTGGATTCGTCGGGCGACTCGGGGCGAGGCGGACGCGGCGTCGCTCCGTGCTGCCGCGACAGGCCCGTCAGCGTGTCGACCTCCTGCCGGGCCAATTGGGCCAACAACGAATCGTCATGACGCGAAATCAAATTGTCCCACGGCGAGCGAATGGCCATACGCATGAGCATACCCGCGACCAGCAACCAGTGACAAGCGACAAGAGAAGGAAAATCGTGGCGGACGCATTTTACATTCTTCTGTTTCGCGTGCCCTTTCTATTCAGGCGTAACTGACCGCAGGCCCTGCCATTTTGCGCTGTAGGTCGTTGTGACAACCGAAACGTTCCGTCGCTCACGACGTTTTACAACGCAAAATGGCAGGGCCTGCGGCCAGTCGCGCCGATACACAAAGATCGTGCAACCGGATAATGCACACGTTCGCCCTGCCCACAAGCCTTTTCACCCAAGGAATTCATCATCGTCTGCGCCGAAAACGGTTTGTGTTCGCGGCATGGCGGCGAGGCTGAATGTTGCCTGCAACTCGGCCAGGCAGCAGGAGCGGCGTGTCGAGAATTGACCGGTCCAGAAACCGACCAGGCCGAGAATTTTTTCGCGCGGGCAGCCGTGCGAACGATAATGCGCCAGCCGCGTGTCGCCGTGGCGTTTGGCCAGCCGCCTGCCGTCGGGGCCTACCACCAGCGGCAGGTGCCAGTACCGCACGCACTGCGGCAGCCCCAGCAGCGAGCGAAGGTGAATCTGTCGGGCGGCGGAGTCCAACAGGTCGTCGCCGCGGACGATCGCATCGACGCCGGCGGCGGCGTCGTCGATCACGACGGCCAACTGATACGCCGCCGTGCCGTCGTTCTTGACGATCACGAAATCGCCGCAGATTTTTTCGAGATCGAACGTGTGCTCACCGACGAACTGATCGTGCACGACAATCGGCTGCGTTCCAACGCGAAGCCGCCACGCAGCCGGCCGATCCAATGCCGCCCGCAGCACATCGACGGGCCGAGGCCTGCACGTGCCGGGATACGCAATGTCATGTTCGCCCGCGTGCGGCGCGGAGGCAGCGGCCTCGATGTCCCGCCGCGTGCAGACGCACGGATACGCATGCCCGGCCTCCTGCAATCGCTCCAACGCCCGCCGATACGCCCCCTGCCTCTGCGACTGCACCACCACAGGCCCGTCCCATTCAAGCCCCAGCCAGGCGAGTTCCTCCAGCAACGCGTCGGCGGCGGCCGGCTTGACGCGAGGCCCGTCGAGGTCCTCCACGCGCATCAGCACCCGCCACCCGCGCTGCCGCGCAAGCAGATAATTCACAACAAACGTCCGCACGTTGCCCAGATGCAACGCCCCCGTCGGCGAGGGCGCCAATCGCGTTGTGGTTGGGGTCGACATCATCGTGTTTTCATATGCGTTTTCAGTTCGTTCATCTGCCGCCGGGCGGTGTCGCGTTCTTCGCGTGGCGGGAGATAGCCGCCCCAGCGGATGCGTTGGTAGAGTGCGAGCAGGGGCAGGAGTTTGTCTTCGGGCCAGCCGGCGGCGACGGCGGCGGCGGCCTGGTCGCGCAGCGTCTGGTGTTTGGCGCGTGGCGGGGCGTGACGGCGGAGCAGTTTCGCCAGCGGCGCGAACATCGCCAGCGACATCGCGGCGGTTCGACCCGACCTTCGCCGACGCAGCCAGCGCCACACCAGCACGCCCTCCAGCACCACGCTCACCGCCAACAGGACGGCAAGGAAAACCCGCGCGTCGCGATCCACTTCCCGCGTCAGGAAAAACTGCCACAACCCACGCCCCACTCCGCCAAGCCACTCCCGCGCCGCGTCGTGCGAGGCCTGGAAACCCGACCGCAGCCACTGCGCCAGCGACCGCTGCTGCGCCCCGTCGTACCCGACGACGCGATCCTCCCAGAACGTCCGCATCCCGCTCCAAAGCCCCGCGAGCCAACCCGCCTCCGCGGGCCTGTACGGGCTGGCGCTCGTCGCGTCGATCACGCGCCATCCGCCCGGCTCGCTGTACACCTCCGTCCACGCGTGCGCGTCCAGGCCTCTCGCGGCGTATCGGCCGTCGTCGAGACGATTGGCCCCATCCACGCGAAACCCCGTCGCCAGGCGGGCGCGGACGTCGAGGCTTTGGCACATCACCGTCATGGCACTGGCGAAATACTCGCAATGCCCGCGCTGGAGATGGAACAAAAAATCCTCCACCGCGTCGCGCCGCGGGTCGGCGTCGCGAAGGTCCAGCGTGTACGAATACTCCTCGCGAAGCCGCTGGGCAATCCGCTCGGCGATGGGCAGGTCAAACGCATCGAACGGCTGATCGCCACGCCGACGCTGCTCGAGCAGATCCTGACACCACGTCTTGGCCAACTCCTTGACACGCAGCGGCACGTCGATGTCGTCGCCTCTGGGCCTGGTGGACTCGGGCTCGCGCAGCAGCGGCACACGCTCGCCGCGACGTTCCCAGGTTGGCCATGAGGCCGTTTGCGCCATCGCGGGCAAGGCCGTGTAACTGCGATACGCGACCCACGTCCTGTCGTGACCTCGGACGTCGCGGCCCTCGGGCAGCGTCCAGCACAGCCTGCGGTCCGCCTGCGGCTGCGTCCGCGGGTCGGGCCTGCCCGGGGCCAGGCCAAAAAATGTCTCCGTCAACCAGTCATCCGCCCCTGCCAGCGGGGCCAGGTCCACGGCGACCGTCGGAAACACGCCGAATATCGTGGGCCCCAGCGACGTCTTGGCCTGTACGACCACGGAGGTCTCGGGCACCGCGCGCGGCGCGTCGAACGTCATCCCGCGGCGCGGACCAGGCCACGCCGGGCGGCCATCCGACGAACCGGAGCGACTCCAACTGCTGCCGTCCTTCAAGCGGCTGTAGCGGTCCATCACCTGCCCGCGAAGATAGCCCCAGTGCTCCACGCCCGACCAGTCGCCCTCGTAACTGGCCACCAGCAGCACTTCCTGGCTGAGATACACCTGCCGCGGCTGCCCCAGGTGAAGCGTCGACGCGAAACTCGCCCCGCCAGGCCCGCCGCCGCCAGGCCCTATCGACAGGCGAGGCAGGAACAGAAAACTCAACACCACGAACCAGCCGACCACCAGCAGCATCAGCAGCAGCTTGCGACGCAACGCCCCGGCAGGCCAAAAACGCTTGGCGTGCCAGGCCACCCGATCCACCTCCGGCGGCGCCGACTCGCCCGCCAGCACGACCGAGGCGGCCTTGTCCAGCCCGCGTTTGAGCGTGAACACCATGCCCGTATAACACATCAACGCGATAAACCCAACCACCGCCGCGCCGAACCACATCGCGCTGGTGTTGAGCGAAGCCGCCACCATCAGCAGCAGGCTCAGGAAAAACATCTGCACGTAATCGCGATTGTTTTTCCGCTCGAACAGTTTGCAGATCAGGATCAGGCAGAGATAGTGCCCCAGCGCGACCAGTTGGTCGTCGCGGGCGTGAAACAGTTCGACCACCAGCACCACCGTCGCCAGCAGCACGCCGATGTTGACGATCAGGCGATGCACGTAGACTTCCTTCGCCCGCATGGTCGCCAGCAGGTTGAGGCTGGCCGCCAGCGTGCCGGCGAACACGTACGCCACATGCCCCAGCGACAGCGCATACGACGTGATCGCCAGCCAGATGAGCACCATCAGAGGCCGCTCCATGCGCTGGCGCTCGGTGAGGATTTTCTCGGCGGCGTCGAAATTTCTAAACGGCATCGGCCACCTCCCCACCGGTCGCCGGCGCAAACATGTCGCGTAACGTGTCGCGGTCGATGACGTTGACGTGTCGGCACAGGCCTCGCAGTTGCGTGAGGGCGTCGGCAGCCTCGGCAGGCGAGGGCGTGACGACGACGACCTGCGACATCCGCATCGCGCCTCGCGGGACGGCCGCCAGCACGTCCGTCAGCCGGCGCGCGGGATTGGCCGCCGCCTCGGCCAGGGTGTCCAGAAGGCTCGTCCGTTTGGCCAACGCCCCGCCGGGCGGCAGGACGACGCTCCGCTCGCCGCTGCCCAGGGCCAACCCGACGTTGTAACCGCGAACAAACGCGTGGTCGATCAACGTGGCGGCGAAACTCAATTGCGTTTCAATGTATTCGACGAGCGCGCCGGACGCACCGTCGTCAGCTTCCTTGGGACAATACGTATCCACCACGACCCAGAGCGTCTCGGGCAGCGGGCGGGCCATCTCGCGCACGACGGGCGTCGCCCGCGACGCGCTTTTTCGCCAATGAATCCACCGCGGATTGTCGTCGGGCCGATATTCCCGCAGGCCGAAAAATTCATCCTGCCCGCCGCTGACCGGGCTGGCGGCGGCGTGGGACGTCTCGACCGCGCCCCGGCGAAGCAACTGCCGCTTGAGCACGCCCCGCGCGGGCCAGATAATCAGCGTCGCCGGCTGATGAAACGTCCGCCACGCCGTCACGAACCCGAACGGAAAACTCGACCGCACGCTGCACCGGTCCAACTGAATCCGCCCGCGGCGATGGCAGACAAATCGAGCCCCCGCGCGAAACGCACGACCCGCCGGCAAATACACGCAATACCCGCCCGCGATCTGAAGTTCCACCGGCCCCGACTCGTCCACGTCCAGCCCCAGCGCCGACCGGCCGGGCTTGGGATTGCGAAGAAAATAACTCACATGCACCGTCTGCCCCTGCCAGACGCGGTCGGCGACGTCCCGCCGCAACCGCAGCCGGGCGATCATCGAACGCGACATCCGCCAGCTCACCAACAGCGCGCCGAACATCGCGCCAAACAATACGCACACCATGGCCGCCTGCGCGCGAACCGCCGTCACCGCCGTCGCCATCGTAATCACCGCGAACGCCCATCCAATCAAGGATAACCGCCGCCGAATTTTGTCAGGCTTGGACATATATTTAGGCTGTTAGACTGTTAGGCTATTAGACTGTTCGGCGCGACGCTCGCATTCGGAGATCGTTTTCAGCGGCTTGCCTCTTTGCGCTGTGGGATCATCCGTTCCGCAAACGCGGCCTCCCCGGTCTCACGCTGAAGTACCAGTTCATAGCCCCGCCAGGGGCGTCTGATATAGCCCAGGGCGACCGGAGGGAGCCCTGGGGACAAGAGCCATCAAAACCATTCAAGCCGCGGAGCGGCGTCTACAACGATTGGCCAATCGGCATAGACGCCCCGCTGGGGCTTGACCGTTCGGGAACACGTTACCCAGGGCTCGCCGAATACGGCTCGCCCTGGGCTATATCAAACGCCGCTCTGCGGCTGTGCGCCGGCACCCCACTCGCGAGGCCGGGGAGGCCACATTTGCCGAACGGACTACCCTGCAACGCAAAGAGGCAAGCCGCTGAAAACGATCTCCGAACACGAATCGTCGCGCCTAACAGTCTAACAGTCTAATAGCCTGCTGCTCTCACACCGGCACGTTCACGGTGTCGAGGATTCGGGCGAAGATGGCTTCGCCGGCGGACGACGAACCGTCGTGGGTGAGGGCTTTGGTGATCAGGCGGTGGGCGCACACGCCAACGGCCAGGTCGCGCACGTCGTCGGGTTCGACGTAATCCCGGCCGGCCATCAGGGCCGACGCGCGGGCCGCCTGCACCAGCGCGAGCGTGCCGCGCGGCGACAGGCCAATCACCAGGTCTTCGTGCCGCCGCGTCGCCTCCGCGATGGCCAGCACGTAGTCGAGAATCCCGTCCTCCACGCGGACCTCCAGCACGCGGGCCTGCAACATCGCGATCTCGGCGGTGCTGATGACCGGCTCGACGTGCGGCAGTTTCGTCCGGCCCGGCTGGCTGCGGAGAATCTCGCGCTCGACGTCCCGCTCGGGATAGCCCATACGGACGCGGAGCATGAAGCGGTCGAGCTGATTTTCCGGCAGAAAATACGTGCCCTCGAATTCGTAGGGGTTCTGCGTGGCGATGACCATGAACGGCGGGCCGAGATCGTACGAATGGCCGTCGGCGGTGACCTGGGCCTCGTTCATTGCTTCCAGCAGGGCCGACTGCGTGCGCGGCGTGGTGCGGTTGATTTCGTCGACGAGCACGAGGTTGGCGAAGATCGGCCCGCGGCGGAAATGAAACTCGCCCGTGCGGTTGTCATACACGCTCACGCCGAGGATATCGCTGGGCAGCAGGTCAGGCGTGAGCTGGATGCGGCTGAACGTGCCGTCGATACTGCGCGACAGCGCCCGGCTGAGCACGGTCTTGCCCACGCCCGGCACGTCCTCGAGCAGCACATGGCCTTTGGCCAGCAGCGCGATCACCACACGGCGAATAGCTTCTTCCTTCCCCAGCACGACCGACGCGATACTTCGCTGCAATGCCTGCAGTTTGGCGGCAACATCCATGGCACACTCCCGTTGAGTGCATTATACGATCGCGGGCGAGAACGCACAATGGCAAGGAGAATGATGATACAGCATGCGGATGAACGGGAACCGTTTATTCGAGGGAACCGTTTCGTAATTCGTTAACTCGATGACGAAGGCACGAGTAACGAGTCAACGAAATGGCTCCCGCGAACCCACGGCAGGTCTGTCCAGATTTTCTGGCACGATGGTTTCGGTGTTGAATACAAACCGATTCGCCTTCACGGTCTCGCGTTGGAGGGCTGGCACGCAGCCGCGAAGCGGCGTCGTTTTTAGCCCAAGGTGAGCCGTACTCGGCGAACCCTGGGACCACGGCCCCCTTTCCGGAAAGCCCCGCAGGGGCGTCGTACGGTGCCCAACGCCGGGCCTGCCTACGACACGACGCCCCTGCCGGGGCTTGGGTGGTCGGGCGGTCTTTCCCAGGGTTCGCGGCGTACCGCTCACCCTGGGCTAAAAACGACGCCGCTCTGCGGCTGTGTACCGGCATTTCCACGCGAGACCGGAAAGGACACTCTGTTGTTTTCCACGTATAATCACCTTAAATCACTCTGCCAGAAAATTGGGTCACACCCCCCACGGCACGACTTCACCGTCGAGCAAACGAAAATGACGAATCCGGCGCGGTCATCCCGTCGTGGCCGGTTCGACTTCGTCGAACTCATCGCCGCGGAACGTTTGGCCCAGGTACGTGCGGCGGACGAGTTCGTCCTTGACCAGGTCTCGCGGCGGGCCTTCGCGAAGCACTTTGCCGTTGTCGATGATGTACGAGCGGTCGGTCACCGAAAGCGTCTCGCGAACGTTGTGGTCCGTCAGCAGGATGCTGATGCCGCGGTCCTTGAGGTTGCGGATTTCCACCTGCAATTCCTGCACCGCGATGGGATCGACGCCCGAAAACGGCTCATCCAGCAGCACCATCGTCGGGTTGGTCACCATCGCGCGGGCGATTTCCAGTTTGCGGCGTTCACCGCCCGAGAGCGTGCGGGCAAGCTGGCTGCTGGTTTTCGTCAGGGCGAATTGCTCCAGCAGCGCGTCGGCCTTCTGGCGGCGGTCGCGGCGGGTGAAGTTCATCGTCTCCAGCACGGCGAGCAGGTTCTGGCGGACCGTCAGCCGCTGGAAGATGGACGGCTCCTGGCTGAGGTAGCCCATGCCCCGCCGGGCCCGCTTGAACATCGGCATGCGCGTGACGTCCACACCGTCGAAAATCACCGTGCCCGCGTCGGGCGTGATCATGCCGATCGTCATGCGGAAACTCGTCGTCTTGCCCGCGCCGTTGCGACCCAGCAGCCCGACAATCTCGCCCTGATGGACAACCACCGACACATTATTCACGACCGTTCGGCCGCCATACCGCTTCACCAGATTTTTCGCGTGCAACAGAATCATATCGCAAAATTGTACCCGGCCAAGGCAGACGGTGGCAACAGGCAACGCGTATCGGGCAAAACAATCGCATCGTATAGTTCGTTTTCGCACGACTTTCCTGTTCCGGCATACCTGGCCACAGGCCCTGCCATTTTGCGTTGCGAAGCGGTGTGAGTGACAGAACGTTTCGCTTGTCACAGCGATCTACAACGCAAAATGGCAGGGCCTGTGGCCAGGTATGCCGGAACAGGAAAGTCGTGCGAAAAACCGGGACATGCCCATGCGTTTACCCTGGCTTACCGATTCGTCACGATGCCGCAGGCGGCGCGGACGCGTTGCATGGTCGCCTCGGCCACCTCGCGGGCACGCCGGCCGCCCTCACGCAGCACGTCGCGCACCCGCGACGGATCTTTTTCCAACTCGGCGTACTTCTCGCGAGCGGCGGCGAATTGTTCGTTAATCAACTCCGCCAGCCGCTTCTTCGCGTGGCCATAGCCGTAGCCGCCCGCGCGATACTTCGCCGCGATGTCCGCCAGTTCCGCCGGGTTGGCCAGCAGTTTCAGCAGCGCAAACACGTTGCACGTGTCGGGATTTTTCGGATCCTCCAGCGGCGTGGAGTCCGTCACGACCTGCCCGCACCGCTTCTGCGTCTCCCTGGCCGGGACGAACAACTCGATCGTGTTGTTGTAGCTCTTGGACATTTTCTGCCCGTCGATTCCCGGCACGACGGCCACCTCGGGCACGATGTGCGAGTCGGGCATCACCAGCGCCTCCACGCCGTACGCGAGATTGAACTTCGTCACCAGGTCCCGCGCGATCTCGACGTGCTGCTTCTGATCCTGCCCGACGGGCACGAGGTGCGAGTCATAAATCACGATGTCCGCGGCCATCAGCACCGGGTAGTCGAACAGCCCGACGTTCGCCAGCAGCCCCTTGGCGAGTTTGTCCTTGTAGCTGTGGGCCTTTTCCATCAGGCTCATCGGGCAGACGCAGTTGAGCATCCAGCACAGTTCGGTCACCTGCGGCACGTCGCTTTGGGCGAAGAAGACGGCCCGTTTGGGATCCAGCCCCAGGGCCAGGTACGCCATGGCCACGTGGAGGGTGTTGGCTTCGAGTTCGGCGCGGTCGTTTCGGCTGGTCATCGCGTGATAGTTGGCGATGAAGTAAAAACATTCGTCGCCTTTCTCCTGAAACGCAATGTGTTGCCGAATCGCACCGAAATAATTGCCGATATGTAATCGGCCGGACGGTTGAATGCCGCTGAGAATACGCATACGACTCCTTTTAGGCTTAGACTGTCAGGCTATTAGGCTGTTAGGGAAAGGCTTATGCATCATCAGGCCAAATCCTTCATAAGCCTGCGCCTAACAGCCTAATAGTCTAACAGTCTAACAGCCTAAAAGGAAATTTGCTTTGGCACGAAACGTATTCCATAGTTTCGTATTGAGGACCACACTCTATGAATAACGCACACAGGCCACGCCCACGGCGTGGAGGATTTACGTTGATCGAAGTCGCCATCGCGACAGTGATTATCTCGCTGGCCCTGACCGCGTTGATGTCCACGTTGCGATCCGGCACGAATGTCAGCGCCAACAGCATCCGAATGACGACGGCCACGTTCCTGGCCCAGAACATCCACGAATGGACGATGTACATGCCGTTCGAGGGCGTCGCACTGACGACCCCAGGAGCCAGTGCCGCCGAACCGGATTTTATCGAGGATTTTCACGGCATGACCTTCTCCCCGCCACGCGACGGCATGGGGTCGTCCATCGCAAGCCAGGCCGGATGGTCACAAACCGTCCACCTGTCCTGGCGGGATTCCAGCGACCTGAAGACGCCCGTCACGGGACCGGCCGACGCGATGCACGTGACTGTCGAAGTCAAATACCAGGACAACACCGTGACCACCATGCAGTACCTGCTCTTCAAAAAACCGCCGGCGCCCTAGCACGACCAGGCACGACACCGACGCCCCCAGGAACATAGCCCAATGACCCGCAACAAACACAACGGTTTTACGCTCGTCGAGCTGCTGATCGCCATGGCGCTCATGACCTTCCTGCTGGCGTCGCTGGGACTCGGCATGCGCGCCTCCATGCAAACCTACACCGAGAACGACAAACTCGCGAATGTCACCCAGACCGCGCGCGTCGTCCTCAACCGGATGGGCACCGAGATTCGATCGGCTCGGTCCGTGACCGCGACGGACACCTCCGTCACGATCTACCCCGCCTTCGTCGAGGGGGGCGTCTCGAGGATCGAATACAACTACTCCAACGGAACGCTGTATTACAACCAATACAGCGGAAGCGACGCCGCCTCCTACGCGCTCCTGACACAGACCGTCGTCCTGACCTCGGAAGACGACATGGTCTGCATCAAAAATTTCGCGGTGTCGACGCAGACAGGCACCGACCACAGCGGAAACCCAGCCGTCGCGAACGTCATCGTCACCATCCAGATTAACTGCGGAGACGACGTGTATCCCTACACCATCTCCGTCGCGCCGAGGCGGATGCAGGTGTACTAACCGTCACGTTGCCCGTGCCCGGTTCGTATCGTATGCTCCTTTGTGGAGCATCGCGCACGACGCGAGGAGGCTCTGGACGCGCTCGCCAACAACAAAAACGAAACAAACGGAGGAATCTTGATGACTACATCGCACAAAAACAACCCCCGCGCGCGGGGGATCGTCGCGTTCTTTGCCATCATCCTGCTGGCCTTGACCGCCCTGGTCTGCATGGCGTTCTTTACCGGAACCTCCATGAACCAGGTCCAGGCCGCCAACATGAAGGCCATTCACGAGGCCGAAATGGCCGCCGAGAGCGGATTCGCCTTCATGATCCACAAGATCAGGCAGTGCGACACCGCCGGATCCATGAGCGTGGGCGATCTGTTCGACGGGCTGGGCGACCAGCTTGCCGACAACCTCGACGGAACGCCAAACCTCGGCACGAAAATTCTGACCTTCACCGACGACACCATCTTCGTCCCCGACATCACCCTGGGAAACAACCGGGGTTTCAGCGCCACCGTCAGGCTCATCTCCGTCGCTTCCACCGACGACACCGTCAGGCTGAGCGTGATCGGGAAGGCGAAAAGCGGCTCGGACACGATCACGCGGCGCATGACCATCGACTACAAGCTCACCACCGGCGTCCCCGGACCCATGGGGCTGAAATACGGCATCTGTAGCGAGGGGCCAATCAACCTGGGTAACAACAGCCGGTTTATCGGCATCAACGACTCGGGCGAAACGATGCTCTACTCCAACTATGTCGACACCAACAGCAACACGTTCACCATCGGCAACAACGGCACGGTTCCCGGCGGCGTCTGGTATCGGCCTGGGGCGCAAGTCAGCGTCCCCAGCGGCGTGCAGAAAAACGTGATCGACACGGTGATTGAGATGCCCAGATACGACCCGACGCTCTATAAAAACCCGGAGTACACCGGCGTCACGTTGACGGAGATGAGCGATAAAAACCCGACGAACGCCAAGTATACCAATATCATCATCAAGGCCGGCACCAACCCGACGTTCGGCAACGACGTCACGCTCGAGGGCATCATTTACGTCGAAGCGCCAAACAATATCACCTTCGCCAACAACTGTAACTTCCGAGGCATCATGGTGGGCGACGAAGCCGAACCCGGCCAGGAAAAGGACTGCTCCATCTACTTCAACAACAACATGACCGTCAACCGGGCCGACACGCTGCCCAACGAGCCGCAATTCAAGGAAATTCGCGAGCTGCCGAATATCTCGATCCTCATGCCGAGTTTCACCATGGAGTTCAAAAACAACATGGAGTCCTTCACCGGGCTGATCGCCTTGTACGAAATCAAGGCCAAGAACAACTCCGACGTGACGGTGGACGGCGGGATCCTGATTTACGGCCCGAACGGCTTCAAGGTCGACAACAACATGACGCTGCGGGTATCGCTGACGAAAGTCACGCCCCTGGGCTTCGAGGGCTACACGCCCAAAGGCTCGGTAGGCCTGATGCCCGACTACAACACGCTCACGATCAAATAAGCGCGCGGGAATCGAGAATCCGCGTTTGTCCGCGGCACGCAACATCGGTCCACCGGTTCACCTGGTTGAGTGAATCGGTGGACCGATCGGTTCATTTCTATCCAATCAACTTCTTGGCCCGCAGAATCTCCGCGACGCTCCATGCCTGGGCGATGCAGCCGCGGGGGGTGTGCGGCGCGTTGCCGTCGGCGATTTCGCTGACGAACCCCAGGCCCGCCTGGTGCAGATGGACGTCGAATTCGCTCAGAAACGCCCGCGCCTGCGCGACGGCCGCGTCGGAGCGGCCTTCGGCGAGCAGGTACGCCTCGACGAAAAATCCCATCAGCCAAGGCCAAACCGTGCCCTGGTGATACGCGCGGTCGCGTTGGTCCCACGAGCCGGCGCACTGCGGGCGGTAGTGGCGGTCGACCGGGCTGAGCGTTCGCAGCCCCAGTGGCGTGAGCAGATGTTCGCGGACCACGCGGACGACGCTTGCGCGTTGGGGCGGCGACAGCGGAATCTGCGGCAGCGCGGCGGCGATGATCTGGTTGGGCCTGACACTCGCGTCGGGCTTGCCGTGCGTGATGACGTCGAACAGATACCCGCCCTGCTCGTACCAGAATGCCTTGACGAACGCCTGGCTGATCTCCTCGTGCCTTGCGGCGTAGACGGCCGCCAGCGGCGCGTCGAACGGGCGGCATTGACGGGCGAAAATCTCGTGGGCGGCCACCCAGAGCGCGTTGGTCTCGACACTCTTGCCGTGCCGCGGCGTGATCGCCTCGCCGCCGAGTTTGGCGTCCATCCAGGTCAGTTGCGTGGTTTCGCTGCCGCCGGTGAGCAGGCCGTCGGAATCGGCGTGGATGTCGAACATCGTCCCGTCGGTGAAGGCCGACAGAATCTGCCGCATCGCCGGCAGGAGCACGTCGCGGAAAAATCCTGTGTCGCCGGTGGCCTGCATGTACCGCTCGCCGGCGAGCATGAACCACAGGCTGGCATCGAGGCTGTTGTAATGGGCGGCATGGCTGTAGTCGTCGAAGCGGTTGGGCACCAGCCCGTCCTTGATCGACTCGGCAAACAGCGTGAACACGCCGCGGGCCACGTCGTGCCGACCCGTCGCCAGCAGCAGACCCGGCAGCGCGATGAACGTGTCTCGGCCCCAGTCGGCAAACCAGTGAAACCCCGCCAAAATCGTCGGCTGCGACGGCGCGTTCGGGAAACTCCGCTGGACGACGAAGCTGTCGCTGGCCATCGCAAGCCGCCGCGCGGTCTCGTCGGCGCTCTCACCGGCGGCATCGGCGAGTTCGCCAAGCCGCTCCCGCCGCCGCGCGAGCGTCGCGTCGAAGTCGATCGTCTGCGGATCGTCCAGGCTGGCCGTGACCTGGCAAGACCTGCCGTCGCCCAACCCCACTGTCAAGCTGCCGGGCGTGTACAAATCCTCGACGCCTTCCTGCCCACGCTCGATGTCGGCCCGATACACAAACCGATACCACCACTGCGGCGAGGCCGTGAATCGCCCGCCGGGGCACATCACGTGCAGCGTGTGCTCGCGGTGCAGGTCGTCCCGGATAATCACGCCGTGCGGCACGGCGTCGAACGTCATCAAACTGGGCTGATGCACGCGACGCAGGCCGTGAAAATCACGCATCGCCGCGAACGGCCAAAGCGTCATCCGCGCCGCCCCGCCGCGAAGCGTGTACCGAACCGCCACCGCGTTGGCGTGCTCGGCCAACAGAATTTCTTTCGTCAACTCCAGTCCGCCCACGCGATAGATAAACGTGGCCGCCGTGTCGTCGCGAAACTCCACCAGGCAGTGCACGCCGCGAGGCGAAAACGTGCCGTCGAACTCGTTCATCGCCAGGTCGTACACCCGCCCGTTGACTTCCACCTGCTCGCCGAGGCTCGACAACGCGCAGAGACGCCCCACCGGCGGCATCGTCGCGGCGATCAGCAACCCGTGATACCGCCGCGTGTTACACCCCGCCGGCGTGGAGGACGCGTACGCGCCGATCTTGTTGGCACGCAGCCATTCCTTCGAAAGCATCCCATCGAGGGCTTCATCTCCCGCGACAACAATCGGCGATAACGGCGGTTTTGCCATGGCGATTCCCTGCTCCCTCCAGCCAACGTCCCTCCAACGAGGCCAAAGTATAGCACATCACGCCGCCCAGGCAAGAACTTCGGCCAGATTCCGCCGCAGGGAAATTGCATCAAAATGTGTCCGCTTTTCGCGCGATCTCCGAATTCGGCGCCACTGGCCGCAGGCCCTGCCATGTTGCGTTGTAGATCGTTGTGACAATCGAAGCGTTCCACACCGTCTTACAACGCAACATGGCAGGGCCTGCGGCCAGTGGCGCCTGAACACGAATCCCGCGGATTCCGCAACTTTCCCACTTGTGTCCCGCCGCGCGGATGCTTATAGTGACACGTCGTCGTTGCAGGGGCAGGAGAGGTGCCAGAGCGGCCGAATGGGCGGCATTGGAAGTGCCGTGTACGGGTAACCGTACCGTGGGTTCGAATCCCACCCTCTCCGTTTCCGTCGTAAACCCGTTTTTACTGGCTCGCCTTTTTGCGCTGTAGAATGTTGTGCACAAAAGAACGCTTTGCTTTGCACAACATTCTACAGCGCAAAAAGGCGAGCCAGTAAAAACGGGTTTACGACCTCCGTGTGCCCTTCGCTGAATCCTCTGTGTCTCTGTAGTAAAAGAATCAGAGTTTCGCCCACATCTCGTCGAGGAGACGTTTGATTTCCGCGACGGCCTCGCCCGAGGCCACCAGCGTCGCTTTTTCGTCGGTGCGGCGTTTGAGTTCCACCTGGCCTGCCGCCAGGCCCTTTTCGCCGACCACTACGCGCAGCGGGATGCCCAGCAGGTCGCTGTCTTTGAATTTCACGCCAGGCCGCTCGTTGCGATCGTCCAACAGCACGTCCACGCCCTGGGTTCTCAAGGTGTCGTATATCGCGTTGGCGGCCTCCGCGACGGCGGGTTTTTCGTAGTTCAGCGGCACGATTTCCACTTCGAACGGCGCGATCGACACGGGGAAGATGCAGCCGTTGGCGTCGTGACCGGCCGGCTGTTCGATCGCCATCGCGATGATCCGATTCACGCCGATGCCGTAGCAGCCCATGATGCACGGCTTGGTTTGGCCGGCGGCATCGAGGAACGTCGCGCCGAGTTGCTGACTGTACTTCGTGCCGAGTTTGAACACGTGCCCGACCTCCACGCCGTGGCTGAACGTCAGCGGCTGACCTTGCCACGTGTCGCCCTCGGCGGCGTTGCGAATATCCGCCACCAGCACGTTCTCGCCGGCCAGCGGGAAATCGCGGCCCGGCACGACGTTCTTCATGTGATAATCGCTCTTATTCGCCCCACTCACGCCGCGGGCCATCGCCGCCACGCTGTGGTCGACGAGTAGTTTGTCGACCCGCCCAGCCAAGCCGACCGGTCCGGCGAAACCGACGGCGGCCCCGGTGACGCGCGTGATGACGGCTTCGCCCGCCAACACCACGGAGCTGGCGCCGAGGGCGTGCAACACTTTATTCTCGTTCACTTCGTGATCGCCGCGGACCAGGCACGCGACAACGGCCGTTCGCGGCGGCGCCGAGGCTGTCGCGCCAGCGGTCGTGGCGGCGTCCTCGAACGTCGCGGTGTAGATGAGCGTCTTGATCATCTCCGCCGGCTGTGTGTTGAGGAAACGGCAGACGCTGTCGATCGAGCCGACGTTGGGCGTATGGATTTCCTCCACGGCACCGGTCGCAGCCGCGGCAGCCTCGGCCTCCTCGCCGCGCCGCACCGGGTCGATCTGCGCCTTTTCGATATTCGCGGCGTACCGCCCGTCGGCGGTCATCACCAGCGTGTCGCCAACCGAACTGGGCACCATGAATTCTTCGGTGTCCGTGCCGCCCATGCCGCCGGACTCGGCCTGCACCGACACGTACTGCAACCCGCACCGCGCGAAGACGCGGCAGTACGCGTCGTACATTTTGCGGTAGCTTTCGTCGAGGCCCTCCACCGTCGCGTCGAACGAGTACGCGTCCTTCATGAGGAACTCGCGGCTGCGGACGACGCCGTACTGCGGGCGGAACTCATCGCGGAATTTGTCGTGGATTTGATAGAGGTTGATCGGCAGTTGTTTGTAGCTGCTGACCTCGGCGGCCACCAGGGCGGTGACGACCTCCTCGGCCGTCGGAGCCAACACGTTCCCACGCCCGTGCCGGTCCTCGAATCGGCACATGATGTCTTTGAAGACGACATTTCGTCCGGTTTTTTCCCACAGTTCCATCGGCTGAAGGATGGGCATGGTGATTTCCTGCGCCCCGGCTGCGTTCATCTCCGCCCGGACGATGGCAATGACCTTGAGCAGGATTTTCTGCCCGATCGGCAGGTACGTGTACGTGCCGCTGGCGAGTTTGCGGATCAGCCCGGCGCGGATCATCAGTTGGTGCGAAATGATCTCGGCCTCGGCGGGGACTTCCTTGACGGTCGGGATGAGCATCTGGGAATATTTCATCGTCGTTCGCTTTCGTTTTCAGCGGGGATTCAGGGATTCATCGAAAAAAGTAGCGAGGACATTATGTCCTCGCCACAGGCTACATGCCACAGGTTTTTTGTAACGATCACCGTTTCCGCCGCCGCAGCGCCAGGCCGCCAAGGGCCAGCAGACTCATCGTCGCCGGCTCGGGGATTTGCGTGAACGCGACTTCGACCAGTCCGACGATTGAGCCATTGGCCCAAAGACCGTCGTAGGATTCGCCCTGACCGAAAACCTTGCCCGCCCAGTTTGTCTTGATGTCGAACATGACGACCTTGGCTGCCACGCCGCCAAGATCGAACTCTTGCCCAACGGAACTGGCCAAGTCTGCCGCGCCCCTGGCAACCTCAATGGAGTCAACATAGGTAAAATTCACGCCGTCGGTCGACACAAGAATATCGACATGGCGGACACCACGTACATCGGCGCTGCCGAACAAATTCCAGACCGTCACCGTGTCCACGTTGTATACGTCATCGAAGAAGAATTTGATGTACGGCGCGTCATCTTTGCCTTCGTTCTGCGAGTTTCCGTGACTCTGCCACTGGGTGGCAAGGTTTCCGTCGATTACGTTTGCCCCAGGCCCCGACCACGCCGCATTGTAGTAACTCGACACTTCCGCGCTGCCAACGGGAATCGCCGCCGCCTGTGTCTGCGCAACCGCCAACAGGCAGACTGTCATCACGAGAAGGCCATACGATATTCTGTGCATTTTCGGCTCCTCAAAAAAAGGAAAGAGAACAGTCATTGGCAGGTACAACAACCGCTTGTTGCCCACGTTCACATCGTGAGCGTTCACCGCCGGCCACGCCGCAGCAACGCCAGGCCGCCCAGCGCCAGCAGGGTCATCGTCGCCGGTTCGGGAACCGCGGTAAAATTGACCCTGCTCAGACCGGTGGTGCTGATATTGGCCCATTCGGTCGGGGGGGCATCCGGTTCGAAGGTGTAACCGAACCAGTTACTGCGGAAGACCAGCATGACGGACAAGGCCTGCGTGCCGTCGGGAAATTCGAACGTTTGCGGATAGGGCAGGACTGGGGGGTCGACCCACGCGGTGCCGTTCATTTGGAGTTCGAAGGAGAACAGGGGCGTGGAGGTCATCGCAGACGCGTCAAACGTGCCGTCGAGCGAAACGTACACGTCCACAGCGCGGACACCACGCACACTTTCGCCACCGTAGAAATTATAGAGGGTGATGCTGTCGACCGTGTACACGTCATCGAAGTTATAGATGAGCCAGGGCGTGCGGTCCGTGCCACCCTCTCCCGTCGTATACCCTTCGCTCATCCAGTTGGTGGTGAGGCTCTCATCCAGCAGGTTTCCCAGGTTGCTCGTGCGGTAGGTGCTTGACGCCTGCACCGGATTATCCGGGGCGAGGGGAATCGTTGCCGACCATGCCGACGCAGCCATACACACACACACCAACACCACAAACGATACTCGGTACATTCTTGACTCCCTGTAAAAGAAATACCTATAGGAGGAAATACAATCCGTTCCCTGCGGCATGTGCTCTACCGCATGGTACTCGTTACCGCCTCCGCCGCAGCAACGCCAGGCCGCCAAGGGCCAACAGGCTCATCGTCGCCGGCTCGGGGATCTCGCTGAAGAAGTTGACCTGGCACAGGCCGTGCTCGTTCGGTGTGGTCCCCAGGTAAGGCGCGCCAACCGTGATCCGAACGAACTTGGCCGAAATGGATTGGTCGAAGTCGATGGTGAAATCCGGGCCATAGTCTGTCCTCGGACGGTCAAGCGCGACGTAGTTATAGGAAGGAGTACCGTTCATGGCGGCGGGGAGCGCGTAGGTAAAGAGATTCACACCTTCCGTAAACTCACCGCTGAAATCGTTGGTCAGCGAAAATCGAATTTCAACACTTTGGCTGCTCCGGTTGTTCGAGCCACTGCCGTATTCGCCACCAGCAGACCATAGGAGTTGATTCCAAATCTCTATTGTCTTGACGTCATACGGATCCTCACCGGCAAACTCGAACGTGACATAGTGAACGTCAGCGGTGGTGGCCCAACTGGTTTCCCAGGAAGACCCGTAGGCATACCCCTCCGTACCGGGGGCAGCAATCAGATTCGACGCGCGGCCATTATTCACAGGGGAAGTCACGTTCGACACCGTAATAGGCGTCGTCTGTGCCTGCGTTTCGGCGACGACAAACAGGATGGCCAATACGGCAAGGCCCAATACAATTTGACCCATTCTCATGTTCTTCTCCTTTACCACTCGCACTCGAAACGAAACAAAAGACGATTGCACAAAACGATCATGCAACACGACAAAATAAACACACCCACACCGCAGTATTCGTTACCGCCTCCGCCGCAGCAACGCCAGGCCGCCAAGGGCCAGCAGACTCATCGTCGCCGGCTCGGGGATCTCGCTGAAGAAATCGACCTGGCACAGGCCGGTGGTGATGATGTTGCCATGGCTTTCGAGAATCGTGAGCCTGACGGCCGTGGCCGGAATGCAGGAATCGAACGCGATGGTCAGGTCCGGGCCGACCCAGTTGGCCGGATTGTGCCCCGGTGCGTTGGTCCCATAGCTGACGTTCTGAGCGGCCATGGCTCTGAGGACGGAGTATTCAAAGGTGGTATCGGCCACGTCGTCAAAGTCTCCGCTGGCCGACAGTTCAACCCGGATCAGCCGGGCGCTGTCGTTGGTGTTTCCGTTAATCTCCATATAATTCCAGATGTCGATGGCCTTGATGTCCGTCAGTTCCGCAAAGGTGAACGTGACCATCGGAAGCACATCCGCGGGATTCAGCCCAACGTGAGTCGCGTCGTTCAGGTTGACCCGCCACAAACTGCCGTAGCCGTACCTGGGGAGGTAACCGGTCCCCTCGGGGTCGTAGAGATCGCGGTCGTCGGAAGCGATCAAATCCATCGGGTTCGACGCATACGGAAAGAGGGCGCTCGCGCCCGTGGGGGAAACGGGGATTAACGTCGCCTGTGCGGAAGCGGCGGCAAACAGGGCAGCCGTCACGGCCAAAATCAATGCCACTTTACTCACAGTCATACTCTGCTCCTTTTGTTTCCGATTTGTTTCCGAATGAATAACAATATCCTACCACGCATTGCCAAACCGTCAATGCCGTTCCGGGAAAAACATCGTCCGCCGCCCGCGGCCTGGAGGCCATGAGCGGCGAACGGTAAAATCCGCACCTGCCGACGAAAACGCTTACGCCCGTTTCCGCCGCAGCAACGCCAGGCCGCCCAACGCCAGCAGACTCATCGTCGCCGGCTCGGGAATGCCCACGTTAAACGCAACACTGGATAGCCCGACGTAGGTGTTGTTGGCGTAGTACTCTTCGCCGTATTTATACCCTTCGACCGCGTTGTAGGGAGCTCCCTCTTCCCAGACGTACGGAATACCGAAGACGCCTTGGAAACCACCGTAGCAGGCAAACTGCTGGTTCTGCTTGATCACAAACTGGACGCCCATGATCTCCACACCGCCAAAATCAATCTCGTCCGGTTGGACTGACCATGACCGGCTACCGAGATCGTTGGTATAAAAGCTATCGTTCAGTTTGTAATCCTCCGCAAACATCACGAAATTCACACCATCATACGAAACGAGGATATCCATCACGGACACGCCGCGCTTGGCCTCGTCACTCCCGGGATTGTGAACTCCATGATTCACGATCGACACACTGTCGATCATGTACGCGTCGTCAAACACGAACGTGAGCGTCGGATTGCTGTCTCCTCCCCACCAGTTCTCGTGATACACCCAGTCGCCGGCACCCCACGTCCGGTTGGTTAATGCGTTTCCAGAAGTCCGCCAGTAGTCGCTTGCGCTCCCATTCAACAACTTACTCGGCGTGCTCGCCCCGTCCGCGCTGGACGCCGTCACGGTGATGCTCGACGGGTCAAGCACATCCGCCTGGGCCTGTGTCGCAATACACAAAACCGCCACTACGGAAAGAGCCAATGCTAATTTATTCACATTCTTCTCCTTACCAATAGAAGTGCCCGCACGAGAAAACACAATAAATTATCAACCATGCCTACTCTACCGCGCGTCGCCTCGCTGTCAAGCGCGTTTTCGTCTCAACAGCGCCAGGCCGCCCAGGGCCAGCAGGGCCATCGTCGCCGGTTCGGGGACGCCGACCGTGATCGTCGGCAGGCTGTCGGCCTTGATAAGGATATAGTCGACGTTGAATTCGAGCAACCCGCCGCAGGAGGCCGTGATGCCCGCCCAGCCCGCCGCGTCGGTAACGCTCGACGGAATCGACGGGGTGACGTCCCACGCGTCCGGCTCCTCCGTGCCCGACAGCCAGATCTTGGCGGAAACGTCGCCGGATTCGGCGTCGTAACTCAGCCGTACCCAGTACCAATTGTTCAGTTCCCACGCGTTGTCGCTGTCGGTCGGGCCTGTGCCGAAGGGCGCGTAGTTCCCGTTCCTGTAGCTGGTGGAGAATTCCCGCTGGCGGGCTTCGCCGGAACGCCTGGTGAACGTCACGTCGACGCCCATGGACGTGTCGGGGTTCACCAGCACGCCCGCGCCGCCGTGGGTGCGGTAGCGGTAGTTCTCGACGGCGGTCACCTGGGTCGCGACGGCGGTAACCTGAATGTGCATCAGCACTTCCTGGCTGTCGCGGCTGTAGTCCAGAGCGGGGTCGGAGGGCATGTAAATTAAGTGGTTATTGACGGTGCGGTTGTCGTTGATGTTGATGCCCGGTCCTGTCGGGACGAACAACGCCCCTCTGCCGTCGGGGAGGGTTTTGATGGTGCTGTTGGCGGGGAGGCTGTCGGTGAGGATCGTGGTGACGCCGTTGCTGGCGACGGCCCGGCTGACCCAGACCCAGCCGTTGTCGGCCAGGGCGGCCGTCAGGTCGGCGGCGTTGCCCGGCGTGCCGTAGGAGGAGAAGTCATCCTGGAACCCGTTGACCTGCGTGAGAAAATCCTTGGGCAGGTTCGGCCCCAGGCCGGCGAGGAAATCCGGGGAGACCCCCGCCCGCACAGTCAGGGCAAAGCATAATGCAAGAACAATGACAGCGAAATATCTGTACATGGCGGCAACCTCTCCTTTTCGTGCCCGCCGGGGCGAGCGAGTTCATTGGTACCTTACTGCCGCCGTCGCCGCAGCAGTGCCAGGCCTCCCAGGGCCAGCAGGCTCATGGTGGCTGGTTCGGGAATGGGCCGACCGACCGTAATCGCCGGCAGTCCGTCGGCCTTGACGAGGAAGTAATCCACGTTGAAGGTGGCATTGCGGTTCGATGAGGCGATTCCCGCCAGACCCGCATAACCCGACACATTCTGCACCGTGGCGCCCCAACTGTCCGGCTCCTCCGTCCCTGACAGCCACGCCTTGGCGTACACCATGCCCGAGTCCATGTCATGCACCAGTCGTATCCAGTACCACTCGTTCGTCACCCATACGGTTCCCGCACTTTGTTCCCCTGGATAGAACCGGTTGGCATTGGCCGCTCCGAGACCAAGTTTATATCGCTGTGAACCCAACTGCCCCGTAAACTGGACGAAATGCAGGTCGATGCCCGTCGACGCGTCGGGGTCGACCGACACGGCCGGCCCACCGTAGAGGTAACTGTTCGCGGTACCGGAGGTACCGGCTTGAAAGTATGTCATCTGAACATGCATCAGCACTTCCTGTGTTCCCGTCGTGCTGCTATAGCCCTCGCCGGGTTCGCAGAGCAGGTGGTTATTGGTGGATGCGGAGTTTCCTGTGTGCTGCAGCACGGTCCTTCCGCCCGCAAGCGTGACCAGTGAGAAGGGATTGGTGCGGCCGTTACTGCTGGTCCATTTCCAGACGCCGGGGTCAAGCCCGTTGGAAAAATCATCCTGATACCCGTTGACTTCCGTGAGGAAATCCTTGGGCAGGTTCTCCGGCGCCAGCCCCAGCTTCGCGAGGAAGTCCGGCGAGACATCCGCCCGCACCGCCAGGACCGAGCACAGCGCAAGCGCAATGACGGCAACGTACTTGGACATGAGACGGTTCTCCTTTTTGTCGGCGTACGTATCATACCGCCGACCCGGAAAAAGACAAGGAGAGAATTCACGCGTTTTGCATTAACGATTGTGTCCGGAGGTCCGTTGCGTGTATACTGGGGCGGTTCCGTGGTCGTGGCGGCGAAGTCGGCGCGAAACCTTTGTTCAGCGGGAGCATTGAAACCAGCATGGAGAGTCTTGGACTTCAGTTCAAAGGCACGCGGGAGATGGGCCTGCTGTTGGGGCTGTTGCTGGCCGTCGTGGCCATTCTGGTGGCGGTCGGCGCGTGGCATCTGGCCCGCCGCCGATGGTACGCGGGTGCGATGAGTCTGGCAGCCGCCGGCGGACCTATGTTGGCCGGGCTGCTGCTGGTTAGCGGCATCGTCCGGCGGATTCGCGGGCAGGGAAAATCCGGCAGCGCCTTCATCGGCGCCGCCGCGGTGGCGGCCTCCTTCATCGTCGCGATCATCATCTACTCCAGCACCGGACAGCCGGAAACCCAACGCATGATGTTCTGGATGCTCGCGCTGGCGTTCTGGGTGGCGCTGGCGGTGGGCGTGTTCTACACCTCCGTCTACGCCAACCTCGGCACGCAACGCATGGCCGTGCTGATGGTGTTGCGCTGCCTGGCCATCGCCAGCCTCATGGTCATCCTGTTCAAGCCGGCCATGAGCTACGTCTTCACGCCCGACGTCAAGCCCCCGCCCCACCTGCTGATTCTCGTCGACCGCAGCGGTTCCATGAGCGTCACCGACAATCCCAACGACCCCACCAACCGCTACATGCAGGCGATCCAGCAGCTTCGCTACGAAAACGAGCGGATCGAAAAACATTTCCGCCCACGATACATGCACTTTGCGCAGAACGTCGATCAGGCCGAAAACCTCACCCAACTCGCCCAACTGGAACCCAAAGGCGAAGGCACCGAGGGCACCAACGTCGCGGCCGCGCTGGATCGCATCGTCCAAGGACAAAGCCGGGAGAACGCGCCGTACATCCTGCTGTTCACCGACGGCCTGCACAACGCGCCGGCCAACCTGATCGACGCGGTGCACCGCGCGAACCGTCCGATTTTCGTCGCCGGACTCGGCTCGACCGACAAGGACGCCCAGTCGGGCCGGCGAAACCTGGCCATCACGCGCGTCGACGCGCCGATGGAGGCCACCCGGAACAACACCACGACGATCATGGCCACCGTGCACGGCGTCAAAGTGCCCGACGAAGACGTCGAGGTCCGCCTGATCGATTCGGAAACCGAACAAACGCTCGCCTCCGACCGCCGCCGCCTGGGCCCGGACGGCTTCGGACGATTCGAACTGAAGTACATCCCCACCGACGCCAAGCCGGGCACGACAACCGCCCCCGCGGACCCCGCCGCGCCCACAGGCGAAAAGAGCAGCAACCAGGCCGAACTCAAAAAACTCAAGGTCGTCGTCACGCCCATTCGCGACGAAATGACCGAAGACGACAATGTGTTCGACCTGCACATCCTCGTGACCAATCAGCGCACCCGCGTGCTGTACATCGAGGGCACGATCCGGGCGGGCGAGTTCAAGTGGCTCAAGCGTGCGATGCAGATGAACCCCAACGTGCGGTTCACGGGCATGGTGCTCACGCAGCGAAACCCCGCCACGTTCACCGTGCAGGACGACAACGTCGGCGGCGGCCCGCCGCTGGCGGGGCTTCCCGTCAGCGATGCGGACTTCAAACAGTTCGACGTGATCATCATCGGCGACCTGGACCGGACGTTCTGGACGAACCGCCAGTTGGATCAGATTGCGCAGTGGGTCAACAACGGCGGCGGGTTGATGATGATCGGCGGCACGAACAGTTTCGGCCCCGGCGGGTACGGAGGCACGAAGGTGGAGGAAGTGCTTCCCGTCACGGTGGGCAACCGCAACATGCCGCAAGAAAACACGGCCTTCATTCCGCGGCTGACCGCCGAGGGGCAGTCGCACGAGATTTTCAAGGACATCACGGGCTTTTTCCACGGGCCTGACAACTCGCCTCCCGACCCGAGTCTGCACAAGCTGCCTCCCCTGAGCGGGTGCGTGACGGTGGTGGGCATCAAGACGGGCGCGACGCTGCTGGCCTTCCACCCCACTCGCCGCAACGCGGGCGGGCCTCTGGTGGCGCTGGCGGTGCAGCAGATCGGCGCGGGCCGATCCGCCGCGTGGACCGCCGACACGACCTGGCGGTGGCAGATGGAATTCGCCGCCCAGGACAAGGAACGCGAAGGCCCCTACGCGCGGTTCTGGGCACAGACCATCGGCTACCTCGCCAACGAGGACATCAAAACCCGCAACGCCGGCACCCACGCCATGCTCCGCCTGGACCGCACCTACATCGAACGAGGCCAGACCGTCAACGTCCAGGCCAAGGTGATCGCGCCACGCGAAACGAACGCGCCCTCCGGCGAGTCGACCGGGCCGGAACTGAAAGTCTTCGCCCACATCATCCCCGACGACAACCCCGATCTCGTCCGCAAGTCCGACTCGCTGGTCCTCGACGAGAACGGCCTCTACCGCGTCAGCAACAACTGGCTGCTCGACAACCTGCCCACCGAAGGCGGCTACACGTTCAAGGTCTCCGTCGTGGACGCCATGAATACGGAATTGGCCGAGGATTCCATCAAGGTGACGATGGCGCCGTACCGTCTCGAAATGGACCGCACCGACGCCGACGTGGCCGCCCTGGACAAAATCGCCACCCTCAGCCGGGGCATCTATCGCGACGCGACGAGGCTGTCGGATCTGATGGACGAAATGCTTCGCAACCGCCCCATCGACATCAACCTGGGGCCGAAAAACAAGGACGTCCCGTACTACAACTTCCCGCTCCTGTTCCTGGCCTTCGTCGCCCTGATCACGGGCGAATGGCTCCTCCGCAGGAAATGGCAGTTGCAGTAAGGACAGCCACTAGCCACCAGGTATGGCGAGGTGTTCCGCAAATCAGGGCGTACTGTTGGCGTGCGAATGTGGATTCATTCTATGAGTCCGCGGAGCCGCGAGACCACTCTCTCGAACGTGACGTACCATTTTACATTCGGGCCGCGAAAACCCTGGTGGCTAGTGGCTAGTGGCTGCTTTCCGTGAAATTTGGTTGCATCCATCGCGGCAGGCCCGTAGAGTTACGGATGTGGCGCGTGGCTGTGCCATGTGGCTGAGGTGCGCGGTGTCGATGACGGCGAACAAACAGGAGACCCTCCGGCGGTTCGTCGAAGGCCTCACCAGCGAAGAACGCATGCTGGTGGTCCTCAAGCACGAACTGTACGAAGACGACTGGGATGAGATGGTCGCCGACCTGACGGCCCGTCTTAACGGCAGGCCGTACATCTTCAAATTGGCGCATCGAATCGCCGACGACCTGGAACGCATCGACCGGCTGCGGCAGTTCGAACGCCAGCACCGGGTCAACCTGAGCCTGTACGTCTCGCCGGATATGTGAATCGTAGCATGGGCGTCCCGCCCATGAGTTCCACGGGCGTCTCGCCCGTGGTGGTCGGGCCGTGGCCGGAACGTTTCGCTACCGATTGCGTTTTGCATGGGCAAGATGCCCATGCGACTCACGGGCGAGACGCCCGTGCTACGGTACGTCTCGCCGGATATGTAAAAATCAATAAGGAGTACCCATGCGGAATTGGCTTGGCTTGGCGACGTTGGCAGCGGCGGCGGCCCTGTGGGGCTGCGGCCCTCGTGCGACCGACAACTCCTCGGTCGCGGTATTGCATGAAGACAATTTCACGCGGGCGGGCCTCCAGTTCTATTGGAAAAGCCAACTGCCCCTCAACCCGGGCGAGACCCTCGTCCAGTCCTGGCTGATCGACGACGCCGTGTACTACCTCTCCAGTCAGCGTCGCCTGTTCTGCTACGATCCGCAGGTCGGCACGCCGCGGTGGATCTTCACCATCCACGATCGCGGCTCCGCCATCTTCGCGCCCTGTCACGGGCCTGACATCAGCATCACGAGGCACCCGCAGGGCATCCAGGGTGTCAACGCGCCAATCCTGCTGACGGCGGAAACCTACAAGCCGCTGGCCATCAACACCGCACGCACGGTCTACCTGCTGGACCGAACCACCGGAACCCAATTGCGACGCATCGACGCCCAGGGAATCGCCATGACCACGGGCGGCTCCATGGACGCCCGGCACTTCTTCGTCGGCCTGCTCGACGGATCCTACATCGCCTTCGACCTCCAGGAAGGCATCCGCTCCAACTGGAAAGGCACCGTGCAGGCCGCCATCAAGGCCACCCCCCAGTACATGGACCGCCATGTCTACGTCGCGGGAATCAACGGGCAACTGCACTGCCGCATCGTCGACGATAACGGACGGCTCGAATGGGGCCCCGTCAACCTCGTCAAGGGCGTCTTCGCCACGCCGCTGGTGGACCGCCGCTTCTGCCTCGTGCCCGTTGAGGACGGGCGTCTGTACGCATTGCACCCGCTCACGGGCGTGTCGATCTGGCCCGCGCCGTTCACCGCAAAACGCGGACTCGTCAACTCGCCGCAAGCCAGCACAAACACCGTCTACCAGTACGCCAGGGGCGACCGCTTCTACGCCCTCGACCCCGACAGGGGCAGCGAGCGATGGGACAACCCCACCGCCATGTGCGTCCTGGGCGTCATCCAGAACATGGTCTACGCGTTCAGCACCCATAACGACCTGTTGGCCTTGACCGAAATCACCGGCGAAGTCCGGCACCAGATCCCGCTGGACGGCTTCACCATCTACGCGCCAAACACCAGCCAGAACTACGCCGCCATCTTCATCGCCAGCCCCGACGGCCAAGCCATCTGCATCCGCCCCGTCAGCGCCGGCCGAATCAACGTGAACATGCTCCCGGCAAGATAAAACCAAGCAGACCGAGGCTGTAGGCTGTAGACCGAAGGCTGTAGGCGCGAGCGCAGGCTTATGAAAGATTAGGCCGAATAGTTCATAAGCCCGCGTTCGACCTTCAGCCTTCGGTCTTCGGTCTATAGTCTACAGCCTTTTTTCGAGAGGAAACTATGGAAACCCCCATTCGACGTGCGTTATTCAGTGTGTTCGACAAGACCGGCGTTGCCGAGTTCGCCAAGGCCCTGGCGGGCATGGGCGTGGAGATCATCTCCTCGGGCGGCACGGCCAAGGCGCTGGAGGCCGCCGGCGTGAAGGTCCGCTACGTGCAGGAGTGGACGGGCTTTCCCGAAATGCTCGGCCATCGCGTCGTGACGCTGCATCCGAAAGTTCACGGCGGCATCCTCGCCATCCGTGACGACGCGTCGCACCAGGCGGACATGGCCAAGTTCGGCATCGAGCCCGTCGACCTCGTCTGCACCGGCCTCTACCCGTTTGAACAGGCCATCGCCAAGCCGGGCGCGACCCTCGCCGACGCGGTGGAAATGATCGACATCGGAGGCCCCGCCATGGTCCGGGCGGCCGCCAAAAACCATAAATTCGTCACCGTCGTCACCGACGCCTCCCAATACGAAACCGTCCTGGCCGACATGCGCGCCAACGACGGCGCCACCTCCTTCGCCACGCGGCAGCAACTGGCCCTGGCCGCCTTCAGCCTCACCGCCAGCTACGATGCCGCCATCATCGCCTATCTCAACCGCCAGCAAGGCCAGGAATTTCCGCAACGGCTCGTCCTGTCCTACACGAAAAAAAGCGACCTGCGCTACGGCGAAAATCCGCACCAGCGCGGCGCGTTCTACGTCGGACCCGACGCCGCCGAAGCCGACATCGCCCACGCGCGACTGCTGGGCGGCAAAGAAATCTCCTACAACAATTACTTCGACGCCAACGGCGCGATCGAACTGGTCAAAGACTTCGACGCCCCCGCCGTCGCCATCATCAAGCACGCAAACCCCGCCGGATGCGCCGTCGATGACGACCTCGTCGAAGCCTACCGGAAAGCCTACCTCGCCGACGTCAACGCGGCCATGGGAGGCATCATCGCCATCAACCGGCCTGTCACGCCCGAACTGGCCGAAGCCGTCGTCGAAAGCTACAAACGCTGGGGCAAGGCCGCCGGCGCCGGCGGATTCTTCGCCGAAATCCTCATCGCGCCCGCCTTCGACCCGCGCGCCCTCGACATCATCCGAGGCCGCGAAGGCTGGGGCAGCGAAGTCCGACTGATCGAAACCGGCGAACTCACCGGCCGACGCAACGGCGAAAAATACCTCAAGTACGTCACGGGAGGCCTGATCGTGCAGGACCGCGACCTGCTGACCTGCAACGAGAACGCGTGGAAGGTCGTCACGAAAGTCCAGCCCACGCCGCAACAGATGGACGACCTGCGGTTCGCGTGGGTCGTGTGCAAACACGTCAAGAGCAACGCGATCGTGCTGGGCAAGGACCGCACGCTCCTTGCCGCCGGGGCAGGCCAAATGGCCCGCGTCAACTCCGCCCGCCTGGCCACCATGCTCGCCCGGCAGTACGGAGGCGGAAACGTCATCGACCCCGCCGGCTGCGTGCTCGCCTCCGACGCGTTCTTCCCCTTCCCCGACAGCCTCGACTGGGCCGTCGAAATCGGCGCCACCGCCGTCATCGAACCCGGCGGCGGCAAGAAGGACGCCGACGTCATCGCCCGCGCCGACGAACTGGGTCTGGCCATGATCTTCACGGCGACCAGGCACTTCAATCATTAAACGGCGATGACGGACGAAGAGGAAAAGCAACGAATCGCCGCGAAAATCGGTTCTGTGTTCGACGCGACGGTTAACCGGAAGCGTGGCGAGAACGCCATCGCAATGGAAGTGTATGCGCCGGTCGATAGCGCGGAGGCCCACAGAATCCAAGTCGCCACCGGCTTGGATGTTCAAGGGTATTCGCACTCCATCGGCGGATACGAAATTCTACACGTCTTAAAGAAACACGGGGAAGGCAACGGCGATCCTCGTCCGATCACAAAAGAAGACTTCGAGAATCTTCACGAAGTTATGATAACCGCCGACGAAATTGTTAATGAGGGGACAACCCATATCGGCTTGCCAGGAATCACATACAGAAAACGCATCAACGGCCACATCGTGGTTATCGAGGAATACAGGCATGGAAAAGGCAACAAGAAACGGCTTGCCTTCAAGACAATGTACAAAACGAAAACGTGAAGCCGACCGGGCAGGACGGCCATTTCTCCAGTCCCGACGTCTTACGTCCGAAACGGCTCCGGGTTATTGGCCCGACGACTTCATGCCCTGGAAAACAGCCATCCTGCCTCAATCGGCTTCTATACACATTATCGGCTTCTTCCGCATGGAAATCAACTCGTAGACGGTAAAATTTTACCATGGACATTGAAAATCATGACGCCTTTCGTATTCATTCCTGTCAGCATTGCGGATCGCTTGAGTTCTTTGATTTGCGGCGCGGCGACAAAGGGGTTGTGGAACAGTTGTCGGTTCGGCTGACGGATGAAAACCTTCAGGCTGGCGTGCAAGTGTACACCTTCTACTCCATGTGCCTCACGAAATATTTTCGAGACCTGGCACGACATTGGAAGGGCTGGAAAGGTATCAAGGAATGGGCTTCACTGGAACGGGAATTGGTTCTCCAGAGCACCAACGACGGACGGGGACACATTACCATTGCGGTTGAACTGCACGGCAGCGCGTTTCCCAGGGATTGGTTTGTCAAGGGAACTATTTTCACGGAAGCTGGACTTCTGGACAGGATTGCCTCCGACTGCCAGAGTTTTATCGGAGACAATTGGCCGTGATGATCGCCCCACATCGCAAGCCACATCCATATCAGCTTTTTACCCCCTTATTCCCCGCCAAAAATTTCATCGGTTTTACTTCGTCGATCACCCCGACCTCGGCTGCGAGGTGGAAGAATTCGTCCATGCCTTCGCGGTGGGCCTCGGTGAAGTCGTAGCGAAGGCAGCGGGTGTAGTAGCGTTCGGCCAAATCCATCGGCCAGCCGTATTGCGGGCCGTAGACGTGGGCGAGTTCGTGGAGGTGTTCGGTGCCGTCGCGCCGGGCGGCGGACAGGACGCGGTAGAGTTCGCTGGCGTGGGCGCGTTCGGAGGCCGCCCAGACGGCGAACGTGAACGGCAGGCCCGTCAGTTCAAACCACATCCGCCCGAGATCGAACTGGAAATCAAAACCGATCGGCGGATTGTTGACGACCTTGTCGCCGATGACCAGGACGGCCTGGGCGTCCTCCGCGGGGTCGCGCGTGCCGGCGGTGAAGGGTACGATCCGCAGGCGGCGTTTGAACTGCATGTACCAGAGTACCTGCGCAAGCGCGACGGAGGTGTGGCTGTCGGTGTCGGCCAACAGTGTGTGGATCCGCGCGGGTTTGACCTGTGAGAAGACGCGGACGGTGAGCACCGTGCCGGCAGCGGAGATGCATCCGGCCGGCAGGACCGTCAGCGGCGAGGCGGACCGCTGTAAGTCGATGACCGGCAGCAGAGCGGCGTCGGCCTGTCCGTCGGCCAATAACGGCAGCATGCGTGACGGCACGGCCGGGAGGAGTTCGATCTCCGGCACGTCGTCCAGCCCGGCCAGCAGCGGCTTGGCATTGAAATACGAAACCGCCGCCACGCGGTGAGGATGCAGCCTCGCCCGCCCGGCCAGCGAACGGTGCGGCGACTGTGAACGGTACGGCGACTTCCACATCTTTTCCATAGCTTCACCGCCTGGGCCTTCCTGGCCCGCATGGATTCGTCCTGGTCGAAAACCACGGAATGCTCGCGATAAACCCGCAGACCCATCGAGGCCAATCCCTTACCCATCGATGGGCCTATCGCTTGTCGCACCATTGTAGGACCCCAGAGATCCCCATGCGGAATTTCCGTAGGAAATTTTCACGGCGGCGTACATCGGGCGGGGGAACACTCGAGAAGGAACCTCTATTTTTACCACAAGGCACAGAGAACCACAGGGAGAAGCAAGGATACAGGTTTTGGAAAAGAAAAACAACGAGGCCGGGACGACGTGCGTCGACTCCCAGCCTCGCTGTTCTATGTTACGTACTGCCCCGGAAAAATCTTACCGATTGCGGCGACGCAGCAGGGCCAAGCCGCCCAGAGCCAGCAACGTCATGCTGGCCGGTTCGGGAATGGCGCCGAAAACGCTGTTGTGATCCAGAATGGCCCACACGGTGTGGCCATTGACGTCGCAACCGAAGCTTCCGAGGAAATCATCCAGATTCGAACTGTTGACACCAAACTCGAGGGCGAAATCTTCGAACGATCCTTTATACCAAAGCATCTCAGAAGTGACGCTGGCGCCGACGCCGGAATTGCCTTCTGTGGCGAGAACCCATTCGCTGTACGAGCCGTCCTGAAGCTTGCCATCGGCCTTGCCCGACTCAACCGGCACGAACCAACCCAAGTAGATGCGGTCGATGCTGTCCATGTAGTCCGCAAATTCCTGCTTCGACAGGTGTGCAAGCGCTGGGAAATCGCAGATGAGCGCATCGATGTTGAAATCCATCTGAAGCACGAAAGTGATGCCATCCAAGCCGTTCAGATCCGCCACATCGCTGATCTGGCTATACGAGTCATAGGCCAAGGCAACGCCGTTTGCCGTGTCGAGGTATTGCGGGTGTGTATTCCCCCACCGATCCACCAGATCGGAGGCATTGCCCGTCGGATCGTATTCTTTGTAGTACGTCCGGGCATCATGTTCAAACAGCGTGCGGTTGCGCCACGCCGCGGTGACGCTGTTCGTCATGTCGGAGGTGGTCCAAATTGTCATCGTGCTGTTGAGGCAACTGCCGGGGCCATTCACGCCGGTAACGGTTGAAACGGCTTTGTACAACCCGGTGGAATCCGGCGTGAAGACGAGTGTCTCCGCGACGCCGAAATCATTGTAATCGTTGGAGGTAAACGCGTCGCCCGCGATCGCCGCCATCGCGGACACCGGCAACACGGCAACAAGAACAGCCACCAGAGCACATGTACGCACCATAGTCATCTCCCTTTTAAGGCGAACTACAAAAATCCTCACGGTTAAACCGTCAAAATGTCCTATGCAAAATGGATGCGACCCATCCAGTCTGCTAGTGTACCGTCCCGCGTGAATCCGTCAAGCCTGAAGTGGTAACGTTTTGCACAACATTCGTTGTTCATTTCGCCAGGCCCCTGCCGTTACAACGTGGTTTTCACACGAAAAACCGGAGCGGGGCCTTGTTTACACAACGCAAAACATTATTTACGGCTCGATATTCGACTGCGTGATCGTGAACGCGATAACGGCATAGGGGGCCAGGTGTGCTTCGACGTTTCCGCCTTTGGGCTGGAGCGCGCCGACGCGGCACTGGATGAGACCTTGTTTCACGGTCTTCCATGCGTCCTTGCCGAGTTGGATCGGCACGATGCTGGCCTGCTTGGGATCGACCTTCTCGAACAGGACCTTCTGCACGGCGTCGGTACGGTTGACGAGGAAGATCGTCCGCACTTTGCGGGTGTTGTGGGCGGCGAGCACGCTCACCGGGCATCGGCCTGGCGAGTCGGTGGTGTACTCCAGCACGTAGCGTTCGGCGAAACCCGACCATACCTTCAGCGCGTCGCCGGCGGGCGAGTCTTCCCACGGCCGATCCATCAGCCGGAACGTCGCCTCGTCCGCGCCCGCCAGGGCCAGTTGCCGGAGCATCTCCACGCACCAAGCCGCCCCGACGTTGTCCGTCGCGCGGGCGTCGGGCGCCGGACGCGGATGAGTCCATTGGAACGTGATGGGGTCGATATGAATCTTCGCCTCGCTGGCGGCGGCCCGCACGGCGGCGATCTGCTCGCCGATCGCCGTGATGTTTTCCAGGAGCGTGTCCATGTCGTTGAGATGCACGGCGGGATTGAAACCCCACGTCACCTCGGCAGCATTGGGCTTGGCGTTGCGGGCGGCGTTGAAGTCGGCGGTCCTGACGGCTTCGTGGGCCATGTGAATGACCGGAATGGAGGCTCCGTCCTTCGGCTCGCCGAGCGTGACGCGGACGACGGCCGGCTGAGGCACGGCAGGCTTGGCGTCGGGGAACGTCAGCGTCAGCGTCTGACTGGCCTGATTACCGCGGGCAATTCTCGGGAACGGCAGATCGAGATAGCCGTACGCCTTGAAGGAACTGTCGCCGTACTGCCGCTGATCCTCAATGCCGAATTCCCGCCCGTCCAGCGTGGCGGCGAACGCGCCGAACACGTAAGGCCGATTGGCCCGCTGGTCGGAGTTGAAGGCTTGAAAGCGCGGCGGGTTCCACGAGGCCGGCGTCCGCGGGAAGAATTCCGTCATGTTTCCGCCGCCGACCGGCACGAGTTCAAGCGTGCGGCCCGCGTAGGTTTTCGTGCCCAGCAGCACGTTCAGCCCGATGCGTGGGGAGGCGAAGTCCCCCATCGCCTGGCCTGTAACGGTGTAGGTGATGGTGCCGTCGCGCTGGCCTTCAATGCGGCCTGTCCAGGCGAATTCGACGTGGCCGTGGCGGACGCGGGCGGTGAGGTCGGCGGTAAAACTGTCGGCGTGTCGCACGACGGTGATTTTGTCGAATGTCGGCGTGGGCGTGTCGAATCGCTGATCGCGCACGGCGAAGTAGACGCGGCGGACGTTCTCGACGTTTCGCCCTTTGCCGTCGCCGGACTCGATATATCGCAGTTCGCCGTTGTCGAATTTCATCGTGACAGGCCCGGCGCGGAGTTGCTCGACGACCAGATTGGCCGGCCCATTCGGCCCCGCGACGGCAGAGAACGTCTCACTCGGCGGCGTGCAGCCTGCCAACGCAACGACCACCACGCACACGAACATCACCGCGAAAATTTTCATGGCGAGTTTCCTTTCCCCTGTACAATAGCGTCGCGACGGCGGAAAAGAAAGACGCGGAAGACAAGCCAGTAGCCAATAGGCATGGAAGGACAAGCGCGAAAAGGCAATGAAAGCGGGAACGGACACGACCTGTGGCGTAAATCGCTGATCGTGTAATGAACAGCAGGCCCGGCCATACCTACTGGCTATTGGCTATTGGCTATTGGCTGGAGCGGTTCCCTCGAACCCACGGCATGATTTCACCGTCGCGCCGCGAAAGAGTATTATGCTTTGGACCGAACTATTAGCCGCCTGGTGGATGATCCCCCTCGGCGCGGCGATTGGCGTGATTGGCACGCTGATTGGCGCGGGCGGCGGATTTATTCTCATGCCCATTCTGCTGCTGCTCTACGCCGACACGCCGCAGGAAAAACTCACCGCGATCTCCCTGGCCATGGTCTTCGCCAACGCCGTCAGCGGCTCGATTTCCTACGCCCGCATGAAGCGGATCGACTACCGTTCGGGCATCGCGTTCGCCCTGGCCGGCCTGCCGGGAGCGGTGCTCGGGCGCTACCTCATCCTCATGATCGCCAGCCGCGTCTGGTTCGACCGCCTCTTCGGCTCGCTGATGCTGATCGGTTCGCTCTTCCTGCTCTACAAGGGCCTGCGTCAGCCGAAAGTGAAGGACCTGCCGCCGCTCGGCCCCCCCAACCCGTCGTCGCTTCGCCGCACGCTGACGCTGGGCGTGATCGTCAGTTTCGGCGTGGGCATCCTCTCGAGCATGCTGGGCATCGGCGGCGGAATCATCCACGTGCCGTTCATGATTTACGCGCTGAACTTCCCCGTGCACATCGCCACGGCCACGTCACACTTCGTGCTGGTCTTCTTCAGCGGCACCAGCGTGGTTGTGGATTTGTGGCGAGGCATCCTCCAGCCAGGCCTGGCGATGGCGGTTTGCCTGTCGATCGGCGTAATCCCCGGCTCGATTTTCGGCGCGCGAATCTCCAAAAAAATCCACGGCCGCTGGATCGTCGTCACCCTGGCGGGCGCGCTGCTCCTGGCGGCGGGACGAATTTTGATACGAAATTGATGAACGGTTGGACAGGGTACGACAATATTATCCGGCACGACGTAATCTGTCGTCTGTGCCTGTCTGAGTCCCGAAGGGACTGTGGCCCGTCACTCCCACGCGAAGCCGGGGAGGAAAACCGGTATTTTCCGCGAAAAATCGCTAAACCTGACGTGGGCCAGAAAATTTGGGCACACCAGTTGGGCGCATATCTGGCTTGCCTCTTTGCGCTGTCGGATGTTGTGGACTACAGAATATTTCGTAGTCCACAACATCCGACAGCGCAAAGAGGCAAGCCAGATTATCGTTCCGACGACGTGGTCAGCGGCCGGACCTGGAAGCGAAATACTCGGATGTCACTGGGCCACACGTTCGTGAATGTGGCGGTGAGTTGACGGCCGTTGCCTTTACGGCTTTCCTTGGAGTGCGTCGATTCGTGCTCCGTGCCGTCCTGATCGACGGCGACGATTCGGAGTTCCTTCCCCACCACGGGATGAGCGACGGTGATGGCCACGCCATTGTCGGTCTCGTGGAACGCCCCAAACGTAATCGGCGTGTTGTCGTCGCCGCAAAGTGACACCGAGATGCCTTCCGTTTCAGCCAAGGTTTCCCACGCCGCCGCCGGCTGGGGCGGCTGCACAGGGGCCGGTTTGGGCGGTTCGACTCGTTTGCCGAACACGCCCTCGCCGACGCCAAACAGTCCGCCCAGGGCCAGTGCGTAGAGGATCGCAATCGCCACCGTCAGCCCCGCGAGGTAGATGATGATTTTTCGCCATCGCTCCCGCCAGGCCCAGCCGATGATCAGCACATCCGTGACCACCGAAATGACCACCGCCGCGAGGACGCCGATCGCCCGGTTATGCGATTCGTCGCCGCTGAAATGGATCAGGCTGGCCAACGAAACCATGACGTACAGCGTCAGGCCGTTCAACGCCAGCAAGGGATACAGCAGCGCCGCGAAGTGCGCCAGCCCCAGGCCGATCATCGCGCCGCCGGACCGGCGGATGCGCCCGATGGCCACGGCACCGCAAATCGTCGCCCCCACCGGCGCGGCCGCGATGAACAGGATCAACGGCAACAGGAGAATCAGCAGGAGTATGCCTAGTTTGGCCATGGGGATTCCTCATTTCCTGAGTGAATGACTTTTCTTTCCGGTACGGTGCTTCTGGCACGGTGTATCTCGTGGCGGTCGAATGATGTTCGTTGTGATTTTCCGCGAGAGTTTCTGTCGGGGAACCTCTCGAAATACGACAGATTTCCCAAGCCCCGGAAGGGGCGTCTTGGGTAGCCCAGGGTGAGCGGTACGCCGCGAACCCTGGGGACAGATGTTTTTCGGAATTCATTTGCCGTGGCCTGACGCCACTGGCTGCAAGTCACACCGTCGCGTGATGGCGGCAGCGAACGACTCGCACGTTCCCCTGTTCGCGCCGTTCGCCGCCGTACAGGCCCGCGTGCGCGACCTCGGCCAGTGGCGTCAGGCACGATCGGAGCGCAAGTAAACCCCTGGTCCCAGGGCTCGCCGAGTACGGCTCGCCCCGGGCTACCCAAGACGCCCCTGCCGGGGCTTGGCGACTCCAACTTGATTGAGCATCCAGCCACATCGGTTACCTATATGAACCCTGCGGAAAAGAAAGTCACTCTTGTTCCTTACGCGGTGGCCAGTAACAACAGTCCCAGCAGTCCCAACGCGGCCCAGATGGCCCCGAAAATCGCAAGCCGTGAATAACGGGGAGTGACGTTGTGGTCCGCCCCCGCCGGCCGATCCTCACCGTCCGGAGGCTTGGATTGCCCATTCGTAAACGCCTCGGCCACCTCGCGACGACTGAGCACCACCAACGCCCAGATGCCAAAGAGCAAACCCAGCAGGACGCTGCTCGGCAGGGCGATCATCGACAGAATCGCCGCCGTGATCGCCAGGCCTCGATTACGAAGCGCCAGCATCCGCACCGACGCGAAAATGATGAACACGTTCAGCAGCAACGCCATCAGCCCGGCCAGGACAACCGCAACCTGCCACCAGTACACCCCCGACACCATGCCCGCTTCCTGATTGGAATGGCCGAGGCTGTTCGACATCCGTATCCCCGCCAGCGCAATCGCCGCCAGCAGGACGGCCAGGTTGATGCAGGCGACGACGATCATGCCGATGGCAGGCACCTTGACGGCCTGACGGGGGTCGCCGCCCCCACGTGGCGCGGGCGTCTCGCCCGCGCTGTGCATTCCATGGGGCGAAAGGCCACCTGTCGAAGAACCGCCTGCCGGCAACCCGTTGGCTGAGGCCAGGGCAAACGCCTCGCCCACCTCGCGTCGCGCGAGCACCACCAGCGCCCAGATGCCGAAAATCAATCCAATGACGTTACCGGGCGTGGCGACGATCGACAGAATGCCCGCCGTGATCGCCAGGCCTCGATTGCGAAGCTGCATCATCCGAACCGATCCGAACAGGATCAGCCCATTCACCGCCAGGGCGAGCAGCATGCCCAGGCTGATCGTGCCCCACTCCGCGGTCGTGGATACTTTTACATTGGCCTTGCCCCTGGTGGATGTGGAAGAGGACGCGGAAGTGGATAGCCCCTCCTGATAGTAGTAGACGCCGGTTCGGGGATGATAAAAAACAGCCCGTGGATTTTTCAGTGTCGACGGATCGGTGGCGAAGGGCTGCCCGTCGGGCCCGATGGGCCTGCCGTCCTCGCTCCAGTAGTATTTCCTGATATCCAGCGGCTTGGGAGGTTCAACGACGCCATCCGGCGGAGCATAGTCGGTGGTTCGGGTATTGGCTTCAATGGAGCGATTTACATTGAATTCGGCAGAGCGATTGATCGGCATGAGTGCTATCGCCGCCAACGCCACCAGCAGGACGGCCAGGTTGATGCAGGCGGCGACGATCATGCCGACGGCGGGCGTTTTGACGGCCTGGCGGGCGCGGTCGATTTGCCGCTGAACCTCCGGCGTCGGCGTCGGCGTCGGCACGGGCGGTCGATCGAACGGCTGATCGAGCGGCGTGAGTTTCTCCGGCGGCACGGATCGAAGCGTGTACCATATCCGCGACCCCAGGAAAACCGCGAATAGGAGCAGGGACAACATAAAGATCGTGACAGGCCCACCGCCACCGATGGTAAGCCACGCGAAAAGCGAGGAAAAAATAATCAGTGGTACACAGGCGATCCCGGTGAGTTGGAGGACGCCAAGCCAGTTCACGACCGGCCTGCCGCCGTGCGTGCCCACGAGAACGATACCCCGAACCGATCGGCCGCCCCATGCACCCTGGAAAACGCCGCCGCGTTTTTTTTCGTCGGGCGGCGGGGTCAGCGGCACCAGGTGGTCGACGGAGATGTTGTAGCACAGGATCGTGCCAACCAACACCCCCAAAAACATGCCCACGCCGGCCCCGACCAGCATGCAGCCCACCGTGTCGCCGAACGAACCATGGCGACTGTTATGGATGGTCACGTAGCCGATGAACAACAGGTAAAAGATCATCGCCAGCCAGCCCAACGCCGTCGGCCAATGAAGCACCCGCTGGTCGCCGTCTCGCCGGACAATTCCCCCCCACCGATGCCACGGCCTCACCTCCACCCATCGGCCTGTGAATACGCTTTTGTAGTGTTGTTTCGTGGAGTCCGGTTGCGTACCCTGTGGCGCGGGCGTCCCGCCCGCGCTGTGCGTTCCGGGTGGCTGATCGGCCCTGTCCGGCTGATTGCCCCAGTTGGTGGCGACGCCTGTGGCGCCGGTAGCGATGATGGTTTCGACCTGCGTGCGGACGTCGCCGACCTGCTGGTATCGCCGGGCCGGCTCGCGTTCGAGGGCGCGCAGGACCACTTCGTCCAGGCGAACATCGATCAACACCTTGCGGCTGGGCGGTTCGAACGTGCCGGTGAACTTCCCGTCTTTTGTCGTGGGCAGTTCGCCGGTGAGCATCTGGTAAAACACCACGCCGAGGGAGTAAATGTCGGCACGGTGGTCGACCTCGCCAGGCCGTTCGAATTGCTCCGGGGCCATGTACTGCGGCGTGCCCATGACGCGTTCGCCCGGCTGGGTGACGTCTGGCGTGGCGCTGCCCCGTGACGCGGGCGTCTTGCCCGCGTGGTGTGCTCCATGAGGCCCGTCACTGGAAGACGTCAAGCCGCCTTCACCGCCCGCCGAGGGCGGGACGCCCTCGGGACACACGGGCAAGATGCCCGCGTCACGTGATATGCCCGCGTCACGCTGCCCGTCTTCGCTTCGCTTCGTCGCGGCAGGCAGGCCGACCAGTTTCGCCAGGCCGAAATCGGCGATTTTGACTTGTCCGGCCCGGTTGAGCAGAATGTTTTCCGGCTTGATGTCGCGATGGACGATGCCGCGGTCGTGGGCGTACTGGAGCGCGTCGCAGATTTGCGGCACGATGGTGAGCGCTTCCTTCGGACTGACCGTCCCCGCGTCGAGCAGTTGCCGCAGGCTCAAGCCGTCGACGTACTCCATCATAAAGAAATACAGCGTGGCACCACGTGACGCGGGCGTCTCGCCCGCGTGGTGTGCTCCATTGGGCCAGTCAACAGAGGACGTTGAATCGGTTCCATCGCCCGCCGAGGGCGGGACGCCCTCGGGACACGCGGGCAAGATGCCCGCATCACGTTCAGACACGGGCGCCCCGCCTATGCTGCGGCTGCCGAAACTGTAAACCGTCACGATGTTGGCGTGGCTAAGCCTGGCCATCGCCTGGGCCTCGCGAGTGAAGCGTTGGGAAAACGCCTCCTCGCGCCCGATCTCCGACGGCAGAATCTTCAACGCCACCAGACGATCGAGCGCCTTCTCCCGCGCCTTGTACACCGCCCCCATGCCGCCCCGGCCAATGAATTCGAGAATGTCCAGCTCGGGAAACCGCGGCGCCAACTGCTCGCACGTCGACGGCTGCCACCGCCGGGCGGCCTCGGCCTGATCTCTTGCCGCGTCGTAGCTTGGCGAAGACGGGTCGTCCGTAAACCCAACCGTGTTCGTCTCCAACCCGCGTTTGAACAAACACGCCGGGCACAACCCTTGCGGACTGCGAGGCGGCAGCGGTTTGGAACACTGCGGGCAGACGTTTTCGTGTGATGGTTGTTCCGTCATACTACTACTAGACGAAACCGCGGCGATTTGTCACAGAGAATTTAACAAAAAAGACAATTCCTCGTCGACCTGTTCGGGCGAGTCCACCGTCTGGGCGATCTCCTTGCGGAGCAGGTCGCGGTATCGGCGGCGAAGGCGATGCACCGCCATTCGCACGGCCCCCTCGGTCATGGCCAGCTCCTGGGCGAGGGTTTCATACGGGATCCCGCGGGCGTCCTGGGTCAGGCACGGGGCGATGGCGTCGTACAGGCCGGCCTTGCCGGCCCGCACGTACGCATCCCGCAGCCGGCCCAGCACGTGGTCGAGCACCGTCAGCGCCCATTGCCGCTCGAAGACGCGTTCGGGCGTCATGCGGTCGACCGGCTCGACGCCGTAGCGGGCCTCGGTATCCATGGCGTCGAGGGCAACCCCCCTGCCGCCACCGCGTTTGATCGCCCGCCGCCGGCTTCGCTCGTTCGACAAAAAATGCTTCACCGCCGCCAACAAAAACGAACGGAACCTGCCCTTGGACCGATCCACGTGGGCCAAAAAATCCTTCTCCAGAAGCCGGGCGAAAAACTCCTGAATCACGTCCTCCGCCGCCTCGGGCGACTCGCCCTGACGACGCACAAACGCATACAGCGGAAACCAGTACGCCCGGATCAACTCCTCCAACGCGCGGCGAGACCTGGTGCCGGCCTGCTGATCCGCCGCCGTCAGCACAACGCTCCACCGCGTGGCCGCAAACCGCGCCCCGCTGGTATGGAGAGGCGAAATGTGTTCGAGGGTCGTCATGTCTTCCCTTATACCATGGACACATCGAATTGCCCACGGTTTCGGCTATGGGACACGGGTACGATTGCATTGTCCGGAACGAAAAAACCGATGGTTTTGCGTTGGAAACAACGTAACACGATAGGCCATCTGTTCGTTACGTCAATTCGTCGGCGTGATAGCTGCTTCGCACGAATGGACCGGCGAGTACGGATGCAAAGCCCAGGTCGCGGGCGTGGGATTCCCAGCGGGTGAATTCCGCCGGTTCGACGAATCTCGCCACAGGCCAGTGGCGCTCCGAGGGCGCGAGGTACTGCCCCAGCGTGAGAATGTCCACGCCCGCCTGACGCAACTCCGCGAGGGTCTGCCCGATCTCCGCATCCCGCTCGCCCATGCCAAGCATCAGGCCGCTTTTGACGAAGAGTTTCCGCTCACGTGACGCGGGCGTCTCGCCCGCGTTGTGCGTAGCACGGGCATCTTGCCCGTGAGTCTCACGGGCGTCTCGCCTGTGGCGGAGGTTAGCCGAAACATCGCAACACGAGGGCGCTACCGCTCGCGCCGACTCCAAGGCGTCCTTTTCAAGGCCACGTTGCATGGGCGAGACGCCCATGCGACTCACGGGCGGGACGCCCGTGCTACGGGACAAGGCCACGCCGGCCGCGTGGGCGAGGACGGCCAGGCTGCGGCGATAGTCCGGCGCGATGCCGGCGGGCGAACGCGGGCGGATGCTCTCATAGAGACGCGGCACGGTTTCGACGTTGTGATCGAACACGTCAGGCCCGGCGTCGAGCACGATGTCCACGTGGGCGGGCACGCCGAGGAAGTCCGGCGTCAACACTTCCACGCGCGTGCGCGGCAGACGGCCTCGGATGGCGGCGACGGTTCGAGCGAAATGGCTGGCCCCGCCGTCGGGCAGGTCGTCGCGCGTGACGCTCGTCACCACGACGTAGGACAACCCCAGCCGCTCGCAGGCAGCCGCCACCGCCGCCGGCTCGTCGTCCCGCAACGGCGCGGGCGGCCCCTTCTCCACGGCGCAAAACCGGCACGCGCGCGTGCACTGGCGACCCATGATTAAAAACGTGGCCGTTCCCCGCGCGTGACACTCGCCCTGATTCGGACAATGCGCCTCCGTGCACACCGTGGCCAGACCCAGGCCGTCCACGATCTGTCGCAGCGCCGCCGCGTCGGCGGGCAGCCGCTTGCGAAGCCACGGCGCCAGCCGGGCCGGCCGGGATGACTCGTCGCGCGTCATCGCAGCGACGCCATCGCCCGCCAGGTTAACTCGATCATCCGCTCGGCATGCGGGCCTGTCTTGTCGTGCCAGAGGCTCGTCAGCACGGTCCGCAGCGACGCGGGCGTCAGTTCATCCGCCGTCCGCGGCAGGCCCGCGGGCAGCGGCGTGATCGTGTCCTGCCTCGCGATCAGCGACCGCACGCCGGCGGCCGCGCCCAGCGCGAGCGTCGTCGGCTCGATGCCCTGTTCCAGCGCGACGTGCATCGTGCCGAACAGCCGGTCGTCGTACGCGAGCTTGCGAAGATGATCCCGCCCGACGCGTTCGACCAGGTCGTTGAGGTACGGGCAAACGATGCGTTCGAGCAGGTCGTCGGCGTAGGCTTGATACCCCGCCGGCGTGAAGAGCGGATCGCCCAGATGCCCGTGCTTGCGAATCAACGCCGCCCCGGATTCGTCAAGGAACGCCCGGCGGGCCTGCTCCATGATCCACGCGTCGCAGGCCGTCTGCGACATCACCGTCAGTCCGCGAACGTCGGCCAAATACGCCATCATCGCGTGAATGGCGTTGTGCCCGAACAGCTTGGCCTCCTCGAACGGCAGCAGGTCGGCCTTCTCGATGAAACACCCGATCCCGCGACGGAAACCCGGCAGCGTCACGCGCGAAATCAGAATGCGGTTGAACGCCTCCACCAACGTCGCCTTCGGCGTCGCGGGCGTCATCGTCGCCAGCCCAAGCCGGGCCATCACGTCCGTCTCGACGATCACGCCGCTCATCTTGCCGATGACCGTGTTGAGCAACTGCACGCCCCGCAGCGTCGACATCGCGGCGTGTTTGAGCAACGCCTGTTCGAGAATCTCCGCCGCGTGATTGTTGTTCTCCGCCGTGTAAATGATCGTGGGCTTGGGCGCCTTCCGCCGCGCAAGGCCGGCCGCGATATTCGCCGCCACGCTCGTGATTTCATTAGCCCCCACGCAGTGGGCACCCATGTCGTAAAACTTCACGCTCGGCAACGAGGTCGCCAACTCGTCGCTCTCGGCAATGGCATCGAGCAGTGCCTCGCGGTCGGCCGGCTCGGCGGGGTCGAACAACTCAAGTCCTTCCAACGGCCGCTGCTCCACGCGGTCGTGATGGGCAACATTCACCGTCACCCGCCCACCGTTGGCGCGAACAGCCGCCACGAGCGCCTTGTCCACCTCGGCAATCACAAACCGCCCGAAGTTGCCGCCCGCCTGCGCCTCCAACAAAAACAACCCGCTCTGAATCGGACCGAAACCGAAACCGACAAATGTTTTTTTCGTCATCGTTCACTCCAGGACGTTTTGTACGCCATTTACCTGACACGGTCAAGTCGGCCGTTTACGGCGCCAGGGCAAACGCATGTAACGTGACGCGGGCGTCTCGCCCGCGTGTGGCGAGGGCATCTTGCCCTCGCGGATCGTTCCACACCGTTTACGCCGTGGAAAAATCAGGTGTTTCGTCGTCGGACGCGGGCGGGACGCCCGCGAGACACGCGGGCAAGATGCCCGCGTCACGTTACATGCGTTTGCCCTGTTTACGGCGCGGGCGTGATCTGTCCAGCGTCTTCGCGTTCGACTCCAGCGATGTGACCGAATCGGAAAAGTGACCTTCGACCGGTGTCGGGGCGTTCAGACGGGCCTGGTGATGGCGTTCGTACTCGGCCTGCGCTTTGGCGAGCGCCTTTTCATGGCTTACCAGCCCCTTGTGCGATAGGACCTCGCGGCCTGAGAGCCGAAGGAAGTCGTCCAATTTTGCGATCCAGTCGCGCATGTACATGGGGCGGCGTTCGAGGGCCTGGAGTTCGGCGAATTCGAGGTAGAGTGTCACGACGCGGTTGAGCACGTTAAGTTCATCGGCGGAGAGATAATTTTTGGCGATTCCCACGTCGGCGGCGCGCGGGACATCGCCGCTCCATGTGGACAGTCCAAGATTGGGCTTGTCGGCGTCCACCCGGTCGTGAATCACTTCCGCTGCCGTGCGGCCATGGGCGGCCCAGTGCATCTTGTTCTGGACGGTTTGGAAAAACGCCTGCGACGCCTCCGCACGCGGGTCATAGTCGATGCTGGTGGCGTAGATGTCGAGCACCTTTCGCCAGAACACCTTTTCCGAACTGCGAATGTCGCGGATGCGGGCAAGCAGTTCATCGAAATAATTACCCCGTCCTTCTTTCAGACGCTGGTCGTCCAGCGTGAACCCCTTGACAATATACTCTCGAAGACGCTGCGTGGCCCAGATACGAAACTGCGTGCCACGCCTGCTGTTAACGCGATAGCCGACGGAAATGATGGCGTCGAGATTGAAGTGCTCGACCTGATAGGTCTTGCCATCGGCGGCAGTTGTTGCAAAAAATGCAACAACTGAATCATGACTCAACTCGCCGGTATCGAAAATATTCTTTAAATGCCTGGAAATTCCAGATTTATCCACCTGGAACAATGCAGCCATCTGACCGATAGACAACCAGACCGTCTCGTTTTGAAGCCGAACTTCGATACGGGGACTTTTGCCATCGACCTGGTAGAGGAGGAACTCACCCGGCGGAGGCGATGCAGGCAATTGGATGTCATCGGGCATAGGCAACCACCTCGGCTTGTCACTTGTCGCTACAGGTATCGTTCCATGTGCTCCGCTTCCTGTCCGCCGTCCCAGTAGTCGACCATTCGCAGTTCGTCCGTCTCGGCGTGCGGGTAGAGGATCGCTTTGCCGTCCATTTTACCCTCCTGGATCAGGCCTAGCACCGCCGGGGCGTGCTTGAGCGAGCCGATGCCGCGGACGTAGTTGCCCGCGTCAATATGGCCGTTGGCGATCAACTCCAACGCGGAGGCCAAATCCGACGGATCGCCGCCGCTGGAACCGACCACCTTGATTTCGTTGTAATGCACAGCGATCGCGTCAATCTGGAGCATATGTTTGCCACGAGGCAGGCCGCCGAAAAGATTCGCCACGCCGCCGCGACCGAGCAGCTCCAGCGCCGCCTGCTGCACCGGCTGAATGCCGACGGCCAGGATGATATCGTCGGCGCCCGCGCCGTCGCTGACCTTCATCAGCGTCTCCTTCAGCGCGTCGGGATTGGCCGTGTTGATCGTCAGCAGATTCACACCCAGTTGCTTCGCCTTGGGGGCGAGGATCCGCTGCGCCGTGGCCAGCCGCTCGGGGAGGATATCGCACACCAGCAGGTTTTTCGGCTTGTACCGCAGGGCGAGTTCGGCGTGCATCAGGCCCATCGCGCCGGCGCCGACCACCACCGCGTTGCCGCCCTCGAGCAGGCCCAGTTTGGGCACCCGCTGGCCGAACGGACCGGCTTTGTGAATGTGTATCTGCCGCTCCTGCGCCGAACTGATGCACGAAATCGGCTCGCCCATCGAGACGGCGAAGTACGGCATGGCCTCATCCGGCAGCGGCAGCAAACATTGGCCCGCGAGCACCTCTTCACCAACGAGAATGTACTGCGCCAGATTGCCGCCCAGCGTGTACCCCACAGCCGTCTTGTTCATCCCACGCGCGTGGTCGGTATACCGCTCGCGATGGTTGATCGGCGGCACATCCACAGCAGGCTGAACGCCAAACCGCTGCCCCGGCGCGTACTGCTTCTGCAAATTCTTGCCAACCTTCGCCACCGTCACCGACCCCTCGTCACCGAGAATCACCGGATACGCGGCCAAGTCCCACCCATTAATAAACGTATGCTTAGGCCCCTGCGCCAGTAATTTGATAATCGACGTACACACGCCGGCAGCATCCACGCGACAAAGCAACTGATTATCCCCCACGGCGGGCACCGGCACCTCGCGGCAGGCGAGATTCTCGAACCCCACCCCCGACAACACAACAGCCTGCATCGTGGCGGGGACAGTGAATTCTTTTTGCGTACGGTACGTTTCTAATTTTCCCATGATTTCCTCGTAAAATTCAGTGGCCATAACGATCGTAAAATCCGAATGACGAAACCAGAATGACGAATCAATGACGAAACTGCAATGACGAAAATTTCCTGTTTTGCCCAATCATTCGTCATTCTGGCTTCGTCATTGATTCGTCATTCTGGTTTCGTCATTCGGATTTTACTCCGCCGCCACGCGAATCACCTTTCTTGGCGGCGCGTGTAACGCCATGCCTAACGCGTCCTCGGCGGCTTCTTTGATGGATTCGCTTATCGTCGGGTGGGCGAAGATGATTTCCGCCAACTCAGCGACTTTGATTTTCTGATGCAGCACCGCGCCGGCGGCGGCGATCACTTCGGTGACGTTGTGGCCCATCATGTGTACGCCGAGCAGTTGGCCGGTTTCGCGGTGGCGGATGACCTTGACGAATCCCTCGGCCTCGCCGACGGCCATCGCCTTGCCCAGGTGCCCCATCGCAAACGCCCCGACGGCCACCGGCATGGACTTGGCCTTGGCCTGCTGTGCGGTCAGGCCCACGGCGGCGATTTCCGGGAACGTGTAGACGCAACTGGGCACCGGCGCGACCTGAGGCCGGCGGTGATCCGGCGACAAAATGTTTTCCACCGCCGACACCCCCTGGGCGCTGGCGGCATGGGCGAGCAGGCACCGCCCGTTCACGTCGCCGATCGCGTAGCAGCCCTTGGCAGGCGTTTCCATGTAGTCATTCACACGCACAAAACCGCGGTCGGTGGTCAGGCCCACTGACTCCAGGCCGATCTCCGCCGTGTTCGGCCGCCGCCCCACGGCCACCAGCACTTTGTCCACTTCAACAATCTTGCCGTCGCCGAGCGTCGCCTTCACACCGTCGGTGTTGGTTAACGCCATGTCCGCGACTTTCGCGCCGACCAGGCACGTCACGCCGCGCTTGGCCAGCGACGCCTGCAACGCCTCGCCGAGGCTCTCGTCGAGTTCGGGCAGCAGACGCGGCTGCAACTCCACCACCGTCACCGCCACGCCGAACGCCTGCATCATGCACGCGAACTCACAGCCGATCACGCCGCCGCCGACGATCAACAACCGCTTGGGCAGCGTTTTCCAATGCAGCGATTCGTCACTGGTGCAGACGCGTTCGGGATCGGCGGGCCAGCCGGGAATGCGGGCGGGCACCGAGCCGACCGCGAGGATCGTGCCGCGCGCGGTGATCTCCGTCGGACCGTTCTTGCCCGTGACGACGATTCGCCCTGGCCCGTTCAGCGTCGCCCTGCCCGCCAGCAGCGTCACCTTGCGGGCTTTGAACAGCCCCGCAATGCCGCCACGCAGGCCCTGAATGACCTTATCCTTGCGGGCCTGGATTTTCGGCCAGTCGAACCCCACCCCACCGCCGACCGTCACGCCCAACTCGCCGGCATGCTGAATCCGATGCAGCAACTCCGCCGACGCCAGCAACGCCTTCGACGGAATGCACCCGTTGTTCAAACACGTCCCGCCCAAAGGCCCCGCCTCGGCAATGGCCACCGAAGCCCCCATCGCCGCCGCCTTCAACGCGGCCACGTACCCGCCGGGACCGGCGCCGATTACTGCAATATCGTAGTGATTCGTCATGGATAGTCCTCTTCACAAAAAGCCAGTAGCCAATAGCCAATAGGTATGGAAAAATCTGTCGCAAATCACACGATCCAGATTTTGACCACACTCTTACCCGTTCCCGCTTTCACTGCCTTTTTGCCAGAGTCGTTCCATACCTACTGGCTATTGGCTATTGGCTATTGGCTTTTTCTCATCGTCCGAACATCAAAAATTGTTCCGGCCCCTGGAGAATTTCCTTGAGCCTGGCCAGGAATTTCGCCGCCAGCAGGCCGTCGATGATGCGGTGGTCGGCGCTGAGTGTCATCGTCATCGCCTTGCCGGGCCGCATGCCGCCGTCAACGACCTGCACGGCCTCGCGAACCGCGCCCACGGCCAAAATGGCCGCCTCGGGCGGATTGATGATGGCCGAGAACTCCTCCACGCCGAACATGCCCAGGTTCGTGATCGTCACCACGCCCGTGCCCATGCCTTCGATTTTTCCCTTGCGGGCGTTATCGGCCAGGCGACGCGTCTGGGCCGCCAACTGCTGCACGCTCAGGCCCTGGGCCGACGCGATCACGGGCACGACCAGTCCGTCGTCCATGCCCACGGCAATGCCGATGTTCGCGTTGGCGAATTCGACGATCTCCTCGCCGTCCACGCGGCTGCGGAAACCGGGGAACTCCATCACGCACCGCGCGACCGCCGCCGTCACGACGTCGTTCACGCTGCACGTGTACTTGGCCTTCTGTGCCTTGTAAAAGGCCATCAGCGGCGACGCGTCGATCGTCAGCCGCATGTAAAAATGCGGGATGTTTTGCTTGGAGGCCAGCAGATTGCGGGCGATCGCCTTCCGCATGCCGCTCATGCGGCGACGAGTGAATTCGCCCGTCGGCGCGGCGAAGGTCGGGGCGGCCGACTTCTCACGTGACGCGGGCGTCTCCGCCACGACGAAGCGAAGCGAAGACGGGTCGCCCGCGTTGGGCGCGGATTTACCACCGACGGCCCCAGCCGCCGGCACGTCCGTCGAAAGAATCCGCCCGCCAGGCCCGCTGCCCGCGCCAACGCTGGCCAAATCAACGCCACGCTCCGCCGCCACTTTCCTCGCCGCCGGCGACGCCTTCACCCGGCCCGTCTCACGGGCGTCTCGCCCGTGTTGTCCTGACTTGGGTGCCGACGCTTCGCCTACAGGCTGCGCTGGCATGGGCGAGACGCCCATGCGACTCACGGGCGGGACGCCCGTGCTACGAAGGAACGCATCCACCGCCGCGTCGTCGTCGGCCAAATACGCCACCGGCGTCAGCACGACAGCCGTGTCGCCTTCGTGGACCACCACGCGCGAGAGCCTGCCCGCGTCGGTGGCCTCGACCTCAATCGTCGCCTTGTCCGTCTCGACCTCGAATATCACGTCTCCCACCTTGATGGCATCGCCGGGCTTGACCCGCCACGTCACCAACAGCCCCTCCTCCATCGACTGCCCCGCCTGAGGCATCAACACCGGCACAACACCAGCCGGCGGCGTGGCCGTCTCACGTGACGCGGGCGTCTCCGCCACGACGAAGCGAAGCGAAGACGGGCCGCCCGCGTTTGGGATGCCTGCGACGGCTGGCGAAGTTGACGGAAAATCCACGCCCGACGCGGGCGACCCGTCTTCGCTTCGCTTCGTCGTGGCGGAGACGCCCGCGTCACGTTCCGGCAAAGCCTCGCCTGGATCGCCCAGCAGCGCAATCACCGTGTGGCAGGGCACAGTCGTACCCTCGCCAACCACGATCTGCCGCAGCGTGCCCGAGGCCGGCGACTCCACCTCCACGACGGCCTTGTCCGTCTCGACCTCCAACAACACCTCCCCCGCCTGGACCACCTGCCCCTCGGCCTTGCACCACTTCACAATCGTCCCATCTTCCATCGACTGCCCCGCCTGGGGCATCTTGATCTCGGTCATGATTCACCCTAATTTTCTTAGCCCCGGCAGGGGCGCCTTTGGTAGCCCAGGGCGGGCCTGTACTCAGGCTCGCCCTGGGGACAGGCTCTCTCCAGCCAAGCCCCGGCAGGGGCGCCTTGGCGTTTATGCAACCGCCAAGACGCCCATTCCGGGGCTTTGTGTTTTGGAATCGTTTAGCCCAGGGTTCGCCCGAGTACGGACTCACCCTGGGCTACCAAAGGCACCCCTGCCGGGGCTTAGGACGTCCGGCCCTTTGGAAAGCTCACACTACCCCAACAAACCGTCCAAGTCAAGTCCAAACAATGCAACTTTACTATTGAAATGTTTGTACATTTATGTTACATACATGCTCGATTATGGAAGATTCTTTCGCCAACACGGAACCATCCGCCCGGCAGAGGCGGGACACGATACTTGCCCAAGTAATTGAGAAGGCTCGCGTTAGCGTGAAATCGCTCGCGGAGGAGTTTGGTGTTTCCGAGGCGACGATCCGGCGCGACCTCAAGGCGTTGGCGGACAGTCGGCAGGTGCGGCTGGTGTATGGCGGGGCCGAGCAGGCGAGGATCAGCGATTATTCCTTCCGCGCCAAGGCCCGGCGGAACCAGGATGCCAAGCGGATCGTCGGCAGGCTGGCGGCGGAGTTGGTCGGCGACGACGAGCAGATTTTCCTCGATTCGGGCACGACATGTTTCGAGGTGGCCCCGCTGCTCAAGCGGCAGCGGAGTTTGACCGTCATCGTCAGTTCGGCCAGGCTGGCGCTGGAACTGCCCGACGCGCCGGACATCAACATTATCCTGCTCGGCGGACAATACAGGCCCGACCGCATGGACACGATCGGGCAACTGGCGGCGGCGACGCTGGACCAGTTGCGAGGCTACACCGCGTTGATCGGCGCGGACGGCCTGGACATGGAATTCGGCCTGACCGCCAGCGACATGGACAGCGCGTTTTTGCACCGCCAGGTCGTCCAGCACGCGGCCGCGACGTGGCTACTGGTGGATCACAGCAAATTCGCCACCCCGTCGCTGGTCAAAATCGCCGAATGGGATAAAGTCCAACGCGTCATCACCGACCAACCGCCCCAGCCAGCGTGGGCGGAGTTTCTGGCGGCGCGCGGAATTGAAGTGACGTACCCCGACGCGGCAGCGGCTGAACCGAACAACATAGGTTTACTCGACTTCAAGAAGACCGAGCGGGATTACGCGGATTAACGGATTATAGGATGGCCGAATGGAACTATAGGTTAGAAGGAAAGACAGCCGTACCAACACGAACGGTTTCCTTTTAATCTTCTAATCCGTGCAATCCCGCTCGGTCTTCTCGAAAAGAAAAAAGTCGCGTAATTCGCGAAATTCGCGGCTTAAAAAGAAATACAAACAGGAGTCAGAACTATGCCGAAACATCAGATGATTCTTCCCGAGGACGTGCGAAAAAAAGGGTTTGTTGAATTTACGCCCATTCCGGTTAATCAGTATGACAAGTCCGTCAAGGATGAGTTGAAATCTAAAAAACTGTCCAAGGAGGACATGGTTCGCATTCAGCGAGACATGGTGGTTATTCGGCAGTTTGAGAATATGTTGAATGAGGTGAAGCTGCGTGGGAATTATCAGGGGGTGGAATATAACCATCGCGGGCCTGCGCATTTGTCGATGGGGCAGGAGTCGGCCGCCGTCGGGCAGGCGTTTTTGCTGGATGTGGACGATCACATTTACGGCAGCCATCGCAGCCATGGCGAGATTCTCGCCAAAGGGTTGTCGGCGATTCATCAGCTCGACGACGCCGCGTTGATGGACATTATGAAAAACTACTTCGGCGGCGATTGTTTGCGCATCGTCGAGAAGGACGCTTCGGGTAGCGTGAAGGATTTGGCCATTGATTTCCTGCTGTACGGCGCGTTGTCGGAAGTGTTCGGGCGCGAGCCGGGCTTCAACAAGGGATTGGGCGGTTCGATGCACGCGTTTTTCCCGCCGTTCGGGATTTATCCCAACAACGCGATCGTTGGCGGGTCGGGCGACATCGCGGTCGGGGCGGCCATGTTCAAACACATCAACCGCAAAAAGGGCATCGTGATCGCGAACATCGGCGACGCGTCGGTGGGCTGCGGGCCGGTGTGGGAGGGGCTGTGTTTGGCCACCATGGATCAATACCGGCTGCTGTGGGATGAAGCGCATCGCGGCGGGCTGCCGTTGATCGTGAATTTCGTGAACAATTTCTACGGCATGGGCGGTCAGCCGTGCGGCGAGACGATGGGTTTCGGCATTCTCGCGCGGCTCGGCGCGGGGTTGCGGCCCGACCAGCTCCACGCCGAACGCGTGGACGGCTTCAACCCGTTGGCCGTCATCGACGCCATCCGACGCAAAAAAGCCATTCTCGAAAAACGCGAAGGCCCCGTGCTGCTGGACACGATCACCTACCGCTACAGCGGCCATTCGCCGTCCGACGCCAGTTCCTACCGCGAGAAATCGGAGATCGAAACCTGGCAGAAGGTCGATCCGCTGAAGGTCTTCCCGCAGCAGCTCGTCGAAGCGGGCGTGTGCAAGCAGGCCGACGTCGACGCGATCTGGCAGGACGTGGACGCGCTGATTCTCAAGGCCTACAAAAAGGCCGTCGATCTGACCGTCTCGCCGCGTGCGAACCTCATGGGCAAGGGCAATCTGCTCGAAAAAACCATGTTCTCCAACCAGAAAATCGAGAGCATGGACACATCGCGAAAGCCCGACGTGCTGATGCCCATCGCCGACAACCCGCGTGTGCAGCAGTTGTCGAAGAAACTCCGTTTCGGCCTGGATGGCGACGGCAAACCCGTCTCCAAGAGCAAGTGCGTCGTGCTGCGTGACGCGATATTCGAAGCCGTCCTCGATCAGTTCTATAAAGACCCGACGCTGGTGGCGTACGGCGAGGAGAACCGCGACTGGGGCGGCGCGTTCGCGGTGTATCGAGGCCTGACCGAGGCGTTGCCCTACCACCGACTGTTCAACTCGCCCATCAGCGAGGGCGCGATCGTCGGCTCAGCCGTCGGGTACGCGCTCGAGGGCGGGCGGGCATTGGTGGAACTGATGTACTGCGATTTCATGGGCCGTAGCGGCGACCAGATTTTCAACCAGTTGTCGAAGTGGCAGTCAATGTCCGGCGGGCTGCTGAAAATGCCCGTCGTCCTCCGCGTGTCGGTCGGCTCCAAGTACGGCGCGCAGCACAGCCAGGACTGGACGGCCATCTGCGCCCACATTCCCGGGCTCAAAGTCGTCTTCCCCGCCACGCCCTACGACGCCAAAGGACTGATGTACTCCGCGCTGCGCGGCACGGACCCGGTGATCTTCTTCGAGAGCCAGCGCGTGTACGATCAGCCGGAAGAGTTCCACGCCGGCGGCATTCCCGAGGGTGCGTACGAAATCGCCATCGGCGAGCCGGACGTGAAGAAGGTCGGCAAGGATCTGACGATCCTGACGATCGGCGCGACGCTGTACCGCGCGATGGAGGCCGCCCGCACGCTCGAAAGCCAATACGGCCTGTCGTGCGAGGTAATCGACGCCCGCTCGATCGTGCCGTTCGATTACACGAAAGTGCTCGAATCCGTGAAGAAAACGCGGAAAATCCTGCTGGCCTCCGACGCCTGCGAACGCGGCAGCGTGCTGCACACGATGGCGGCGAAGATTTCGCAATACGCCTTCGACGAACTCGACGCCCCGCCGGTGGTGGTCGGCGCCCGCAACTGGATCACGCCCGCCGACGAAGTCGAAGACGCCTTCTTCCCCTACCCCTGCGACCTGATCGACGCCGTCCACGAGTTCATCCAGCCGCTGCCGGACTACACCGTGACGCGCGATTGCAGCACGGCCGATCAGTTACGACGCAGCGCGGAAGGACTATGACGGAAAATAGACGGTTACATTGTTATACGCGACGGCCGTGCTCGTAAAGTTGTTTTCATCGGCTCGCCTTTTTGCGCTGTAGAATATTGTGTACTACCACACGTTCGTTGGTATACAACATTCGACAGCGTAAAAAGGCGAGCCGATGAAAACAACTTTATGAGCACGGCCGTCGCGCCGAATAACCTAACAACCTAAACCATGAACACACGCACACTGATCTCCCGCGTTCTGGACATGCCCGAGGCCGCCTGCGTCGTCGTGGGCGGGTGGGTTCGCACCGTTCGCACGTCCAAGGGCGGATTCTCGTTCCTTGCCGTCAACGACGGCTCGTGCATGGCCACGCTGCAAATCGTCGCCGACGCAGGGTTGCCCAATTACGACGAAATCGCCAAGCTCACCGCCGGGTGCAGCCTGCTGGCCGAGGGAGAACTCGTCGCCAGTCAGGGCAAGGGACAACGCGTCGAACTCCGGGCCACCGCCATCCGCGTGCTCGGCCTGGCCGACGCGGCGACCTACCCCATGCAGCAGAAACACCACACGTTCGAGTACCTCCGCACGCAGGCCCACCTGCGGGTCCGCACCAACACCTTCGGCGCCGTCGCGCGAGTCCGCAACACGATCTCCGCCGCCATTCACGATTTCCTCCAGCAACGCGGCTTCCTCTACGTCCACACGCCCATCATCACCGCCAGCGACTGCGAAGGCGCGGGCCAAATGTTCCGAGTCACCACACTCGACCTCGACAAGCCCCCGCGCGTCGAAGGCCGACCCAACGGGCCGATCGACTACGACAAGGATTTCTTCGGCCGGGGAACCTACCTCACCGTCAGCGGACAGCTTGAAGGCGAAACCTACGCCTGCGCGCTGGGCAACATCTACACCTTCGGACCCACCTTCCGGGCCGAAAACAGCAACACGCCGCGGCACCTGGCCGAGTTCTGGATGGTCGAGCCGGAAATGGCCTTCTGCGATTTGGCCGGCGACGCGGACCTGGCCGAGGCGTTCCTCAAGCACATTTTCCGTACCGTGCTGAACGACTGCGGCGAGGACATGAAATTCTTCAACGAACGGATCGACAACACCGTCATCGACACGCTCACGCAAATCGCCGACAGCGAATTCGTCCGCCTGAGCTACACCGAAGCCGTCGCCCTGCTGGAAAAAGCGGGTCGGTCGTGGGAGTTCCCCGTCGCCTGGGGCGTGGACTTGCAAACCGAGCACGAACGATACCTCACCGAGCAGGTGTTCAACAAGCCGGTGATCCTGATGGACTACCCCGCCCGCATCAAGTCGTTCTACATGCGGGTCAACGACGACGCAGGCCAACACAACGGCGAGCCGACCGTCGCGGCCATGGACGTCCTCGTGCCGAAAATCGGCGAGATCATCGGCGGCAGCCAGCGCGAGGAACGGCCCGGCGTGCTCGAATCCCGCATGGCCTCGCTGGGGCTGAACCGGGACGACTACTGGTGGTACCTCGACCTCCGCCGCTACGGCAGCGTGCCGCACGCCGGCTTCGGCCTGGGGCTGGAACGCACCATCCAATTCGCCACCGGCATGGCCAACATCCGCGACGTCATCCCCTTCCCCCGCACCCCGCGCTCGGCGGAGTTTTGAGGAAGACTGTAGGCTATAGGCTGTAGACTGTAGGCGCGACATGCCGTGTCGAAAACGCTGTCGCGCCTGCAGCCTGCGATCTACAGCCTACAGCCTTTTCGCGAAAAAACGGGATAATGATGGTGCGATGGTCCTGGTCACCCTGTTTTCCACCCTTGACGAACCGCCAAAACGTGGCACAATGTATGTTGGAATGGCTGGTCTTGTATTTTTCATTCAGCAAGGAGTGAGGCATGAAACGAATTCTTATCGTAGCCGCGGCGATGGCGGTGGCCTGGTCGGCGGCGTCTGAGGTGACGGTGACGAACTACAGTTGGCTTCAACTGGCGCCAGACAAGGTCACGCCGTTTGTCGGCAACCTTGCCGACGAATTCAAGACCACCAACACGAGCGTCCACGGGCAAATCGGCGATTACCGCTGGGGCAACTGGACGTGGGCGCCCTATTACGATGTGACCTACTACCTCCACGGCGACAACGAAGACAAAGCCCTGGGCACATGGTGGGCGGGCGTGACCCTGGATCAGCCTCGCAACGTCACGCAGGTCAACGTTGGGCTGTGGGGTTCGGGCACCGAGCAGACGAACGCTTTCTACATCGACGCGCTGGTGAACGGCGTGTGGACCGAGATTGGTTACCATTCGTTCGGCGGCACGATGACGGACGACATGTATGTCCCGACGTATGCCCAGTCCACGACGGTGTCGGTGCCCGTGACGGCGGGCGACTACCAGACCCTCCGCGTGCGGTTCGAGGTCGACGGCTTCAGAGGGGACAATGCCCACAACGAAGGCTACGGCGGGCCTGGCCTGACCATGATCGAGCCGGTCGGCAACGGCGCGCTGGTCGCGGGCGAGCGGGTGAACTGGGCGAACCAGGCCAATTTTGGCACCACAATCACCAACCACTTCGTCCGTGGCGAAGGGGATACCGCCGACATCCGCAACAACGGCGGATGGAATAACGGCACCTTCAGCGACCAAAACCCCTGGAACGGCATGAACCGCCCGTTGCAGGACGGGGAGTACATGGAGATCGACCTGAAAGAGGTGCGGGCGATCGACAACATCACCGCCCTGTTCAACGGCTCCTATTTCACCACGAGTTTCCGCGTGTGGGTCCGTGAGGACACGGATAGCCCGTTCACGGAAGTGATCCTCTCGGAAGGTGCGTTCTATCCTGAAAACGCGGGATACAAAGGCGCGCTCAGCTACGACTTTGCCGAGGTGGACGCCCGCTACGTCCGCATCACCGACGCGATCGGCGGCGGCGGCGACGGGTACTGGGGCATTTCGCAGGTCCTGGTCAACGGCACCGTCGTGCCCGAACCAGCCACCATGAGCCTCCTGGGCCTCGGCGCGCTGGCCCTGCTGCGGCGGAAACGGTAACGACGAGCGCGGCGGATTTCGACGTGTTTGCCTTGATTTCGGCCCTTGACGAACCGCATGGCTGGTCTTGTATTTTTCATTCAACAAAGGAGTGAGGCATGAAACGAGTTCTTATCGTGGCCGCAGCGATGACGATGGTATGGTCGGCGGCCGCCGACGTGACGGTGACGAATTACAGTTGGCTCCAACTCGGGCCGGGGCAGGCGACGTCGTTTGTCGGCAATCCCACGGATGAATTCATCTTCACCGAAGCCAGCAGCGTCGAAGGCCCCGCCAGCGGGATTCGCTGGGGCCACTACCAGTGGATCCCAAGGAATGCGTTCTCCGATTACGGCGCCACCGACTACTGGGCGGGCATCGTGCTGGATCAGCCTCGCGACATCGCGGGGGTCAATGTCAGCCTGTGGTGCTCGGGCCACGAAACGGTCTCGCACTTCTACATCGAGGCGATCGTCGGCGGCGTATGGACCGTCATTGGCGAATATGATTTCGCGACGCCCGCCACGGGCGCGAGGACCACGGTGATGAACGTGGCGGTGACGGCAGGCGAATATCAGTACATTCGCATGCGGTTCGATGTCGATGGCTATGAGTACAGTTACGACAACCCGGGCGGCCGCAGCTACGGCGGGCCAGGCGTCATCCTGTTCGAGCCCTTCAGCGGCGAGACGACGCTCACGCCCGGCGACCGGGTGAACTGGGCCAACAAGGCCAGTTTCCCCGGAGCCACCGTAACGAATTCGTTCATCCGGGTGACGAATGACGACAGCGTGATTATCGACGACGTCCGCAGTTCGAGCGCTTCGTTGAACAACGGCACCTTCCGCGACGACCAGCCCTGGAACGGCATGAATCGCGACATGCTGCCGGGCGAGTTCATCGAAATCGACCTGGACGCGACGCGATCCATCGACAACGTCACCCTCCTGTTCATGGGCAATTACAGCACCTCCAGCTTCCGCGTGTGGGTGTCCGACGACAAGGACGGCCCGTTCACCGAAGTCCTGCCCCTCCTCAACGGCACGTTGTATCCCACGGAGACGCACGTAGGCGCGTTGGGCTTCGACTTTGCGGCGGTGGACGCCCAATACGTCCGTATTACCGACATGAAGGTCGTGACCGGAGGCTACTGGAGCATCGCGCAGATCCTGGTCAACGGCACCGTCGTGCCCGAGCCAGCCACCATGAGCCTCCTGGGTCTCGGCGCGCTGGCCCTGCTGCGGCGACGGCGGGCATAACGTAACGCGGGCGTCTCGCCCGCGTTGTGTGTTCCGTCGGTCCAGACGAAGGAAGACGAGTAGCCTGCATTCAATTCAGGTTATTCGTCTTCCTTTGTTCATGCCCGTGGAGCGCACAACGCGGGCGAGACGCTCGCGTTACGTTACAACGTCGCCATCGCGGCCTCGAACGCGGCAGGGCGTGGTGATTCGATCGTCACCGGCAGGCCCGTCGTGGGATGCGTCAGCGTCAGCCGGCAGGCGTGCAGCGCCAGGCGCGGGATCACGTCGTGATCCGCCTCGCCCGCGCCGTAGAACGGGTCGGCCAGTATCGGACAGCCTATCGACGCCAAATGCACGCGAAGTTGATGTGTCCGCCCCGTCAAAGGCCAAAGCTCCAGCAGGCTGCCCCCCGCTGGCCAGCATTCCCGTGGCGCGGGCGTCTCGCCCGCGCTGTGCGTACCATGAGGCCGGTCAACAAAAGACGACAACTCGTCTCCGCCGCCAGACAAGGGCGAGACGCCCGCGCCACGGGAAACGCGCGCTGGCCAGGTGCGGCGTGTTTCGTATTGCGTGCGGGCAGGACTACCCGCCGGGTCCGTAATCATCCGTCCAGGCCGACGCGGATCGGGCGACAACGCCGCCGAGATCGCCCCGCGCGGCCGCCTGGGCCTGCCCCGCACCAACGCTTCGTACACCTTCGTCACCTGCCGCGAATCGAACAGCTCCGACAACGCCGCCACCATCGCCGGCCCGCACCCAAACAGCACCACGCCGCTGGTGTCCTTGTCCAGCCGATGCACGTTACACCACGCCGTCCCCACGCGCTGGCGCACCCACCGCACCACATGGTCGGCTGCCTTGTCCCACCGATCCGGCGCGACCAGCAACCCCGAAGGCTTGTCCACGGCCAGCACGCCGCCGTCGTTGTATAAAATGGTCGGTTCCACAACACCAGCATACCCGGTTCGATTTTTTTTACCACAAAACACCCTGTGTAGAGCGGTTCACGATTTGCTGTAGCTGTTGGCCGTCGCCGAGGACGAGCCAGGCCAGGAGGCCGAAGCAGCCGATGCAACGCATCGGCGATGCAGGCCGACGACGCCTGGCGACGCCGCAGGCAGGCCAGCGGCCACAGCAAATCGTGAACCGCTCTAGCTCGGAGAGCGAAGCAGGGTGTCTCTGTGGTAAAATCCATCGTCCCTCCCTCACGAAAAATTTTTAGAAAAAAGGGATTCCTTTTTCGTCACATTAGGATAACTTATCGCATCCTCCCGCGACGAGGCGGCGGGATTATTTCTGGAGTAGGAAGGCACTGAAGCACAGGAGACACGCGATGACACAGACACAACCCGACTCAAAGACGGCCCGGCTGCTGATTAACGGCACGGAACTCGTTCTCCCCGTTCGCACGGGAACCGAGGACGAGAGCGGCATGGACATTTCCGATCTTCGCCAGCGCACCGGCCTGATCACCATCGACAACGGGTACGGCAACACCGGCTCGTGCGAGAGCGCCATCACGTTTATCGACGGCGAAAAAGGCATCCTCCGCTACCGCGGCTATGCCATCGAGGACCTCGCCGAGAACAGCCGCTTCGTTGAAGTCGCCTACCTGCTGGTTTACGGCGAGCTGCCCAACAAGCCGCAACTGGAAAACTTCAGCGCCCTGCTGAACGAGTCCAGCCTGATCCACGAGGACATGGCCCACTTCTTCACGGGCTTCCCGTGGAACGCGCACCCCATGACCATCCTCGCGACGATGGTGGCCGCCTTGCAGGCGTTCTACCCCGTCAGCGACGAACTCGACGACCTCGCCGAAAGCCGCGTCATCACCAGCCTCATCAGCCAGGTGCGGACCATCGCGGCCTTTTCGTACAAGAAGTCCAACGGCGAGCCGCTGGTCTACCCGTCGATGAAAATGCGCTACGTCGAGAACTTCCTGAACATGATGTTCGACTCGCCGGTGCGCGACTACCAGATCGACCCCGACGTCGTCAAGGCCATCGACCTCTTCCTCATGCTCCATGCCGACCACGAGCAGAACTGCTCCACCAGCACGGTCCGCATGGCCGGGTCGAGTTTGGCCAACGTGTACAGCGTCATCAGCGCGGGCATCGGCGCGTTGTCGGGCAAGCGACACGGCGGGGCCAATCAGGAAGTCATCGAGATGCTCCAGCACATCCGCGCCACCGGCTGCAATCCCAGCGAGTTCGTCGACCGCGCCAAGAACAAGAAAGAGCGGCTGATGGGCTTCGGCCACCGGATTTACAAGACGTTCGATCCGCGGGCGAAGATTCTCAAGGAACACTGCCACAAACTGCTGAACAAGCCCGGCATGAGCGACCCGTGCTTCGAGATCGCGCTGGGGCTGGAAGAGATCGCCCTCAAGGACGAGTACTTCCTGGAGCGGAATCTGTATCCCAACGTGGATTTCTACAGCGGCCTGATTCTGAAGGCCGCCGGCATCCCGCAGGACATGTTCACGGTGATGTTCGCGATCGGCCGCACGCCGGGCTGGCTGGCGCACTGGCGCGAGATGATCCACCAGCCGAACTTCCGCATCTCCCGCCCACGCCAGATCTACACCGGCGCGACCCTGAGGCCGTACGCGGAAATGAAGAACCGGTAAGCAGGACTGGAAAGTCGAAAAACACAGGAAAATGGCTCTGCCTGTTTGCGTCGTTGAATGTGGTGTACTACCAAACGTTTTGTAGTACACCACATTCAACGACGCAAACAGGCAGAGCCATTCCTTTCGCGTTATTCGTTTTTCGTTTACCGTCCCGCCGCCTGGCGGTTGAGGGCGGCGACGATGGCGCGGACGGCAGCCTGGTTGATGTTGGTGTCGACGCCCACGCCGTAGAGCACGTGGCCGTCGGCGGCGCGGAGCGGCACGTACGCGACGGCGACCGCGTCGGCGCCTTTGCCCAACGCCTGCGAATCATAGTCTTCGACGGCGAACTCGCTCGCGCCCAGCGCCCGCATCCCCGCGACGAACGCCGAGATCGGCCCGTTGCCGACGGCGGTTACCGTCTTCTCCACACCGTCGATGCGAACCTTCAACTCGCCGTGAATCTGCGTCGGATCGCCGTCGTCAGGCCGGGGCCAATAGCCCACCAACTCATACGGCCCGCACGGATTGACGAACTCATCGCGGAAAACCTGATGCACCTCGGCGCTGGAGAGTTCCCGCCCGGCGGTGTCGCTGAAGAGCTGCACCGCCTGGCCGATCTCCGGGTGCATCGCTCGCGGCGTCTTCAGGCCGTAATCTTGTTCGAGCACCCACGCGATGCCGCCCTTGCCGCTCTGGGCGTTGATGCGGATGAGCTTCTCATATTTTCGTCCGACGTCCGCGGGGTCGATGTGCAGATAAGGCACCTTCCAGCCGATGCCGAATTTTTCCGCCGACTCGTCGCGTTTGAGCAGCCCCTTGCGGATGGCGTCCTGATGGCTGCCGGAAAACGCGGTGAAAACGTACTCGCCGCTGTAGGGCTGGCGATAGTAAATCGGCATGCCTGTCAGCCGCTCGACGGCGGCGATGATCTCCGGCAGATTCGCGAAGTTCAGGCCCGTCTCGATGCCGCGGCTGGCGAAATTGTTCGCCATCGTCACGATGTCCACGTTGCCCGTCCGCTCGCCATGGCCGAACAGCGTGCCCTCGACGCGCTGCGCGCCCGCCAGCAGCGCCAGCTCCGTACCCGCGACGGCCATGCCCTGGTCGTTGTGCGAATGCACGGAAATAACGACCTTATCGAGCGCGGCCGCGTCGCCGAAGTGCCGGCAGAACCACTCGATCTGGTCGGCATACTGATTGGGCGGTCGGCGCTCGACGGTCGCAGGCAGATTAAGAATCACCGGTTTTTCTGTCGTGGCCCTGCCCCAGGTTTCCACAACGGCCTGGCAAATTTCCAGCGCAAACCGCGGGTCGCTGTCGGTGAATTCCTCGGGGCTGAACTCCAGCCGGATGTCGCTGCCGGACATGGAGGCGGCGAGGTCGCGCGTCTGCTCGATGGCCTTGACGACCATGTCGAGGGTTTGTGCCCGCGACAGGCCGAACACCTGCTCCATGTGCAGGTCGCTGGTGGCGCAGTAGAGATGCACCACGCCGCGCGCGATGGACGCGAACGACTCGAACGTGCGGGCGATCAGGTGCTCGCGACACTGCGACAGGCCCATGATGAACACGTCGGCGGGGATGAGATTTTCCTCAATCAGCCGGCGCGTGAAGTCGAAATCGTCCTGGCTGGCCGACGGAAACGCCACCTCGATGTGCTTGAACCCGATCGCGCAGAGCATGCGGAAATATTCGAGCTTCTGCGCGGGCGAGAGCGGATTCGGCAGCGACTGATTGCCGTCGCGCAGATCCACCGAACACCACTGCGGGCTTCGCGTCAGCCGCCGCCCAGGCCATTGCCGGTCGGACAGTTCCACACCCGTCGGATTGGCGTATTTCGGCGTCTGTATCGTCATGGGAAAATCCTTTCGTATCGTATTCGCGTTGCACGTTCCAAAAACAAAAACCCCGCGGTCGTCGAACCGCGGGGCACAACGTTCGTGCAAATCGCGATCCGTCAGCGCAGCAACAGCACGCCTAGCTCCAGGGCCAACACCATGCTGTTGAACGGACGAATCATTGTACTCAAAACCTCGGCATTCACTATATCGGCACGTCAACGAATTACAAACAAAATCTCCCTCACCGTGCCGCCGGGCGGGTGGTTTTGTCGCCGGCGACGGCGGCTTGAAGTTCCAATTCCTTGTCACGCCGCTGGAGTTCCTGTGCTTCAGCGGGCGAGGCCGTTTTCACCAGTTCCGCGACCACCGAACGGGCCTGGGCGAACTGCTCCTGCTGGACAAACAACTCCAGACGCAGCTTCTGCACGGCGTGTTTTTCCGCGGGGGCGGCGTTTTTCAGCAAATCGTCGATGGCCGCATGGGCTTTGTCGAATTTTTTCTGCGACGTGTACAGGAACAGCGCCATGTGATACACGGCCCGGCGGTCGTCGAACCGGGCCGCGTTGTCAATGAGCTCCTCGACCATCGCGGTGGGCTTGGCGAGTTTGGCGCGGAAATCGGCCTCGGTTTCGCTTCGCAGGGAGTGCCGGTAATACCGCTCGCCCTGGGCCTGCACCGCCCGTTCCCACAGGCCTCGCTCGTTGCGCGGATCGAGCGATTTCACCGTCTCGTACAATCCCTGCGTTTTGGCGGGACCTTCGCCGGAGGGCGCGATCAGGATCATCGCGAGCCTGGCCTCACCCGCGAGGCCTTTCGAGCCGTCGGGGTCGGCGCCGAGCATGGACTCCATCACGGAGGAGGCTTCGAGGAACTTGCGGAATTTCACCAGGAATTTCAGTTGGCGGATTTTGAATTCGGGCGAATCCTTGTCGGCCTTGGCGGCGTAGGCGAGGAACGCGTCGTATTCGGCCCGAGTTTCCTTGGCCTTGCCCAGCCGGGCGATGAGTTCTTCGCCCGAGAGGTATCCGCGGATGGCGTAGAGGAAATCGCCGTCGGGCGTGGCGACGACGAAGAACGGATGGCTTTCGCCGCCGCAGGCCTTCATGCGTTCGTTGGCGGCGCGGGCTTCTGGCGCGGTTTCGTCTCGGGTGGAGATCGTGCAGTCCAGGCTCACGGGCACGAAGTCGGCCAGGGCCTTCTGCACCGCCGCCGTCGCGAGCACGCGGGTTTCCATCTCGCGATCCTCGCCGCTCCAGGAGACGGTGAAGTGGATAAACAGCAGCCGGTCGGCCGTCCTGGCGGCCCGCTGGGCGTCGGCCCAGTTGGTCTTGAAATACGCCGGCGGAGCGGCCAATGCCCCCAGTGTCAGCACACACGACATCGCGATGACCATACGTCTCATGGCAATCCTTTGACAATCGGCCCGATACAAAAAGGCCTATCCATGTATCGGCTCGCGGGCCGGGGCAGTTGCATCTAATTTGCCGGTCGTTCAGGAACCGTTGGTTCGAGGGAATCGTTCAGCCAATAGCCAGTAGCCATCAGGCATGGTGAAATTTGTTGTTTCTCACACGATCAAAATTTACCGTCACATGGACAATCTTTCCCGCTCTCATTATCGTTTTGCCTTCGACCTTCCATACCTATTGGCTACTGGCTATTGGCTACTGGCTGAACGGTTCCCTCGAACCAGCGGTTCAACTACAGACAAATTCAGCTCGCCCCACCAACCAATTCCGCGATGCATTGCACGATGCGGTCAGGCCGAACGGGCGAGTCCGGCGGCAGGCCTGTCTGGCGGCAGTCGTTCCAGATGCCGAAGATGCCCAACTGCTGCGGCGTGCCGACGTCCCAGACCAGGTTGTCGCCCACCATCCACGTGTCAGCCGGCGAAACGCCCAGTTCCCCCAGTGCAAAGCGGTACACGCGATGGTCCGGTTTGCCGACGCCGAATTCCCCCTCCACCACAACACACTGAAAATACCGATCCAGATCCCAGCGGTCGATCTTCGCCCGTTGAACGGCGGCGGCCCCGTTGGTCAGCAACGCCAGCGCGACGCCGTGTTCCCGCAGCGTGTCCAGCGTGTCCAGGGCTCCGGGAAACGGCTTCATGTTCATTTCGCGGGTGTCGCTGTACTCGTCGGCGATTTGTCGGGCCAGGGCCGGCTGATCGTGCCCGAGCGTCCGCATCGCCCCGGCGACGATGTGCGTCCGGGCCGCCCGCAGGTCCAGCCGACCGGCCCGATGCCGCTCCGGGTCGCTCCAGTGCCAATCCGCGTACTCGCGAATGGCCGCCTGCAACGCGGGCCCGTCGCACCGAATCGCCGGCCCATGCCGCTCACACACCACCCGCCACGCCTCGTCCACGCCGCCGCCGTAATCCAGAATCGTGTCGTCCAGATCAAACAACACCGCACGCGGAAATGTCACATCGTTCGCCATGGAGGTATCGTACCACAACGAAGCCACTAGCCACTAGCCACAAGGTATTCGTTATTCGGTTGTAAAATGTACGTCTATCAACCGTACAACGAATACCTGGTGGCTTGTGGCTTGTGGTCCGTCAATCGTGAACGGATGGATTGGCCACGGGCTTGGCCTCTTTGCGCTGTTGGGATTCCAACAGCGCAAAGAGGCCAAGCCCGTGGAAACGGTTCCACGAACCCATCAAAACACGG